>WNGP01004600.1_pt1 | contig 15183 bp, 13 predicted proteins | sample 5407671 | NCBI WGS metagenome assembly WNGP01 (sample SAMN13153381, study PRJNA577476) | soil metagenome | isolation source: 40 cm soil or saprolite under Garry oak tree replicate 2 | place: USA:California | collected 2016-06-15 | reverse complement strand
CTGATCGGCACGCTCACCACGTGGCGGGCCGCGTTCGCGGTCGCGGCCGTCTTCGCCGTGATCGCGGTGGCGGCCCAGCTCGCCGCGGTGCCCCATCTGGGCGCCGGCGGCCGGGTCCGGCCCAGGTCGCTGCTGACCGTGGTCACGCGACCGGTCCCGCGGATCGGCCTTATCGCCGCGGCCGCGATCTTCTTCGCCAACTTCGCCGCCTACACCTACATCGGGCCGCTGCTGCACGCCCGGGCCGGGCTGGGCGCCAGCGCGATCACCCTGGTGCTGCTCGGGTTCGGCCTGGCCGGCGCGGCCGCCAACTTCACCGCGGGCGTCACCGTGCGCAGCCACCTGCGAGCCACGCTGATGGGCTCGGGCCTGCTGATCGCCTGTAGCGCGCTGCTGCTCGCGGCGGTCACCGGCGCGCGCCCGCTGATTATCGCGCTGGTGGCCGTCTGGGGCTGGGCTTCGGGGCGGTGCCGGTGGCCGCGCAGAGCTGGATGGCCCGCGCCATGCCCGCCAACGTCGAAGGAGGCCTAGCCTTGTTCGTCTCCGCGCTACAAGGTTCCCTAGCCGCCGGCTCGGCGGTCGGCGGGATCGTCTACGACGCCGAAGGTCCCGGCGGCACGCTCGTGCTGGCCGGCGTGGTCGCCGCCCTGGGCGCGCTGACCCTGCTGGGCCGGGCCGGCGCGGCCATCAGCTCCCCGCCGGCAGGGCCGGCAGATCTGACAGGCGAACGGGGCCGGGACGAGCCGGCCCGCCGCCCGGCGCAATCGATCCAGCAGCAAACTCTGCATGACGACCACGCTGACGTCACCGTTCGCGGCCATACCGAGGCCGCGACCAGAAAGGAAGGAACTACCATGACCAACGCCGTTGTGATGACCGGATACGGACCGCCCGAGGTGCTGAAGTGGGCCGCGGTCCCGCCGCCCGAGCCGGGCCAGGGACAGATCAGGATCAAGGTCAAGGCCGCCGGCATCAGCCCGACCGATCTGGCCCTGCGCGCCGGGTACCTCAAGGCGTTCCCGCTTCCCCCCGACGCCGTGCTCGGCTTCGAGGCCGCCGGCACCGTCGACGCGGCCGGGCCCGGCGTGACCGGCACGTCCGCCGGCGACGCCGTCACAGCCCTGCTGCTCGGCCTGGGCGGTTACGCCGAGTACGCGGTGGCCTCGATCTGGACCGGCAAGCCGGAATCGGTGTCGTGGTCCGATGCCGCCGCGCTGCCCAGCTCGGCCGAGGCGGCCGAGCGTGTCCTGCGGCAGCTGAACGTCACCAGCGGTGAGACGCTGCTGCTGTTCGGCGGCGGCGGATCGGTCGGCATGATCGCCACCCAGCTCGCGGTCGCCCGCGGGATCACGGTGATCAGCGCGGTCGGCGAGCACGACGAAACGCTCGCCCGCGAGCTGGGAGCCACCCCGGTCCGCTACGGTCCGGGCGTGGCCGGCCGGGTCCGCGCGCTAGGCGCGGTCGACGCCGTGTTCGACGCGGCCGGCCAGGGGGTCCTGGCCGACGCGATCGCCCTGGCCGGCGGGCCGAAGCGGGTCATCACCTTGTCCGACCCGGCCGCCGCCGACTTCGGCGTCACGCTGTCCGAGGCCGAGCCCGACCATGCCCCCGGCGCCCTGGACGAGACGATGGCCCTGCTGGCCGACGGCAAGCTGCGGCTGCGCGCGCACCAGACCATGCCCATGCAGCAGGCCGCCGAGGCCCACCGCCAGCTGGAAAGCGGCGCCGTGCACGAGCGCATCATCCTCACCCTGTGAAGGGCGCACCCCGCAGACATGCCTGCACGCAATGTCAACATCAGCATCGGAGGTTCCCATGATCGTCATCACCACCCCCGCCGGCCAGATCGGCCGCCAGGTGCTCGGCAACCTGCTCGACAGCGGCGAACAGCTCCGGGTCATCGTCCCCGATCCGTCACAGCTCCCGGCCGAGGTCCGCGAGGACCTCGAGATTGTCGAGGGCTCGCACGGCGACGCGGCGGTTGCGGACAAGGCATTGGGCGGCGCCGACGCCGTTTTCTGGCTGGTCCCGCTGGACCCGCGGGCGCCGTCGGTCGATGCCGCCTTTGCCGGCTTCACCCGGCCCGCCGCCGAGGCGTTCCACAGGCACGGCGTCGGGCGCGTCGTCGGAGTCTCCATGCTCGGCCGCGGCACGCCCTGGGCCGGCCGGGCTGGCTTCGCCACCGGCTCGCTGGCGATGGACGACCTCATCGCGGCCAGCGGAGTGGCCTACCGCGCGCTGACCAATCCCTACTTCATCGAAGATACGGTCCGCCAGGCCGAGTCGATCAAGGACCAGGGCGTGTTTTCCTACCCGATCGCGGGCGATCGCAAGCGGCCGGCCGTCGCCACCCGCGACATCGCCGCCGCGGCCTCGCGGCTGCTGCTCGACGCACGCTGGAGCGGAGTCGAGGAGGTCCCGCTGCTCGGACCCGAGGACCTGTCCTACAACGACATGGCCCAGATCATGTCGCAGGTGCTCGGCAAGGACGTGCGCTTCCAGCAGATCACGTTCGAGGCCTACAAGGACAGGTTCATTCGCCTCGGCACGTCCGACGCGATGGCTCAGGGATATACCGACCTAGCCTGGGCCAAGAACGAGGGCCTGGACAACGGCGTCCAGCGCACCCCGCAGAACTCGACGCCGACCAGCTTCCGCCAATGGTCCGAAGAGGTGCTCAAGCCAGCGGTCGCCTCGTAGGCACCGATCGGCCCGCACTCACACCAGGGCCGGCCCATGCCGCCAAACAGGACCTCTGAACCCCACGCCGGACGGGTGGCGCTGGTGACCGGAGCCGCCCGTGGCATCGGCCAAGCCATTGCCGCGGGTCTCGCCGAGCGCGGAACCCGCATCGTTCTCGGCGACATCGACGACGTGAGTGAGACGAGCGACCTCATCGGCGCCACCAGCCACCCGGCGGTTCCGGTGACACCCGACGTCAGCGATCCGCCCTCGACTGAAGCTGCACGCGACCGGGTCACCGATGCCCTGGGGCGCGCCGACATCGGCGCGATCAAGAGGAAGTACGACCCTCAGAACCTGTTCCACCACAACGCCAACATCCAGCCTGCGTAGGCCGACGGGCGCCCGGACAACAGGAGTGACATTTCCATGCTTGGAAACCATCCGATCACTCCCGTGCTGCTGGCCACCGACGTCGCCGCGGCCAGGGAGTTCTACCACGGCAAGCTCGGCCTGCAGATCGACAGGAAGAACGAGAACGCCATCGGATTCAGGTACGGCAACGGCACCCGCCTGGACGTGACCAAAAGCACCGTTGGGACCGCCGACCAGCAGACCCAGGCAGCGTGGCAGGTCAGCGACATCCGCGCCGAGGTGGCCGAACTCCGCGCCCGCGACATCAAGGTCGAAGACTGCGACACCCCAGGGCCAAAGACCGAAGACGGCATCGCCGACATCGGCTTCGCCTGGCCGCCTGGATCATCGACCAGCCACGAACGTCCTCAGCCCCAGCCCGATGTATGTCATCTAACCTGGCCCGAGCTACGCCCCGGGTGGGCTTCGAGGTCGCCGACTGCGATGTTGCGGCAGCCTCCCGGGAGGCAGTCCTCGATCTTGTCAAGGGCATCTCTTGTGACCCGCTTCGGGCATCTGGGTTCTGCAGCTGCGGGCAGGTTCGGGGCAGCCTGGTGACGCGGAGGAAGATGCGATGGTGATGCCGTTGGCCGCCCGCGTGGCGGGGCGGTATCCAGCGTCACCGTCACGCTGATCGTGTCACGGCCGGCCAAGAGCCGGCTGACGCGGTGGGTGGACCGGATGGTCGACTGGGCTTATGAGCAGGTAGCGGTGCGAGTCGGTGATTACCGGCGGCGGGATCAGCTGCGCGCTACCCAGGCGGCGGCAGTGTTGCTAGCCCAGCTGGCGGCGTGGCTCATCGTGGCGTACGCCGGGTTCGCTCTGCTGCTGTGGCCGTTCGCCGCCCGCGGCGTGGCGTCCGCCTTTGTCGATTCCGGGTCTTCGCTGTTCACCCTCGGTTTCGCCGTGCCCGCCGGGACGGCGCCGGCGGTGATCGTTTTCCTGGCCGCGGCGACCGGGCTGGTGATCCTCACGCTGCAGATCGCCTACCTGCCGACCCTGTACGCGGCGTTCAACCGCCGGGAGACTCAGGTGGTCCTGCTCAGCGCGCGGGCCGGGGTGCCGTCGTGGGGCCCGGAACTGCTGGCGCGCACCCACTACGCGCTGGGAACCGGGGTGTCGACCCTGGATACGATGCCGGATCTGTACGCGCGGTGGGAAAGCTGGGCCGCCGACGTGGCCGAGAGCCACACCACCTACCCGGCGCTGGTCCGGTTCCGCTCGCCGGGACCGCTGTCGTCCTGGGTGACCGGGTTGCTGGCGGTGCTGGATTCCGCCGCGCTGTTCCTGGCGCTGTCTCCTGAGGCTGCGCCGGTGGTCCCGGCCCGGCTGTGCCTGCGCGGCGGGTTCAGGTGCTTCAACCGGATCGCCCGGGTAATGGGCTTCGACATCCCCGAGGACCCTGGCCCGGACGCCGGGACCACCCTGACTTACGCGGAGTTCCTCGACGCGGTGGGCCGGATGCGCGAAGTCGGCTTCCCGATCGAGCGCGACCCTGCCGAGGCCTGGCCGGACTTCGTCGGATGGCGGGTCAACTACGAGCAAGCGGCTTACGCGGTGGCCGCCGCCGTCTACGCCGTTCCGGCCCTGTGGTCAGGCCCGCGCCGGCACAAGGTCTCGCCGATCGCGCCCATCCGCCCCGAACGCGGCAACCCGCCCACGTAACAAGGGCGCACCGGGCGGAATCCGGGTCAGCGGGCAAGTGAGCGGCGCCGTTCAGCAGGAGAGCTGGTATCTCGTATCCGCACAGTATCGAATCGAATCGAAGCGCGCTGGCGCCAGACCCGGCGGACGCAGACATCGACGATCTTCGCCCCCGGATCGAAGACCAGGCCACACATGGCCGCCAGCAGGTCGCCGGGGCTCAGCGGCCGCCCCGGCGGCTGGCGAGCCCCTTTGAACAGCAGGAACCCTAGCCAGTTCAAAGCCATCGGTCCTCACCGATGCTGGCGCTCAAGGCCGGTTCAGCCCTTTCGAATCCGGAAGACGAGGTAGCGGAAACGGCACGACAGAATGTTCGTTTCGACGCGGCTAATTTGGCAGGCTCAGCGACCTCGATTGGCGTACGTATCAGGCGGATCAGGAGTGACCCTCGCACGAACGGACCCGGGTTCATCTTCCTGCGTACCCCGCGCCGGATACATCGACAGCCTCATCGGCTGCCGGGCGTGCGGCTGGTGATCGGGGTCCGGTGATGGTGCTCGCGGCGCTTGCGGGCGGATTTGGGCTGGCTTGGCGGTTTAGGAGCCAACTAGCTGGCGGATGAAGGCGATGTGGATGCGGCCGGGCAACTCCTGGTGAGTGTCCGGCCAGGCGTGGATCTCGCCCGCATGTCGCACGCGAAAACGAGCTAGAGGTCAGGGTGACAAGCGAAAACATCAGAACCTGTGGCCCTACACCGGACCTGGGGAGGCGCCCAGGGCGGCGGCCAGCTCGGCGCGTGAGGTGATGCCGAGCTTGGGGAAGATCCGGTACAGGTGGTTGCTGACGGTACGGTGCGATAGGTAGAGCTGCTGGCCGATCTCGCGGTTGCTCAGCCCTTCGGCGGCCAGCCGCGCGATTTGCAGCTCCTCATGGGCAGTGCCCGAGCCGGGCTGGTGCCGGGCCAGCCGGGCCAGGACCGCCGCGCCGTGCCCGGCCGGGTCGCACAAGGCCAAGACGAACAGCAGCCGCGGATCCCCGCCGGCGACCGGCACGGCCTCGGCAATCGTGGTCATCCGCTGCCTGGTCCGCCGGTCCGGGTTGGACCAGAAGCACCGCAGCGCCACGTTCACGAGCACGAGCAGCGCCTGGCCGATGTCCCCGTCCTGGCGCATCTGGTCGGCCACCTCGGCGAGCGCGGCCAGCGGCCGGGCGCCGGACCGGGTGGCGGCCCCAAAGGTCTCGCGAGCCCACGCCAGCCGGAGCCGGTCCCCCGGTTTCAGGTCCAGCGGCTCGGCCTCATCCAGCAGCCGCAGCGTCGTCTGCACCCGGCCACGTCCGTAAAACGCCCACGCGGCGCGGAGCAGCCGCTGCCCGCGCCGTGCCGAACCCGGGCTAAGCCGGGCCGCAGCGGCCAGCGCCGCCGCCTGTTCCGCGATCGCCCCGCGGCCGAAGGCCCGGCCCGCGGCAGCCTCCAGTCCGGCGGCCACCTCCTCGTCCGGCCCCACGCTGGCCGCCGCCCGGTGCCACACCTGGCGGTCCGGCTGACCCGCCAGCACCTCCGCCAGCGCCCTGTACATGGCCTGCCGCCCGGCCGACCCGGCCACCTCACCCACCGCCGACCGCACCAGCGGATGCCGGAACCGCACGCTCGGCCCGTCCACCTCGGCCAGCCCCGCCGCCACCGCCACCGCCAGATCCGCCACCGACACCGGCGCGCCCGCCACCAAGCTCGCCGCGGCCAGCACCTCCGCCAGCGCATCCCCATCGTCCAGCGCCGCCGCCAGCAACGCGGCGCGGGTCACCGCGGGCAGCCTCGGCAACCGGGACGCGAACGCCTGCTCCAGGCGCCTAGCGGTAGTTTGTTAATTCGGGGTGTAGAGGTGCAGGCCGCGCGTATTGCGCGCAGCGCCTGCGGCGACGCTGGCGGGGAGACGGCGGCGCGCGGCCCCCTCTCTCTGCGGCTGGGTCCTGGCCGCGTCCCTGCAGGCTGGTGCGGTGCCGGGTGGCTGTGGAACCGGGCGTCCCAGCAGAAGCTGAACGCTCAGTTGACGAGGGCCTGGTGGCGGCGGATGGCGACATCGGAGCGGACCTGGAAGCCGGCCCAGCCCAGCTCGTCCTTGACCCGCTTGCAGCCCTGCTCGATCCAGTGCCGGATGCCGTAGATCCGCACGATCTCGGCTCTCCTCCGAGAGCAGCGCCGCGATCACCATGCCGATGTCGTCGGGCTCCCCCGGGGCGTCCGTGATCTGGTCGAACAGTACCTCGGAGGTGTCCTCGAACATCGTGGCTAGTCGGCCAGCCCCGCGACATGAAGATCCTCGCACCGCTTATCAAGCGGGAGATCCTGTGGCGGCTGATCACTGGCGAGAAAAGGCGCCACCGTCCGCCAGGTCGGCCTCGCCGATAGCAGCCTTGCCCATATCGGCCAGGCAGTGCGCTGGATCCGGGCCCACTACACCCAGTTCTTCCGGGTGCAGGACGTGGCGCAGCTGGCTGGCATGAGCGTGTCCGCCTTCCGCCGCAACTTCCAGCCCGTCACGACGATGAGCCCGATCCAGTTCCAAAAGCAGATCCGCCTACAGGAAGCCCGGCTGCTGGCACGCACCAAGGCGACGTCACGGGCGTCGGCTACCGCGTCGGTTACGACAGCCCCTCGCAGTTCAGCCGCGAGTACCGCCGCAAGTTCGGCGTCCTGCCCAGCCAGGACGGCGGACGCCTGTCCGGTCCGGCACCCAGCGTCGCCCCCTCGCTGCCGTTAACGCCGATGCTTTGTGACTCTGGAGTTCGAACTCACCTCCACCGCCCGGGAGGCTAACGCCCGCAGATTCCCCATGCGTGGGGGCACGAGACCGGACCGCCGCGGCTGGCAATCACCGCGACGGTGATCAGGGTGATGGAGGTGAGAAGCCAGATCAGAACGGCGGCTCGCTGCGGGCCGCGACGGCGATGCAGCGCCTGTTCCCGGCGCGGGCGTGGCCAGCGGCGGTGCGGCGGGTGGCGCAGAGGTGACCGTACCTTCTCGTGCGGCGGCATCTCTTCGCTCGAGGCCAGCCTGCTGAACGTGGCCAGCAGCGAGGCGAGCTTTGGGTCAGAACCGCCGAGTGCGCGGGCAATGGAATCCAGGGCCTGGGGTTCCCATCCGACCGGGCTCATTGGCTGATCCTGGGTGCGCCGGTGCTGCCGGCGGCATGTCCGTGGCTGGTCAAGGCCTTGCTCCGTTGCTGGCGTGGGGTGCGGTCAGACTATCTGGGGTTCTTTCAGGAGCTCGGCGACTGTATCGGGCTGGTCGTGTTGCGGCCAGTGCCCGGCGCCGGGCAGGAGATGGACCGATGGGTTCGGGAACAGCGCCGCGATTTCGGCGGCGAGTGACGGGCTGAGGTACTGGTCCTTTTCCCCCCAGATGATCGAGACCGGGACGTGCAGGTGGCTGAGGGCTCCGCTGCTGGCCAGGGCGTCTTGCTGGTCCAGGGCGTCGTGCAGCCCGGCGCACCAGGCGCGGACGGACGCGACGGCGTCGGGTTGCTGATCGTCGCCGTAAAACTGGGGCAGGATCGAGTTCCGGGCGATTCCCCCGGGGTCGTTGGCATCCAGTTCCCACTGGACGCCCCAGCGCTGCAGCAGCCACAGCAGCTGGCTGGGGTCGCCGGTCAGGTCATCGGCGAGGGTTGTCAGCTGCGGGTCGGCGAACAGCTGGGTCATCTCGGGCAGCTTCAGCGAGGGCTGATTGCCGAACACGGTGTTGAGCAGGACAAGGCGGGCTACTCGTCGCGGGCTGGCGATCGAGTAGGCGACGGCGTCCGGACCCGAGGCGTCGTGCCCGACCAGGACGGCCCGGTCGATGCCGAGAGCGTCGAGCACGGCGGTGATCTCGGCGCCGTGATCTTCAGGGGAGAAGTGCGTGCCGTCTTTTCTGTCTGAGCGGCCGTATCCGGCGAAGTCGAAGGCCACGGCCCGCCTCGGCGACAACCGGGGCAGGAGCTTGCCGTAGATGCGGTGATCGTCGGGGAAGCCGTGCATCAAGACGATCGGGGGATCCCCGCCGGGGATCTCGGTGACGTAGACCCGCCCGTGGGGCGTCTCTACCTGCCGTTCGTGTCGTCGCGCGATGGTGGCCGTGTCGTCTGGGGTGGTCATCGGTTGCTCCTAATAAGAGTTGTCGGGTCCGCCACACGGCAGACTCGGTGTCTTCCGGTGTCGCCGGATTGGTGGTGCATGACAGGCATCGAGCGCGACTGGCAGGGGGGCGGTAGATGCTGGTCACGGGGCAGGCTCGGCCGCGCGCGCCTGGAGCGAAGGATCGCCCGACGGTGATGGTGGCTGTGCCTGGGATTCCCTGCCCGGCCGGGCCGGCAGGAAGAGCCCGGCCATGACCGCCCCGGCGATGACGACACCGCCGGCCGCCACGCATCCGCCGTGCAGGCTCTGCAAGAAGGCGCCGCTCGCGCTGTCCGCCAGGGCGTGTCCTGCATGGGTGAGGCCGGCTTGGGCAAGGACGCGTGACACGGCGATCGCCGCGCCGACCGATGCTTTCGCCGCTGATGCGGCCTGCGCCGGCAGGTGGGCCGGGGCGGTCGAGGCGAGCCGGCTCGAGTAGAGAGACGCGGCGACGCTGCCGATCACCGCCACGCCGAGGGTCCCTCCGAACAGGCGGGTGGCGTCGTTGACCGCCGAGCCCGCGCCGGCCTTGGACCTGGGGACCGCCCCCATGATGGCCTCGGTCGCCGGCGCGCTGGTCAGGCCCATCCCGGTTCCCAGGACGAGCATCTGGAGGGCGATCGTCGTGTAGGAGGTGGACGCCGAGACGGTTGCGGTCCACAAGATGCCCGCTGCGAACAACAGCAGGCCGCTGGCCACGATCACCTTGTTGCCGGCCCGGACGGCGAGCCTGGTGCCGGCGACCGAGGCCACGGCGACGGCGGTCGCGACCGGGAGGAGACGGACGCCGGTGCCGAGCGGGCTGAAGGCCTTAATGAACTGGAAGTACTGGGTGACCAGGAAGATGAACCCCTGGAGGGCGAAGAACGAGATCGCCACCGACCCGCTCGCCGCGGTGAAGCGGGGATTGCGGAACAACCCCACGTCCAGCATGGGGTGAGCGGTCCGCCGCTCCAGGAGAACGAACAGGGCCAGCAGGATCACGCCGACTGCCATCGTCGACACCGCGGCGGTTGATCCCCACCCCCAGTCGGGGGCCTGGATGACACCCAGGATGAGGACGGCCATGGCAGCCGCCGACAGCCCGAAGCCCCGCCAGTCGACCGGCGGGGTCCGCGGATCCCGCGAGGTGGGCACGGCCCGGGCCACGAGCAGCGCGATGACGGCGGCCGCCGCGGCCATGAAAGCGAAGATGCTCCCCCACCAGAAGCGCTCCAGCAGCCAGCCGCCCACGATGGGCCCGGTGGCGATCCCCACCCCCGTGGTCGCCCCCCACAGCCCGATGGCCCTGGCCCGCTCTCCCCGCTCGGTGAAGACGTTCACCAGCAGCGAGAGGGTGGAGGGGAACATGAGGGCCGCGCCGAGTCCCATCACGGCCCGCGCCGCGATGAGCTCGCTCGTCGTGCCGGCGAGCGCCCCCGCCAGGCTGCCCACCGCGAAGACGCCCAGGCCGATCAGCAGCATGCCCTTGCGGCCCTGGCGGTCGCTCAGGCTGCCCGCCGCCAGCACGAGGGCCGCGAACACGAGGCTGTAGGCGTCGACCACCCACTGCAGCTGGGTGGTAGTAGCGCCGAGCGAGCGGACCAGGGTGGGCAGGGCGACGTTCACGATCGTGACGTCGACGCTGATCAAGAAGGCGCTCAGGCAAAGGGCCAGCACGATGGCCATCCGCCGCCGGGCCGTGAACCGGGTCTCCATCCGTCTGCTCCCGTCGAGAGGACCGGCTAGGGATACCGGGCGTCGACGACGGTGGTGACGCGCCCGGTTTCGACGTCGTACACGTGGCCGGAGACGCCCATCTGCGGCGGGAGCAAGGGCGAGGCGAGCAGGCGCTCGACGTCGGCGGCGACGGTGGCGTGCGGGTCGCCGACCGCGGAGGCTTCGAGGCCCGCCTCGTCCGCGCCGGTGGCCTCGGAGGCCTCGCGCCGGAAGCCGGGGTCGGCGAGGAGGCCGGTCCCGCACTGCGTGTGGTGAATGACCGCGACTTCGACGCTCTGGTCGCCGTCCACCGGCCCGCCGGCCAGCCTGCGGCCGAGGAAGGCGAGGTAGGCGATCTCCTCGATGACGGGCTGGGTGACGCGTCCCCCTGCGTTGCGCAGGACCGGGGCGTCGCCGAGCTTGAGCCCGAGGGTGATCGCGGGGTCGACCCGGTGGTCGAGGCAGGTGATGACGATCACCTGCGCGGCAGGCAGGCCGAGCGGCACGGGAGCGTAGGTGCGGGCGAACTGCTCATTCCGCTCAAGCAGCGGGGTCATCCTGCTGGTCATGGTGAGTTCCTCCTTGGCCCAGTTCTGTGGACAGTGACCACTTATTAGTGGACGCTGTACACGATACTTGCTCTAGTGGATGCTGTCCACTAGATTTGTCGTTCGTGACGACCGGCGGATCAGCAGGTGAGACAACCGGGGCCAGGCGGCGGCGCCCGCGCGGCGCCGTCCGCGACGGCCTGGTCGCCGCAGGGCTCGAGCTGGCCCGGGCCGGCGGCCCGGACGCCGTCGTGCTCCGCGAGGCGACACGGATGGTGGGCGTGGTGCCGAACGCCGCCTACCGGCACTTCGCCGACCGGGACGAGCTCCTCGCCGCGGTCTCCACCGCGGCCATGCGCGAGCTCGCCGCCCGCATGGCCGCCGGCACCGGCCGCGTGCGCGGCAAGTACGGCGATCCCGCCGCGGCCCGCCGCCGGCTGCGCGCGATCGGCCGGGCCTACCTGGAGTTCGCCCGCCAGGAGCCGGGGCTGTTCGCCACAGCGTTCGCCCTGCCCCACCAGCACGCCTACGGCGCTCCCGACAGCGGGACCAGGCAGGACCCCATGCCGCTGGATCAGCTCCGCGCGGTCCTCGACGAACTGGCCGACGCCGGCGTGCTCAGCCGGCAGCGCCGCGCGGGCATCGAGTACCCCATCTGGTCCACGGTGCACGGGCTGGCCGTGCTCACCGGGCAAGGGCCCCTGCGCGAGCTCCCCGACGCCACCCGCGGTCACCTCGAGAAGCTCACCTCCGCCTTCATCGGCGAGGCCCTGGCATGAGCCAGCCTCCTGCCATCCAGTACCGGCCCGCCTTCATCGAGGCATTCCTCGCCTAGACCCGGCCCGCCCCTCGAACCTGAACCGCCACAAGCCCTCGGCCGTCGCCCCAGTCCTCGCAGAACAGGCGGGTTCCGCCAGCCGTGACGGAGTATGTCATGTCAAGTTCTCCTTTACCTGGTTCGCTGGCGGGACGGCGGCATCCCGGCCCCTACGAACGATCATGAACTGCTAGATGACTTCGCCGTGGGCCTCGGCGTCGGTGCGGGAGCGGATATGGGCTGCAACGGGATGCCGGGAGGCTCCCTGATCGAGGCGCCAGGCCCACCCGGATCACGCGGCCCGGGTGGTCGTTCTGGTGTAGGCCGTCAGATTCTCCTTGGTTGGTGCTGCGATCGCCTGTGCCTCGACGCCGCCCGGTCCTTGGAAGAGGTTCGCGACGCTGTGGTGTCGCCGGGGGCACCTGTTCCGTTCCACTGATGGGTGGCCTGCACGCCGGTCCAGCCTGCGGGCAGGGCCTCGGTGTAGCCGTAGTGCCGGGAGGTGAAGATGCGCGCGGCCGCTGGCGGGCTGGCGGTGGCGGCCGGTGATTGTGCCGGCGGGGCACTTGGTCCGGTGGTGGCCGATGACGCGCAGCCGGCCAGGAGGGCGGTCATGATGGCAGACGCGGCGAGTACTGGCAGTTCGCCGATCCGCCGGCGCGGTGCCGTACACCGCACGGTACCGGCGGCGAATGGCGGGTCACGGGAGTTTCCCTGGAAGGGCCGGGCTGCCTGGTGCAGCAGACATGTGCGCTGGCATCAGCTCTCCTCGCTTATGTCCGTCCCCGCGTCAGCGGCTGGGCCGGTCATCAGATATCCACGGTGCCTGCAGCTCGACCATCCGCCGGGTGGCGTAGTTCATCTCCGCTACGGTCAGGCGGAGCCGGTACCAAAGGCAGCGGAGCCGTTCGCGGCCGGACCAGGAGACCGACTTCTCCAGCTGCCGCCTGTGGACGAGATCATCAGAGCCGGGGGCCCGGCTCCCCATACTTGGTGCGGGCGGGGCGAGGCGGCGTGAGTGTTCATGATCTGCTGTCGGAGGATTGCGGTGCATCGTGGTCTCCCTAGGGGTGGCTTGGCCGGGCTGCCTGTTGTCGCAAGCTGATGAGCTCAGCGGGGCGGGATCGCGGCTGGCTTCACTGTGTCGTAGGCATCGGGTTGTCCGATCCGGGCACTACCACCAGGTCGGGGGCGGTCAGCGAGTCCAGTGTGCCGGTGGGCAATACCACCAGCCCAGCGTGGGCCCTGACCGGGTCCGGCCCGGTCGCGACGAAATGAACCTCGGCGCCGGGCCAGCCGGCGAGTACCTCGTATGGTTCGACCAGATCGAGCGCCGTGAACTGGTCATAGGGGACAAATGCGATCTTCATTCCGTGACCCTGTCGATGGGAATTGCCTGATGGCTGGCACCGGTGCGGTAACGGGCCACGGCGACGCACACGTAGCGCTGGCCGACTCCTCGGGCCGAAACCGCGGTCAGAAGTCTCCACCCGCCCAAGCCGCTGCCGGTCCGTCTGGCTGGACGGCTGCTCCGCATTCTGGGCAGAGGAACGGGCGGCGCTGGGCGACGGCCCGCCAGGGGCCGTAGACGACGAAGGGGAATCCCGTTTGGGGGACCTCACGCGTTGCCTTGACTGTTCCGTGCGTGGAGCATCGTCCGGCTTGGGTCTGGACTTCCTTGGCCATGGTCTTCCTTCAGTGACGGTGGGTGCGTGGCCGTCCGGGTTAGCGTCCGAGCGGCAGCCAGCTGAAGTTGCGGACAGCGATGAGAAGGCCCGCGGCTCCCCAGGCCGCCACGATCAGCAGGTCCAGGCCGGCGAACCCTAGCCCCGTGGTGTGCGGGTTGTAGGCGATGAGCAGCGCGTTGGCAAGGTGGCGGACAGGGAAGATCTCTCCCACGTCCGCCAGCCAGTGCGGCAGTACCGTGACGGCGACGAACACCCCGGAGATGAAGTAGAGCGGCAGCACGAGCGCCATGGTGGCGGGCAGCGCGGCATCCTCGTTGCGGATGAGCGAGGTGAGCGCGTAACCAAGGCAGCAGAAGGAGGCGGCGCCGATCACCACGGTGACCACGAGGGCGAGGGCGGTGCGGCCGGGGACGTGGGCGCCGTAGGCGGCCCACCCGATGCCGGGCAGCACGGCGGCCATGACCACCGCGGTGAGCACGCGCCCGGCGATGACGGCAGCGGCCGGGACGGGGGTTGCGCGCCGGCGCTTCAGCACGCCGCGTTCGCGCTGCGCGGTCACCGAGGCCACCAGGTTGCCGAAGCACGCCGCGATAACCCCGAGTGCGATGATGCCGGGCACGTAGTACACCGACGTGCTGATCTGGCCGCCTGCGACCTGGGTGGGCCCGCTGCCGCCGAACACCGACGCGAAGATCACCAGGAACAGGATCGGCAGGGCCAGGGTGAAGAACTGCGACTGGCGGTTGCGGAGAAAGGCGCGCAGGTCGTAGCCGAACAGGTGCAGGGCCATCCTGATCATCGCTGATCCTTTGTGCTCGCGGGGCCGGTCAGGGAGAGGTAGACCTCCTCCAGGGTCGGGGCGGTGGACGTCGAGATCGGGGAGGTCGAAGCCGCGGCCGGCCGCCCAGTTTCCGAGCATCTGCAGGTGGACGAGCGGGCTCTCGCTGTGCAGGACGGTCGATCCTCCCGGCCCTGGCTCGGTCAGCGGGCTTAGCCCGGGTGGCAGGTCACGCGCTTGCACGTGGTCCGGGAGCGTGAAGCTGATGGCGGTGGTCATGTGGTCGCGCCCGCCCAGCGTCCGCGGCGTGCCCTCAGCCACGATGTGCCCGGCGGAGAGCACCGTGATCCGGTCGGCCAGGTACTCCGCCTCGTCCATGTAATGGGTGGTGAGGAACACGGTCTTGCCGAGTTGCCGGAGCCCGGCGACGACCTCCCAGGCGGCGCGGCGGGCGGACGGGTCGAAACCAGTGGTCGGCTCGTCCAGGAAGATGAGCTCTGGGTCGCCGATGAGGGCGAGGGCGAAATCGAGCCGCCGCCGCTGGCCGCCGGAGAGCCTGGTGCCGAGCGCGCCCGCCTTGCCGGTGAGACCGACCAGGGCGATGGTCTGGTCGATGTCCCGCGGCGCGCGGTAGAACCCGGCGTACATGGCCAGGCACTCCCGGACGGACAGGCCGGGCTCGGGCTCCGACTCCTGCAAGACCACGCCCACCCGGTCCCGCCAGGCGCCGCCCGCCGTGGCCGGGTCGTGCCCCAGGAC
>WNGP01002575.1_pt1 | contig 15183 bp, 16 predicted proteins | sample 5407671 | NCBI WGS metagenome assembly WNGP01 (sample SAMN13153381, study PRJNA577476) | soil metagenome | isolation source: 40 cm soil or saprolite under Garry oak tree replicate 2 | place: USA:California | collected 2016-06-15 | reverse complement strand
GGCTACGACCGGACCATGACCGCGGTCCTGCCTGAGAAGGCGCGCAGTATCGCTGACCGCACAGGGGAAGCGAACCACATGGGCACCGCGTTCGGGCCTGTCAATGTCGCGATACACGCCATCGCGGCGCACCTTCAGCTTGGCGACGCCCGGGCGGCAGCCGAGACGGGCGAGGCCCTTGACATCACGGCGATCCCCGCCGCCCTGGTGGGCAGGCGCACGCAGGTGAGTCTCGATCTTGCCCGTGCCTACGCCATGCGCCGGCAGGACGCCGCGGCAGTGAACCTCGTTGTCGCGGCCGAACGGCTATCTCCTGAGCTTGTCCGCTACGACAGGCGGACGCACGAGGTTCTCGCCGAGTTGCTGCGCCGCGAGCACCGGCCATCGACACCGGAGCCGGGCCAAAGGCGACACCGACGCGCTGGATGAACTCAGGTTCCACTGGGGCGACGCATATGACATCGATGCCGCCGGCGGCGTGTTCACCGCGACGCGCAGGGACGGCCGGGGTGGCACGCTCGCCGATCCGGTCGGCGCCCAGTTCACTGGCGGTCCGCGCGGCGTAGTCGACCGCGTAGAACGAATCCTTGCCGCCCTTGGCGGCGATCGCCGCGCCGCGCGGGTAGGACCACACGATCAGCGGCATCCCGAACCGTTCGGCGTCCTCACGCACCCGCAGGTACTGCGCGAAGTCACGCTCCTGGGCCGGCGAGCCGACATAGAGCGTGTAGCCCACGGCGTCCGCGCCTGGGCGGACGGCTTCCTCCACCGTGGCGTTCACCGGCGAGAGCGGGTCGACTGCGGACGGGATGTCGGTCTTGCCGTTCAGCTTGAGCACCAGCGGAACCTCGCCGGCGTATTCCCAGTAGAACTTCCTGGCCAGACCGATCTGAAGGGCGATGCCGTTGAAACCGCCCTCCCGGGCGAGCCTGATGATGTACCTGGGGTCACTAGCCCCTGGATGGCCGAAGAAGTCTCGCGGGCCATGCTCGAGCCCGTGGTCGTAGGGCAGAAAGACCGCGGTTCCGTTCCGCAGTCCGTGCTCGTGAAGAATCCGGTGCAGCCGGGTCTTCTTCCCGGTGCTCAGGCCTAGCTGATCCATGCGAGGCCGGGTATTCATGGTTACCTCCACTGGTTGCGCTCACATCCTTTCCAGGATTCGGTCGGCCGGCCTGCGGCGGCAGAGTCGAATGTCCGCTTCTGCTACGCCAAACGGCACACATGACATTGGCCGCGCTCCGCGGGGCGCGGCCACTGTCATGGGCGCTGACCTCAGATCAGCGCGAGCGACCTTACTTGGCCGACTTGACCTCGACCTTCTTGACGGGCTCCTTCTTCTCGGTGTGCAGGCCAACGGCGATGGTGAGGATGCCGTCGTGGTAGGTCGCCTTGACGTCGTCCTCGTTGACGTTGGCTGGCAGCGGCAGGCTGCGGGTGAACGCGCCGTACCGGAACTCCGTCCGGTGCTTGCCCTCGGTCTTGTCGTGCCGCTCGGCGTGGATGGTCAGGTAGCCAGCGCCGACCGTCACCTCGACATCCTTCTCCGGGTCGATCCCGGCCAGTTCCGCCCGGACCATGTAGTGGTCACCTTCGAGGTAATCCTCGATCCTGATCGGCTGGGCCAGGTAGGGGCGCAGCGTCATGAACGGCTCCTCGAACCACTCAACCAGGTCCGGGAACATCGTCCTCGGGTCCCTGCGCAGCAGAGTGCTCATTTCATCTGCCTTCCTTCCGTGATGCGGGTACTTCCACGTCAATCGAATAACAGCCAGATCCTGGAACGGCAGGGCCAGACGGCACCACACGGCGCGACCTTCGTCAGGACCTAGGCCCCTGGCCCGGCGCCCGTGGGTCGCGTGCGCTGGAAATGGCGCGCTCGCCTCACGGAAAGGCCGGCCAGTGACGGAAACCCTGGCTGATCCACTGGAACCGCTCGAGCAGTTGTTCCGGGACCTGCGCGCTTCTCCCCACTGCCTGTCCAGCCGGGAGGCGGCCCGACGGCTCGAGGTGTCGGGTCCGAACACCGTCGAGGTGGACATGTCCACCCTCACCGGCGAGTCGGCGCCAGTGATCCGGTCCGCTGACACCACCGATGCCCAGGTGCCGCTGCTGCACGCCAGGGATGTGGCATTCAGCGGGAGCGAATGCACGGGGGGTGAGGCGCAGGCCGTGGTCACGGCGACCGGAATGGGGACCGAGCTCGGCCGGATCGCCGCCCTCAGCCAGCGCGTGGGACGGGAGGAAAGCCCGCTCGAGCACCAGGTCAAACGAGCCGCCTGGCTGATCGCCTTCGTGGCGGTGGGGGCAGGGCTCGCGTTTTTGCCGCTCGGCCTGGCTGCCGGGCTCGCCTGGCCGCGGCGATCAGCTTCGCTATCGGGCTGCTGATCGCCAACGTCCCTGAGGGACTGCTGCCCACGATCACGCTCCGCTGGCGGTCGGGGTGCGGGAAATGGCTCGCCGCGGCGCCCTGGTGAAGCGGTCGTCCGCGGTGGAGACCCTCGGGTCCACCTCGGTCATCTGCACCGATAAGACCGGCACGCTCACCCAGAACAGGATGCACGTCACCAGGGTCTGGACCGCGGCAGGCGAGGCGGACCTGGAGACGCCCGGCCTGGCCGCTCAGCGGGCCGCTCAGCCGGCCTCGGGCGGGACCAGCCTGCTGGCCCAGGCCGCGTTCGCCTGCAACTCGGCCGAACTGGCGGTGAACGGCACGAGCCCGCTCGCAGGCGACCCGACCGAGGTCGCGCTGGTCGAGCTTGCGGCCGCCTGTGGCCTGGATGTCTCGGCGAGCCGCCGCGACGCCGCGCGGCGACGGGTGTTGCTGCCGCTGACGGTGATGCAAATCCTCGCCATCGACCTCGGCACGGACACGCGGCCGGCCCTGGCACTCAGCCGTGAGCCGGCCGAACCCGGGCTGATGGACCGCCCGCCGCGACCGCGCGGGCAAGGCGTGATCAGCGCGGGGATGCTGGCCCGCGCCTGGGGATTCCTCGGCCTCATCTCCGCCACGCTGGTGATGGCCGGTTTCTTCCTCACGCTGCGGCAGGCCGGCTGGCACCCGGGTGCCCGCACCGGGCCTGGCACCCCGCTGTCCGAGGTCTACCGCCCGGCCAGCACCGTCGCCTGGCTGGGCATCGTCGCCTGCCAGGTCCGAACGGCGTTCGCCGTCCGGACCGACCACGCGTCCTTGCGCCAGGTGGGCCTGTTCAGCAACAAGCTGCTGCTGGCGGGCATCGCCGTCGCGCTGGCGTTCGCCGCGGCGGTGGTCTACCTGCCCGCCCTGCAGAGCGTCTTCGGCACCGCGGCCCTGTCCCCGGCCAACTCGCGACCGTGGCCCCGTTCCCCTTCGTCGTGTGGGGCGCCGACGAGATCCGGCGGCGGCTGGTGCGCCGCCGTCAGGCCCGCCGGGGCGGGCCGGCGAGCTGACCTTAAGCCTGCTGGATCCGGACCAACGGCTCTGCCCTTCCCGGCCGCAGGGGACGACGCTTAGAAACGGAACAGAATGTCCGCAGGCAGGGAGATTACGATGAAAGCCGTCGTCAGGGACGTCATGTCTACGCGTCCGCTCTGGGTGAGTGAGACCACGTCGTTCAAGGAGATAGCGGCCAGGCTGCGCGAGCACCGGGTCAGCGCGTTCCCCGTTCTCGATGCCGACGGGAAGGTGACCGGCGTCGTCTCGGAGGCGGACATGCTGGCCAAGGAGGCCCTGGACAGCGGGCCTGGCGGTGTGCGAGAAAGGCTCGGCCTCGTGCACCGCACCGAGCGGGCGAAGGCGGCCCCGGTCATGGCGGCGGAGCTGATGACGAGCCCCGCGGTGACGGTCACACCGGATGACACGGTGGAGCGTGCCGCGCGGCTGATGCGCGGCCGCAAGGTCAAGCGCCTTCCCGTGGTCGACGCGGGCGGTCGGCTCGTCGGCATCATCAGCCGGACCGACGTGCTGGCCGTCTTCGACCGTGCCGATGAGGAGATCCGCGCGGAGATCATGAGCCGGGTGATCTCCGGCCGCTCGGAGCCCAGCCAGTACTCGGTCATCGTGAAAGACGGCGTGGTGACGCTGGAGGGCACTCCCGAGACCGTCCCCGTCGGTCACGACATCGTCTCCCGGGCCCGGCACGTCCAGGGCGTCGTGGCAGTGCGCGACCGCCTCGTCTACCCGGTTCCCCCCGTGCCCAGCAGGCCGGGTCCCTACTTCTGATGCTCCGCCGGAATATCGTGATCGGAGCGTCGGCCGCAGCGGCCATCGGGCTGGCCGCGACGCTGGTGGCCGTGCTGCCGGGCCGCGATGCGCCACCGAAGCCCGCGCCGGCTGGCTCACCCCGGTCGTTGTTCTCCCCGTTCACCGGCGAGCCGGCATCGTCGCCCGGTCCGGTGCTCGCGGTGAAGATAGACAACCTGGCCCAGGCCCGGCCGCAGACCGGGCTCCCCGATGCCGACATCGTCTACGTCCTTCCGGTAGAGGGCGGGCTGAGCCGGATCCTCGCCGTGTTCTCGTCGCATTTCCCGCCGGTGATAGGCCCGGTGCGCAGCGCCCGGGAGGACGACCTGGAGCTGCTCCGGCAGTTCGGGCGGCCCGCGTTCGCCTACTCAGGGGCGCAGCCGCAGCTGCTCCCCGTGGTCGAGAAGGCACGAACCGTCGACCTGTATGCCGGCCGGGCCGGCGGCTACTTCCGGGACCCGCACCGGGTCACGCCGCACAATCTGTACGCGCACACCAAGCAGCTGCTCGCCGGGGCGCCCGGCGCGAGCAAGGCGCGCGACATCGGGTTCCGGTTCGGCCCCGCGCCGTCCGGAGGGCGGGCCGCGACGTCGTTCTCCGTGTCCTACCCGGCGGCGGCGTTCATGTTCCGCTGGTCCGCGCCGGACGGACGCTGGCTGGTGTGGATGGACGGCGTGCCCGCCCGGGCCGCCGAGGGCGGCCAGCTGGGCGCGCATACCGTGGTGATCCAGTACACGAAGGTGCGGACCTCACGGTTCCTCGAGGCGGGCAGCCGGCCACCGTACGCGGAGAGCACCGGCGCCGGCGCCGGAGTGGTGCTGCGTGGCGGGCAGGCCTACGCCATCCGCTGGTCACGGCCCGATGCCGATGGCGGCACCACGTTCACCACGACGTCCGGTCAGGCCATGACCTTCGCCCGCGGCCCGGTCTGGGTGGTGCTCGCCACCGCACCGTGACGTACGGACGTCAGCGGTGGTGCCCGCTCCAGAGCGGCCCGCTCGCCCGGCGCTGTGACGCGGCCCAGCCGCAGATCAGCACCGGCATCCTCACTTTCGCTACGCCACGAGGGTCGATGCGGGAAACCGGTGACGGAGGTCCCGCAGGCGCGGGGCCGAATTGCCCTGCCGTCGGCGTCCCGGCCGTCGAGACAGTGGGCCGTGTTCGGGCACCGCGCCCGGGCAGATGTCCTGGCCTGCTGCACGGCTTTGAGGGGGTGGTCAGCGTGGTCGGTGTTTCTACTCCTGCGTCGGGCCGCCACGGACTGCTGTTAGCCGGGCGGGGTGGCAGTCAGCGACTTCTGCCGTGTGCGCGCTTCCGGGCAGCAACGCTGGTGAGGAGGCTGAATGGATGAGACCACGGTCACGGGTCCCCCGTGGCGTGCTGGTCACCGCGGGGCCGGTTGTGCTAGTCGCCGCCGGGATTGCGGGCTACCTGGGCTTTGGCTATTCGCCGTGGATGGCGGTGGCCACGACCCTGCTGACGCTGACCACGGTCGGGTTTGCGTCCGGCGATCATCTCTCGACTGGTGTGCTGGTTTTCACCGCCGGGCTGGCCTTCCTCGGCGTCGGCCTGTTCGTCGTCATCTTGGGCCTGGCCGCGACCGCGGTCGTGGAAGGCCGGGTGAGCGTGATTTCGCGGAGCCGCCGGATGCGCCGGCGCCTTGATGACCTGCGCGGGCACTTCATCGTCTGCGCCTACGGCCGGGTCGGCCGGTCCATCGCCCGGGAGCTGGAGGCCGAGGGCGTGTCGTTCGTCGTGGTGGACAGCAAGGCCGGACTGGAACCGGACCTGGAACGCGACGGGCGGTGTTACCTCATCGGCGATGCCTCAGACGAGGCGGTGCTGCGCGGGGCGGGGATCGAACGGGCACAGGGGCTGATCTGCGCCGTGGACTCGGACGCCGAGAACGTCTTCATCACCATCGTCGCCCGCTCGCTCAGCCCCGGCCTGCTCATCGTGGCCCGGGCCGCGCGGGAGCAGTCGGCCGACCGGTTGTACCGGGCGGGTGCCACCCATGTCGTGTCACCGTATGTGACCAGTGGAAGGCGGATGGCGAATCTGGCTCTACGGCCCAACGTGGTGGAGTTCTTCGATGTCGCAGGCGCCGGCCAGCCCGGCCTGCGGCTGGAGGAACTGGCGATCACCGAAGGGTCTCCGCTGGCGGGCCGCAGCCTACGGGAGCTGCGCGGGCCGGCGGTGCCGTTGCTGGTCCGCCGCCCCAGCGGGCAGCTGATCGCCAACCCTGCCCGCGAGCTTCAGCTGCAGGCCGGCGACGTACTAGTCGTCTTTGGCGAGGCCAGCGACCTGAACCCGCTCGACCGCGACTAGGACACGGGCACGTCATCACGGGCTCGTCACACTCACCTGGCTGCGGCTCACCTCAGCGGGGGTGGCCGCTCCACTGCGGGCCGCTGGCCCGCCACTCGGCGTCCCAGGCGCTCAGCCGCCGCCGGTCGAGGGCCCGGCGCGCGAGCGTGCTCGACGCCAGGAGCACCAGCCACGACACGAGGCAGGTCGCGACGACGGCGATGCAGACGTCGCCGACGATATCGCGGTGATCGAGCGGGGGATCGGTGACCGGGCCCGAGGGGTCGATCCATACCCGCACGGTGCTGCCCTGGCGCGCGCCCGCCGTGGCGGGGACTTCGCCGGTCCGGGACGGCAGGCCCGGCGGCCGCCAGCGGGCCGACACCCAGACGGCCTGCACCGACGTGTACGGGTTCGGGCTCCTCCCGGTGGCCGGGGCATGCTCTAGCCTGCCGCGCCCGGCCGGACTGGGCAGAGTCGTTCGGCCTTGTCCTTGGGCCCTTGGTCCCCTGGCCACGACGGCATGAGGACCCCGGACACCGACGTCCGGGACGGGACGCGGGGACCTTATGCCCTGTTGCCGAGGTCGGGGAGCGACCAGTCTTGCTGGCAGTGATACGCGAGGAGGTCGCCATGAACGGGATGACGTACGGTATCGTCGCCGGCTACGACGGATCGCCGGACAGCGCCCAGGCGCTGCGCTGGGCCGCCAGGGAAGCCCAGGCGCGCGGCACGACGCTGACGGTCTGCCTGGCCTGGACGCCGGATCATATGGCGCTGCCCACCGAGTCGGACCTGTGCGACCTGGCCCGGCAGCACGGCCGGGAGATCCTGGCCCGCGGGCTGCCGTACGCCGAGTCCGTGCTGGGCCTCGGCCGGGTGCGCGCGGACCTGGCCGGCGGGTCGGCCGCGCACGTGCTGTGCGAACGCAGCCGGACCGCCGACATGGTGGTGCTCGGCAGCCGCGGGTACAGCGAGCTGCGTGACCTGCAGCTCGGATCGGTTTCCTGGCAGGTAGCCGGGCACGCCTGCGGGCGGGTCGTGGTCGTCCGCGGCGAGTGGCGGCCGGCCAATCAGGCCCCCGGCCCGGTGGTGGTGGGCGCGGACGGGTCCCCGGCGGCCCAGGCCGCGATCGCCTTCGCCTTCGAGGAGGCCGGGCTGCGCGACGTGCCGCTGGTGGCGGTGTGCGCCCTGACCGACGCGCCCGGCAGGCTCGGCGAGGGGCATCAGGTGGAAGAGGACTTCGGCCACTTGGTGGACTGCGAGGCGAAGGAGCACCCTGACGTCACGGTGGTGCGGCGGGTCCTGCCCGGCACCCCGCGCGCGGCGCTGCTGACCGCTTCGGCCGACGCCCAGCTGCTCGTGGTGGGCGCTCGCGGCCGCGGCGGCCTCGAGGGCATGCGCCTGGGCTCGGTCGCGCAGGCCGTCCTGCACCATGCGCCCGCCCCGGTCGCAGTCGTCCATTAGGCCGCGTGCAGTCGTTAGTTTTTCCTGGTCACAAGCCGAACGGGGGTGGCTTTCTGCCCGGATGATCAAGGACTTATGCCCCTGCCGACACCGATCACCTCGTGGACAAGATGGATCGCCGCGCTGCTGGCCCGTCAGCTGCACGCGGACGCGCTGCTGCTGCTCACCGACGTAGCCGCGGTCCAGGACGGGTACGGCACCGCGCAGGCCAGGCCGATCCGCCGGGCCACGCCCGCCGAGCTGCGGGCCCGGTCCTTCCCGGCCGGGTCGATGGGTCCCAAGATCGACGCGGTGTGCCCCTTCGTCGAGGCGACCGGGAAGCCGACCGCCATCGGACGGCTCGCCGACGCCCAGGCCTTGCTCGCCGGCAACGCCGACACCCGCATCGCGCCGTAAAGCGCCGCAGGCGCGACGCCGTCCCGTGCTTTCCTGGCTGGTGTGCAGGAAAATAGCCCCATGAACTTCAGCGTCCAGTCCGAGGTAGGTCAGCTCCGGCAGGTCATCGTGCACCGGCCCGGGCTCGAGCTTTCCCGGCTCACCCCGGGGAACGTCGGCGAGCTGCTCTTCGACGACGTGCTCTGGGCCGGCCGGGCCAAGGAAGAGCACGACGCCTTCGCCGAGGCGCTCCGCGGCAAGGGGGTGCAGGTGCACTACTTCGGGCAACTGCTGGCCGAGACGCTGGAGGTGCCGGCCGGCCGGGCCTTCGTGCTGGACCGGCTCTGCGTTCCCGAGATGCTCGGCCCGACCCTGGCCGGGCCCGTGCGGCGGCTCTTCGACGATCTCGACGGCCCGGCGCTGGCCGAATTCCTGGTCGGCGGCGTGCTCAAGGCAGACCTGAACGCGGCCCGGCCGCACAGCCTGACCTGGGACGTGCTGCACGCGGACGACTTCGTGCTGCCGCCGCTGCCCAACCACCTGTTCCAGCGGGACAACTCCTGCTGGCTCTACCAGGGCGTCTCGGTGAACCCGATGGCCAAGCCCGCCCGCCAGCGCGAGTCGCTGCACAGCCGGGCCATCTACCGCCACCACCCGATGTTCGCCCACGCGGACTTCACCTGGCACTACGGCGACACCGACGCCCATCACATGCCCGCCACCGTCGAGGGCGGTGACGTGCACGTGCTGGGCCACGGCGCGGTGATGATCGGGATGGGCGAGCGGACGACGCCGATGGCGGTCGAGTTGCTCGCCCAGACCCTGTTCCGCAGCGGGCAGGTCAGCGTGGTGATCGCGGTCGAGCTGCCGTTCTCCCGCGCCATGATGCACCTCGACACCGTGATGACCATGGTCGACCGCGGCACGTTCGTGCTCTACCCCTACCTGGATCCGCGGCTGCGGTCATGGACCGTCACCCCAGGCGAAGGCGACACCGACCTGAAGGCGAAGCTCAACGACAACCTGTGGGCCACGGTGGCCGAAGTGCTCGGCATGGACAAGGTGACCGTGCTGACCACCAACGAGGACGCCCGGGCCGCCGAACGAGAACAGTGGGACGACGGCAACAACTACCTGGCCGTCGCGCCCGGCGTCATCGTCGGCTACGAGCGCAACGTCGCCAGCAACACCATGCTGCGCCAGCACGGCATCGAGGTAATCGCGATCGCGGGCAGCGAGCTGGGCCGCGGCCGCGGCGGACCGCGCTGCATGAGCTGCCCGATCGAGCGGGAGCCGGCCTAGGACGAGGGCACGGTGACGACGGGGCCGTGCGCGTGGCTCAGCACGGCGTGCCGGACCGAGCCGGGGCCCGGCAGCCCGGGGTGCCTGGCGTGCCGGCCCATGACCACCAGGTCGGCGCGGGCGGACAGGCCGATCAGCGCCCGGCCCGGGTGGCCGTGCACGACCTCGTGGCTGACCGGGACGTCCGGGTACTTGGCCCGCCAGCTGTCCAGCCGGCCCTCGAGCTGCCGGGCCGCGTCCGCCGCGGCGGCCTGCGTGCCGGGCGCGGTGAACGCCTCGCCGGCCCGGGAGATGTCGGTTTGCGGCGTGTGCCAGGCGTGCAGGGCCAGCAGGCTGGCCTGGCGCAGGCTCGCCTCCTCGAACGCGAATGTGAGCGCGTCGCCGCTGTTGTCCAGGTCACCGACGCCGACGCCGACCAGACGGTGGGCGCCCGGGATCTCGTCGCGGACGGCCACCACCGGGCAGGACGCGTGGCTGGCGGCGTACCGGCTGACCGAGCCGAGCACCAGGGCCGTGAACGCGCCGATGCCGCGGGAGCCCAGCACCAGCATCAGCGCGCCCGCGCCACTATCCGTCACCGCCTCCGCGGGCGCCCCGCTCAGCGGGTCGGTGTCGATCAGCAGGCCGGGGGCCGTCCGGCCGGCCCGCTCGGCGGCGGCGGCCAGCGCCCGGTCACGCTCCTTCATGATCACGTCGGTCACAGTGTCGTATTCGACCGCGTCGGCGCCCGCGCGTGACATCATCCGGGGCGGCAGCGCCGCGGCGGACACTATCCGCAGCGGGGCGCCGCGGAGCACGGCCTCCCTGGCGGCCCAGTCGACCGCCCGCAGTGACTCCTCAGAACCATCCGTACCGGCCACGATGGGCTTCGATGCCATTGCTCGTCCTCCTTGCCGGACCCGGTGCTCGCGCCGGGTTTGCCTGGGGCGCACAGGTTGCCCCAACCTCATCATGATCGTGCGTTCGCGGGCCCGGCAAGGGCGTTCCGGCCGTAGATCCCGGGACCAGATGGTGGCGGACATGACGGCCGCCGAGCTGCCGGAAGGATTCTGGTATCCGGTCAAGCGCCGGGTGCTCGGGCCGGGACCTTTGGCCGGTTGTCACGAATCGATCAGTTCCTCGGGCGGCCGGCGGGCAGTGGCGTGAGTGGTATGAGCGAGGCCAAGCTGCAGCAGCATCTGCGGGGTTCCGGGCAGCGCCATGCGGTCCCGGATCAGGACGCGGATCGGGGCGATCTCAAGCGGCTGGGTATAAAGGCTCGCGAACACCCACCTGCTCGCCGCGTGGAGCAGGAGCCGGTGCAGCGCCTGCCCGGCGCAGAGCCAGTCGGCCCGGCTATCACCGGGTGTGAGCAGCACCGCGGTGACGGCAGGGTCCGGCCCCTCGGCGGTCAGCAGCCCAAGGCCGCGGCCCAGGTCGAAGTCACGCTGGCGTAGCCGCCCGGGCTGACGGCCGGACCTGCGGCCTGCCGTGGCCGGGAACGCGTGCGCCGGGAGACCGTCGCGGGCGGTGCTAGCCGCACTCCGGCTCCACCGGCGCACCTCTACCCTGGCCCGCGGATCAAGGTCCAGCCTGGGGCCGACCGTGCTGACGATCTCGGCCAGCCGCTGGTAGGCGATCCCGCGGTCGACCAGCGCCAGCGTGGCTCGCTCGGCTAGCGCGTCGTGCTGGAGTCCGGGCAGGAGCCCGGCGGGCAGCGGCTCGGAGGCGAACGCGCCGCGGTGCGTGTGCCGGTGCGGCAGCGCCTTGAGCATCTCGCGTTCCGCGACGCTCGTTGGTTCGGCCGCGCCCAAGCTGATCCGGGCGAGCAACCGCGTTCGGCGCGGCTCGGGCAGCAACTCGACGACGGGCAGGTATCCGAGCGAGCGCACCGCGAGCCGCAGCCCGAACAGCGCGGCACCGCAGCTGATCAGCATCTCCCGTCCCTCCGGATCCACGCGCAGCTTGCGGCGCGGATCGCAGTACAGCTCGATGGCGGACTTCCCCACCCGGAACCGCCACGGCTGGGTGTTATGCACTGACGGCGCCCGGGCTGCGGCGGCGATCAGATAGCCGGCCCGGCCGGCCAGGATCGATGCCGCCTCCGGGATGGTCTGGTCAGTAAGGTCGCGGCGCATGGGAATGCCTCCTTCAGGCGCGGGCCAGTTGGTGTCCCGGTCCGCCTGTCGAGCTGTTCTCCCGCAGCGTTCCGCTGGCCCATCACCCTCGCCACGGCCATATGTCACCGGCCGTAGAGGACCTCAGTCCCGTTGGCGCAGGTCCTTCTGCCTGGCGCTCCAGCGCGGCCCAGGGCAACCAGGGCCGATCTCCTTGCAGCGCAGGGACTTAGTCTCCTGGCCCCCCGGTCATAGGGTCGATGGTCCCCTTAGTCCCGGGTCCGCCGCGCGAAGTAGCCGCCGGAGGTTCCCGGACGGCGCCGTTCAGCTGGCCGCGGGCCAGGTGTGGACGGGCTGGCCGGTGGCCGCGCAGGACAGGTACCGGTCGAGCATCACCGCGAGGGCCTGTTCCCTGGACCGGCCTCGCTCCGCGGCGGCCAGCGCGGCGCGCTGCCACGCCGCCCCGGTCTGCCCGGTGGCCACCCGCGCGCCGATCACGCCGAGCAGGCTGTCGGCCTCCGCTGCGGCCACGCCGGCGCCAGCCAGCCCCTGCCGTGCCGCCGGCAGGAGTTCGGTCACCAGGTCGGCGGCACGAACCGTGCTGACCTGATCTGCGCGCTCAGCCGGCCAGCTCAGCTCGGCGGCCAGGCCGTACTGGGCCGCGCGGTAGAAGCCGTGATCGGCGCGCTCGAACGGCAGTGCGTAGGTCCACCGCTGGTCCTGGTCGGCTAGCCACAGCGTGAGCCCGATCAGGAAAGCCGCGTTGGCCAGCATGTCGGTCACGGTCGGCCCGGCGGGCAGCGCCCGCATCTCGATCCGCAGATGGCCGCCGGACGCGGGGTCGTAAATGGCCCGGTTCCAGCGCCAGACCGTGCCCTGGTGCAGCCTGAGCTCATCCAGGCCTGGCGCGCCCCCAGCGCCGTCGGTTGTGTAGGGCAGCAGCGGCTCGTGCAGCCGGACGCTCTCCGCGAACAGCTCAAGCGCCCCGTCCCGCAGCCAGCCCGTGCCGAACGCCGTGCGAGCAGGCCGGCGCCTGAGGTCGTGGCCATCGCGGTCCTCGACCGACTGCTTGAACAGCGCGATCCTGGTCTCCTCCCAGAGCCGGTGGCCGAGAAACGTGGGCGAGTTGCCGGCTACCGCGAGCGCCGGCGCGGTCGCCAGCTGAACCGCGTTGTAGATGCGGGTGAAGTCTTCCGGCGCGACCCGCAGGTGCACCTGGAACGATGTATTCGCCCCCTCGAGCGCGATGTGCTCGCTGGTCAGCTCGAGCGGGTCGTCGCCGGCGATCCGGATCTGGATCGGGCCCTGGCGGAGCCTGCGCAAGCCCCGGCCCAGGGCGCGATAGCGGGCCGCGTCGGTCATGACGCCCGCATCAAGATGCGCCTGGCTGAGCGTGGGCAGGACGCCGATCAGCGCGATCCGGCCCCGGTGCGTGCGAGCCGCGTCACCGACCTGGGCCAGCAACAGGCCGAGCTCACTGGCGAGCGCGGCGAACGGACGGCCGGCCAGCGGTGCCGGTGAGGAGTTCAGCTCCAGGTTGAAGCGGTTGAGCTCGACGGTGATCCGGGGATCGGCGGCCGAGGCGCGGACGACCTGGTTCAGCGGCAGCGGGAGGGCCGCGCGGTCGACGAGGAACAGCTCGAGCTCGGCGCCGATAGTGACCGGGCCCGCCCCGAAGCCGGGCCGCTGGAGCAGCCGCCTGAGCTCGGACAGGTTCTGCTCAAGCCGCTCCCGGAAACGGGCGTAGTCGCGCTCGTCGAACTCGTCCCTGGTGATCTCGGTTCCCACGGCCTCACCTCGCCGCCGCGATCCGCCGGCCCGTCAGCACCGCGGGCAGGATCCGGACATAGCGGTTTCTGGCTCCCGGCGCCCAGGCCCGCAGCGGCAGCTGACGCAGCCGCGCGAGCTCAGCCGGGTCGGTTACCTCGGTGACCTCGCCCCGCACGATCACGCTCCAGCCCGTATGCGCAGCGGCGTCCGTCCCGTCCACTTCGAAGCAGACCCGGCTGCCGCAGCTCGCGGCGTGCAGCTTGGTTCCTTCTTCGGTGCGGAACACGACGGTGTGCCGGTCGAGGACGAAATTGACGGGGAACACGACCGGCCCGCGGTCGTCGATGACGGCAAGCCGGCCGAGATGCTCGTTCGCCAGCAGCTCGAAGCACTCCGACCTGGTCAGCTCCTGCCATCCGACTCGCGGTTCATCCGCGGCTCCTGGCCGCGCCTCCTGGCCGCGGTTCATCCGCGGTCCGCGCTGACACGATCGCCACCGGATGAGAACAGGACGTCATCGGGATCACGCCGCACGCTGACCGCCGCCTGGATGACCATCCCGATCCTGAGCACGAGGTGCGGATAGGCGCCGTCGCTCAGCTGGGTCCGGATGAACTCGCGCAGCCAAGGCAGCTCTACCGGCTGGCTGTGGAGCGCCACCGCGGCGCCGCAGGCGCTGGCGGTCAGCAGGATCCGCTGCAGAGCCTGACCGGCGTTCACCCAGTCCACCCGGCGGTCGGCGGCCGTAGTGAGCAACCCGACCACGCCGGCGGCCCGGACCGACATGGCCGAACTGAGTGGCGGCACGCCCCAGCCGTGACCGTGAGCGAAATCCCGGCCAGGGAAGTACGGGTCGGTCTGCTCGGCCCGCGCCGGGTAAGAGGTGGCCGGCACTCCGTCACTTCGCGCGCTGCCCGGCGCGGGAGCCCATCTGGTGAGTTCCCGGACGCGCTCACCATCCAGCCGCAGTTCGTGTTCCGCCGTTTGCGCGGCGGCGGCGAGAGCGGCCCGCCGCCCGTCGTCCGCCACCAGGCGCAGCGCCGCCCCATCCCGCGCGGCACTCCCGCGCAGCGCGGCGAGCAGGCCCGGCGGCAGCGGCTCAGGTTCGAACGCGCCGCGATGGGTCCGCCGCAGGCGTACCTGGCTGAGCAGCCGCCGCTCGAATTCGTCCGCGACGGCGCGCTGCGACCAGCTCACCTGCGCCACCAGCGTCGGCTGGCCCGGATCGGGCAGCACGCGCGTCGCGGGAACGTAACCCAGGGACCTCAGGGCGAGGCGGACGTTGAACAAGGCAGCGCCGCAGCTGATCATCATCTCGCGGCCGTCAGGATCGGCCACCGGCAGCCCCCGGCCGACATCGGCGTGCAGGCTGATCTGCTGGCCGTTGGCGGTGAACCGCCACGGCTGGGTGTTGTGCACCGACGGCGCCCAGACCGCCTGGGTCACCACGTACCTGACGATCTCTTCCGCGGTAATCGGCTCGCTCATACAGCCAGCTCACCCCCGGCCCGCGGAAAGATGCAGGTGCCAAGGTCCCTATGCGGCGGGACCTTCGGCCGGGCCGATCGGGCGCCAGCGCCGCGGCTGCGATCGGCGTGACCAAGGACTGTCACTTCGGCCCGTTCGGCCTAATGACCTTGATTTACT
>WNGP01004693.1_pt1 | contig 15184 bp, 17 predicted proteins | sample 5407671 | NCBI WGS metagenome assembly WNGP01 (sample SAMN13153381, study PRJNA577476) | soil metagenome | isolation source: 40 cm soil or saprolite under Garry oak tree replicate 2 | place: USA:California | collected 2016-06-15 | reverse complement strand
CGCGCCGCTCGACCCGCCGGTGATCGGCTACCGGCGGCTGCGGCCCGTGGGTACCCGAGCGCTGACCCGCGCCGAGGTCGCCCGCATCCTCGGCCTGCCCGTGGCGCTGCGCGAGAAGACGTTGTGGACGCTGGCCTACGACAGCGCCGCCCACGCCAGCGAGCTGCTCGGCCTGGACGTGGGCGAGCTGGACCTGGCCAACCGGCGCGCCGTGGTGACCTCCAAGGGCGGCGCGGGAGTGGGTCACCTGGAGTACGGGCGTGGCCCGGCTGCTGCCGCGCCTGCTGAAGGGCCGCCGTGAGGGTCCGGTGTTCACCACCCGCGCCCCGTCGCGTGTGGTGGCGGCCGTGCTCGACCAGGCGCTGGACGGGACCGCGCGGCTGAGCTACCGGCGGGCCGAGGAGGTGTTCAAGGCCGCGACCGGGTCCACGCTGCATCAGCTTCGGCACTCCGCGCTGACGCACCTGGCGGAGGATGGCGCCTCCGCGCCGATGCTGATGACCAAGAGCCGGCACGGTCGATAGTCAGCCTCGCGCGTCACGCCCGCCCGTCGATCGAGGCGTTGCAGCGGTGGGAGGCGGCGCGCGATCCGGCGAGGCGGCGCGCGTGAGCGCCATGACGGTTCGCCTTGGCGATCTCCCGTCCTGGTTCGCGGCGGTCGGCACGGTCGGGGCCTTCGGTGTGTCGCTGTGGCTGCTTCGCCAACAGATGCAGGACCGTCGGGTACAGAGCGCCGACCGCATATAGGATGACCACCTGATGCCCAACAGCCGCGAGTGGGCGATTCTTATCTGGTTCAGTATTTTCTTGCTGTTGGTCTTGTCGAGAAGGGATGCCCGCTCCAGTTTCGGTGACTTGCTACGCACAGCTTTGAGCCCCACCATACTGGTGCCCCTAGGGGGCGTGCTCGGCTACGTCGCGCTGGAGGTCTGGCTTGGCCACAAGGCAACCTCTGGCGGGGTTACTTAACAAAGGACACAATCGTCTGGCTCATCGTCACAGGCTTGGCGCTATTCTTCAAGTCTGAGGAGGCATCGAAGCAGGCTCACTTCTTCAGGCGCAGGGTTACAGCAGCACTTGGAATCACAGTCTTTCTTGAGTTCTTCACGAACTTGTTCGTGCTGAACTTGATCGCAGAGTTGCTGCTTCAGCCATTCGTAGCAATCTTGGCCATCCTAGCTGTGGTAAGTGAGAGGGATGAACGCTCTCGGAGCGTCAAGAAGCTGGCCGATTGGCTGCTTGCTCTGATCGGTCTTGCACTGCTGGCCTTCGTTGCTCAGCAGCTTTATGCCAACTGGAGAGATATCGACAAGCATGCCACGGCGCTCCAACTACTTCTGCCCATCTGGCTTTACGGTCGGCCTACTTCCATTCGTCTACTTCCTGAGCCTCTTGCCAACTATGACTCGGCCTTCAGACACATCAATCACGCCACTCATGATCGGAAGGCCCGTCGGCGTGCCAAACTGGCTCTGGTCACCAAGCTCCACCTCAGGAGTCGTGACAGCCATGACTTCGCCGGGCCGTGGTATCAGCGGATCGCGTTAGCCCCCAACTTCGGCGCTGCTCGGCGTGTAGTGGCCCAGTTCCAGAGGGAGCGGCGAGACGAGGAACGTGCGGCCATCGAGGAGCAGGAACGGCTTCGGCGCTATGCCGGCTCAGATGAGACCGACGGCGAGGGCCGACGCCTCGACCGCCGTGAGTTCAAAGAGACGATGAGAGCGCTCCGCTGGCTCGCCACCTGTGAGGAGGGCTGGTATCACAACGAGGATCATGGAGGTCCGCAGTATCGAGCGGATCTTCTTGAGGCTCTCGGCAACGACTTCTTCAGCGGCTACGGCTTGCCGCCGGACCCGGGCATCACGATCGAGGTATCCAACGACGGTCAAGCCTGGTACGCCTGGCGTCGCACCGTCACCGGCTGGTGCTTCGCCATTGGCGCTGCCGGTCCGCCTCCTGACCAGTGGGAGTACGACGGCCCGGAGCCGCCACACGGTTTCCCTGGCAGGGATCGGCGGTGGGGCGAGAGACCCTTCTCGGACGGAGTGAATCCGAATTGGACCTCTGAACCCCTATCTTTCGGTTAGAATGTCCTACATGCCAGGTAAGCAACGTTCATTCGATGAGTGGGAACGGGAGCAGCGCGAACGAGACCCGGACTGGGACCGCTATGTGCGCGAGTTCGAGAAGATACGAGGCCCCAAGCGCAAGGTCCCTCTCCTGCTTGACGAGAACCTGGAGGCCGAGTTCGTCCGTGACCTTCTGACTGTCAAGGATTTCCGAGTAGCAGTTGGTACGCCTGCCACTTCTGACGACACCCTTTGGGACGAGGCGCGCCGCTCCAAGGCGATCCTCGTTACTTCAGACATGGATTTCTGGGATGACCGAAAGTTCCCGATTGCCCAGAGTCCCGGTGTAATCATCGTACAGCTTCGCCCTCGCGGTGGTCTCGTGGGGCATCATCAAGCATTGGCGAATACTGCCCTTCTGGCTCGGGGCATCAAGCTCAAGAGTTCAAGAGAAGGAGTCGTCGGCAAGTACTGGGATGGAGGTTCGGTCATCTCGGTATGACCTATGCAATTCGTGCATCATTTGTCCAGCTTGCCGGTTTGAAAGCTCTGCCTCAGCTCCACTCCTAGGCCACGGTTCTTTTGGGGAGCGCGGCGTTCCCCATCCGGTCAGCTGTCAGCAGGGTGTCAGCAACAGGACCATGCGAGCCCACGCAAGACCGTACGGCGAGGCTCCTGATGGTCCTGCTGACCTCGTGCGACGTGGCGTCGGGGGAGGCCCCGTGCGGTCCTGTTTGCCGGTGTAACTGGGATGGCATGCAAGAGGCCAGGGGTTCAAATCCCCTCAGCTCCACTCTTCCCGACACGGCGTTCCCGCAGTTCAGCGGGGTGGCTGAGCAGCGTGAGGACGCTGCTCGTCTGACCCCCCGAGGGTCACGTGTCAGCAAATCCCTTCGCGACCCAGTCGCTGGCCGCTTGCAAGGTAATTCGACTCTCTCGCGGCCATGCGCGACTCGAGCTCGGGCCGGCGAGCGGGCACTGCCACAGCCTCCCAGCAGCGACTCGGCCGCCACCAGCGCCGCCGGTACCCCTTTGATCCTTAGAAGAGGGATTCGTAGGCATTCCGGCTGATTCGGCCTTGATGGTGATGTTGCCGTCAACTAGGCTCCCGTGGTCCCGGGAGAGCTGGACAAGGGGGGCTGTGAGTTCGATGTGCTTCACACGTGCCACGTTCAGGCTTGTTGCAGTCGTACTCGCGGTGGGCGCGCTCGGGATCGCGGTTCCGGTCCGGGCGGCAGCGGACGACTTCGTCGCTGGCGCACCGGGAGTAGGCGATCCGTTCTTCCCCCTCGCGGGCAATGGTGGTTACGACGTTACGCACTACTCCCTCGGGCTCGACTACGATCCGGCCACGCATCAGCTGGACGGGACGGCGACCATCAGCGCGACCGCCACGCAAGATCTCTCGAGCTTCGATCTGGACCTGCGAGGCTTCGAGATCCCGGAATTGCTGGTCAACGGCCAGCCGGCGTCGTTCACGCGAGACGGGCAGGAGCTGGTGATCACCCCGCGGCCACGCCTGCGGGCCGATCAGTCCTTCACCGTCGTTGTGGACTACAGCGGCGTGCCGACCGTGGTCACCGATCCCGACCAGTCGATCGAGGGCTGGGTCCCGACCGACGACGGGGCCTTCGTCGCCGGTGAGCCGCAGGGATCCCCGGGCTGGTACCCGGTCAATGACAACCCCGGGGACAAGGCGACCTTCGACTTCACGGTCACGGTCCCCGACGGCATCACCGTGATGGCCAACGGCGTGCTCGTCTCCCAGACCTCCACCGGCGGCAAGACCACATTCGTGTGGCGCGAGGACTCACCGATGGCGCCCTACCTGGCGACCGCGACGCTGGGTCGCTTCGACGTCACGCAGTACCAGCTTGCGAGCGGGACCCCGGTATACGTCGCGGTCGATCCCACGCTGTCGAGCAGCTCCGTGCTCAAGAAGCTGCCGGACATCGTCGAGTTCTACAGCTCGATCTACGGGCCGTATCCCTTCGATGCGGTCGGAGCCATCGTCGACGACGCCAAGAACGTCGGCTACTCGCTGGAGACGCAAACCAAGCCGGTATTTGACCGTCCACCGGACGAGGCGACGCTCGCGCACGAGCTGTCGCACATGTGGTACGGCGACTCGGTGACCCTCACGCAGTGGCCGGACATCTGGCTGCATGAAGGATTTGCCACCTGGTCGGAGTGGATCTGGAGCGAGCACGACGGCCGGAAGTCGGCGCACCAGTGGTTCAGTACCCTCTACAACACGCCGGCCCAGGACACGGCCTTCTGGACGCCGCCCCCGGCGGATCCTGGATCGCCCGTCTACCTGTTCAACGGCACGATCTACTACCGGGGCGCCATGACGCTGCAGGCGCTGCGCGAGAAGGTGGGGGACCACGCGTTCTTCCAGATCCTGCGCGACTGGGCCGCCGAGCACCGCTACGGGAACGTGACCACGCCCCAGTTCATCGCGCTCGCCGAGCGCGACAGCGGCATGAACCTGCAGCACTTCTTCGACGTTTGGCTCTACCAGCCGGACAAGCCGACATCCTGGTAGGGATCTCCAGCAGATGATGCGTGCACTGCCATCGGCGCGGCCGTATTGTGCTTTCAGGTCCGATGATTTGAGAGTACGCGATGCCGTAATAAAAGACAAAAGGGAAATGCCCCGGGGTACAGGGCTTCGACGCGGCTATGAAATTAGCCGAATCATTCCTGATGAGGTCATCGAAATGAGGTCATCGAAGCTGTCACGGCTCGGCGCGGGAGCCTCGCGTTCTGCATCCGGTTGTCAGCGCGGTGTCAGCAAACAGGACCTCGCGAGTCGACGCAAGACAGTACGGCAAGGCCGGTGACCTCCCAGCCGACCTGGGGCGACGTGGTGTCGGGGAAGGCGCCGTCCGGTCCTGTTTGCGGGTGTGACTGGGATGGCATGCAAGAGGTCAGGGGTTCAAATCCCTCAGCTCCACTACGCGCCACGTCGCATTTCCCCAGCTCAGCGGTGGTGGACCTCCTGAGCCTGGGCTGCCCTGCCGTCTGACTGCCGAGAGCCGGCTGTCAGCAATTCCCCCGCTGAATAGGAGGCATGGAGCCGGCAGCAGACGCGCGACTTCCTCGTGGGCTTGTGGACGCCCGTCGCCGAAACGCCGTCGCTGCCCGCCCGCTATTGCAGCGTGCGCAGACGGCACGGGCGACCAGGTTGAGCACCGAACCTGGCCGTTGCACCGTAAGTGTGGGCATCTCTCGAAACGCATCGGCGGCGCTGCGTTCAAAGCCGGCCGAGTGTGCGAAGCGGACCGGCTCGACCTCACCTGCGTGCTGGCGGAGCCACTGCGGCCATACGTGCTCTTTAGTCATCCCGCCGGAGTCACCGCAGAAGGCGCAGCGTCGGTCCTTGGCTGGCGTCACCATCACCTCCTCGGGGTCGCTCCCGCAGCGGTGATCCTAGTGGAATGTCCCATGCGCTACTTCCCATTTTGGGCGGCCACTGGCTGTCAGCAGCTTGTCAGCAACCCGGCCTCACTCAACTTTCGTAGCTATGCCGCTGCGTTCTCCCAGGCCAGGCGGATGGCGTGGATTTCTTCGGGTGTTGGCTGGTCGGGGTGAGATGCCGGAAATCTGGCGGCGATGAGGACGCGGCGGAGCTTGGCGAGCATGTCCGCGGTGGATGGCTGGGCCTTGCTGGCATACCAGGGGGCGCGGGCGCGGCGGGTGTCGTCGATCGCGACGGTGACCGGCTGCCCGGCCGGGGCCAGCAGCGCCACGACCAGCTTGGCCACCGCCAGGCCCAGGTCATCGGCATTCCAGCGGGCACGGGAGAAGAACTGGTGCGCCCGGTCATGCGGCCAACACCGTGACAGTCACGCGCCGGCCAGCATCCCGCACACCGTCCGCCGCCCCGCCTGGGCGAGGAACCCGCAGGCCAGGCCGCGGAACGTGCGGAAGGACGGGGCGGTAAACAGCGAGCCGAACGAGGCAAGGAGCATCATCAGCGAGGCGGGACCCTGTGGCGTGGCATCCGGGAGCATCGGCGGGAACCCGTTTCATCGGCGTGGCGGGCTGGTTGCCGCAGTCGTCAGGACTATCGCTGCCGACTGGTTGAGCCGCGGTTGCCGGGTGCTTCAGGCGGCGCGGCGGCGGACCAGCCAGACGGTCGCGGCGATCAGGAGCAGGGAGAGCGCGAGCAGCCAGCCGCCCTCGATCCACTGGAATGGCCAGAACCGGCTGGCCGGCTGATAGCTGGTCCACAGCGTGTAGCCGTGCTGGGAGAAGCACTGCCAGAGGGTTCCCGGCGACGGCTTGCCAGACCGCACCACACCCACCGCAGAGGGAGGGCAGAACTGCTCGAGGAGGTCGATGGGGGGCCGAACGCCGGCGAACGCGAACTTGCCGCCCTTGGTCCACCACTGGCTCACGATAAACGCGGAACCAGGCGGGTTGAAGAGGTTCCTGATGAGCAGCGGCGTCAGGTAGTGCTGGCGCAGGTACAGCCCGGCCGCGAGGGCGAGCCCGGTGTAGGCGGCCAGGGTGGCGGCCATCGCGGGGACGACCCGGCGGATGAGCATGCCGGCCAGGCCGCCGATCGCGAAGGCGGCCAGCATCCAGGCGGCGAAGGCGACCCCGCGCAGGTCGAACAGGCCGGCAGCGAGCGGGGACCACTCGGAAAGGGACAGATTCTGGTTGCCCGCGGCAAAGTACGGCTGGTAGTACCAGGAGAACAGGACGCTGATTGCTCCGGCAGCGGCGGCCAGCACGACCGCGAGCGGCACCAGCTTGCCGAGCGTCCAGCGCCACCGCCCGAAGCCCTGAGTCCAGGCGTACCGGAAGGTGCCGGTCTCCAGCTCACGGGCCAGCACCGGCGCCCCGGCGAACGCCCCGATCAGCGCGGGCACTGCCTGCAGTACGTAGCCACCGACCAGAACGCGGTTCACGCTATTGAAGCTGGTGATCAGGTCAGCGCAGGCAGGTGAGCTTGCCGGGTGGCAGGCGGTCGCGGCGGCATAGGCGTGGTGCAGCTGAAGGCCGGCGATCCACAGCCACACCGCCAGCCCGCCCAGCAGCGCGGCCACTCCGGCCAGCGCGACGCGCTGCTGCCGCCAGGTGACCCAGACCATCCGCCGCCACGGCACCGGCCGCAGGCTCGTGTCCTGCTCCGGACGGGCGGGCATGGTCACCGCGGTCATTGCGTCATCTCCGACGGTTCGGCGTCCCGGCCGCGGGCCGGGCCGGGCAGCGCCGCGGCGCCGGGCTCGCGCAGGTAGGCAAGGGCGAGTTCTTCCAGGCCGACCGGATGCGCCTCCCAGCCCGGCGGGACCGGATCGTCCGCGGTGGCCCGGACCAGCAGGTGGGCCTGGGCCTCGGCCCGCCGGGCATGCACGACCGGCCGTTCGGCATACCTGTCGGCCTCGGCGGCGGGGCCGGTCAGCACGCGGTGGCTGGCGAGCAGGTCGTCGACCTCGCCGGCCACCTGCACCCGGCCCCGCGACAGCAGGATGAGGTAGTCGGCCACCCGCTCGAGCTCGGCGAGCACGTGCGAGGACAGCACCACCGACACGCCGTCGGCGGCCATCGCCGTCAGCACCGAGGCCATGAAGTCGTGCCGGGCAATCGGGTCGAGCATCGCCACCGGCTCATCCAGCACGAGCAGCCGCGGCCGCCTGGCCAGCGCCAGGGTCAGCGCGAGCTGCGCCTGCTGGCCACCGGACAGCCTGCCCGCCTTCGGCTTCAGCGGGATGCCCAGCTCGCCCAGCCGGGCCTCGGCAGATGCCCGGTCGAAGCGGCGGTTCAGGTTGCGGGTCAGATGCAGCATGTCCGCGGCCGACAGGTTCTTGTACAGCGGCGTGTCCTGGGCGACGAACGCGATGTCGTCCAGCGCGGCGGGCGACCCGGGCGGCCGGCCACCGAGCACGGTGACGCCGCCCGCGGACGGCGCCGCCAGGCCGACCACCAGGTTCAGCAGCGTGGTCTTGCCCGCGCCGTTCGGGCCGACCAGCGCGGCCACGTGACCGGCGGGGATCGCGAGCGAGCACTCGCGCAGCGCCCAGGTGCCGCCGTAGCGCTTGCCCAGGCCGCTTGCCTCGATCACGTTCATGCGACGCCCTCCGTTTCGCCGCTCGCCGCGCCGCCGCGGGTGCGCGACCCGCTGCGGCGTTCACGGAAATCCCGCAGCGCACTGGTGAACAACGCGACGATGCCGTCCTCGTCCAGGCCCGCCGCGTCCGCGGTGCCCAGCCAGCCAAGAAGGGACCGGCGCAGCGTGGCCAGTTCGGGGAGCGCGACCTGGCTCAAGGTGGCCTGGATGAACGTTCCCTGGCCGGGCCGGCCGGCCGCCAGGCCCTTGGTCTCCAGCTCCTTGTAGGCCTTCAGCACCGTGTTCGGGTTGATGGCCAGCGAGCTGACCACATCCCTGACCTTGGGCAGCTGGTCGCCGGGCTTGAGGTAGCCGAGCCGCAGCGCGTGCTCGACCTGCTGGACGAGCTGCAGGTAGGTCGGCACCCCCGAGGCCGCATCCAGCCGGAACTCGATCGGCGACGCCGACCCGCGCGGCCCGCCCCCGGGCGTGCTGCCGCCGCCCCCGCTCGCAGGCGAAGCATCAGCCCTGCCGCCCGGCGCGCCGTCGCCTTTATCTATAGTCATAAGACAAAGATACAGCCGATGATGCCGCTGTCAACCTGGCGGCCTACGGCAGCAGCGCAGCGCGTGCCAGCCGGACCCGTCGCACAGGCACGCCCTCCCGCATGGACGGTGATGCCCAGGACGGCCTCCGGGGCCAGCCGATCGCCGCGAATCCTCGGCAGTGTCGTGTTAAGGCAGGCACTGCTCCGGACCGGCGTGGCGACGCGCGGAACGCGCAAGCCATCCTGCAACTGTCTGGGTTGGCCGTCCTCGGACAGCACCACAAGCGCCCACACAGCGCTGGCTGTCGTGTTACCAGTGGCGTGTAAGGCTGATTCGCGCCACGGGCACGCGTCCGGCGCCTCGGCGGCGAGCATGACGCCGCATCCTCCGAACTCGAGCCGCAGGTCGAGCAACCCCTGCTCCAGGTGGGTGATTTCACCGGCTGAGGGTCCCGGCGCCGACGGGCCGCACCGCCGATCCTCCCTTCTTTGCTTCCTCAGCTGTTGCATCCCACATCACAGGGCGCGCGGCAACCCGGCAGCCTGACACAGCCTGACCCCACCACGGCCCCGCAGCTACCCGGCCCGCCAGCATCACCGGCAAACCCGAGAACTACGAAAGTCGAGGGCCTCATGAGGCCTCGGGACGCATCACGTGCCAGGGCAACACCGCGACTCTCACCTGGGGTTCAGCAGTGCGGCGACAGGTCCTGTGAGGCACCGTGCGCCGGGGCCGATTCGTTGACACGGCAGAGGTCTCACCTACCAGTGACCTCTGTCCCTCCCAGAGATCCGCGCAATGCACCTTGGGGATGACCCAAAGGCCCCGGCAGGCCCGCGTGCGCACTCGATTCCCACCCGCTGCCCTGGTTACCCTCGATGCCCTGTGGCCGTGACAGCCGGAACTTCAGGTTGACAACGCCACCATCAGGTAGGGTGCAGCAGCCATGACTGTTGTCCTGATCCTCGGAGCTGGATTTTCGCGTGCGATATCTGACGCCGCGCCGCTCACTGACGAACTTGGCAACCTCGTCGTATCGCGAATGAGCGACGATCGGTTGCCTGCGCACCCTCGGGGGTTCGAAGGCGGCTCGTTCGAGGTATGGCTGTCTCGCTTGGGCGAGGACCAACCCGACCTGAGCGTGGAAGCCAACCTCCTCAACCGGTACTGGTTCGCCTGCGTCACCAATGCGGTCCACGAGATCATCGCAGCGCGAGAACTCGAGATCCTCGCCGCTGATCCGCCGACCTGGCTGCTGCAACTGCTCGGCATCGCCCACGCGCGGCGCATGACCGTGATCACTTTCAACTACGACACGTTGGTGGAACAGGCGGTCATGGTCCACCAGTTGTTCGACTGGGAGCACAAGCAGCGCGCCACCTGGCATGACATCGTCGACTACCTCCCGCCGCTACCACCTCAACCCTCCCGGTGGGGTGGTGCGCCAGCGAAACCTTCCGATTCGTCAAGCTGCACGGCTCTGTCAACGCGTACTGGGTACCGGGCGATGCCTCTGGCGCGACGATCCACCGGTGGGATCTGTTCGGGAGCTGGGGGCAGCCAGAGCCCGTCGACCAGGACCGGCTACGACGTGAGCTGCCGGGTCGCAGTCCGTTCATCGTTCCTCCAACCGCGGCGAAGTCGGCGTAACGACAATCCGCTGACTCGCGAGTTGTGGCAGCGCGGCTAGTGCGCTGGGCGAGGCAAGCCGCGTGGTGCTGCTCGGCTACTCCTTGCCCGGGACTGACCTCGTTGTGTCTGGAATGCTGCGCGAGCGGCTCACAGGCCACCCGGTCGAGGTCGACGTCGTCGACCTTGACCCTGGGCCGATCGGCAGGCGGCTGGAACGTCTGGGCGTGGACCCTGAGAGCATCCGCTGCCACGACGGTGACGCGTCGATCCCCGACTTCGTCGATGCGCTGGAGATGGAGGCGTGCCGGACCGGTGCGAGGAGCTTGCTCGACGGGTGGGACGACCAGGTCCCGCTGGTGGTCGCAGTCTCGGAAGGGCTTGCTGGTGCAGTCGTCGGCATTCGCCCAAGCGCAACCGACCCGCGCGAGGTTGAACTCGCCATCGAGCCGCTTCGTCCCATGCACACAGCCACTCAGGCACGGTGGAAGGGGGCGACGTTCGAGAGGAAGACCGAACCGGCATGCGTTGCCGATCTGCGTCGTGCGATGGCCGATGGCCGCGATGTGGTCACAGTGGCATTCGACTCGGGTCTACGGGCGCGTATTGTCGATATTGCGCGATGGGAGACCAATGTGGGGCATGCGAAGCTTTGGTTGATCCTCGTGCCATCGGTCGTTCCCAAAATTAGTGGGGCGTAAAGCTCGTTGAGCAGAACGCCTTGCCGTCGATAGCAACGTCTACTGCCACGGTGTAGTCCCGTGTTGGACGACCAATGCCAAACGTGATGCTCGCCGCCGCACCGCCAGAACTGGTGACGCTTTGGTAGGACGAGTCGGTCGTCTTGTAGTGCATCGTGGCTGTCACGGGTGAGCGCGGTACGTTTGAGGTGACGTAGACGGTCTCTGAGCCGCCATTCACGCTGGCCGAGCAGTGCCCAACGGATGCAGACGGTACCGAACTGCTGCCCACCTTGTGCAGGGTGGCGGCGACGATTTTGCCCTGCTGGACGGTGTAGCTGCCCTCATAGGTTGTGCGCTGACCGCTGGTTTGCTCAGCGACCAGCCGGACGTGGGACGGCAAGCCCGCCCGGGGCGTCGGCGGGACCGCCGACATCGTCAGCGACGCCCGCCAGAAGGGCGTACCCGTCATCGTTCTGTGGCCCGAGGGTGCTACACGCGAGTAAGAGCCAGCCCAGTTAGCGCAAGGCCGGCATGCTCGCCACCAATGCGCCAGCTCCGCCCTACCCGCCTGGCGCTCCTTCATGTCGGCGAGGCGGATCACTGGCTCGCCGGCGGGCGCGAATGCTCGGTCGGAACTCGGCGAGGCGAGTCCAGTCGTCGATCGCCGCGACAAGGATCCGCTTGACGCGGGCTTTGCTTTCCGCGAGGGCCAGATCGATGAAGCACGGACAGCCGATGAGGTTTTGCCCGTCAACGACGCACACAGAATGCCGGTGATCTGCAGGCCGCGGGCTACGGCGATGAGCTGGGCGTCGGAGGGCAGCGGCAGTTTGGACGCCAGTTCGCGGGCGACCACCTGCGCGACCTCGCCGGCACCAAGGCGGGACACCAACCATCCTGTGGACCGGCCGATCAGGTCGTGTGTCTTCTGCTTTGCGGCGACAATGGCAGTTGCGAGCGGTCTGCTACGGACACCTCAACCTGTCGGTCAGCTTGGGCAGACGCTCAGGACCAGCGGCGCCGCCGGGGCTGAGCTTGCGTTGACACGGCAGAGGTCACAGGTTCGATACCTGTCGCGCCCACCTACCGTTTCGCAGGTCGGCAGTGGTCGTACCCTTCGCGCCTTGCCTGTCGCTGTCCGGACTTCCTAAGGCCGGGCCCGGTACCATCGTCCGGAGGGGATGAAATCCCGTTCCGGGCACCGGCGCGGTGGAGGGCACGCCCTCGCTCACTCCCCGACATCTCATCCCGACCGGGTGATGACCCCGATCCGGACCGGTACGACGGTGGCAAAGATGTGCCTCCCGGGACGGCGGCGCCGGCCGGCCCGGGCAGCAGGTAGAGGAGGGACCCTCCCCTACCACCCGTTCCGGGCCTGGTTGCCCAGGGCCGCGAGGTCCGCGACCTGACCACCTGAACCGGCTGAGACGGCTGTGCGAGAGGAGGCGGGAATGGCCGGCAGGCGCCACGAGGGCGACCACCACGCTTGCGGCTGCGCACGGGCCGATGGAAGCTGCGCCGGCCTGGCGGTCCGGCGGCTGGACTCGGAGCGGGTCCGCGGGCTGGCGGAGGAGATCTGGACGGCATCCAGCGGGAGGGTCATGCCAGCCCGTCCCGCCCCCGACCCGCGCGCCAGCCGGCCCGGCGCCTCCACCCAGGCCGCCTGGAAGCGCCACCGCCAGGAGGAACTCACGGCCTGGCGGCAAGGCTGGTGGTGGCGGGCGGGAGCGCTGGCAGGCGCGACCATCGGCGGCGGCCTGCTGATCGGCCTCACCGTGGGCGCCTGGCTGGGGTGGCCCATGGCCCTAATGGGTGCGCTGGTGACCGGGTGGCGGCTCCGCTTCCGCCCCTCGGCCAGCGCCAGCGTGTGGCGCCGGCAGGCGGCGACGCAGCGCCGCACGGCCGGCGCGCTCCGGCCCTTGGAGCGCGAGGGCCAGCTGGTGCTGCACGACGTCACCCTGCCTGGCTGGTCGGCCAGCCTCGACCATCTGGTGGTCGGCCCGACCGGCGTCTGGGTCATCCAGTCCTGGCAGGGCCCCCGATTGCCGTGGCTACGCAGGGGGAGGTCGCCACGGCCGGCACACGGCACCGTGGCCGGCCCGCTGTCCGAGCTGCGCTGGGAGACGGCCGCCATCGCGGACCTCCTCGCCAGTGACTCCCCGATCCCCGTCCGGCCGTTGCTGTGCATCCACGGCGGCGCGCTGCCCCAGGCCCACCGGTCGGTGGAGAGCGTCCAGGTGGTGACCCACCGGCAGGTCGCCGATATCGTCCGGCACGGGTCGCGGTTGCAGCCCAGTGACGTCGAGCACGCCACCGCTCGAGCCTTGGAGCTGCTCCGCCCGGCGGTCTGAGCGTCCCAGCGCAAGGACTCGATGAAGCGGTCCTTCGGACACCCGCTGGGAGGCGAAGCGGACGTCGCACTCGCGCAGTGGCGAGGGGAGCCTGTCCCCGGCCGACGAAGGTGGCCGAAGTTCGACAGATGTGCGTCACCGCACAGGTTCACCTGCAGGCCGGTCCTCGATGCGTCCGCGAGGTCAGCCGCCATGAGGTAGACGCCGCCTCGGTAGAACCCGGACGGCGCGAGTGCTCCCAATGCTTATCGCACACCGGACCTTGTGTCCTCGAACCGGGCGGGAGCTTCTGGGGTGCTCACGTCTTCCGCCTGACCTCATTCAAGTGGACGGCTGTTTGCGGTGCCGACAGGCGCCTTGCCGAGGATCGGACCTGCCAATCTCTAGTACCGCGCTGAGGGCTGTCATGCACTTGGTTCCGCCGGAACCTCGCTTGCCGTCCACCCGGACGTGTCAGGTCCTGGGTGTCGGTGCGATGACGGTGGCCTCGGGGGGTCGTGCGAGGAACTCGATGAGCCCAAGGGCGACCAGGAGCAGCACCGCGAGCAGGATGATGACCTTCCCGGTGGGCTGGCCCCAGAACACCAGCGCCAGCCCGGCCACGGCGACGGCGCCGATGCGCAGCGCCTGCTTGTGCTCATACACCCAGGTCCCGACCGGCCCGGTGCGCAGGCCCGCCGATTCGGCGCCACCCCGCAGCCAACCGATCCCGCGCGCCAAGCCTTCGCGGGCTCGCACGGCCGTGACGGACGGCCCGGTCAGGAACGCTCCCACGGCGATCACCAGCGCCAGCACCAGCACCGCACGCAGCCCCAGGCGCAGGTACCGCACCAGCGTGTCGTAGGCGACCGCCGCGGCGTCATGCGACACCGTGGCAGGCAATGCGTTCAGGTAGACCGATCGGAAGATCGCCAGCCCCAGCGCCAGCACGATCATCCCCGCCCCCACGCCCAGGCACGCGCCGACGAGCGTGCGGCGGTGGCTCTTGGCGACGTAGACCCCCAGTGCGATGAGGACCAGCACGATGATCGGCAGCCAGATCCCGAGCTTGTTGAGCAGGTTGAACCCGCTCTGCGCCTTGGTGAGGTTGGGGGACTGGAACAGCACGAAGGAGGCGTTGGTCTCCGGGATCTTGGCGGCCAGGCTGAACCCGGAGGCGACCAGCTGCTGTTTGACCGTGTGGATCAGCGGCCCCAGGTTGAGCGTGACCGTGTCGTTGTTGATCGTGACCGCCCCGCCGCCCTTGCCGGTCAGGGCCTTGACCAGTGCGGCGTGCGCTTGGCGGTTGACCTGGACCCAGGCGTTGGCGAACGCGGCGCTGCTGGTGATCTTGGCGACCTGGCTGTGGGTGAAGCTCTGCACCCCGTTGGCAACAGGGACCGCGAAGCTCTGGAGCTGGGCGGCTCGATTGGGGGGCAGTCCCTGCTTGGCCAGCGCGTCGACGGCCTGGCTGTACAGCGCCTTGACGTCGACGCTGGCGAAGACCTTGGCGGTGATCCGGTCGGTCAGGGCGCGCTGGATGGCGGGCTCGCTGGCCAGCGGCGCCATCGTCCGGACGTAGCGGTCGGTGTTGGTGACCTGGTTCTTGGTCCACACGGCCACCACCGACAGCGGCGCCAGCACACAGGCGATCACGATGAGCAGGCTCGCCAGGATCGTGCGCCACCGCTGCCGCGCCGCCCGCTCGGCCTGGGCGATGGGTTCCCTGCCGGACTCGTTGTGCTGCCGCAGCCGTGAACGAAGACTGGCGACCTCGGCGCGCAGCCGCTCCACCTCTGCGCCTTCGTCCTCGCTTGCCGCGGGTGCCTCCGGCATCAGCGTCACCATCCCCCTGCCCGTACGT
>WNGP01007052.1_pt1 | contig 15192 bp, 13 predicted proteins | sample 5407671 | NCBI WGS metagenome assembly WNGP01 (sample SAMN13153381, study PRJNA577476) | soil metagenome | isolation source: 40 cm soil or saprolite under Garry oak tree replicate 2 | place: USA:California | collected 2016-06-15 | reverse complement strand
CCGGCGAGCGGGTCGTCCAGCGGGCGCTGCAGACCGTCCTGGCCGGCCGCACGGCCGTGATCATCGCGCACCGGCTGTCGACGGTGCGGATCGCGGACCGGGTGCTGGTGCTCGACCACGGGCGGGTGACCGAGGACGGTTCGCCGGCGGACCTGCTCGCCAGCGGCGGCGAGTACTCCGACCTGCACGATGGCTGGCTGCGCAGCCTGGCCTGAGCTTCGGGCCCGGCCCGGCACGCCGTCAGCCTCCCGGGCGCCGCGGGCGCCGGTCCGCTAAGCTGGCCGACGTGATTGCAGGACGTAAGCAGCCCAGCGAGGACGCGCAGGCCAAGCACCTGGCCGATGTCGTGCTGGCGGCGAACTTCGATGATCTCCTCGCGCGGGCGCAGGCGGCGGAGCGGCAGTACCGGGCGGCTCAGGCGACGGCGGAGGCGCCGGCCGAGCAGTACCGGCTGGCGAAGCGGCTGGATACCGCGCTGACCGACGTGATGCGTTCCGCCTACGCGGCGGTACGGGCCGAGATCGGGCCGCGTGGTTACGAGGACCGGATCTCCAAGCGCAAGGCGATGGCGACACCGGTCGTGCACGCGCTGAACGCCGAGGCCGAGCGGCTGCTGACGCTGCGCGAGACGCACCGCCTGACCGGCATCCCGCCCCGCCCGGAGGGAGTCGGGCTGCGGCCGGATACGCTGAGCGCGCAGGGCGCGCACTGACCGGCCGGTCCTCGATACGAATAATCTGAGATCATGGGACTCGCGCAGGCCAGGCCCGGCGTTGACAGCTATGTGAACCGGATGGCCCCGCTAGCCGTCTGTAGTCACGAGGAAAGCTACAAAGACTCTGCCCAGAAACCATCACGATGTGCCATGTCGTCACAGAGCGGTTACCTGGCAGATTAGACAGTGACGATCACCACACCCCCACTTATCAGGAGGCGCACGGATGTGCCCGCATTCGCCCCCGTGCCCGAGTGCTAGCGACCCGGACCACGAAGCGGCTCGGACTCTTATCAGCCACCCCGAACAGGGTTGGAGCCTGCTCTGCAACGGCATCGTCGTGTTCGAGGACACCGGCGAACTGCTGCCCGACGGCGACGCCATCGCCCCGCACCGACCTACTGACCTGGTTACCCGGCCGGTATCGGCCTCGCCAGCCGCCTGACCTGGACTCGTCAGGCCGCTGCGCCGAGCGGCAGCGACGGGCACCCGCCCGCCGGTCCCGCCATCCCGTCAGCCGAGCCGCCCGCAGGGGACCACGGCAGCTTCGCCGACCACACGCTCCCGGATCGCCTCGGCATCGCCGCTCGCCCGCGCGCGACTCGCTCAGCCGGGCCGGCCGGCGCCGCTGAGGACACCGCGCAGCCAGGACGTGGTGGCCGCGGCGATGGCCTCGGGATGCCGGGACAGCGCGTGGGCCTCGCCGGGAAGCACGATCAGCGTGTCGGCGTCCGCCGGGTCGGGGATCCCGAACGGGTCCCGTTCGCCGTTGATGACCAGGACAGGAACCTCGGCGGCGCGCAGCTCGCCCGCGCGGGACCGCTCGGGCACCGCGCCCTTGCCGGGGGGATGCAGCGGGAACGCCAGCGCCACCACGGCCAGCGCTCCGGCTGTCCGCGCGGTCCGGCAGGCCACCCTGGCGCCGTTGCTGCGACCGCCCTGCACCAGCGGCAGCCCCGGATACCTGGCCCGAAGGGCACCGATGACCTCCAGCCAGGCCGCGTCCTGCCGGCCGGGCGAACCCGGCGCCCTGGCCCCCGCGACCCGGTACGGCTGCAGCACGCGCGCCACGACCGCGCCCGCCGCGCCGCCGCCCCGGCCCGCCGCGAGCAGGTCCTTGCTGGCGATGCCGCCACCCGCGCCGTGGGTCAGGACCAGCAGGAACTCCGGCCCATCCGGCGTGCCCTGGCCGACCGGCGCCGCGTCGATCTCGGCCCGGGCCGGACCTGACGCCGTTGAGATGTCCATACCAAGCAGGGTACGGGCGTCGGCCGGCCACGACCGCGCGGCGACCCATGATCAGCGCGGTACGGTGCATGCGTGCGAGAAGCGAGCGGACCGCTGTGGGCTGACCGGGCCTTCCTGCGCGACATCCAGTACGCCGATGACCGCAACCTGGCTGCCAGGCAGTCCATCTACGCCTACTGCGAGCACAAGGCCGACCTCCCGGCGCTGGTGATCGGCTCCCTGGACCTAGGCGGCCACGAGGTCGTGGCCGACGTCGGCTGCGGCAACGGCCTGTACCTGGCCGAGCTCGCCAGCCACGGCCACCGCGCGCCGGCCGCCGGGGTGGATCTGTCGCCGGGGATGCTCCGAGCGGCGTGCCTCCGGGCTCCTGCCGCGCGGCTGGCCGCGGGCGACGCGGCGGAACTCCCGCTGCGTGACCGAGCCAGCGACGTCACGCTCGCGATGCACATGCTGTATCACGTTCCCGAGCCGACCGAGGCGGTCGGCGAGCTGCGCCGGGTCACCCGGCCGGGCGGCACGGTGGAGATCGGCCTCAACGCCGACGATCACCTCAGCGAGCTGCGCGCCCTGGTCAACGCCGAGCTCGGCGCCGCCGGGCTTCCGGCCAGGCATGTCGTCAGGGAGCGGATCACGCTCGACGAGGCCGAGGTCATGCTCGCCGGCGTGTTCGGCTCGGTCGTCCGGCATGACCTGACCGGTCACCACGCACACCGGCTGGCTGGTCTGCACCTGAGCCTGCCCCAGGCACGCCCGGTCGATCCCGGGATCCGTCGCATCGGATGCCCGACCGGCGAGTGATCGCCACGCTCGGGACTGACTCGACGTCTGGCCGCGCCCTTACAGGATGCGGGACAGGAACTGGCCGGTGTACGACTCCGGCACCTTGGCGATCCGTTCCGGCGTGCCCGTCGCGATGACCAGGCCGCCGCGCGACCCGCCCTCCGGGCCCAGGTCGATTACCCAGTCCGCCGTCTTGATCACGTCCAGGTTGTGCTCGATCACGATCACCGTGTTGCCGCCGTCGACGAGCCGGCCGAGCACGCCGAGCAGCTTGCGGATGTCGTCGAAGTGCAGCCCGGTCGTCGGCTCGTCGAGCACATAGATCGTCCTCCCGGTCGACCGGCGCTGCAGCTCGGAGGAGAGCTTGACCCGCTGCGCCTCGCCGCCGGACAGGGTCGGCGCGGGCTGGCCCAGCCTGACGTAGCCCAGCCCGACGTCGACCAGCGTCTTCAGGTGCCGGTAGATGGCCGGGACCGGCTCGAAGAACTCGGCGGCCTCCTCGATCGGCATGTTCAGCACGTCGGCGATGGACTTGCCCTTGTAATGCACCTGAAGCGTGTCGGTGTTGTACCTGGCGCCGTGGCAGATCTCGCACGGCACGTAGACGTCGGGCAGGAACTGCATCTCGATCTTGATCGTGCCGTCGCCCGAGCAAGCCTCGCACCGGCCGCCCTTGATGTTGAACGAGAACCTGCCGGGCTGGTAGCCCCGGATCTTCGCCTCGGTCGTCTTCGCGAACAGCTTCCTGACATGGTCGAACACGCCAGTGTAGGTCGCCGGGTTCGACCGCGGCGTCCGGCCGATCGGCCCCTGGTCCACGTGCACCACCTTGTCGAGCTGGTGTATGCCGGTCACCTTGCCGTGCTTGCCAGGCACGATCCTGGTGCCGTGCAGCTCCTTGGCCAGCGCGGCGTACAGGATGTCGTTGACCAGCGTCGACTTGCCCGAGCCCGAGACTCCGGTGATCGCGATGAAGCAGCCGAGCGGGAACGCGACGTCCACGCCGCGCAGGTTGTGCTCGGTCGCCCCCTTGACCACGACCTCGTTGCCGCGGCTCGCCTTCCTGCGCCTGGCCGGCACCGGGATCGACTCCCGTCCGGTCAGGTACGCGCCGGTCAGCGACTCCTCGCTGGCCAGCAGTTCGGACAGCGGCCCGGAGACCACGATCTGGCCGCCGTGCTCCCCGGCCCGGGGGCCGATGTCCACGACCCAGTCCGCGGCCCTGATCGTGTCCTCGTCGTGCTCGACCACGATCAGCGTGTTGCCCAGGTCGCGCAGCCGCAGCAGCGTCTCGAGCAGCCGGTGGTTGTCCCGCTGGTGCAGCCCGATCGACGGCTCGTCCAGCACGTACAGGACGCCCACCAGGCCGGAACCGATCTGGGTCGCCAGCCTGATCCGCTGCGCCTCGCCGCCCGCCAGCGTGGCCGACGCGCGGTCCAGCGTCAGGTAGTCCAGCCCGACGTCGAGCAGGAAGCCCAGCCTCGCGTTGATCTCCTTGAGCACCCGCCCGGCTATCTGGGTGTCCCGGTCGGACAGCTCCAGCGTGCGCAGCAGCTTGGCCAGCTCCCCGATCGCCAGGGCGCAGTACTCGGCGATCGACCGGCCGTCCATCGTCACCGCCAGCGTGAGCGGCTTCAGCCTGGTCCCGTGGCAGGACGGGCACGGCACCTGGCGCATGAACCCGGCGAACCGCTCCCGGCTTGAGTCGCTCTCCGCCTCGGAGTGCCGCCGCGAGATGTAGGGGATCGCGCCCTCGAAGTTCGTGTAGTACGAGCGCTCCCTGCCGTACCTGTTCTTGTACCTGACGTGCACCTGCTCGCCGTAGCCGTACAGCAGCGCCTTCCTCGCGGCGGCCGGCAGCTTGGCCCACGGCGTGTGCACGCTGAACCCGAGCGCGTCGCCGAGCGCCTCCATCAGCCGCAGGAAGTAGTCGCTGACGTGCCCGCCGCTCCACACGCCGATCGCGCCGTCGGCCAGCGAGAGGTCCTCGTCGGCGACCACGAGCTCGGGGTCCACCTCCATCCGGGTGCCCAGCCCGGTGCAGTCCGGGCAGGCTCCCCAGGGAGAGTTGAACGAGAACGACCGCGGCTCGAGCTCCTCGAAGGACAGGTCGTCGTACAGGCAGGCCAGGTGCTCGGAGTACATCCGCTCCCGGTTCGGGTCGGACTCGGGCAGGTCGACGAAGTCGAGCACGACCACGCCGCCGGACAGGCCGAGCGCGGTCTCCACGGAGTCGGTGAGCCGCCGCCTGGCCGACTCCTTGACCGCGAGCCGGTCGACGATCACCTCGATCGTGTGCTTCTCGTACTTCTTGAGCGCGGGCAGCCGGCTGGTCCCGGTCGCCGCGTCGTCGAGCCTGATCGTCACGCCGTCGACCCTGGCCCGGGAGTAGCCCTTGGTCTGCAGCTCGCGGAGCAGCTCGGTGTACTCGCCCTTGCGGCCGCGGATCACCGGCGCGAGCACCTGGAACCTGGTGTCCTCGTCGAACTCGAGCACCCGGTCAACGATCTGCTGCGGGGTCTGCCGCGCGATCGGCCGCCCGCATTCCGGGCAGTGCGGCTTGCCGATCCTGGCGAACAGCAGCCGCAGGTAGTCGTAGACCTCGGTGACCGTGCCGACCGTCGACCGCGGGTTGCGGCTGGCGGCCTTCTGGTCGATCGAGACGGCCGGCGACAGCCCGTCGATGAAGTCCACGTCGGGCTTGTCCATCTGGCCGAGGAACTGCCTGGCGTAGGCCGACAGCGACTCCACGTACCGGCGCTGGCCCTCGGCGAAGATCGTGTCGAACGCGAGACTCGACTTGCCCGAGCCGGACAGCCCGGTGAACACGATCATGGCATCCCTGGGCAGGTCCAGCGAGACATCCTTGAGGTTGTGCTCGCGGGCACCGCGGACTACCAGTCGCTCTGCCACTGTGCGCTCTGTTCCTCCTGGTCTGTGCTAGCTGGCCTGTGCTAGCTGCTCTGGGCTAGCTGCTCTGGGCTAGCTGGTCTGGGCTAGCTGGTCTGGGCTAGCTGCTCTGGGCTAGCTGTCGGGGCGGTGAGATCGGGCAACACGGGGCTGCAAGGTGCGCCGTCAATCGTATCCGCGCCTACTGACATTTTCCGGCGCTCCCCGCCCGGCGACAAACCCGCCACCAACGAAGCGTGCCGGCCGGCGCCGTTATTCCGCGTCCTTCCGCGCGGCAGCAGCGCGGGCACGCGGTCCGGACTGCCATCCCGGCTGCGCCATTCCCCCCGTCGTGCGAGAAGATGGCGTCCGTGAGCCAGCCGCCAGGGCCGCACTCGGTTGACCTGACGATCGCGAGGATCTCGGAGGCCGACGGCCGACTGCTCGAGTCCGGTTCCGCGCTGACCGAGGACCAGCTCCGCGAGCCCTCGCTGCTGCCCGGCTGGAGCCGGGCCCACGTGCTGACCCACCTCGCTCGCAACGCCGACGGCCTGGGGAACCTGCTGACCTGGGCACGAACCGGCATCGAGACGCCACAGTACGAGAGCTTCGAGGCGCGCGACGCGGAGATCGAGGCGGGCGCAGGCCGGCCGGCCGCAGACATCATCGCGGATCTGTCTCGTTCATCGCAAAAATTCATCGGCCAGGCGCGCGAGCTGCCTGACGAGGCCTGGCTGGCGCAGGTCAGGGGCCTGCGCGGACCGCCGCACCCGGGCTGGTACACGCTGCACAGGCGGCTGACCGAGGTGGAAGTCCACCACGTCGACCTGTCCGCCGGCTACGGGCCGGCCGACTGGCCCGACTGGTTCGTCACCGACATGCTCTACGAGGTCATCAGCCGGCTGTCGGTCAAGCCGGAGTCGCCGTCGGCCGTGCTGACCGACACCGCGAGCGGCAGGCAGTTCCTGCTTCCGCCGGACGCGACGTCGGACCTGACGATTTCCGGCCCCGGGCACCTGCTGCTCGCCTGGCTGCTCGGCCGGGACGGCGGCGCGGGCCTGTCCGCGGACCCCGACGGGCCGCTGCCGGACATCCCGCCGTACTGATGACATGCTGTGGTTGACACCACGACGCGAGAGGACACCATGACTTACACCGGCAACGTGAGCGTCGGCGGCCCGGCGCAGACCAGGCAGGTGCCCGGCCTCGCGATCACCAAGGTCGCGGTAGGCCCGATGAACAACAACGCCTACCTGCTGCGCTGCACGAACACGGGCAGCCTGCTGCTGGTCGACGCCGCCAACGAGCCGGAGACCCTGCTCAGCCTGATCGGCGACACGCCGCTGGCCACGATCGTGACCACGCACCGGCACGGCGATCACTGGCAGGCGCTGGAGGCGGTCGCCAAGGCCACCGGGGCCGAGACGGTCGCGCACGGGCAGGATGCCCCGGCGCTTCCGGTGCCACCGTCGGTCCTGGTCAGCCACGGTGACACGATCCGAGTCGGCGACGTCAGGCTGTCGGTGATCCACCTGCGCGGGCACACGCCCGGCAGCATCGCGCTGTGCTACGACGCGGGCGGGGAACTGGCCGACCAGCCGCACCTGTTCACCGGCGACTCGCTGTTCCCCGGCGGGCCGGGCAACACCGATCACGACCCGGCCAGGTTTGGCGCCCTGATCACCGACCTGGAGGACCGGGTCTTCGCCGAACTCCCGGACGGCACCTGGGTCTACCCGGGCCACGGCTCGGACACGACGATAGGGACCGAGCGCCCGCACGTGCCCGAGTGGCGTGCCCGCGGCTGGTAACCGAGGATCTCGCCGTTCCGTGCCGCGCCCTTCCGTGCCGCGCCGGCCCGTCGTGCGCACCGAGTTCGCCGTCGTCGGCGCCGGGATCACCGGGCTGTCCGTCGCGTGGGCGCTGGCCAGGCGCGGACGCGAGGTCGCGGTGCTCGACCGCGCCGCGGTCGGCCACCACGCCGGCGGCTCGCACGGCGCCTGCCGGATCTTCCGGCTCGGGTACGACGACCCCGGCTACGTGGGCCTGGCCGCGCGAGCCAGGGGGTTGTGGGGCGAACTCGAGGAGGCATGCGGCGAGCGGCTGCTGCATCCGACGCCTCAGCTAACGTTCGGGCCGAAGCTAGCGCAGGTGCGGGCGGCGATGCTGGCCGCGGGCGCCGCGTGCGAGATGCTGCCGGCCGCCGAGGCCATGGCCAGGTATCCCGGCGTCAGCGTGACCGGCGAGGTGCTGGTCGAGCCCGCGTCCGCGGTCATCGCGGCCGACCGCGCGCTGGCCGCCCTGGCGGCACTTGCGGCCCCGGCGGCACTGGCTGCCCCGGCGGCCCCGGCGGCCCCGGCCGACCGCGCCGGGCCGGCGGGCGGAATCGGGGCGGGCGTGCCGGTCACGTCCCTGGCCGACGACGGGCGGCGGGTCGTGGTCGGCACCACCGCCGGCGACGTCGAGGCGCGCCGGGTCGTCGTCTGCGCGGGCCCGTGGACGGCCGGCCTGCTCGCCGCGGGCGGGATCACCGTGCCCGGTTCGGCCACGCTGGAGCAGGTCGCCTACCTGGCCCCGGCCGCCGCGGCGGCACCCGGGTCCGCCTCGCCGGCCAGCGCCGTCCCGGCAGGCAGCACAGTCCCGGCAGGCAGCGCCGTCCCGGCACGCAGCGCCGCCGCCCAGCAGCGTGGCATGCCGATCTTCGTCCACTACGGCGGCGAGTTCGCCTACGGCCTGCCCGTGCCGGGGTCGGACCGCTACAAGGTGGGCATCCACCACGGCGGACCGCCGGTCGATCCCGACCGGCAGGACCAGGCCGCCGATCCCGCCCTCGGCAGCCGCATCGAGCGAGCGGCCAGGACGTTCCTGCCCGGCTTCGACCCGCGCCCCGTCCGGGTCGAGCGGTGCGTCTACGACAACTCGCCGGACGCCGACTTCATCGTCGACCGGATCGGCAACGTGGTGATCGGCTGCGGGACCTCGGGGCACGGCTTCAAGTTCGGCCCGCTGCTCGGCGAATGGCTAGCCGCGCTGGCGGCGGACGCGGCAGGCCAGCGGGACCGGCGCCGCGCGGCGCCGTCTTCCGGCGCGATCCCGGGCCATCAGCGCCGGTTCGGCCTGGGCCGGTTCTCGGCCGGGAATCCGCCCCGGGCCGGTGGCCGGCCAACAGGGTCCGCCTGAACAGTAACGGCGGCACGGCCGATGCCCGCGCCATTTCGCCGTGGCTGCTTCGCGGTACGGTCGGGGCATGGCCGGTGATGTTCGGGTGGTCTACCGCAAGCACGACGGGTCGCTGCACTGGCACATGACGACCCGGTGGCTGGGCGAGGACGAGCACGGGGTCTGGACCGGGGCTGCCAGGCCGACCACGGTGCGCAAGGGAGGCGGCCCGCTGGTGCAGTTCGACTACGCCTCGGTCATGCTATTCCCGCGTGACGCCTGGTGGACCGCGGCGTTCAACGACGTTCCCGCGACGACCGAGATCTACTGCGATGTCACCACGCCTGCCCGCTGGCCGGCCGCCGGGCCGGGTCGAGCTGCACGACGAGGACGAGTTCGCCTGCCACCAGGTCAGGTACGGCTATCCCGCGGATGTCATCACCGAGGCCGAGCGCGCGGCCGTGTGGCTGCGGAGCGCGCTCGCCGAGAACCGTGAGCCTTTCGGGACCGTCTACCTGACGTATCTCGGGCTCATCGCGGACGGGCATACGCCCGGCCCGACCATTTGCCCGCTTTGAGCCCTGCGACGGGGTGCTCCAGCTTGGCCGCTCTGGCCTGGTCGGTCGCCATCTTCGCCCCCACGGCGGTATGCCTCTACCGCCGCAAGGTCCTGCGCTCATGATCCGGAAGGATTTTCCTCGCGGGCGCGGGAAAATCCTTCCGGATCATGGCTTCGGGTCCGCGCCAAGCGCTCGTAGAGGGCGATGGCGGCCGCGATGGCGCCGGCCTCGGTGGGCAGCATCGCCGCGCGAGCGGCGGCGGCCGCCCTGAGCCTGGCCGCGAGCCCGGCGTCGTCGAGCACGTTGCGGACGGCCGCCGCCAGCGGGCCGGCTTCGCCGGGCGACACCAGCAGCGCGGCCTCGTCACCGGTCAGGTCGCGGACGCCGCCCACGTCGGTCGCCACGATGGGCCGGCCCGCCCGCAGTGCCTCCTGCAGGATCAGCGGCTGGCCTTCCCACCGGCTGGGCAGAACGAACACGTCGGCGACAGCCAGCAGCGCGGCGAGGTCGTCGCGCCAGCCGAGGAAGCTCACGCCGACTCCGAGTTTCCTGGCCTGACCGGCGAGGTCATCAGCCAGCGGCCCGGTTCCCGCGATGACGAGCAGCGGTTCAGGCCGCCGGTCCCGCCAGCGCGCGGCGGCCGCGATCAGCGTCTCGAAACCCTTCTGCGCCGCCAGCCGCCCGGCGGCCAGCACGACGGGCCGGCCTGCGGCCGCAAGAGCCGCCGGTCGCTGGCCTGCACTCGCCGGGGAAAAGCAGGAGGCGGGAGCCGGGACGATCGCACGGCCCACCTCCCTGGCCCCGCGACGGCGCATCCGAGCCGCCAGGTCGGACGACACGCACAGCACGACCTCGGCCCGGCGCGCGACCAGTCGCTCGAGCAGCCCGTAGATCGCGCCGGCGGCAGCGCCCGCCGGCGGCGCGTTGTGCACGGTCACGACCAGCGCGGGCGGCTCGCCGCGCAGCCGATGCGGCACCGCAGACCCCGAGCCGGCCGACCCCGAGCCGGCCGACCCCGAACCGGCCGACCCCGTTCCGGCAGCCCCTCGGCCGGCCGGCCGCCCGCCGGCCGACGGCCACGGCCGCATGGCCAGTGCCGCGAGCGCCCCGGCGCGCAGCCCGTGCGCGTGCACGACGTCGGGCGCGATCGCGGCGAGCAGCCGCCGCAGCCGCAGGACCACCGCCGCGTCCCTGGCCGGCCTTGGCCGGTCGCTGATCGGCACGACCTCGAACCAGGCTCGAACCGGGCCTGGCGAATCGAGCCCGACCAGCGGCCTCGTCGCGGCCGGGCCGCAGACACCGACGTCGAGCCCGGCCGCGGCGCACCCGGCGACCAGCATCGCGACGTGCCGGGCGGTCCCTCCCCCGGCCGTGCCGAGCACGTAGGTCACTCGCGGCGCGGTCACCACGCGCTGACCCACCGCCGCAGCCGCGACGTCACGCTGCGCAGATCGCCGCCGTCGAGCAGTGCCACCACGGCGCAGAACGCCCCGAGCGCGCAGACCCCGGCGAGCACCGCCAGGGCCGCGTTGAGCCAGTGCCCGGAGACCGGCAGCAGCGCGGTCACGCCGAGGCCGGCGGCCGCGCCGACGGCCGCGCCGGCCAGCCCGGCTCCGAGCGCACGCCAGACGCCGCGCAACGCCGCCGCGCCCCTGGCGCGGCCGACCGCCACGAGCAGCGCCGCGCCCGACGCGGTCAGCCCGGCCGTGTTGGCGAGCCCGAGCACGGGCACGACCGAGCCCGCCCGCACGAGCGGAACCGCGACCACGTCGACCCCGATCACGACCAGCCAGCCCGCGACCGTGATGACCGCCGCGGCCGTGATGCGCGCGTCGGCGAGCAGCACCCGGGACAGGCACGCGGTCAGGCCGTAGCCGACCAGGCCGGGCGCGAACGCGGCGAGCGCGAGCGCGAACTGCCCGCTGACGCTGTGGTGCAGGTAGGGGAAGGCCCTGGCCAGCGGGAGCGCCACGGCCGCCAGCAGCGCCGCGCCGAGCCAGGACGTCAGCGCGGTCGCCCTGGTCGAGGAAGCCGCCGCCTCGTCGAACGCCGCCCCCTGCCGCGCCGACAGCACGGGAAAGGCGCTGATCGCGACCGGGATCGCGAGCACGGCATAGAACGACACGAAGACCTGCCAGCCGTACTGGTAAACCGTGACGGCCGCGCCGCCCGCGCCGCCGTGCGCGTTGGCCAGCCGGGTCACGACCAGGACGGAGGCGTCCTGGGCGACCAGCGCCGCGATGCCGACGACGGCCAGGCTCGTGGCTCGTCTGGCGATTCCTGCTGGGAAACGAAACGTCGGTCGCAGTCGCAACCGCAGCCGCCACGCCGGCACCATGGCGGTGACCGCGAGCGCCGCGACGCCGAGGGTCGTGCCGATGGACAGCGTGAGCTCGGCGGACAACGGCAGGCCGGTCACGCTGGTTGTGTAGCGCCGGCCGAGCGGGACGAAGAGCACGTACGCCCCGATTACCACGAGGCTGGACAGGATCGGGGCGAGCGCCGGCGCGGTGAATCTGCGGTGCGCCTGAAGGATGCCGTACAGCACGACCGCCAGCCCGTACAGCAGGATCTGCGGCGCGAACACGGCGAGCATGCTCGACGCGATCGGCAGCAGGCTGGGTCGCGGGCAGCCGGAGACCGGGTTGGCCGGCATCAGCAGCGAAACGACCGGGCCCGCGGTGACCGCCACGGCCAGGCTGACCGGAGTCAGGATGACCACGGTCCAGGTCAGCAGCGCCGAGGAGATCCTGCTGACGTCGGCCGTCGCGCCCGCGTCCGGACCGGACGCCGACCGCTCGGCGCGCCCGGCCAGGAGCGGAACGACGATCGCGGTCAGCGCGCCGCCGAGCACGATGTCGTAGATGACGTTCGGGACCAGGTTGGCGGTCACGTACGCGGCGCTCAGGCAGGAGGTCTTAACCGTGCCGGCGAAGACCACGGTCCTGGCGAAACCGAGCAGCCTGGCCACGACGGTGAGCCCGCCGATGAGCAGCGCGGCGCGGCCGATGCCGACGGCCGAGCCCGGCGGAGTGACGAAGTCCGCGACCGGTGCCGGCTCGGCCCGGATAAAGCCGTCGTCCGGCCCGCACGCCGTCCCGTCGTCCCGACCTGTCACGTCGGCCGAGCCGGGACCTGCCGGGCCGGGGCTTGCCGAGCCGGAACCTGCCGAGCCGGGACCTGCCGAGCCGGTGCCCGCCGAGCCGGGACCTGCCGAGCCGGGACCTGCCGAGCCGGGACCTGCGGGGCCAACCGAGCCAGGACCCGCCTGGCCCGTGCCGGCCCGGCCGCTGCCGGCCTGGCCGCCACGTGCGGTCATCGCGGTCGCGGGGTGCCGGTTGCTGCCGAGGACTGCGCGGTGCCGTCGGCCACCGCTGTCCCGCCCTGGCGCCGGACGGCAGCGTCCGCCGCCGAGGCCGAGTCTGGCGCCGGACCAGCCGCCCGGGCCGACTCCGGGGCCGGCGGCGGCCTGCGGCCCAGCATGTCCAGCCAGTTCAACGGCGGCGTCCGCGCGATCACCTTGGTGAAGCTGACCTTCTCGCTGGCGGCGGTCAGCCCCGCCACGACGCCGAGCGCGGTGATCCGCGCCGGTCGCGGCAGCGACGCAGCGGCAGCGACGCCTAGCATCGCGCCGAGCGCGTTGGCGCCGCTGTCGCCCAGCATCGACCGCTCGCCGAGGTCCTCGGGCAGCAGCGCGGCCGCCGCGCCGACCGGCGCGGCGGCCGCCGCCCGTGCCTGGGGACCGGCGAGAGCGAGCGCCAGGCTGGCGAGCGCGCCGACCTTGATCGCGCGGCCAGGCCGCAGGTCGAACAGGTTTATCAGGTTCGCGCTGGCGGCCACGAGCGCCGCGTTGACGCCGACGTCGGCGATCCGCCGCGGCGCGGACGGCACCGGCCCGGGTACGGCGCTTCGGCCGTTGCCGCGGCAGTCGAGCAGCAGCGCGGCCGCCAGCCCGGCCGCCCCGATCCCGGCGATCTTGATCGCGCCGGTGGTGACCTCGCCCCTGGCCAGCGCGCCGAGGTGACCGCGGAAGCCGCGCCGGTCGCCGCTGGCGGCCAGGTCGTCGTAGCCGCCGACCGCCCCCGCTCCGGCTCCGGCCAGCCCGAGCGCCAGCCGCAGCCGCCCGTCGAGGCCGGGCACCGCCAGCGCGGCGGCCACCGCCCCGGCGGTCACCGCGGGCCCCTGGAGCAGCGTCACGGGCTCGCCGCGGTGGTTGGTCCTGGTCCAGGTCTGCTCGCCGCCCGGCTGCGCGCGGGTGAGCGCGGCATAGCCGAGCCGTGCCGCGCACCCCGCCGCGAGCACGCGCGCGAGCGGCCGCCGCCCGGTCATTTTGCCGCCTTCTTCCTGGTCGGGTGTTTCGGACTGGTCGGGCTGGCCGATGGCGTCGCCGACGCGCTCGGGGCCGGGCTCGGCACCGATTCCTGGCGCACGCCATAGGCGGCCGGCTTGGCGTGCAGCAGGAGTTCGCGTAGCGCCTGGGCGACGATGATCTGACCGGTCGCCGTATCGGCATTGTCGACCGTGGTCAGCGCGATCCCGGCCGCGCCGCTGTTGACCAGTTCGATCGCGCTGCGCGGACCTGTGCCCTTGATCGGGCCGGCCAGCAGCGCGCCCTTGCTCGCCTCCTGAAGGTCACCGGCGAGCGAGACCAGCGCCAGGTTGAACGGCCCGGCGGTCTTGGGCGGCTGGACGCTGCCGGACACCACCACCGCCATGGTGGCCTGGCCGACCAGGGATGTCCCGCCGTTGACCCCCTTGATCTGGAGGAACCCGGCTTCGCCGAACCCGCTCAGTATCTGCTGGCTCTGCCCCTCGGTGAGCGTCGGCAGGCCGTCCTTGTTCACGATCGCGGCCGCGATGAACCGGGCGGCCGTCTGCTGGCCGGCGATCTGGGGTTCGAGCGCGGACTTGGGCAGGGCGACGCCAAGCGCCGCGAGGCTCTTCGCAATGGACTGCAACTGCTGCTCGGTGACCACGCCGGTGTCGAAGAACTGCGCGGACAGGACCACCTGGCCGGTCACGGCGGCACCCGCTTGCTGCAGCGCGGCCGTGATCCCGTCCACCGTGCTGGAGTCCGCGCCCGGCGCGAGCACGAGGACGACGTGCTCGCCGTCGAGCAGGCGGCGGAGCAGGCCGACCTCGGCGGCCCGCGCGAACGCGTCGTCGGCGCTGATCTGCTGCTTGAGCTGAGTGTTGTGCGCGTACAGCATATGGATTTGCTTGGCCTCGTTCACTGAGACCTTGTTGAGCCCGTTCGTGACCGCCGGGGACAGCGCCTGGGCGCCGACCACGAGCCCGATCGCCAGGGCCAGGAAGACGGCGACGATGGATACGAGGTGATAGCGGAAATCGATCAATGGAAGAGTCCGTGGAAGAGTCCTGTTAGCCAGTGCCAGAACGGGCTGAGTTCAAGCCCGATGTCCCGGGTTATGATCTTGCCGACGGTCAGGTATCTCAGCGAGACCAGGATCGTGACCGCCGCGGCGACGACTAGCAGGACGAGCCAGGCCGTTGAGATCCGGCTCTGGTAGAGTCGGCTGACGCCCTTCGGCTCGACGATCTTGTCGCCGACCCGCATCCTGGTCAGGAACGCGCTGGCCATTCCCGGCCGGTCTTTGTCCAGGAACTCTACCAGCGTGGTCCGCATGCCCACGGCTACGATCAGCCGCGCGCCGAGCTCGTCGGCGAGCAGCAGCGCGACATCCTCGCTGGTGCCGGTCGCCGGGCACAGGACCGAGTCGAGTTCGAGCGACCGCACCCGGTCCAGGCCCGGCGCCGAGCCGTCCGGGTAGGCGTGCACGACGATCTCGGCTCCGCAGGTCAGCGCCCGGTCGGTGACCG
>WNGP01002570.1_pt1 | contig 15192 bp, 10 predicted proteins | sample 5407671 | NCBI WGS metagenome assembly WNGP01 (sample SAMN13153381, study PRJNA577476) | soil metagenome | isolation source: 40 cm soil or saprolite under Garry oak tree replicate 2 | place: USA:California | collected 2016-06-15 | reverse complement strand
GCAGCGTGTACCTCGCGGCCGCGGCGTACAACGCCGGCGCCGGCCGCATCGAGCGGGAGATCCGCCGCCTGCCCGGCGAGCCTGACACCGTGGACGATCAGACCTTTTTCCAGATCGCCGACCGCCGCAACCTGCGGCGCGAAACCCGCGACTACGTGCCCAAGCTCATCGCCGCGGCGCTCATCGCCAAGCAGCCCGGGCGCTATGGTTTCACCGAGATTCAGCCGCTCCCGCCCCTCGTATTCGATGAGGTGACCGTGCCCGATGCGACGGGACTCGACGTCCTGGCGCGCCTCGCCGATACCACCGTCGCGGCCTTGCTCGAGCTGAACCCGCATTTCGTCCGCGGCATCACCCCACCCGGTCGCAGCGTGGTGGTGCGGGTCCCTCGCGGTACAGGGGTGCGCGTGGCGGAGCGCTTTGCCGACCTGCCCGTCAACGAGCGGATTACCTTCGTCGACCACTATGTCTCCCAGGGGCAGACCCTCTCCGAGATCGCGCAGCGCTATCGCGTCAGTGTCGCGATGCTGCGCGGCGCCAACCCTCACCTGAGCAGCAAGGCGCTCCGGATCGGCCAGCGCATCATCGTGCCGATGAGCGGGCGCGTCGTGCCGGCATCGGCCTGGAGCGTTCCCCCCGAGCCGCGCTATCGCCGCGTGCGGGGCGGAGGCAGTGCGGCGGGCCGGCACCGGGTGGTGGCCGGCGAGACGGTCAGCTCGATCGCCCGCGAGTACGGCGTGGGGCTGACGGCGCTGCTCAACGCGAATGGGATGACCATGGGGAGCGTGATTCGGCCTGGCGAATGGCTCAGAATACCAGGCAAATAGGGACGTAAACGCACGTAGGGGCACGGCATTGCCGTGCCCCTACACGCATCTGGGCTGCCAATCTGTAGTCCTACCGGTGCCTGAATCCCTTCATGACCGAGGTGGCGTACCCATTCTGCGGGTCGCGTCCCGCGCCCAACAGCTCCTCCACCTTGCCCGGCCCCCGGTTGTAGGCCAACAGGGCCAGAGACATGTTGGACGGATAGCGGTCGAGCAGGTCCCGCAGATAGCGGAAGCCGATCCGCAGATTCGTATCGCGGTCGAACAGCTGCTCGGTCGTGAGCCCCGGCTCGTACAACCGGGCCGTGCTCGGCAGCACCTGCGTGAACCCCACCGCGCCGGCCCGGCTCTTGGCCCGCTGCGTGAAGCCCGACTCGACCTTGACCAGCCGGAAGGCCAGCCCCGGGTCGATTCCCTCGCTCAACGCCACGTCGTAGATCGCGGTCGCGAGGTCCGCGGGGATCCGGTAGTGCGCCGAATACTGAATGATGGCGTTGGCGCGGTCGAGCTGCAGCCGGGCGACATCCAGCTCGCCCTGCTTGGCGTCGAGCTGCTGTCGCAATTCGCGCAGCTCGCCGAGCAGCTCGGGTCCGGTGGCCGGGACGCGCTCGGCATCCGCCGACGCGCCGCGGGCCCAGCCCCCGACGGTGCTCACCAGCAGGGCGCCGACCAGAATCATCCCGCCCCGCAGCATCAGACGTTGAGTTTTCGTATGCATACCCCTCTCTTGTGAGTCCTATCTGCCCGCACCAAGCTGCGGCGCGGTCATCAAGCGTCGCTCAAGCGTCGAGCGGTGCCTTTTTCTTCTCCACCACATGCACGTCCGCAATCACCATTGCCGCGTCCGCGGCCTTCACCATGTCGTAGACGGTCAGCAGCGCGACCGACACCGCGGTCAGTGCCTCCATCTCGACCCCGGTCCGACCCACCGCCTTCACCGCCGCCCGGATCCGCACCCCCGGCAGCCCCGCGTCGAGGCTCGCTTCTACCTCGACGTGGTCCAGACCGAGGGGGTGGCAGAGCGGGATCAGCTCCGCCGTCCGTTTCGCCGCCAGCGTTCCGGCCACTTCGCTCACCGCCAGGACGTCGCCCTTGGCGACGGTCTGATCGGCCACCAGCTGGAACGCGTCACGCGACATCCGGATCGCTCCGGCGGCCACCGCCGTGCGCACGCTGACCGGCTTGTCGCCGACGTCCACCATCCGGGCTCGGCCCGCCTGATCCACGTGCGATAGCTTCATGTGCTCTCGGCCCCCGCCAGGTCCTCGGCCAATACGGCCGTCACGAGCTGCGGGTTCACGTTGCCGTGGGCCAACTCCCGCGCGTCCATCACTCGAGCGATCGCCTGGACAAGCTTCTCGGTGTCGCCGCCAGTCTTCGCCTGGGCGCGCAGGCGACCCGCCAGCGCGTCCAGCATCTCGGTGAAGCCGCCCCGTGCCTGGAAGGGCATCTGACTCAGTGCGAGCGCGTAGAGCGTCACTGCGCCCTTGCGGCCCGCGTCGAGCAGCTCGCCGGCTCGCCGGCTCGCCGATCCCGAATCCCCCTCTGGGGCAAGGAGCCTGCCAATGCACCCCTCCGCTGAGCTAACTCGTTCTGCCAGTTCCGCTTTGCCAGCGATGCCGAGTACACGCTGCGCGAAATCTGTCACGACACTGTCGGCGCTTCGTGCGACACGCACACGCACAACGCGGGACAAGATCGTCGGTAGCAGCGCCTCTGGATCCGCCGTCGTCAGCACGACGATCGTGTCGGCCGGCGGCTCCTCGAGCGCCTTCAGCAACGCATTGGCGGCGTCTTCCATCCCCCGTTGGGGGATCAACCGCTCGGCGTCACCGACGATAAACACCTTGCGGCGTCCGACGACCGGCGTCAGTGACATACGTCGCAGCAGTAGCCGCACCGCCGCAATCCCGTGACTCGCCAAGCCTCCTGGCGCCTGGTACAGCGGCTGTTCGCGCCGGACCGCCATCTCCTCGGCCAGCGCTTCAGCCACCAGATCCACCTGCTTGTCGCCGTCCGCGCCCTTCTTGCTCAGCTCCAGCGGGACGAACCAATGCACGTCCGGATGCTGCAGTGTGGCGACGAGGCGACACCCCCGACATTCGCCGCACGCGTCCCCCTTCTCGCACACGAGGCATTGAGCCAACCACAAGGCCAGGCGTTGCTTGCCGACGCCGCGAGGACCCTCAAACAGGAGGGCTTGCGGCAACCGGCCGGCGGCGACGGCGCCAGCCAGCCGCTTTTTGACTCCCTCATGCCCAAAGAGGGGGGGTAAAGGCATGGGCAAATCTAGTGGGCGGGGAGATACCAAGGCGTATGTAACGAGGTAAGTTGCTTGTCAGATTGTTGTTACAACGCAACACATGGCCTTGCGCCATCTTAAATGTATACTACTCAATGACATATTGCGTTAAGTGAGCGCACACTCGCGAGATAATGCTTGATTTATCGATGTTTTCGGGTGATGTTCGGGCACGATCTCAGGTGTGTCGGTTCAACACCTCCCGGACTTTCCGCGCGAGGGCGTCCGGCCGGAAGGGCTTTTGGAGGTACGCGAGCCCCGGCTCGAGCATGCCGTGGCGGACGATGGCGTCGTCGGTGTAGCCCGACATGTACAGCACTCGCAGCCCGGGGTAGCGGCTCGCCAGCCGATCCGCCAAGCTCCGGCCGCTCATTCCGGGCATCACGACGTCCGTGAGGACGAGATCCACGCGGGGGCCGCCAGCGTCGACCATCGCGAGGGCGGTCTGGCCGTCCGCGGCTTCGAGTACGGCATACCCTTGGCGGGTGAGGATCTGGCGCGCCACGGCGCGAACGGCGGGCTCGTCCTCCACCAGCAGAATCGTTTCGGTGCCTCGGAGACTCTCCGCGTCGGCAGGAGTCGAGGGGGCGAGCGGCTCCGCTGGTTCGTCCACGCGGGGCAGGTAGACCTTCACGGTCGTGCCGTGCCCCAGCTCCGAATAGACCCAGATACTGCCGCCGCTTTGTTTCACGATGCCGTAGACCGTTGCGAGGCCGAGGCCCGTGCCCTTCCCCACCTCCTTGGTCGTGTAGAAGGGCTCGAACATGTGTGACTGCGTCTCTGCGCTCATCCCGGTGCCGCTGTCGCTCACGGCAATGACTGCGTATGGCCCCGGCACGACCGTCTGGTGTTCGGCCGCATACGCGGCGTCGAGCTCCACGTTGCGGGTTTCGATGGTCAGTCGGCCTCCCGCGGGCATGGCGTCGCGCGCGTTCACTGCGAGGTTGACGATCACCTGCTCGACCTGGCCGGGGTCGGCGCGCACCCGTCCCACGTCGCCGGCAAGCGTCGTAGCGAGGAGCACGTCTTCTCCGATGAGCCGCCGCAGCAGGTTCTCGACGTTCGACACCAGGGCGTTGAGATCGATGACCTTGGGTTGCAGTACCTGACGGCGGCTGAACGCGAGCAGTTGTTGGGTCAGCGCCGCGGCGCGATCGGCGGCGCGGTGGATCTCGTCCACGTCCTGCCGCCGGGGGTCGTCGGGCGGCAGGTCGGCGAGGAGGAGGTCCGTGTAGCCGCCGATGGCGGTAAGGATGTTGTTGAAGTCGTGCGCCACGCCGCCCGCCAGCCGGCCGACCGCCTCCATCTTCTGCGCTTGAATGACCTGCTGCTCGAGGCTGCGTCGCTCGGTCGCGTCGCGATAGTTGTTGACGATGGCGCCCACGCTCGGATCGTCGAGCAGGTTGGTCAACACACCCTCGAGGTAACGCCAGGAGCCGTCCTTGTGACGGACGCGCGCCGCGACGATCACCCGGCCGCGGGAATTGGCCATCACTTCCGTGAGGCGGCTCGCCACGCCATCGCGATCTTCGGGGTGGATCAGGTCCAACGCGTTGCGCCCGACGAACTCGGCCAGGTCGTAGCCAAGAATGCGGGTCGTGGCGGGGCTGCCGTACAGGATCGCGCCGTCAGGGCCGAATAGCGCGACCGCATCCCAGCTATGCTCAACGAGGGCGCGAAACCGCTGCTCGTTGGCGCGCAGCGCCGCCTCCGCGGCGGCGCGCTCCGCGCGGCTGTTGCGCATCTCCAGGGCGCTGCGTACAGCCGGGCCGAGGCGCACCAGGTGCGCCTTGAGGACGTAGTCCGCGGCGCCGGCCTTGATGCATGCGGCCGCCGTTTCCTCGTCGATACTGCCCGTCACGACGATCAGGGGGACGAGCGGGGCCTCTTGCTGGAGGATCTCCAGGGCCTCCATTCCGCCGAAACCAGGAATCGAGTAGTCGGCTAATACGATGTCGGGGGCGAAATCCCGCAGCTCGCGGCGGAAGTCCTCGTCGCTATCGACGCGGCGTGCCCGGCACTCGATCTGCGCGCGCTGCAACTCCCGCTGCACCAGCTCGGCATCGACGTCGCGGTCTTCGACGAGCAGGACGTGGAGCGAGCCGGGAGCGGAAGCCGTCACCGCGTCAGCGGGGCGGGTGATTCAGGAGGAGCCAGTACAGGCCGACATCGGAGACGGCGCGGGCGAACGCCTCGAAATCGACCGGCTTGACGATATAGCTGTTGGCGCCCAGCCGGTAGGCCCGCGCGATGTCGGGCTCCTCGCGCGACGAGGTGAGCACGACGACCGGAATGCTCTTGGTGCGCGCCTCTTCCTTGAGGCGGCGCAACACTTCGAGGCCGTCGACCTTGGGGAGCTTCAAGTCGAGCAGGATGACCTTCGGGACAACGCCGATCTCCCGTAGCGCGTGCGATCCGTCTCCGAAGAAGAAGTCCAGCGCCTCAGCGCCGTCGTGGCACACGAACACCTGATTGGCGAGGTTCCGCTGCTTGAGCGCCCGCAGCGTCAGCTCCGCGTCGCTCGGGTTGTCTTCGACCAGCAGGATCTCGACCTCGTGCGGTTGCGTCATGCGTCGGCTGCTCCTGGCAGCGTGAAGAAGAACGTGGCGCCCGCGTCGGGTTGGCCCTCGGCCCAGACGCGCCCGCCGTGGCGTTGCACGATGCGTTGGACGATCGCCAAACCGACCCCGGTGCCTTCGAATTCGTCGACCCGATGCAGCCGCTGGAACACGCCGAATAGCTTGCCGGCGTATCGCGGGTCGAACCCGGCGCCGTTGTCTTTCACATAATACACAGTCTCGGCGCCGTCGGCGCGGTGGCCGACCTCGATGCGCCCGGGAGCCCGATGCAGCGTGAATTTCGCGGCATTGTCGAGCAGGTTTGTGACCGCCTGACGCAGCAGTTCGCGGTCGCCCACGGCCGTCGGCAGGGGACCGACGGTGATGTCGAGGGGGCGCTCGCCGGCGGCGCGGCGGACTTCCTCCGCGACCACCCGGACGAGGTCGGTCATATCGATGCGCGTCGTCTCGAGCTCCTTGCGTCCCAAGCGAGAGAACGAGAGCAGAGCGTCGATCAGCTGGCCCATGCGACGCGTGTTCTCGTCGATGACGCCGAGCACGCGCTTCGCCTCGGGCTCGAGCTCCTTCCCGTGGTCCTCGAGCAGGATGCGGGCGAATCCATGAATCGCGCGGAGCGGCGCGCGGAGATCGTGCGACACCGAATACGAAAACGCTTCGAGCTCGGCGTTGGTCTCGCGCAGCGCGCGGGTGCGTTCCACGACCTGGCCTTCGAGATCGCTCCGGGCCCGCTCCACCTCGCCGGCCATCGCATTGAACGAGCGTCCCAGCCGGCCCAGCTCGTCGGTCCCCGGGACGTCCACGCGCTGGGCGAGGTCGCCGTTGGCGATCGCCGCCGCCGCCGTCGTGAGGCGGTTCAGGGGAGTGGTGATGCGCCGGCTCACCCACCACGCTCCGAACGCGCCGGCGAGCACGATGACGGCGGCGATCACCGCCATGCGGCGGAGATACGCGTGCGAGGGAGCGAGCAGCTGTCGTCGGGATAGCTCGGTCACGAACATCCACGGCGTCCCCGCGATCGGCGCGGCGAGTCCGAACTTCGTTTCACCCCGTTCGTAAGCGATGGGTACGCGACTGGCGCGCGCCGCGGCCGGCAACGCCGGGATCACATGCTCCAGGTCGGTCCAGGGATCGCCGTCGGCATTGCCGATCAGCAGGGACACGTCGCCGCCCGCGATCCCTGTGAGGATCTCGCGCGCCTGCTTCGACAAATTGAGTCGCCGGATCTGCACGACCCGGCCGATCACCCGCCCCTCGGTCGCGGCACGCACCACCGCCTGCACTTCGTAGTACATCAGGGTGTCGTGCCGCAGGCGGTAGGGGCTCAGGACTGCGGAGTCCGGTGGTGGTGTCGTCGCCGGGTCTGATCGCAGCGCCGAGTCCCCACGCAAGTACAGGCGGCGGCCGGCCGAGTCCCACACCTCGATCGCCAGGTTGCGAGCCGTGTCGGGGGCGATGTGGCGCATGGCGGCAAGGACCCAATCACGACCCCGCCCGCCCCCGGAAGTCACGAAGTCGCGGACCCCCGGGTCCGCCGCCAGCGTGGCCATTTGGGTGCGGCGGGTCGTGGGTTCGCGCTGGAACAGGTCGACATAGACCTTGGTGAGGCGCTGCACGCGCTCCGTCGCCAACGACAATGCGGCGCGGCGCACCTGCTGGTACGCCGCGCCGAGCATGACGAGCACGACGGCGACGAGCAAGGCACTGACAAACAACGGCAGCTTCCGTTCGATCGACCAATTCCACGGCAATCGGGTCAAGCGGGCCTGCTTCGTTGGAGCGGAGCGGGGGACGGCGCGTCGATCACTTCCCTCACTTTACGCGCCAGCGCCTCGGCCGTGAAGGGCTTGGGCAGGTAGGCGACCCCCTTGTCGAGTACGCCGTGGTGCACGATCGCCTCGTTGGCGTAGCCGGAAACGAACAGTACCCGCAGGCCGGGCCGGACCTGCTCGAGACGCCGCGCCAGCGCGGGGCCGTCCATGCCGGGCAGGATGACGTCGGTCACCGCCAGGTGAATGGGCTCGGGGTGGCGCTCCACCAACGCCAGGGCGTCGGCGGGCGCGGCGGCGGTCAGGACGGTGTATCCCCTGGCCTCGAGCATCCGGCGCGCGAGCTCGCGCACGGGGACTTCGTTCTCGACGACCAGGATGGTCTCCGTACCCTGGAGCGTGGTGGGGGCCGTGGCGGCCCCGACGCCCTCGAGCGGCTCGGTCACCCGCGGCAGGTAGATCTTGAACGCCGTTCCCCGGCCGGGCTCGGAGTACACCCACACGTGTCCGCCCGACTGCTTCACGATTCCATACACAGTGGCGAGGCCCAGTCCGGTCCCCTTGCCGACCTCCTTGGTCGTGAAGAAGGGTTCGAAGATGTGCGCCAGCGTCTCACTGTCCATGCCGGTCCCGGTGTCGCTGACGGCGATCATCACGGCCGGCCCGGCGCGTACCGTCACGTGCTCGCGTGCGTACGATTCGTCGAGCTCGGTGTTCGCCGTCTCGATCGTGAGCTTGCCCCCGCGCGGCATCGCGTCACGCGCGTTGACGGCGAGGTTCATGATCACTTGCTCGAGCTGCCCGGCGTCGGCACGGACGGCCCCGAGGTCGGGTGTCAGCACCGTCCGCAACTCGATGTCCTCCCCGATCAAACGGCGCAACAACCGGTCCATGTCCGCCACGAGCGCGTTCACGTCGATCACGCGGGGCGTCAGCGGCTGGCGGCGGCTGAACGCGAGCAGCTGCCGCGTGAGCTGCGCGGCCCGGTCACCGGCCCGCCGGATCTCGGTGACGTCATCCCGCGCGGGGCTCGCCGGATCGAGATCCTCGAGCAGCAGATCGGCCGAGCCGATGATCGCGGTGAGCAGGTTGTTGAAGTCGTGCGCGATGCCGCCGGCGAGGCGGCCCACGGCTTCCATCTTGACCGCCTGGCGCAGCTGCTCTTCGAGCTGGCGCCGCTCGGTGATGTCGGTGGTGAGCACGAGCACGTGGGGGGTGCCGTCGAGCTCGATCAGCTCGGCGGAGTAGAGCAGCGTGCGGCGCGCGCGCTCCTTCGTGTGGCCTTCGATCTCGATGGTCTGGACGCGGCCCAGGCTCTGGGCTTCTTGGATGGCGCGCGCGCGCTCCTCGGCGCTGCGCCACAGTCCCAGATCGACGGTCGTGCGACCGATGGCCTCCTGGCGCGTGTATCCGAGCGTGCGCAGGAAGGCCTCGTTGACGTCGACCACGCGCCCGTCGAGCGTGGTGATCGCCATGCCCGAGGGGTTGGCGTTGAACGCTTTGGCGAACTTGGCTTCCGAGCCGAGCAGCGCCTTGTGCGCGGCCTCGGTGGCTACGCGAGCGCGGCGACGCTCGAGGGCGCCGACCAGGGCCGCGGGAAGACGCGTGAGATGGGTCTTCAGGACGTAGTCGGACGCGCCGTCCTTGATGTAGTCGGCTGCCGTTTCCTCATCGAGACTGCCGGTCACGACGATCACGGGCGTCGCCGGCCGCGCCTCGAGGGCGATCCGGAGGGCGTCGCGCGCGGTGAACTGAGGCATCGAGTAGTCGGTGAGTACGATGTCCGGCTCGACCTCGTCCAGCGCCCGGCGGAACGCCACGGCGGAGTCCACGCGTCGGATCGTGACGTCGACCCCTGATTTCCGCAGCTCGCGCTGGATCAGCTCGGCGTCGTCGGGATTGTCTTCTGCGAGCAGGATGCGGATCGTCATCGCACGCGCTGCTGCGAGAGTCGCGGCAATGACGTCAGGATCTCCGGGACGCGGAGGAACTCCGTGCCCTTGTCGAGGAACCAATCGGCTCCGGCGGCGAGGCCCCGGGCCTGGAGCTGCGGGTAGGCGTAGCTCGTGAGCACGACGACGACGGGGGCGGGCGTCAGCGCCTTCGCGGCGCGTATGACGTCGAAGCCATCGCCGTCGGGGAGGCGCAGGTCGACGAGCACGGCGTCGGGGCGCCCGCCCGGCAGGCGCGCGACGGCGTCGGCGACGCTCGCCGCCTCGCCGGCCACCTCCACGCCGCGAGTTTCGGTTAGCATCGCCACGAGCCTGGTGCGAACGATTTCCGAGTCCTCGACGACGAAGACCCGAAGCCTGCGGGAGCGCCTCACGCCCCTAAGGTGTCGTGCGGAGACGCGAGTCGCGCTGTAAGAAGATGGTGACGGACCTGTCGGTGCTGTCTGACACGTCAACCGATGAGGGCGTGCTCCAGCGCGTAGCGCACGAGGTCGGCGTTGGTGCGGAGACGGAGTTTGCGGAGGATCCGCGCCCGGTACGTGCTGATGGTTTTCGGGCTGACGCCGGCCATCGCGGCGACCTCCTTGTTGCTCTTGCCGGCGCCGAGCAAGCGGAGCACCTCGTGCTCGCGAACGGACAAGCCGTCGCGGGGACGAGGGACGTGGCCGGCGGTGAGCTCGGCGGCAATCCGCTCGGCGAGCGACGGCGTCACGTACGTCCCGCCCGCATGCACCTTGCGAATGGCGGCCACGAGCTCCGCGCCGGTCCGCGTCTTGTTGACGTAGCCCGCCGCCCCGGCTTGCAGCGCGCCCAACGCCATGTTGCCCTCGGGGTGGACGCTGACGACGAGCACGCGCAGGGCGGGGTGCTCCGCCCGCAAGCGGGCGAGCAGCGGCAGAAACCCGGGGCCGGGCATCGTGACGTCCAGGATCACCACGTCGGCGGGCGTGGAGGGAAGGCGCGCCAGCAGGTCATGGCCGTCGACGGCCTCGCCCACGACCCGGATGTCCGGCTCCTCGACCACGAGTTGATGTACGCCGGCCCGGACCAGCGGGTGGTCGTCGGCAATGATGAGGCGGATCATCCGGCGCTCGCTGTCGTCGTGCCCCGGTCCACCGGCATGAACACGCGCACCGTCGTGCCGCGCCCCGGCTCGCCGTGGACGGCGACCCGCCCGTGCCAGGTCAGGGCGCGCTCCCGCATGCCGAGGATTCCCAGCGTGCCGGTTGCCTTGAGCTCCGCGGCGGTGATCCCGCGCCCGTCGTCGGAGACCACGAGCTCGAACGCGGTCGGGAGGACGTGGAGCCGGATCTCGACGTGCTTGGCCTGCGCGTGGCGCGCGACGTTCGTGAGGGCTTCCTGCAAGATGCGGAACACGGCGGTCGCTTGGCCGCTGTCGAGGCCGGGTTCGGCTCCCGTCATGAGGACCGCGCAGGTGATCTCGGTGCGCCGCTTGAACTCTTCGGCGAGCCACTGGATCGCCGCCGGCAGGCCCAGGTCGTCGAGGACGCCGGGGCGCAGCTCGGCGAGGATGCGGTGCAGCGCGTCCATCGTGGCGTCGATCACGCCTTCCATCCCTTGCAGCTTGCGGCGCACCGGCATGCCCCGTGGCGGGACCTTCTTCGCCAACCACGCGAGATCCATCTTCAGCGCGGTCAGAGCCTGGCCCACCTCGTCGTGAATCTCGCGCGCGATGCGGGCCCGCTCCTCTTCGCGGATCGCTTCGAGTCGGGCGGCGAGGTTGCGCAGCTGGGCCTCGGTGCGCTTGCGCTCCGAGACCTCCATCATCGAGCCCACCATGCGAACGGGGCGACGGTTCGCGTCCTGGATCACGTAACCGCGATCGTAGATCTCGGCGTACCCCCCGTCGCGGCGCCGAAACCGGTATTCATCGCTCCAGAAAACCTCTCCGCCGTCGATCGCCGCCCTGATTCCCGTGAACACCCGATCTCGGTCGTCGGGGTGAAGGCGGCTGTGCCAGGACTCGAGGGTGGGCTCGATCTCGTCCAGCCCGTACCCGAACAACGCGTGGAAAGCCTCCCCCCACCACACCGTATTCGTGGCGAGGTCCCAGTCCCACACGGCGTCGTTCGTCGCGCGGGTGACGAGCTGCAGGCGTTCCTGCGACTCGCGCAGCGCCTGCTCGGCGTGCTTACGCTTGGTGATGTCACGCGTGATGCCCAGCACGGAATGGATCTCGCCGCGCGGGCTGCGCAGCGGCACGGCGTGTGTCTCGAGCCAGCGCCGCGTCCCTTTGAACCCGACGATTTCGAACTCGAGCGTCCCCGTCGCCCCCGCGAAGACGCGCCGCGAGAGATCGGTGAACGCCTTGTGGTGCTCGGGCGCCACGACGCTCAACACGTTCTGTCCGACGATCTGCTCGGGCGCGTCGGCCTCGATCATCGCGAGGCCGGCCGGGTTCATGGTCAGCACGCGTCCCGACCCGTCGAGGACCTTCACACACTCGGGTTCCGTATCGATGATGGCCCGTAGCCGGCCCTCGTTCTCCGCGAGGCGTTCCGCTCCGCGCTTCCGCTCCGTGATGTCCACTGCGACGCCCATGCCGTAGATGACCGCGCCGGCTCCGTCCCGTATGGGCAGGAGATGGACGGTGTGGATGCGGCCACCGTAGGACTCCTCGAACTCGACGACTTGCCCTTCCAGAGCGGCACGCCGGAGGGGGGCCAACCGCTCGCACACGTCGGCAGGCAGGACCTCAAAGATCGTGCGACCTTCCAGGGCCTCTTTGGACATGCCGACACCCGCGAGACTCGATCCGTCAACGAGGACGTAGCGCAGATCACGGTCGTACAGGAACACGGATGTCTCGGGCAGGTTGGTCGCCAACGCCCGATAGCGCGCCTCGCTCAGCCGCAGGGCATCGACGGAACGCCGTCGCTCGGTGACGTCCTGCACGAAGGCCTCGAAGTACAGCGCGCGGCCGGCGTCGTTGGGCACGGCGTGCGCGCTGATCTGGACCCACAACGGCGTGCCGTCCCGTTTCCGCCACTCGACCTCGACGGTCCACGGCTTGGCGGAGCGTTCGTAACGGGCGATCAGGGCCGCACGATCCTCGGGGCGCAGGTAGATATCGCGGCCGAGGTCCAATTCGCGCAACTGGTCCGCGGTGTCGTACCCGAGCATCGCGGCGAGGGCCGGGTTGGCGAGCAGGATGCGTCCCTCCGGCGTGGACCGGACGATGCCGACGGACGCCAGCTCGAAGATCTCGCGATACTGTCGCTGCGACTCGCGGAGGGCCCCTTCGGCGCGCTCCAGCGCGGCGCGCAGCTGCGCGGGCGCCAGCGCCGCATCGGTCACGCGTCCAGCGCCTCGCGCACTTTGCGGGCCAACCCGTCGGGGGAGAACGGCTTCTGAAGGAAGGCGCTGCCGCGCACCAGGTTTCCGTGGTGCACGGCGGCGTCGCCGGGGTAGCCCGACATGTACAGGATCCGGATCCCGGCGCGGCGCGCGGCCATCTGTTCCGCCAGCTCGCGCCCGCTCATCCCGGGCATCACGACGTCGGTGAGCAGGAGGTGGATCTCGCCGCCGTGCCGCTCGACGATCCGCAGCGCGTCGGCGCCGTCGGACGCGCACAGAATGGTGTAGCCCTCCGACTCGAGGGCGCGGCAGCTCAACGACAGCACGGCGGGATCGTCTTCGACGACGAGCACGGTCTCCGACCCGCGCGCGGCGACGGGACGGGGAGCGGGCGGCGCCGCGGCGTGCGGCAGGCGGTCGACGCGCGGCAGGTACACCTTGAAGCTGCTGCCTCGACCCACCTCGGTGTACACGGAGATGTGGCCACCGCTCTGCTTGACGATCCCGTACACCGTGGCCAGACCCAGTCCCGTGCCCTTGCCGACTTCCTTGGTCGTGAAGAACGGCTCGAACAGGTGGGCGCGGACGGTGGCGTCCATCCCCGTCCCCGTGTCGGTCACCGCGAGCATCGTGCAGGCGCCGGGGGAGGCACCGAGGTGCTCCTGGGCATAGGTCGCGTCGAGGTCGACGTCGGCGGTTTCGATCGTGAGGCGGCCGCCCTGCGGCATCGCGTCGCGCGCATTCACGACGAGATTCACGAGTACCTGCTCGATCTGACTCGGGTCGGCCCGCACGCGGCCCAGGTCCGGCGCGGGCACGGTGACGAGCGCGATGTGCTCGCCGATGAGCCGCCGCAGCATCCGGTCCATGTCTCCCACCACGACGTTCAGGTCGAGGATCTCGGGTTGGAGCATCTGGCGGCGGCTGTAGGCGAGCAGCTGGCGGGTGAGCCCGGCGGCGCGCTCCGACGCCTTGCGGATCTCCTCGACGTCGCCGCGCATGGCGTCCCCGGGGGGCAGGTCGCGCAGCAGCAGCTGGGTGTTGCCGAGGATCGCCGTGAGCAGGTTGTTGAAGTCGTGCGCGATGCCGCCCGCGAGCTGCCCCACCGCCTCCATCTTTTGTGACTGGCGGAACTGCTCCTCGAGGCGGCGCTGCTCGGAGACGTCGCGTTGCGTGCCCCAGACCCGCACCAGGTGCCCGCCCTCGATGAATCCCACGACGTTGTTCAGGAAGACACGCGGCCGGCCCTCGCGGTCCCGCTCGCGGGTCTCCGAGTCCGACAGGCGGTAGCCCGCGCGGATGAAGCTGCGCATCTGCTCCCGGTTCCCGGGGTCGCCCTGGTCATGGAGGTCGGCGAGCCGCGCGCCCACCAGCTCGCGCGCTTCGGTGAATCCGTACATGCGGGCCATCGCGTCGTTGCACTCCGCCACGGTGGCGCTCGCGTACATGGCATCCACCTGGGCCTCTTCGGCGAGCGTGACGGGGACGGGGGGCTTGAACTCGAGCCGCGACACGCCTTCCGAGCTCTGCGCGATGAACGTGCGGTAGCGCTCCTCGCTCTGGCGCAGCGCGCTTTCGGCCTGCTTGCGCTCCGTAATGTCCACGCCGATCGCCAACCACCCGCCTTGCGCCAGCGGGACGTTGGCCCACGTGGTGTCGAGTACCCGGCCGTCCCGCGTCCGCGTCCGAAAGTCGGTCCACTGGCTCGTGGGCGACCCGATGGAGTTCTTCACACGCTGACGTTCGGCGGGGTCGGGGTAGAGCGACGCGAAGATATCGCTGGAACGCGCATCGTCCATCGTGAACCCGAGCACCCGGGTCCACTCGCGGTTGCCCCACTCGATCAACCCCGTGGGGTCGAGGAACACGAGCATGACAGGGATGTGCTCGACGATCTGCTGCAGCAGGTCCGTTTGGCGGCGCAGGGCGTCTTCGGCGCGCTTGCGCTCCACCGCCATCGCGATCTGGGAGGAGACGAAGATCAGGATTTCCTTGTCTCCCGGGCCGTAGCGCACCCCTTCGGAGTAGCTCTGGGCGGCGACGACGCCGATGGTCCGATCCTTCACGACGAGCGGGGCGCCGACCCAGTCGATGGAGGGGGCGCCGATCAGCTCGACCTCGCCCCGCGCCACCAGGTCGTCGTAGACGTCCGGGGTGGCGAGCAGCGGCGCGCCGGTTCGCAGGACGTACTCCGTCATGCCGCGGCGTAAGGGGCGTGGGTGTATGTCGTACTCGGGATCGGCCTCGTCCACGAAGTACGGGAAGCTGAGGCTGTCGGTGGCGTCGTCGTACAAGGCGACGTAGAAGTTGTGGGCCGGCATCAGCTCGCCCACGATGCGGTGCACCTCCGTGAGGAGGGCATGGAGGTTGGCGGCCGTCAGGGCGGCTTCGGAGATCCGGTACGTGGCCTGTTGCACGCGTTCGGCGCGGCGGCGCTGCGTGACGTCG
>WNGP01004076.1_pt1 | contig 15198 bp, 13 predicted proteins | sample 5407671 | NCBI WGS metagenome assembly WNGP01 (sample SAMN13153381, study PRJNA577476) | soil metagenome | isolation source: 40 cm soil or saprolite under Garry oak tree replicate 2 | place: USA:California | collected 2016-06-15 | reverse complement strand
TTCGCGCAGTAAGCAATTGACGCGAGTTTGTACTTTGTTTCGGGGACGTTTTTCACCGGGTGCCATGCAGGGCGGTTGTTATCAAGGAGCAATTCGCGAGCGTATGACATTGTTTGATGAACGGGAAAAGTCCGATTCACTGTCAATAAAGGGTTCAGGATCTACGATCCCTGTTCGGCAACCGCGCACCCTTTTGTCGGAACAGATTGGGGAGGTGTTAGGGGACTTTGCGATATACTCTGCCAGCAGAGCGGGAGTAGCTCAATGGTAGAGCATCGGCTTCCCAAGCCGGTGGTTGCGGGTTCGATCCCCGTCTCCCGCTCCACAATTTCCCGAATGCTTTCCCTGCGCCGAAGGGTTAATGTCCGTAACTGTCCAAGATCCTGTGGAAAAACGAACCAAGAATTGACTCTCACTTACTAAGAAATGAAGAACCGGTCCTGACCGCCCACCGGTTCGTCTTCGATAATTGGTTTTCCCCGGCTGGCGAGGAGCGGGTGTGCGTTGGTGCTCAGGGCGGCTGAAAGCGAACTTCTGAAATGCAGGTGCAGTTACGTGACCCCGGATACGACGGAGCCAGTAACCCGTGCGATGCGATTCTAAGAGAGCCACGGCTTTTGCCCCATCACGCCGGATCCCCGATTTTTTCGGTATGCGACTACATGAATACCTCGCCGACGGAGATGACGGCGCTGGAGCAGCAACCTGGCGCCGGCTATAACCTCCTGTCGTACAATCTTTTCATCATGTTCGATTCCGCGCGACTGTTGTTATTTCTGACGGCAGCGGTATTGCTTGCCGTGGCCCCGGGACCGGGAATGCTTTACGTGCTGGCCAGAAGTCTAGCCGGAGGGAAACGTGAAGGAGTGCTCTCCGCGCTGGGCACGTTTCTTGGGGGCATGGTACACGTTTTTGCAGCGGCCCTCGGAGTTTCCGTCATCCTGAACCGATCTGCTCTGGCGTTCTCAACCGTGAAGTATGTGGGTGCGGCTTACCTCTGCTTCTTAGGTGTGAGAATGATCCTTGATGCGCGAAGGCAAGAGAGATTCTCCACAGACGATGTCCCGGCGGCGACCGGCGCGGCAGCTCGAAATCCGCTCTGGCAGGGCGTGGCGACGGAAGTGCTCAATCCCAAGACCGCGTTGTTCTTTCTCTCCTTCATCCCGCAGTTCGTCAACCGAGAGACCGGAAATGTGTTCCTGCAGTTCATCCTGCTGGGGACTGTTTCGGTGGCTCTGAATACCTCCGCGGATCTGATCGTGATCCTACTCGCCTGGCCGTTGGGGATGAAGATTCGATCCTCGGCAATATTCCGCCGCAGGCAGAGAACAGTGAGTGGGGCCATGATGATCGGACTGGGAACGTACTTGGCTACGAGCGAAAGCAAGTAGGCGCGGGACCCCGCCCAATGGTTTTCCTACAACTCCGGAATCTTTCCAGGAGTGCGAGTTCCATTTGCCAAGCAGGGCACGCAGTTAACTCGGGGAGCTAGAGCGATGGAAGCTACAACGATGCTGGCCACCACCAACGCCAACAATGCTGCCGTGGAGGAGGGCAGGGCAATCCCGCTGGTGCGGGTTCGCCTCGATTCGGTGGATGTCTTGCGAGGTGTGATTATGATTTTGATGACTTTGGATCACACCCGCGACTTCCTGCTCGCGGTCGTTAGGCTCGGGGAAAACGCGTACGGTCGTGCGATTCTGAAAGAGGTGCAGACACGACTGGAGCGCGACGTCGCGGCTGGCGCTGTTCACGCAACCCTGGAACGACTCGAGAGGAAGAGAGTCGTTTCGTCTCGACTCGGACCCGGTACGCCGGTGCGTGGCGGCCGGGCGCGACGTTTCTACCATCTGCAACCCAAGGGTGTGCGCGCACTCAACGACGCGCGAGCCGCCATCGACAGTTCGTGGCAAGGCCTCAAGTGGCCACTGAAAGGATGCGTATGACTGCGACCTCCCAGTTGGGCTGAAGCGTTGCTGCGAGTGTTCCTCAAACCTGCCGATTTCGACAGCGTGTCGGGAGATCTTCTTGAAGAATACCGAGACAGTATTCATCCAGTCCGCGGACAGCGAGGAGCGGACGCATGGTACGTGATGCAGGTGCTCGGATTCGTATCGCGCAGCGCCCGCGTATGGGCAGTTCTCTTCGGTGCGGCGTTCGTCACCCGAACGGCGCTCGATTGGCTTGCGCCGCCGGTGGATTTCCACGCTCGATCGACCGTGTCGACGTTCCTTGGCGCCGGGATCCTGGTGGCAGCGGGGCTTTGGGCATCCTTGCGCTCTGGTTCGCTCTTCGCGGGCACGCTCACCGGTGTTGCAGCGACTGCCATCGGCGCTGTTATCAGCGCTATCGGCGCCGCGGGCCTTCTGGCGATCCGGCACGACGCGGATACGATGGCGGCAATCCGCGCCAGTGGCGGCCTCCCTGAAGTGTTCGAGTTACCCATAATGATGATTCTCCCCGGAGCGGTGCTCGGCACCATCGGAGGCGTGGCTGGCACGACGATCAAGCGCTTGCGTTCGGCGTAGTATTGGCCGTCGCTTTCGCGACCTTCACCACGGGCTGCTAGGCTGGCAATACAAATCTGGCGTGGATTTGCCCAGTACAGGACAAAAAAGCATAGACCCACGCAACTGAAATCATTCAAGCGTAATCTGACGAGCATGAAGGCTTCAAGACTGATAACTACCTTGATGGTTCACAGACTCCTTGATGGCTCACAGACTTGACAGTTGCTGTACCCCCGCCGATACTTGCGTTGCCCAACCTAAGCGATATCAGCTGACGACTCGATGAAGAAACCAACAGCAAGGAAAACCTCCGCGAAAAAGACTCAGAATCCGCGCGCCGCGAAGAGGTCGTCTGCCAGGCAAACCAGACCGCGACGGAACAAGGTTTCCGTCCCCATGGATACTGAAGGAAAGCTTACCTTCAACCACGCCATGATCTACGTTAAAGACGTGGATCGCGGACTTCGTTTCTACCGTGATTTGCTTGGATTCAAACTCATTGAAGACTTCCGCTATGAAGGTACGCAGGTGTATGCGCGCCTGCGCGCGCCAGGTGGCGATGGAACCATCGCGCTGCATCAGGCCGGTCCGGCGGTTTCTGTTTCGAGCGAAGGTTTGCGCCTGTACTTCGAAGTCCGCGATCTCGACAACTTCTGCCGGAAGCTCCAGAAACGAGGCTTCTACATCACCCAACTGCCACGCATGATGCCTTGGGGCTGGCGGCACGCCTATCTCAATGATCCCGATGGCCACGAGATCAGCTTGTATTGGGCAGGCGAAAACCGGATGAAGAAAACCGTGATGGAGGCCGCGCGAAAGGCCGCTCGGACTTGAAGCTTCAGCATTCGCGGTTGTGTGTCGAAACCATTTCGCTTCGCACAAGCAGAAAAACTCGTCACCAATTCGTCACCAAACCCGTTAAGGCGTTGTTGCATATAGCGAAGTGCGGAAAAACAATGCGGACAAAGGGTTCTAGGTTATTGACCTCACAATGGACACGTTAGAGGTCTGGGGTTCGAGTCTCCACGTCGGACGTTCCGCAAAACGTTGCGCTTTGCTTGCGTGCCTTCCACTGCTTTTCATGGCCTTGGTGCCATCCGCTGACCTGCATCTCGTAATGAAACAGGCCAGGAATATCATTCGGGTTGCGATCACCGTCGCGGGAATACCTGTTTGAGCGGCTTCGTTTTGGCCAGCTCTTGCAGAAGATTCTCGTAGGTGGGCGCGAATTGTTCAAGCCCTGCGTGGCCGCGGGTCTCATTCCCGCTGGAGCGCTCGCTGGCTACCGCAATGATGCGGTGTATCTGCCCACGTCGCCAGACTGATAGGCTATAGCCTACTTACGAGCATGGAACAATAGGCTATGAGCTATTGAAATATACAATAACAATTCAATGTTACTGCTGATGACGGCGGCGATCAGCACGGCCAGGGGAATCTATCGGTCATCGCGATCATCATCATGATGATCATCGTCACCCCCACCGGCACCACCAGCAGCACCCGCATGAGCACCGGCGCCCTGACGAAAGGCCGCCTGCGCGGCGGCCTCCCGAGGCACTGCGTGCAGCCGGTCGAGATAACGGCGGCGCGCTGTGGGACAGTCCTGGTCTTGTCTCTGATTACGAACTCAGTGGCGGCCGCGGTTCCGCCGGACAACAGCTCCACCGCTCAGGTAATGACACCTGCGGCGCCGGCAACTTCTGGCGTCCCGCGCCTGGTGAGCTTTGGGTTCGAACCCCCGTCTCCCGCTCACCTTTCCTCCACTCACGGATTCCCTGAACGTCAGGTTGGCCCAGTCCAACTGGTCCAGGTTCTTAATCCCCAAACATCTTGAATCTCACCGCTCCTGGGTGTATACCACCACCGGGCTCTGCCAGACACTGTGGCGGCTGATATTGAATTCCGATAAATCTGTAACACCGCGAGCCGGACAGAGAAACTAGAATTAGAATTGGAAGGTTTGTAGCGATGGAGGGTAGGAACATGAGTTCTGGCATTATGACGCCGTCCGGAATTAACGCTCCTCGGGAATACATGGAAGAAGTAATGATCGGTGTGAAAGCGAAGAATCCCGCGGAGCCGGAATTCCATCAGGCCGTTCAGGAAGTGTTCGAATCACTGAGGTTGGTGCTGGCGAAGCATCCGGAATACCAATCGGCCCGTTTGCTGGAGCGGATTGTGGAACCGGAGCGTGTGATTATGTTCCGCGTGCCTTGGTTTGATGATCAGGGAAATATTCAGGTGAATCGCGGTTTTCGCATCGAGATGAACAGCGCCATTGGTCCGTACAAGGGCGGCCTGCGCTTCCATGCTTCTGTAAATCTGGGCATCTTGAAGTTCCTGGCATTCGAACAGGTATTCAAGAACTCGCTTACCACGCTGCCCATGGGCGGTGGAAAAGGGGGGTCGGATTTTGATCCCAAGGGGAAGAGTGACAACGAAGTGATGCGTTTCTGCCAGAGCTTCATGACCGAACTCCAGCGTCACATTGGACCAGACACTGACGTTCCGGCTGGTGACATCGGAGTGGGTGGCCGAGAGATCGGTTTTATGTTTGGCCAATATAAGCGTCTCCGCAATGAGTTCACTGGAGTCCTGACGGGAAAAGGCTTGAGCTGGGGCGGTTCTCTAATTCGTCCGGAAGCGACCGGCTACGGCTGTGTCTATTTCGCCGCAGAGATGCTCAAGAGCAGACAGGACTCGCTGGAGGGCAAAATCTGCTTGGTTTCGGGCAGCGGTAACGTATCGCAATACACGATCGAAAAATTACTGGATTTAGGAGCGAAGCCGGTCACAGTGTCGGATTCAAACGGTGTCGTCTACGACCCAGACGGCATCGACCGGGAAAAACTGGCTTGGGTCATGGAGTTGAAGAATGTACGGCGCGGGCGCATCCGTGATTACGCGGACAAGTTCAAGAAGGCAGTCTTCATGCCTACGGACATCAAACTGGACCACAATCCGCTGTGGAACATCAAGGGCGATTGCGCGTTTCCGAGCGCTACGCAGAATGAGATCACCACAATGGATGCGGCGAACCTTATTAACCATGGCTGCAAGCTGGTGGCTGAGGGGGCGAATATGCCAAGCACGCTCGAAGCGACCAAGATGTTCCTGGAAGCCAAGGTCCTGTACGGACCAGCCAAGGCGGCTAACGCCGGAGGCGTGGCTACATCGGGCCTCGAAATGGCGCAGAACAGTGCCCGGCTGACTTGGACTCGCGAGGAAGTGGATGACCGTCTCCACAAGATCATGATCGCCATCCACAAGACCTGCTACGAAACGGCGGCGGAATACGGTACGCCGGGCAATCTGGTGAACGGGGCCAACATTGGCGGCTTCCTTAAGGTGGCGAACGCGATGTTGGATCAGGGACTCGTCTAGGCCTCGGTTCAGGAGTTTGATCAGCGATGTGAGCTACGGGGTGGACGAAATCCATCCCGTATCGTTTTTTGCAATCTCGGAAATTAAGGCCGGAGATTAACACATGAATTTGCCGCAGATGGCCGAGCGGATTCTCGACGCCGAAGAACGCTTTGAAGGCTTCGAAAACCTGATGCCCTTCAAAGTGCATAACATCCTTCTGGTGTCGAGCCTATACGACTCTTTCATTCTGCGGGAAGATGGACGGCTCAACGAGTTGTTGATCGACGAATCGCTCGAACTGAGTCCGCAGCAGATTCCTGGAATTACACATGTTTCGAGTTGCGCTGAAGCGCTAGCCCTGGCGCGATCGCAACCGCAGTTCAATTTGATTGTCACCAATCTCGCGGTCGGTAATATGAACGCCGCCCAGCTGGCTGCCGAGGTCAGAAGCGCGGGTTTGGATGTCCCTGTAGTAGTGCTGGCCTACGATTACCGGGAAGTAAAAAATTTCATCGCACGCAATCCAATCACTCATATCGAACGGATTTTCCTGTGGCAGGGGAATGCCCGCATCCTGATCGCGATCGTCAAATACATCGAAGACAAGCGCAATGTCTTGCATGACACGCAAGCCATGGGTGTGCCGGTCTTGCTGGTTGTGGAAGACAATATCCGCTATTATTCCGCGTTTCTGCCGGTGATTTACACCGAACTCATCAAGCAATCGCGACGGGTGATCCAGGAGGGCGTCAACATTGCCCACAAGCTGGTGCGAATGCAAGCCCGCCCCAAGATTCTGCTCAGCTCGAATTATGAAGACGCTTCGGAGCTAGTCCAGCAATATCGTGATTACCTGTTCGGCGTTGTCTCGGACGTAGAGTTCCCATGGGATGGCAGACTCAGTCCCGAGGCCGGTTTTGAGCTGGCGCGCACCGTGAAGAGCCTGGTACCGGACGTGCCTGTGGTTTTACAAACCAGCCGCACTGAATTCCGACCGCGAGCGCATGCTGAGGGATACTCCTTTCTGCGCAAGCGTTCGCCAACGCTGCTTCGCGATTTGCGGCGGATCCTCACCGAGCAACTGGGCTTCGGCGACTTTGTGTTTCGCATGCCAGACCAAACCGAAGTGGGGCGGGCGAGCGACCTGAATACGCTTGAAGAACAGCTGCAGAGCGTCCCGGCGGAGAGTATCGCCTTCCATGCACAGCGCAACCACTTCTCCCACTGGCTCATGGCGCGGACCGAGTTTGCGCTGGCCGCCAAGCTACGCCCTCGCAAGGTCAGCGACTTCCGAACCATCGAGCACTTACGACAGAATTTGATTGAATCCATCAATGAATACCGGCGGGAGCAAAGTGACGTACTGATCGGGGACTTCAAGGCCGATACGTTCAAGCCTTCGGAATCAGGCTTCCTGAGAATCGGCTCCGGGTCGCTCGGCGGCAAGGCGCGCGGCTTGGCATTCGTGCGCCATCTCTTGCGGACGCTCCGCATCACGCGCCGTTTTCCGGGAGTTCGGGTTGCAGTACCGCCGGCAGTGGTTTTGGCTACAGATGTGTTCGATCAATTTCTCGGCGAAAACAACCTCCAGGATTTCGCCTTGCATTGTGATGATGAATGTGAGCTTCAGCAGCGGTTCCTGTCCGCCGCGTTGCCGGCGTCGCTCGAGGCTGACCTGAAGGCATTTCTTGCCGAGGTGCACTATCCGCTGGCCGTGCGTTCCTCGAGCCTGCTGGAGGACTCACAATATCAACCCTTCACTGGCGTATACGAGACCTTTATGTTGGGCAACTGGCAACAGGATGATCGACTGCGCTTAGAGCAACTCAGCGAGGCCATTAAGCGCATCTACGCTTCGACATTCAGCACGCATGCGAAGGCCTATGTACGAGCCACGCCATTTCGCCTGGAAGAAGAGAAAATGGCAGTCATCCTGCAGCAGGTTGTGGGGTCGATGCATGGGCAACGGTTTTACCCGGATTTCTCGGGAGTCGTGCGGTCCCACAATTTCTATCCCGTGCCACCAATGACTTTTGCAGATGGAATTGCGGCGGTTGCGTTGGGGCTGGGGCGGACGGTGGTGGACGGAGGAAAGTGCTTGATGTTTTGTCCACGCTATCCGAAAAATCTCGTGCAATTCTCGTCGGTGGAGGACATTCTAGCCAACTCCCAGTCGGAGTTTTGGGCGCTGGCAGTCCATGGCGGCCAGCACGGCGGATCCAGCGAGCTGCGCGAAGTGCGATTCGGGCTCGAGATGGCCGAAGAGGATGGCACGTTGCAATCCGTCGGCTCCACGTATTCGGCCGATAACCACGCTGTCTATGACGGCCTCAGCCGCACGGGGACGCGCATTGTGAGCTTTGCGCCCATGCTCAAGCACGGGGTGTTTCCGCTGGCTGCGATTCTGGAGCTTCTGGTGAAGTCCGGTGAGGACGCTTTAGGTCATCCCGTAGAGATTGAATTTGCCGTTCGCCTGCCGCGTACGGGACAAGAAGCAGCGGAATTTGGATTTCTGCAGATCCGGCCACTCACGCTCTCGCACGACCGCGAAGAATTAGCGATCGAGAACGTCGACCCAGAGATGCTGATTTGCCGGAGCACGAAGGTCCTGGGCAATGGAAGACTCGAGAACCTGCACGACCTCGTAGTTGTGGACTCCCACCGCTTTGAGCGCGGTCGCAGTCAGGAGGTGGCCAAAGCAGTGGCACATTTCAACGGCACGCTGAACCAACAGAACCGTCCTTACTTGTTGATTGGAGTAGGGAGGTGGGGATCGAACGACCCGTGGCTGGGAATTCCGGTGGAGTGGGACGAAATCTCAGGAGCTCGAGTGATTGTGGAAGCGGGATTCCGCGACTTTCGCGTCACTCCTTCGCAAGGGAGTCATTTTTTCCAAAACCTGACGGCATTTCGCATCGGCTACTTCACGGCGAACCCAGATGCAGGGGAAGGTTCGGTGGATTGGAAGTGGCTGTCTGCGCAACCCGCGGTTGAAGAACAGGGCTGCGTTCGGCACCTCCAATTCACAGAACCTCTACTCGTAATCATGAACAGCAGAAGCAGTCAGGGAATGATCTTCAAGCCGCAGAGACTGTCTTCATGATTGGGGTCTACAACTGGTCTCATAAATAGATCAGCGGCTCCCATAGACAGCATGAGCCCCGCTCTTGGGGTCGGTTCCATGCGCGGCCTCACCGGGCTCAGAGGGGTTCATGAGACAAGTTCTAGGAGCCCTGATTGTGCTTGTCATCGGAGTCCTCTTCCTGCGTCGGCGTTCTAAACGACGGTCGTGAGGGCGTGGGCAGCAACTCAGTGGCCCTCCACTTCTGTTTCAATCCACCGCGTGATTACTTGGGCAACCTGTGCCTCTTCTCCCACGTACTCGTGGTTACCATTTGCGATCATGGCGGTATCTACCCTGGCTGGACCATGGGCCAGCCGCCGAACCGAAGATGTAAGCAGTGCGAGGTCCTTTTCGCCTCCGATGTCATCCTTCGATCCGAAGAAAGCCAGTACCGGACACGTGACTCTGGTGATGGCAGCATCCGGAGTCTGGGTTCCAAAGAAGTCCTTGTACTGACGCGGTGTGTTGGCGATGTCAAGCCCTGTCGCAGCACTGACAAACGAAGGCGTAGAACGGTGGGGCAGCCGGATCAGGTCCTCACCGGCGCCTTCGTCCACGAGCTTCTTCGCTTGGGCAAGCAGTTGCGGGTCGTCTGGTTGGGGCGAGTATCCTACGCCCGGGGAACCAAAGACTAATCCGGCGACGCGGCGGTCCTGCGAATCGGCCTGATAACGGGCGACACTGGCCCAGCCGGCGCTGTGGCCCACCAGGACGACCCGGCTGTATCCCAACTGCTGAGCGTAATCAATCCAAGCGGCGATATCTCGCGCGTCCTCGCTGGTGATGCCCCAGTACCCGCCGCCCCGCACTCGCTTCCCGAGGAGTGTGTATTTCTCAACGTTCCCTATGTCGTGCATGCGCGTATTGACCGAGATGGTTGGAAACCCTCGCTCCGCCAGCTCCCGCCCGATTCCAACGTAGCTCGGGGTATAGAAATTCGCTCCCCAACCGTGCACCCAGATGATCGCCAGAGGCTTCGATGGCGAGCTCGTGGAAGCAAAGAGGACACCGCCGCCGACAACATCGTCTGCGGAGCGAACGTAGACCAACTGCTCCGGGAATTTGCCTGGCTTCTGGTTCTCCGGATGAAAATTCATCCTCAAGCCAAGAAAGAATGCTGCAAGAGCAATGAGGATCGCACCAACGGCGCCGAGAGCAAGTTGCTTTTTCATAGATAAAGATACGAATTGTGGACGGAGGCAGTTCCGCCGGGAGTGAGAGTGATTTTCGATGTCGGGACGAAATGTACTCCCAGGGTTCTGGAACTGGCCTCATAAATGCCTGAGCAGCATGTGGAGGCAGGCAAGGTGGACGAAGCCGAGGAAATTCTCGATGTGATATTCCCATCGGGTGACAAGGCGGCGGAAGTTGCGCAGCCATGCAAAGAGGCTCTCGACTTTCCAGCGCCTGCAGTAGCGGCGCAGTTTGCGGCCATCCTGACTACTGCTCCGGTTGCGCCGGTTGGGGCGCGATCATCTCGATGCCGTATTCCTCATGGAGCCTGCGGTCGAGCGGGTCCGAGTCGTAGGCCTTGTCACCGATGAGCCGGGCGGGGAGATGGTCGAGGAAGCTTCCGGCCAGAACGTATTCCACAAGCTGGCACTCGGCCGGCGAAGCGTTGTCGACAGATACGGCGAGAGGAAGACTGTTATCAGCGGCGATAGCAATGATTTTCGTGCCCTTGCCGCGACGGGTGGGACCAACGGCGAAGCCCCCTTTTTGGCGCTCGCGAAGGTGGCATCGACGAACGCCTCTTCCAGATTTAGCTGTCCCCGCTCGTGGGGCCAGTTGCTTCAGTGCCTCGTCCAGCTTGCCGCTCCGCACCCACTGTTGGAGCCGGCGGTGGCACGTCTGGTACGGAGGATATTTCTCCGGCATCTCGCGCCACTGTGCCCCGGTTCCCAGAACCCAGAGCACACCGTTCAGCACCGCCCGCGTATCATGCCACGGGCGGCCGCGATTATCCGCCCGCCGAACTGGCCGCAGCACCGGCTCCACCACGGCCCACTGTTCATCGTTCAGTTCCCAGCGTCCTGTCACAGCGCTTCGCGGTTATCCCAGAGCAACCCCAGGATCGCACGAATCGCCTCTCAGGTCTTTATGAGCTAGGACCCCTCCCCGAAGCCGCGGCGCGCCTGCCGTGGAGATATGTGGAGATATAAAGAGAAACCAGCTCGGACTGCGCGTGGTAAGTTACGGCTTAGATCAAGTTGCGCAGGACGGTGGGAGTTCCTTTTGATTGTTGTCGTGATGGGTGTGGCGGGGGCAGGCAAGACAACGATCGGGAAATTACTAGCCGAGCAACTGGGATGGAGGTTCGTGGACGCGGACGATTTTCACTCAGCCGCGAACATTGAAAAAATCAGGCAGGGAACCGCGCTCGATGAGTCGGACCGTGAGCCGTGGCTAGAGGCCATCCGTACGGCCGAGCTGCGGTGGACTTCCGAACAGCAAGATGTGGTATTGGCGTGTTCGGCGCTACGGCACGCTTACCGCGAGAAGCTGGATATCGGACCCGAAGTGAGATTCGTCTACCTGAAAGCAAGCAGGGAATTGATTTCTCAGCGACTGCTTTCGCGGCGAGGCCATTTCGCCAACCCGCTTCTCGGGGCCAGTCAATTCGATACACTCGAAGAGCCACAGGACGCCATTACCGTCCGAGCGGAAAAGTTACCTGAAGATATAGCTGCGGAAATCCGTAGGAGACTCGGCCTGACGTAGGATTGCGCGCGGTTCACCACGGGTCGCGGGGGGTTGGGGCGTCGTGGTTTGCGATGCTACGCACCAGCGCTGTTCCCTGTCTAGGTCTCCCTGCGTACTGAAGCAATGAGCTGATTTCCAAATGCAAGTTGATGAAGCCCAGATGTTTTATAAGGGGGGGAATTCCTCCTTATCTGGGTGGTATTTTTCGCAAACCCTGACTGGCTGATCCAGTTGCTGGAACTGTCCGTGGGACCGTACGTCGCGGAAATAATATAAGGAAGCGGGAAAAGATACTTGGAAGAACCGAAAGAAGATTGTGTCAGCTACGGGTGATCGCGTCAGGCAATTGGCCGTCGCGCTCGGCAAGCTGGGCATTCGTCTCAGTTCCAAAACGCGCCTCCAAATCGGGCGTCCGGGTGGATGCAGGTTTTATCATGCCCACCAGCTTACGAGACGCCATCCCCAAACCGCCGATGCAGCCCAGGATTTTAGTGCTCTCGGCTTCCGCTGGCTTGTACTCAGAGAACAACTACTGAGCAAACCTTCAGCAGGGGTCACGGCTGTAAAAATCAGGGTTCTAGCTTGAAAATTCTATCCATCAACAACCATTTTTCACCCGGTGCCGCTTCCGGCAACGGCTCCTGAAACTTCCACATGAGTTTCTCCCACTCCTGTACTCTTGGATCACGCTGGTCGGCTTGGGCTTTTTTCTCAAACGCGAAGCTCTCGTTCACCTCCATGATCATGAACATGCGCGTCCCGAGTGAATAGATCTCCAAGTCTTCAATGCCAGAGTCTTTGATGCTCTTCGTTATCTCCGGCCAGATTTTCTGGTGATGCCGTTTGTATTCGGCAATCAGCTTGGGGTCGTCTTTCAGGTCCAGGGTCAGACAGTATCGTCGCCTCATTGGACCTCACTCGCGGGCGCAACCACAGAGGGCCTATAGCCTCGCATAGCGAAATAAAACACGTATCCGTGACAAATCAGCGGGACCACGAAAGCCCGTTGAATGTTCCATGCGTCCGAGATCCTGCCCATGATGGCGGGGACGATCGCGCCCCCGATAATCGACATCACCAGCAGGGAAGATCCCAGTTTCGTGTACGATCCCAGGTTCTTCAGGCTCAGGGCAAAGATTGTGGGAAACATGATGGAATGGAAGAGCCCAATCAGTACAATCGCCCAGACAGGAGCCTGGCCCGACGCGAGCAAAACCACGAGCAGACAAACCAGCGATCCGCCGGCAAACAAGCTGAGCAGTCTGGGCGCTGGGACTTTCTGCATGATGGCTGAACCTGCAAAGCGCCCGATCATGAAGCCTGCAAGGTGGGCCTGCAGATAGCGGGCTGCTGCCTTTTCGTGAGTGCCGGACAGCGTGTATTCGGCAAAGCGGATGATGAAGCTCGCTACACCCACCTGGGCGCCCACATAGAAAAACTGGGCCACTACTCCTTTGATCAAATGCCCAAAGGCCAATGTGCCACTCAGTTTCACATCCGAAGCTACAGATTGTTCGGTGCCGCCGGTCTCCTTGATTTCAGGCAATTTTGTCAGAAAGATGAGCAGCGCGACAAACAGGAAGATCCCGGTGATGACAAGGTAAGGCGTCTTCACCATGTTGGCTTCCGACACGCTGTACTTCAGCAATTGTTCCTGAGTCATGGCCGTCAACTCAGCCGGAGCATGCTCGATTCCTGAGAGGATGAATCTGGAACCGAGGAGCGCGATCATCACGGCGCCCATTGCGTTAAAAGACTGGGCAAGGTTCAGCCGTCTTTCGGAGCTTTCCGCTGGGCCCAGGGTGATCACATATGGATTGGCGGCCACTTCCAGAAACGACTGACCACAGGCCATCAGGAACAAAGCAAATAAGAAGAAACCATAAACACGGATAGAAGCGGCCGGAATAAAGAGGAATGCACCGGTGGCGCAAATCAGCAACCCGGTGAGGATGCCTCTTTTGTAGCCCAACCGCTGCATGAGCCAGCCCGCAGGCAACGCAGCAAGAAAATAGCCGCCAAAAAAAGCCGATTGGATGAGCGAAGACTGAAAGTCTGTGAGGCCGAATGCTTTCTTGAGGTGCTGGATCAGGATGTCATTTAAATTGACTCCGATTGCCCACAAGAAAAACAAACTTGTCACCAGGGCAAATGGCACAACGACGTATCGCCTTTCGGTAATTGGCGCAGATGCACCCATTCAGCCTTCCTTAAGTCAAAGCGCGATCCAGATGCACGTAACCACCGTCAACAAATAGATGCTGTCCCGTGATATGCCCGGCGTTCGCCGAGATCAGAAACATAACCATCGCGGCGATTTCATCCGGATGAGTCATTCGTTTTTCCAGAGGAATCTTGGTAAGGACCGTTTTCAATTTCTCTTCGGGGTCTGGGAACGTATCGAGCCACTGGCGGTAGAGCGGCGTCATGACTTCGGCGGGAACGATTGCATTCACGCGAATGCCATAACCCAGTAATTCTGCGGCCCATTCGCGGGTCAGTGCCAGAATTGCGCCTTTCGATGACGCATAGCCCGAGGTCCCACCCTGACCCGTCAGCGCGGTTTTTGAACTGATGTTCACGATGGGGCCGCGGGAGCGTTTCAAGTGCGGCAGAGCATAATGCGCCATGTTGTAGTAATGCAGCAGATTGCGGCCCAGCGAGGCAACGAATTGATCGGGACTGCCATGCTCCAGGCCAATCTTGTCATTGAACCCAGCGTTGTTCACCAGCGTATCCAGACGTCCAAAGACTTTGACGGTTTGTTCCACCGCCCGCAAACAGCCTTCTGGCGTCAACAACTCGACGGAAATCAATTCGCTTGCCGTACCCTGGTCGCGCAACTCGGCCTGCAATTGTTTGCCTGCTTCCGCATCCCGGTCCACGATCACCGGAATCGCACCCTCGCCGCCACAAGCCCGAACGATCGCAGCGCCAATGCCCTTCGCGCCACCGGTGACCAGGACAACTTTGTCTTTCAATTGCAGATTCATTCTTCGCAGTCCCTTGTCTTCGAGATCACGAGTTAGCCACGCAGATTGAAGAACCCTCCGTCCAATGGATAGTCCGCACCCGTAATGAACGAGGCCTCCTCTGAACACAGAAAAAGAGCGAGGGTTGCCACTTCCTCCGGCTCCGCCATACGTCCAATCGGTTGGGACTTGGCCAAGTTGTCGAACATTTCCTTCTCCTGTCCCGGGTAATTCTTGCGAAGGTATCCATCGACAAATGGGGTGTGCACTCTTGCCGGCGAGATGCAATTGCAGCGGATATTGTGGCTCAGATAATCTCTTGCGACGGAAAGCGTCATGGCGATCACCGCGCCTTTGCTCATGGAATAGGCGAAGCGGTCCGGAATCCCCGTAGAACCAGCAATGGACGCCATATTCAGGATTACGCCTCCGCCGTTTGCTTTCATGTGGCCGATGCAAGCGTGCATGCAGTTATAAAATCCCTCCACGTTCACTCGAAAGATGCGTTCAAGATCAGCTT
>WNGP01002568.1_pt1 | contig 15199 bp, 19 predicted proteins | sample 5407671 | NCBI WGS metagenome assembly WNGP01 (sample SAMN13153381, study PRJNA577476) | soil metagenome | isolation source: 40 cm soil or saprolite under Garry oak tree replicate 2 | place: USA:California | collected 2016-06-15 | reverse complement strand
GCCGCGGTACACCTGCGCTGCGAGTTCGAGCGCGTCGGCATCATGGTCACGATCGAGGGCCAGTTCCCGTCACGCTCGGTCACGAGCCGCCTCGACGCGCCCGTCCTGAACGCCATGGTCACGGTCACCAATACGCGCGGTGAGACGCTGTTCCGCGCGCGCCAGCCGTTCTATTGGCACGCGCCCGACTGAGGAGTGGTTCTCTGTCTCCGTTGATGGGTATAAAACGGATCCCCTTCAAGGTCCTTCACGTGAACATGTCGCGGCCGTTGGTTAGGCAGCCTCGACAGATCATTCGTTATCGATTGCTCTTGATCACAACCCTTATACCAGGCTCGTTGATTAGCCAGCAAGCTTCTCCCAACCATCGTTGGATCGTCGAGCAATTCTTCTTTGCTAATGCGTGGCCAGCGAAGGCTGAGTACTACGCGGGGGAGATGACCACGCACTATGCAACCGCGAAGACGATGGGGGAGGCAGGAGCACCCGTCCGTCGGGGCAGTATGCGCCTTGTCCAGGCGTCGGAGTCGCAGGCGGTGTACACCGTTCAAGTAGGGCGTGGGGAGCGGATCGAGGATTGGTACGCTTACGTCACCCGAGGCCCTGGCGGCTGGCGCCTTACGGCGGTGCGGACGCTCGCTCTCCCTCCACTCTTCTTCATGGCCATGGATTCTCTCTCGGGGGCGCAGTCGCTCCCCGATTCGTTGGCGGAGTTCCTCGCGAACATGCGGCTGACTGCCAGTTCCGATTCTGCCCTCAGAGAGTTCTTTCGCGGCCACCGGACAGAGCTACAACGAATCGCGGAAGGCTTTAGTCGGGAAACGGCACGATCGATTGCGGCAGCTCCCGCTGGCTTGCAAGCGCCGACCGCATCGTTGCAGGAGTTAGCACGACAGTTGGCATTGCTCCATCTCGGCGGCGCGTGGAGGGATCCGGAGCTTACCGGTTGTACGTTCGTGGAAATTGGCGGGATGATAGATAACGAGGTCGGCTTCATGCGGTGTACGGGGGTTGGTCCGCCTCCGATCACACCTGAGCGCTTCATTCTTATTGAGCCGCTCGCGGATGGCTGGTATCTGTACAAGACGACGTGAGGTTTCACTCAAGGTGCTCAACATGCGCCGCCTGGGTTTGGTGTGGCTGCTCGTTGTCGCGGGGGCACGTACGCTGGTGAATAAGGCGTGATCAAGCTTCGCGTCCTCGTTATTCCGAGCCTCGTACTCGTGGGGCTGTATCTCTGGAGCCGAGTACTTGAGCCGTTGGGTTGGATCTCGCTGATACCCGTGCCATTCTGCGCCTGGGTTGCGCTCGACTCGCGGCGTATTCACCTCACGGACTACCACAGCGCCCTGGCCTTTCGTCCACTCGCACTGTTCCTGCTCGCCCTCTCATTTCCGGTTGTTGTGGTCCCCTGGTACATGACGGAACGCGATCTTATCAGAGAGGGGCGAACGCCGCGGCGCGGAGCTGCGCGTGTGCCCCCCGTTTCCGGCGGCGCAGACAGCCATGCCTGAAACCACATCACCCAGATCCGGTATCTGGGTCGGTCAGATCGGCGGAGTAATTGTTGTTGTCGCGCTGATCGTATGGTTTGTACAGATGAGGAGCGCTCCGGCCAGGCTTCTCGAGCGTCGTGATTGCGAACGGGCCTACGCGTCGGCGTTCACGCCCGCGGATTCACTTGCGGTCGACACCCGGCAACCGATTGCGAATCGATCGGCTACTGATACCCTTACGTGTGGACTACTTCGCAAGTCTGGTCAACTCAAATGAGGGCGCAGCTTAGAGGCAGTCCGTTAGGCGGCCCAACGGCTTCGCGAAGCGTCGCCATTCGCGATGTGACACTCGTGGTCGCCGTGTCGCTTGTGTATCTGGGTTTCGAATTCCTGAGCATCCCGAAGCGCTGGTCGTTCCTTTTCGCTGGCCTCGCTCTGGGTGCGTACGTGGTTTATCTCGCGGTCGACCGGCGCCACTCCTGGCACGATCTGGGATTCCGTCGTGACAACCTCACCGCGGGTCTTTTACCTGTCGGCGTCTGCACTGCGGTTGTGGGTGCCGGGTTGGTGGCGTTCGCCGTGGTGCAGCGGCGTGCCGACTGGCAGCCAGCCGTCCTGGTGCTCCTTGCGCTCTATCCTCTCTGGGCGCTCGCGCAGCAATTCGCCTTTCAAGGGTTGCTCCACGGCGGGCTCACGGTGCTGGTCCAGTCTCCATCCCTCCAAGTGCTGCTCACTGCTGCGGCGTTCGCGAGCGTTCACGTCGGGAATGCAAGGCTTTTGGCACTGACCTTCTTAGCTGGCATCATGTGGTCGTTGCTGTACCGGCGGTGGCCAAACCTCTGGCTCTTGGCTGGCTCCCACTCCATTCTCGCGGCGCTCGCATATCCGCTGCTACTGGGCGATGCGCCACTCTCCAGGCTTTGAGCGCGGGCCGCTCCCACGATCGTTATCAGCTTCAGTTATGGGGGCGTGTGACGGCCCGGGACCCGCCCGAGGTTAACGGGTCGCGATTGGTCCGCGTAGAAATAGATATGACGACCAAGACCCTCCTCGTTGCCTGCCTCGTTTGTGTCGGTGCGTCCGCCAATGCCCAGCTCTCGTCGACTACGTTCGGGGGCGTCCCTCTGTGGGCGGACAGCGCTCTCCGTGCGGCGGGGCTCAATCAGCGATTTGCGCTCAGCTCCACGTTGAACCCCGCCATCGCGTTCGGTGATTTTGATCATGACGGCCTGGTCGATATTGCGGTGGAGGTGCAGGGGGCGGGCGGGTGTGGGATTGCGATCGCGCACCGGATCGATCGCTCGGTGCACATCATTGGTGCCGGCACGCCGGTCGGGAACGGCGCGAGCCACGTGGTGTGTCGCAGATGGGGTGTCGTCGCAGCAGGGGGAGGGCACCGAGACCGACACTTTGTGGTCGTTACTGACGCTGCCGGGCGGAGCGGGTGGCTCGCTTGGGACGGGCACTCCTACGTGTGGATTCCGACGGACTAGGCAGCGCTTAACACGCGCCTGAAGCTGGCGGCGCCCGTCGTCTGTTGTAGAATTGCGTTTGTGCCTCCCGTCGTGCTTCTGAAAGTGTCGGCCATTCCCGTCGCCGTCGTGCGACGCCACGTGAAAGCGTCCGAGCTTTCACGTGTTGTGCCGGAATGCTGCGGTCTGGCCTGGAAGGCGGTGCGCGCCCAAAACGCGAAGGCCGGGCGCAACCTGGCAATCTACTGGGACGGGAGCATCCGTCTGGAAGCCGGCGTCGAGCTACAAGGGCCGTTTGCCGAGGAGGGTGAGGTGGTCCGTTCCGCGACCCCGGCGGGCTTGGCGGCATCCATCCCGCACATGGGGCCGTATGGTGGTCTCGGCGCAGCGCACGCTGCCATTCAGGAGTGGTGCGCGCAGAACAGACATCGGTTGACCGGTCCGCAGTGGGAGATCTACGGCCATTGGCAAGAGGCCTGGGACCACGACCCCTCGCAAATCCGCACTGATGTGTTCTATCAGGTCGATCCCTCATGAAGCACACCGCGAATGCGCGATTCGCCATCAAGACCTGGGATGAAAAGCCCTATAGTGAGGGCCAGGACCTGCCAAAACTCACTCGGGCCAGCGTCACCAAGACCTTCACTGGAGAGATCGAGGGCGAGGGAGAGGTCGAATACCTGATGATGTACCGCAGCGACGGCTCTGCAACGTTTGTCGGGCTCGAGCGATTCGTGGGACGAATCGGCGCCAAGAGCGGCACCTTTGTGCTCCAACGCCTCGGCGTGTTCGAAGACGGCCAGGCAAAGGAGTCCTACTCTGTTGTCCCTGGGTCCGGGACCGGGCAGCTGCGCGGCTTGCGCGGCGAGGGCCGTTCCGCGGTTGGGCACGGCAGCGAGCACCCTTTTACCCTGGACTATGAGCTCGTCTAGCGGTCGCATCCGCATCGTAAGCGCAGGCCACGCCTGCTTTGCCGCGGTCCTGATCTGGCTCGGCGCCATGGGCCTCAGCAAAGGCACCTTCGTCCAGGTGTGGCAGCCCGTGCCCAAATGGGTGCCTGCGCGCGAGGCACTGGCGTATCTCTGCGCCTTCATCTCCCTGACATCTGGTATCGGCCTGCTCTGGCAGCGCACCGCGGCGGTCGCTGCACGCGTGATTTTCGCGTCGCTCATGCTGTGGTTGTTGGTCCTGAGACTGCCCAACTTTTTCTTCGAGACTCCCGTCGTGCTCGTTGCCTGGACGTTCGGTTCGACGGGCGTGATGGTGGCAGCCGCCTGGGTGCTATACGTCTGGTTCGCCGCGGGGAAGGGCCTGCGCATCGCGCGGGCGCTCTACGGCCTGTCCCTGGTCCCCTTCGGCCTCGCCCACTTCCTGTATCTCGATGCGACCACTGTGCTGATTCCGCATTGGCTGCCGTGGCACGTGGCGTGGGCGTACTTTACCGGCGCGGCCTTCATCGCGGCGGGCCTGGCAGTCACCGTCGGTGTTTTCGCGCGCCTGGCCGCCGCGCTCTCGACGCTGCAAATGGGCCTGTTCAGTCTGATCGTGTGGGTCCCCCGCGTCTTGGCGGGCCCCCTCAACGACTTTCAATGGGGCGAGTTCGTCGTGACGTGGGCGCTGACGGCGGGCGCCTGGGTCGTGGCGGATTCCTACCGCGGCACGCCTTGGCTCGCCGTGGGGACTCTCAAGGGGAATGTCTAAACGTGAAAGGTGGAAAGGCCGATGGAACCAGGCGTATTTCTTGCCGCGCTTCTGATATTTGTGGGGATTCCCTCTTTTACGATTCTCAGGATCGCGCGGCTGCGTGCCAGTCGCCCGCAAGCAGCGGCCGACGTCACTGAGCGGCTCGAGGCAGTGGAACATCGGGTGGAGGACCTGCAACAGGAGCTGGCAGAGACCCAGGAGCGCCTAGATTTCGCCGAGCGTCTACTCAGCAAGGCGCGCGACGAGCGGCGGATTGGCAGCTGAGAAAGGAGACCTTCGATGACAGTCGCCATGAAGCCGCGTGTGACATCGTTCGCCCCGCAGTTTCTCGTCGACGACCTCGAGCGCTCGATGGCCTACTACCGGAGGCTCGGTTTCACGTTCGACGAGCCGTGGGACAACTTCTACGCCATCGGCCGTGTCGACGGACTGGAACTGCATCTGAAAGAGTCACCCAAAAATGAAGCCGAGCGCCGGTACCGGCGCGAGAACGAGCATCTCGATGCGGCGGCAGGCGTCGCTGGCATCGAAGCGTTCTACGCGCAATGCGCTGCCAGCGGGATCACGATCCTGAGACCGCTCGCCGCGACCGCTTGGGGTACGAAGGACTTCTGTATCGAAGATCCGGACGGCTACGTCATTTGCTTCGGCGGCCGTCCCGCGGCTGGCTGACATGGCTCGAAAGGTGATCGTACACATCGCAACCAGCGCGGACGGCTACATCGCGCGCGCCGACGGCGATCTCGAGTGGTTGACGTCCCGTCCGGCGCCCAAGGGTTTTTATGGCATGGACGCCTTCATGAAGTCGATCGACACGAAGCTGCTTGGCCGCAAGACGTACGAGGCGAGCCTGCAATTGGGAGCAAAGTTCGACTCCAGGGAGCGACACATTGTCTTCTCCCGTCAGGCGCCGCCGGCAAACGCCCCGTCAGGGGTGGAGTTCGTGAACGGCGCAATTGACGTGGTTGTGAGCCGGCTGCGACAGCAGCCGGGCAAGGATATCTGGTTGATGGGCGGGGGCGAGATCATCGCCTCTTTTCTGGATGGGCGCGCGATCGACGAGTTCGTGATGAGTGTGGTCCCGGTGTTCATCGGGGACGGCATTCCCCTGATCGCGCGGCGGCACCGCCACGTGCCGCTGAACTTGCTGGCCACCGAACGCTTCGGCGACGGCGTGGTGCAATTACGCTACGCCGTGACGAACGCCGGGTCGCGATGACTCCGACTGAGCTCATTCAAGCGCTGGAACGCACTCGCGACGAGACGGTGCGGTGCTTCTCGCTGAGCGGTGGGGACCTGGCGCGCAGCTATGCGCCGGGCAAGTGGTCAGTCGCCTATATCCTGCACCATCTCTCTGATAGCGAGAGCGTCTTCTTCGAGCGCATCCGCCGAGTGCTGAGTGAGCCGCGCCCCGTGCTCTGGGTGATGGATCAGGATGCATGGGCGAAGGGGCTCGACTATTCGCGTGTGCCGCTCGATGTGTCGCGGCGCGTCTATGAATCGGATCGCAACGCCATCATCTACTATGCCGGCGTGCACTATGAGCGCAGCGGCCACCTCGAGTGGGTGCATAGCGTAGATGGCGTGCGCACGTTGCAGGACGAATTCGACAAGGTCGCGACTCATAACGAACATCACTTGGGTCAGATCCGGGTAGCGCTGGGGCGTCCAGCCGCCTAACCCGTGCCTGAAGCGTATCTCGTGAGGTGGGGTTAGTTTCCGTTTATGGAGCTCCAGCCTTTAAACGCGTCTCACGATGCCCTGCTCCGCGTCCTGCAACAGCAGGATGATGTCTGGGAGTTCGTCGGGACGCTCCCCCAGCCACAAGAGGGCGACGCGCACCGCCTCTTTGCCATCATGGAAGGGCAGGTGCCGATCGGAATCGGCGGGTTGATCAGGTCTCAGGCCTTCGATGGGAAGGACGTCGAGGTCTTGTGCGCGCTGCGATCTGAAGCCCAACGCCAGGGGCTTGCCAAACGCGCGTGCGAATTGATTCTCACCTGGGCGTTCGGCACCGCCGGAGTCGAGCGCGTGATCGCCTGCATCGACGACAATAATGAAGGGGCGCGAACAATTGCGACGAAGATTGGTATGCAGGAGTTGTGCGCGCTGCCACCCAACCGAACCGTGTATGTGAAGTATCGCGACGAGCGTAGCCTCGCCCGCACGCGTTGAGAGGAGTCATCATGGGATTCGTCTCGTGGATTGTGCTCGGGCTGGTTGCGGGAATATTGGCCAAGGTCATCATGCCCGGCAGAGACCCCGGCGGGCTCATCGTCACCATCTTGCTTGGCATCGGCGGCGCGCTGGTCGGCGGGTACATCGGAACCCGACTCGGGTTCGGAACCGTCTCAGGTTTCGACCTGCGTAGCCTGGCGATTTCGGTCGGCGGCGCCGTGCTATTGCTGTTCCTCTACCGGCTGTTGAAACGGAGACGGGCCGTGTAACCAAGAAGCACCCGCTCTGGACACCGCGGCCCGCAGGCAGTCTAATCTGTCCCATGCGCAACCGACTCCTGATCGCACTGCCTGCACTCCTGGCAATTCTCGCCAGTCCCGTCGCCGCCCAAACCAGGCTGCAACTCCGTTGGGAGCTGCTGGGCGATAGCATCGCCGGCGACCGCGGCTTCTCGCGAGCGGCCTTCACCATCACCAACCGTGACACGAAGCCGCTCGCGCCCAGCGGGTGGGCGATCTATTACAGCGCGCTTCATAGCGCGGACTCGGGAACCGTCGGCGGCGGCTTCGCGATCGCGGACACGACCGGCGATCTGCACCGCCTGGCGCCGGGCGCCGGATTCGCCGGACTCGCGCCTGGGGCGAGCATTCGGATCGAGTACCGCACCGATCCGCTCCTGAACACGAGCTTCGTTCCGAAGGGACCCTACATCGTTTTCGATGCCGCGAAGGACTTGGGGCTAGCGCTGAACGATTATACGGCTGTCCCGTTCGAACGCGGGCCGCAGGGTGCGGGGCACGACCCCCGCGTCGTGACGCCGGAGGACCAGTTCGCGCTCGATTCCGTGATTCGCGTGATCCCCGCGAGCGAGCTGCCCCCGGTGTTTCCGACGCCGCTCGAGGTGACACCGGGAGCAGGGATGCTGCATCTCGCGGCGCTCCCGGCGGTCGCAGCGCCCGAAGCGCTCCGAAACGAAGCCGCGTTCGCGGCCGAGTATCTGCGCCCGTATTTCCGCGGCCCGGGGCAGGGAAGCGTCCCGCTGCGGCTCGAGGTCGGCGCCGTCGCCGGCCAGACCTCGGCGGAGGCGTACACGCTGGTCGTGGATCCCGCCCAGGGTATTAGCATCGTAGGGGCATCGCCCGCCGGCGTCTTCTACGGTCTCCAGTCTCTGCGCAGTATGTTGCCTCCCGCCGGGCCATCGCCGCGCGGTGGGATCGATCTCGCTGCGATTCGCGTGGTCGACGCACCGCGCTTTGGCTATCGTGGATTCATGCTCGACGTCGCCCGCAACTTCCATCCGAAGCCCGTGGTGTTGCGGACGCTCGATCTGCTCGCGCGCTACAAACTCAATGCCTTCCACGTCCATCTCACGGACGACGAGGGCTGGCGGATCGAGCTGCCGAGTCTCCCCGAGCTGACGGCGCTGGGCGCGCGCCGCGGCCATCCACCCGACTCCGGTGTGCACCTCCCGCCGGCGTTTGGCTCGGGGCCCAGCGTCGACCGGCCGTTCGGCAGCGGGTTCTATTCGCGCGCGGACTGGATCGAGATCCTGCGCTACGCGGCGGCGCGGCACATCGAAGTGATTCCCGAGATCGAGATGCCGGGCCACGCCCGCGCCGCGGTCAAGGCTCTGAAGCTCAACGAGCCGGGCGACACGTCCAAGTACACGACGGCCCAAGGCTATCACGACAACGTGCTGAACCCGGCGCTCGAGACGACGTACGCGTTCATCGAACGAGTGGTCCAGGATCTCGCCGCGATCCACCGCGAGGCCGGTGTGCCGCTGCGCCACATGCACATGGGCGGCGACGAAGTCCCTGCCGGCGTCTGGGAGGGATCGCCCGCCGTCCAGGCGTACTTGAAAGCGAACAACCTCGCGAGCGTCGACGACTTGTGGTTCGTCTTCTATGGCCGGGTGGAGCAGATCGTCAAAGCGCAGGGCATCTCGCTCGGCGGCTGGGAAGAAATCGCGGTGCGGAGGACTCGCCGCGACGGGCGACGGATGAACATCGCCAATCCCGACTTCGCGACCCATGGCTGGCGCGCGTACGTGTGGAACAACGTGCCCGGTTGGGGCAACGAGGATCTCGCTTACCGCCTCGCGAATGGCGGCTACGACGTCGTGCTCAGTCCCGTGAGCAACTTCTACTTCGACCTCGCGTGGAATCAGAACCCTGAGGAGTCGGGGCTCGACTGGGGAGGCTACGTCGACCTGCGCAAGCCATTTGAGTTCATTCCGTTCGACTACTACCGCACCGCGCACGCCGACCCCGCGGTGTTCGTCGGCAAGGATCGGCTGACCGATTACGGTCGGACCCACATTCTTGGACTTCAAGGCAACCTCTGGTCGGAGACGCTCGGCGCCGAGGGGCGAGTCGAGTACATGATCGCGCCGCGGTTGCTCGCGCTCGCGGAGCGGGCGTGGGCGGCCGACCCGGATTGGGCGCAGGAGCGCGACCCGGCGAAGTCCGCGCCGCTGTTCCGCGACGCCTGGTCCCGGTTCGTCAACGTGGTCGGCCAGCGCGAGCTGCCGCGGCTCGATCGGGAAGTCCCGAGCCTCGTGTACCGGATCCCGACGCCGGGTCTAAAGAACGACGGTGGGACGGTTCGCTGCAGCGTGGAGCTGCCGGGGTTCACGCTGCGCTACACGACCGACGGCAGCGAGCCCACCGTGCGCAGCGCGGTCGTGCGCGGTCCGATCCCGTTCCGCGGGACCGTCCGCGTCGCCGCATTCACCACGACGGGGAGAAAGGGCCACACGGCTCGCCTCACCGCTCCCTGACCCCGCACTCCCTGGAGGCGCGATGCTGCACGTGAACTACCTGACCGTCCTCGTATCGGCTGTCGTCGTGTTCGTGCTGGGCTGGCTCTGGTACAGCCCGCTGCTGTTCTTCAAGCCGTGGATGCGGGCGCGCGGCATGGATCCCGCCGCCGCGATGGCGGGCGCAAAGATGCCCGGGGGGAAACTGGTCATCGAGTTTGCGCGGTGCTTCGTCCTCTCCTTCGTCATCTTCCGATTCGTGACGCTGCTCGGCGTCGTCAGGGTGTTGGGCGCCGTGCATTTCGGACTGTCGGTGTGGATCGGGTTCCCCGTTCTCATTCTGTTGGGGTCGGTCCTCTGGGAGAACACGCCGTGGAAAGTCGCGGCGATTCACGCGGGCGACTGGCTGGTGAAGTTGCTCGTCGTCCCGATCATCGTGGTGTTGTGGCATTAGGGGGGACTCCCCAGCCACAACAGGCCATCGATGATCAGCTGATCCTCAACGGGGTTGTTCAGGGTGTGAGACAACGTCCGGTTCGTCGTATCGTACTTGTGCTCGTAGTCGATGTCGTTGTGGCCCATGTTGAGATAGATCATCTTGAAATTCTTGTTCGTCCAAACCACGGGGTAGTAACCGCTGTGCCAGATCTCGTGAGGCTTGGGGCCGGTGCCGAGCGGAAAGCTCGTCGAGTCTATGGAAAGCAGAATGTCGATGTCAGGATTCTGTCTCAAATCCTTCTCCCACCGGTACCACTCACTCGGCGAGGATCGAAACGTTGCGGGCAGATGCCGAGTCGCGGGATGGTTGCGGTCTTCGACGCGTAGCACGGCCGACGTCGGTCTCCAGGTGTTGCTGACGTAAGATCCAGCGCCGAGGAATGTGTTGTGATACCAGTCCCAGTTGGCGGGATACGCTGATGGCGTCAATGCAAAACCGGCGAAATGAAACCCCATCCAACCGCCGCCGCCGTGCTCCATGTACGCCTGAAATGCGGCCCGCTGTGTGGGGTCCTCGGGACGGGTGTCCAGAAAAACGACGACTTGATACGCTGCAAGAAAGTCCGCATTGAGATTGTGCCAATCGGAGCTCGCGTCATAGCTGAAGTGGTACTTCGCCGCCATTGCTGGAAACCAGCGTTCGGCTTCATGGAGAAAGCTGATATGTGCCGGATCTTCCTTGCCGGTATAGAACGCGACTACTCGAAACTTCGGTTTGGCAGCGCTGACGCCTGAACAGCAATAAATGAGCGCGGCAACGGCCAATGCTTTCAGCGTGGTCATAGCTCTCCTGGAGACCGTAGTCTGTGTAACAGGTGAGCGGGCCGACGTCTCTTATGCGTCCATCTCCATTAGAGTACACCCATGTATCCTCTGCATCTGTTCGTCCTGACAAGTGTCGTGGCGGTCCAGACCGCAAGCGGAGACAGCACACAGGCGATCACGGGCGCAATCCGCGACACGCACGGGCAGCCGGTGGTAGCGGCATTGATCCAAGCGCTCGGGATCCGGCGACAGGCCCAACCCGATTCGCAGGGACACTACGACTTGCGGGGCCTCCCCGTTGGCCCCGTCCGCGTCCGGATCGACGCCATTGGATACCATCCTGCCGATACGTCGCTGTCGCTGGGGCGTGGGCAACGGGTCGTCTGGAATGTGGCCCTCCGCGAGCCAGAATGGCTCATCGAGGCGGCGCGTCAAGAATCGCTATCGGTCGCCGCGGGTGGGCTCGATAGCATCAGCGCGGGCCTCGTGGCCACTGATACGACGAGCGGCTTTACCTACACAGGTTTCGGCGCGCGCCTCCTGCAGGCGGCTATCGAGCGGTCGAGCACGGACACGAATCGTGTGCTGTCGCCGCTCAGCGCGGGACAGGCGCTTGCGCTCGCGCTTGGTGCCGCGAAGGACTCCACCGCGCTCGCTATTGCCGCGGGCCTCGAGCTCGGCAGCTTGGGGTCGGACGGGATCGCCGCGCGCAGCAAGCGATTCAACGATGCCGTGCGAACGCGTCGCGACGTCACCCTGAAAGTCGCGAACGCACTATGGGTCGATACGAGCGCCACGCTCCAGCCAAGTTTCGCCGACTGGGCCCGCGTACGTTACGGCGCAGCGATCCGCTCGCAACCGTTAACGGTGCCGGAGATCGTGCCGATCATCAATCGCTGGGCGGACAGCACGACCAACCACGCCATTCCTAAGATTCGTGACGAGCCGTTCGGACGTCTCGTCGAAGTGGTGCTCACGAATGCGGTCTACTTCAAGGGCCGCTGGCTCGTGCCGTTCGACTCGACGCGCACGCAAGACCGTCCGTTCAGGACGGCGAGCGGGCAACAGATTGCGGCCCGCACGATGGAGCGGACGACCGGCGTCGCGTATCGGCGGGGCGCTCAGTATCAAGTCGTACGCGTACCGTACTCGTCAGGCCTGACAGCGCTGTACATCGTGCTGCCCGACACCGGCACCAGCGCGACGCACGTGCTCGCGGAGCTGGCGAAGGGTGGCTGGCCGTTGCCAGACGCACGACGGGACGTGCGGACCGTCGAGATACGCCTCCCCAAGCTGCACGTCACGCAGGCAACGGATCTGCGGCCGCCGCTCACCGACCTCGGCATGGGTATCGTGTTCGACCCGAAGCGCGCAGACTTCGGCGGGCTCGTAGTTCCTCGACCGGACCGGCCGCCGCCCTGCCCGCCGCTCTCGAGCGGTATCGTCTCTGACGACTGCACCCGATACCGGATCAACGAGGCGGATCAGCACGTCTTCCTCGACGTGGACGAACAGGGTACGGTCGCTGCGGCGGTCACGACGATCGGGTTCCAACTCGATGGGGTCGCGGTACCCCCACCGCCGATCAAATTCTATGTGGACCGTCCCTTCTTCTTCGCGCTGCGCGACGAGCGGACGGGGACAATGTTGTTCGTCGGGTACATTGCGAACCCCCGTCAGTAGCTCCGTTAGCTCCCGGTTCGCTTTCGCACGATGGCCCGCGCCGGCGCCCCCTCGTGTCCCCGAACCTTGAGCGGGAGCACGATCAGGTCGTAGTCGCCCGCCTGGACGGAGCGTAGGTCCAGTCCCTCGACGATGGGAATCCCGCGCCCGAGCAAGATCTGATGGGTCCGCGGCGCCGGCGCGCCGAATTGTTCTGCCGAGATGTAGTCCACGCCGACCAGTACGACGCCTCCATCTGCGAGCAGCTGCGCCGCGTCGGGGGCGATGTAGGCGAAGTCTTTGTGAAATGCGGAGTCCATCCAGCCGCGCAGCGTGCTTCGCGTCCGGAACAGCACGCGCGTTGCGCCCTTCCAGTCGTGCCGGTTCAGCTCCGCGGCGTCAATCGCCTGCACGCTGTCGGGGATGTCAATCACCCGTGCCGCCCCGACCAGCGGGTTCAGCGGCACCTGATCGATCGGCGCGCCGTTCGCGATGAAGTGCATCGGCGCATCGATGTGCGTCCCGCTGTGCGCCCCCATCGAGTAGACCGACAGCGTGAATTTGTCGCCCTTCCGCATATCCTTGAGAAAATCGAACTTCATCGGCGCGTCGCCTTGATACACCGGCGTCCGCGCCGGATCGAGCGTCGCCGTCACGTCGACCCAGCCCTGCGCGCTCAGCTGCGGTTCGCGCGGTACGCACCCCACCAGGAGACTGAGTAACAGCGTGAACCCGAGCCCTGCGACGCCGATGATCGTCTCGGCCACGGTCCACGTTTTCAGCGTCTGTTGCACGGTCATGTTGAAGAACTCCTTGATGAGCCAGAAGCCCGCGTCGTTCACATGTGACAGCACCAGCGATCCCGCACCGGTCGCGAGCACGAGCAGCTCGGCGTGTGTTCCCGGCGTCGCGGCGGCAATCGGCGCTACGATCCCGGCACTCGTCGTCATCGCCACCGTCGCCGAGCCGGTGGCCACGCGGATGAGTGCGGCCACGGACCAGGCGAGCAGCAGCGGCGATGCTTGCGATCCGAGCGCGACGTCGGCAATGGCTTTCCCGACGCCGCTTTCGATCAGCACGCGGTTGAATCCGCCGCCCGCGCCGATCACCAGGAGAATGGTGGCGGTCGGCGCAAGGCAGTCGTTGGCAAACTTGAGGATCTGATCCCGGGAAAAGTGCTGCCGGTATCCCAGCGACCAGAACGAGAAGAGCAGCGCCACGAGCAGCGCGGTGATCGGGCCGCCGATGAAGTCGAGCACTGCCCGGGGGGCGCTCGCGCTGTCGAGCGTGACGTCGGCGGCACTCGCGCACAGCATGAGGATCACCGGGAGCAACACGGTGAAGACGGAGATCCCAAAACTCGGCATCTCCTCCCCTATGCCGCCCGTGCCGCCCCTGCCGCCCGTGTTGTTGATGCCGCCCATGAATTGCGCCGCCACCGGATTCTCGGCGGGCAGGGCGATCCGGGGCGCAATCCACGACGCGAAGATCGGACCCGCCAACGCCGCCGTGGGCAGGCCCACCAGGATCGCGTAGGCAATGGTGCGTCCGACGTCAGCCTTGTAGGCGACGACCGCGAGCATCGCCGCCGGGTGCGGCGGCATCATGCCGTGGACTACTGACAGTCCCGCCACCAGCGGAATCCCGATTTTCACGAGCGAGAGCCCCGAGCGACGCGCGATCGTGAATACCAACGGGATGAGCAAGACAAAGCCGACCTGAAAGAAGACCGGAATGCCGACGATGAAGCCGACGACCATGATCGCCCAGTGCACTCGGGTTTCGCCGAATCGCGCGATGAGCGTCGTGGCGATACGCGCCGCCGCACCCGACTCGGCCATCATCTTGCCCAGCATCGTGCCGAGTGCAACGACGATCGCGATGAATCCGAGGACCGTGCCGACGCCGTCCTGGAATGCCTTCACGACAGCGCCGACCGGCATCCCGGCGACGATTCCCAGGACCAGGGACACAGTGATCAGGGCGATGAAGGGGTGGAGCTTGAAGCGCGCGATCAGAACGATCAGCGCCACCACGGCGCCGAGCGCGTAGAGCAGCAACCGCGTGTTTGGGGTCATGCCGAGCGCTTTACCAGACTGGCGACAATCGTGTCTGGAGTCTCGCGGATATCGCACACCCAGGCGCGCTCGTCCAGCGCCGGTTCTTCCAGCGTCTCGAGCTGACTGTCGAGCAGCGCGGGTGGCATGAAATGGCCGCGGCGGTTCGCCAGGCGCTCGGCGAGGAGCGTCCGGGCCCCCGCGAGGTACACAAACTGTATCCGCGCATCTCCGGAGGATCGGAGCAAGTCGCGATAGCTCCGCTTGAGCGCCGAGCAGGAAGCAACGAGGCCGGCGCCGGCCCGCTTCGCTTCGCGCAGTCGGGCCGCGATCGCCATGAGCCAGCTTTTCCGGTCGATGTCCGTGAGCGCGATCCCGGCGGCCATGCGCCGCACGTTGTCCGGCGGGTGCAGGGCATCCCCTTCGACGAACTCGACGTGGAGTTCTCGCGCGAGCCGCGCACCGATGAGGCTCTTGCCGGAGCCCGAAACGCCCATGATCACATAGAGCCCCGTGTGCACAGCGACCTATCCTATACCATCGACCGATTCTGGGCTATTCTGCTGGCCTACAGAAATTTCCAGGGAGCGGCACCAATGCAGCTGG
>WNGP01012172.1_pt1 | contig 15202 bp, 18 predicted proteins | sample 5407671 | NCBI WGS metagenome assembly WNGP01 (sample SAMN13153381, study PRJNA577476) | soil metagenome | isolation source: 40 cm soil or saprolite under Garry oak tree replicate 2 | place: USA:California | collected 2016-06-15 | reverse complement strand
AAAGCTTCCTCCACCCGCACTTGATTTTGTAGCCGAGGAACTCGAAGCCGTACCGGACATGAACAATCCGCGTCTTCTGCGGATGTAACTCCACGCCCAGCTGTTTCAGGATTCGGCGGGCCGCGTCCATTGCGGCTCGGGCCTCTGCTGCCGATCGACAGGTGACCACCCAGTCATCGGCAAACCTCGTCAACTATATCCTCTCAGTCGCATCTCCCGATCAAATGGCGTCAGAAGTATGTTACTGAGCACGGGCGAAACCCCACTACCCTGTGGAGTGCCTCGCTCGCTAGGAAAGAGCTGCCCTTTGCCGTAGCTTCCCGCTTTGAGCATCGCCTTGATGAGGCGCAGCACTCGGCTGTCAGCTACTCGCTGAGCTACCAGCGTGAGGAGTTTTTCATGGTCCGCGGACCCGAAGAAGTCTCGGAGATCCGCATCGACGATCCACTCTGATCCGCTTTGTATCTCTTTCCACACTTTGCGCAACGCATCCTTCGTGGATCGCCCTCGCCGATATCCGAAGCTAGCATCATCGAATACGGGCTCGAAGATGGGCTCCAACCGATTGAGCAGCGCTTGTTGGCACACGCGGTCATAGATCGCCGGTATGCCGAGCATTCGATACTCGCCGGGTTTGTCCCGCTTCGGGATCGGGTGTTGTCGTACCGGCAGAGGCTGATAGGTATCCTCTTTCAGCTCTCGCTGCAGCCGCTCCAACTGTTGGTTCAGCTGCGCTTCGAACGCCTCCAGATTTTGCCCGTCTACACCTCCACTGCCCCGGTTTGCCTTCACCTTCTCCCAGGCCATCTCCAGGTTCTTCCGCTTGTACACCTTATCGATTAATGAATGGACCTTCTTCGCACCCGTCGGGTTGATCCAGTCCACCAGTCTCCTCAGACGAGAATGTACGGGGTTTTCACTCATGGAACTGTTCCTCCTTCTCGCCTTTACTCATCTGGTTTCCTCTCTTCTCTTCCCGACCATCTTCGCCGGCTGCCTTCCCCGACCCCCTTTCGTCGCCGGTTGCCCGGTCACGTGGCTTTCACCACGCTTCAGGTACTATTCAGCCGTCCGACTACTGGCAGAGCATCGCTCGCCCTTTCGCTTGCGCTTATAGGCTCACTTACTCCGGTGCTACCCGGAGACTCTGCCAGTTCTCCTGAGGTCACGCGTTGTTCTTCCGTACCGTGCCGCCCGCAAACACCTTGGTTCGGTGGGTGAATGAGAACGCCTTCGTCTCAGAAGTGCAGACTCGACCTTGCCCCACCTTTGGCCGCCGGTTCATCTGGGGGATTGTCCCCATCGATTACGGCCCGGTACTTCTCCTCATGCCCTTCGGATTCCACCTCACGGTGGACACCCTGCCCTCCGGAGTACAGCAAGCGGTGGCTTCAGGTCGGTCTTGGCTGTATCCGGCTTTCGCCTTCGTGCGCGTTTAGACCTCTCCATACCTTCCGCTTCCTCGGGCCAGCGAGGCTACGAACCCCGCTTCTTGGATACGGCGCCCCTCATTTGAGCGCCAGAGGGACTTCAACCCTCCTGAACAACGCGCTGCTCAGCGCGCACTTCCTGTTTGCCGACAAGCCGCCCGGAATCAGCGTGAGCCTACAGGTCGAACACAAACAATTCATTGGAAATGGGCAACTCATCGGCAAACAATTCATTGGAAATGGGCAACTCATCGGCTCATCGCTTAGGTGAACGATACTTCTTCGCCTTGATATGCAATCGGACGGGTCTCCGCATTTTCTAAGAGTGCCACAGGACAGACCGATGTATCATTCGACATCTAACCCGCGTGCGTCACGTTCACCGTGCGGGGAATTATCAGGTCCGACGCGCGGGCCTTTCGAGATTGGGTCACCCACAAGTACACGAAATCCCATGGCAGATTGGCAAATTCGAGAAAAGCGGCCGCTCCGAGGACCTCGGCCAGAGCCAGCGGGGCCAGCGGTCAAAAACTACATTACGCCCGCCGGATTGCAGCGGCTGAAAGACGAGCATGTCTTCCTACTGAGTCGCGAGCGGCCCGCGGTGGTGGAGGTCGTAGCGTGGGCTGCCAGTAATGGGGACCGCAGTGAAAACGCCGACTACCTCTACGGCAAACGACGGCTAGGCCAGATCGATTCGCGGATTCGCTTTCTCACGAAACGCATTGACGCGGCCGTGGTCGTCGATCCCGCCGCTCCGCGGCGGGGGGCGGCCGCTACGCGTGTCTTCTTCGGCGCAACCGTGACCTACAAGGACGCCGTCGGCCTCGAACACGTCGTCTCGATCGTCGGCATCGACGAGGTGGACCTCGACCGCGGCTACATCAGCTGGCGCTCGCCTCTCGCCAATGCGCTGATCAAGGCGAGCCCTGGCGACCGCGTGAACCTGCGCGCGCCAGCGAAGACGGAGCATCTCGAGATCATCGAGGTCGAGTACTCACCGATTCCGATGGATTCTTTTCGCGAACCGCTAGGAGCTCAGTCGACGCCCAAGGTCGAACGCTCCTAGACCAAGCCGCCCGACTCTGAGCGTTCCCCCGATCTTTGTCGTCCTTGCACATTGTGTCGTCCGGAGCTGGACAGCGAAACGTTTACGATGACTGCTCGGCGATTCCTACGGTCAAATTAGCCCATGTCCGGCGATTCTGAGCGAATCACGAGCAACCCTTACATAATCCTGTGAGGGAAGGGTTGCCGACAATTCGGAAGTTGATCCCCCACTGAGGACTGAAGGCGTCGTCATCATGCTTTGGCCGATCACCGACCACTCATTCGCAGCACGCGTTCCGGATAACGATCACCCTGCACTGTGATTTTCGAGGCCGCACTGTCGATTTCGCGCAGGTCGTCTGATGTGAATTTGATTGCGAGCGAGCCATTGTTCTCGTCGAGGCGAGACAACTTGGTCGTGCCCGGGATCGGAACAATCCACGGCTTCTGCGCAAGCAGCCACGCCAGCGCCATCTGCGCCGGTGTCGCCTTCTTCTGTTCCGCGATTCTGCCCAGGAGATCCACCAACGCCTTATTCGCCTTGCGGTTTTCTGGAGTGAAGCGAGGGACGACGGTACGGAAATCGGTGCTATCGAACTTGGTATCTTCGGTGATTTTGCCAGTGAGGAAGCCCCTGCCGAGAGGGCTGAATGGAACGAACCCGATTCCTAGTTCCTCAAGGGTCGGTATCACTTCCACTTCAGGCTCTCTCGACCAAAGTGAATATTCGCTCTGAAGCGCCGCGACCGGCTGAACGGCGTGTGCGCGACGGATGGTCTGCACGCCGGCTTCCGAGAGTCCGAAGTGCTTCACCTTGCCTTGCTGGATGAGGTCTTTCACGGCTCCGGCGACGTCTTCGATCGGCACGTTGGGATCTACGCGGTGCTGATAGAACAAATCGATGACATCGGTCTTGAGGCGCTTGAGCGATGCCTCGGCGACCTCCTTGACGTGTTCTGGACGACTGTCCTGGGCAGTCCAACGCGTGTTCAGGGCCGGTCCACCATTGGGATCAGGCTTGCAACCGAACTTGGTGGCGATCACCACCTGGTCACGAAGTGGAGCCAGCGCTTCGCCCACGAGTTCTTCGTTTGTGAAGGGACCATAGGCTTCGGCGGTGTCGAAAAATGTGACGCCACGTTCGACAGCCGTCCGGATCAACGAGATCATTTCCTTCTTGTCGCTTGCCGGACCGTAGCCAACGCTCATTCCCATACAGCCGAGCCCGAGGGCCGAGACTTCCAAGTTGCTGTTTCCAAGTTTGCGCGTTTCCATTGTTTCCTCTCCTTAGCGTTTGCCGCATCCCGAGATTAAGAGCAAACGTCCTGCAAGCGGTAGCCTGATCCTTCCGATTTATTGCCTATTCCTCTTGTCATGTGAAAACAATTGGTGCTCCCGGAGCTGAGCGGCTATCCTAGGCAAGGGGCAAAGGAAACCTTACAGTGAAAAACCCCAGCAAAAACGCCTCGCCACCACAAAATCGAGCGCGCGAATTGCGCACCGAGCTTGCTCATAAGATTGCCTCATTCGTTGGGTCCGCAGAGAAACTGATAACCACCAACATCCCTGGCCTGATGCTTTCCCGACGGACCGCCCCCACGGCTCCGGCCTCAGTCGCATTCGAGCCGAGCCTGGCCGTGGTCGCGCAGGGGCGAAAGCGAATAGACCTCGGCCGGACCACTTTCATCTTCGACCAGTCGAGATTCCTGCTGACATCGCTCGATTTGCCAGTCATCAGCCAAGTGATTGAGGCAAGGAAGGAGGTGCCCTATCTCGGCTTCTTACTCAAGCTCGAAATGCCCGTAGTCCGAGAGCTTCTGAGCCGAGAGGAGATTCAGGCGCCTGAGGCGCCGTCTGATAGTCCTGCGATGGCCACCGGCGAGACCACGGCGGAGTTGCTCGATGCATGCTGTCGGCTCGTGGACCTGCTGGACACCCCGCAGGACATTCCCTTTCTGAGTGGCCTGATTCAACGCGAGATCATCTACCGAATCCTCCGGGGACGTGAGGGGGCGCGCCTTCGGGCGATTGCCACGCTGGGAGATCAGAGCCAACGGACGGCAAAAGCGATTGCGTGGGTCAGGGCGAACTACGCGAAGCCGCTACGAGTAGAAGACCTCGCAAAGATCGCAGGCATGGGCGTCTCCACACTGCACCACCATTTCCGGACGCTGACCGCCATGAGTCCTCTTCAGTATCAAAAGCAATTTCGGTTGCATGCAGCGCGGGAACGCATGCTCATAGATAATCTGGACGCCGCCAGTGCCGCTTTTGAGGTCGGATACGAAAGCGCCACCCAATTCAATCGCGAATATAGCCGCTTCTTCGGCCAACCACCTAAGCGAGATATTCGGACCCTTCGCTCGCCAGGCGCTGCGCCCTTGGAGTCAGTCAGTAATCAGTAAAGCGCCGTCAGATCCTGTTGTTAACAAGCACGAGGCGCAACAGGCACCGGTCTAGGCAATGGCTTCCGTGAAGCGTCGTTGAAATCCGCTTGCCGGAATTGTTGCGGTTCTGAGCCGATGACGGGCAAACGGGAAGTTATCAGCTCGCCCATCGGGGTTAGTACCGACAAACGCGCTTGTATTGACTGGTCTCGCGAAAATCTGGGTGCAATTAGGGTGCAACAAGAATTCCAGAGGGTTCCTTAGAGCGCCAGAAGTGGCGATCGGCGCCGTGAAATTACAACTAGTTACCTCTGGCTGCTGTCACGGCAGAGGTCGCGAGTTCGAGTCTCGTCGTCCCCGCCATTCATTCCAAAAGAGTTGCGCTGATTTCGGGGGAAACCATCCATGACCCAAAAGGGCACGTTTTCGTGCCCTTTTTTGTGCCTCTTTTGGCCTGCTCTTATCGCCGCAAGGTTTCGTCACCCTGCAGCGTCAGCAGTTGACGCCGACTGCGAGGTTCCGCTAGCTTCATGCGAAAAAACCAATGACAGCACGGCTGCCTGCGCTGCATGTTTGGCCGGCGTGATCGCCTGGGTATAGACATCCAATGTGGATCGCAGCGTTGAATGCCGCAGCAGCTCCTGCATGACTTTGAATTCAGTGCCCACACTTCGGAACAGCGTCGAATACGTATGGCGAAACGTGTGCCAGCCAATGCTCTTTTCTGGATTCCGACCTTCTCGGCAACTGGTCGAACATATTTTCGTAAAATCGCTTGTCCCCAGAATGGATGCCGCCCTCGGTGCCGTCTGCTCGCAAAAATCCAGTCGTCGGCCTTTGTGTAAGCTGATTGTTTTCCCCACGCCAAAAGTGCATCGGCAACAAGCCGATGGACAGGTACCGGCTTCTGCGACGATTCGGTCTTGCACGCACCAACGACACCGTAAACGATGGAACGCGTTACGTTCATCGTTCCTTGGGAGAAGTCGATGTCGCCCCATTTTAAGCCGAACAACTCGCTCTGCGGCAAGCCGGTGGATACTGCGAGGAGAACCAGTGTTCGCTCCCGGATGCTGAGATTGTCGACCAAAACCTTGATTTCAGCGGGTATCAAGATAGTTGGTGTTCTGCGTCGTTTCGCACTCTGACGGACGAGATGGATTGGATTGCGGTCAAACAACTCGTATCGGCAAACGTGATTGAACAGGACGGACATCAAATTGCGAATCTTGGCACAACTGCTCCTCGCTAGAGCCAGATGGCGAAGCCACGATTCAACCTGTATAGTTCTTACCTCAGCCAAGGTCCGCAAACGCACACCATCATAATCCGCGAACTTAAGTTCCAACCCGCCGTGCTCACCGTGCATGTTGGCGATACCGTGGAATGGAAAAACTGAAGATATGTTCCCCCACAATGCGGTGTCGACTGAGCCGAAGGAGTTCGATTCCGCCACGATCCCGGTCGGCAGTTCATGGAAGTATCCAACAGCGAGGAAGGGCAATTATTTCTACCAGTGCACCTTGCACCCGAATATGAGGGCAAAGTTGGTGGTCCAGTGATGTCTCTTTTGCAAACGCTGGCATGCTCAGCGGGTATAAGCATTGGCACGTTGACACTCCCGCCGCCCTCATTTTCCGCCCAGGACATTCATCCCATTCTGGTGAACTTTACGGCCGCCCTGATTCCCGCGTCCGTGGCCAGCGATATGCTCGGCAAGATTTTTCGGAAACAATCCCTTACCCATGCAGCTTGGTGGATGCTGGTCTATGCCGCAGTGGTTACTCCGTTTACGGCCCTCGCTCGCTGGTTCTGGAAGCAGTCAGTCGAAGCCATGTTGCCGCCAGGCATTCTTACGCTCCATCAGTGGCTTGGAACGTCCCTCGGTGTGCTCTTTCTTTTCCTTGCTGGTTGGCGCTTCACAATTCACCGCAAGGATCAGAAACCCACGGCCTCCTACTTCTTCTTAGCTTTCCTCACTCTGGTCGCCCTTGTCTATCAAGGCAGCTTGGGTGGAAAAATGGTGTTCCCTTAGACAGGGAAACGTGATGCCTTCGCAATTCCCTCCTTTCTACGCGAGCTGTAGCCCTTCGCAATAGTGAGGAACTATTGGTGCCAGTTCGCATGCAATACAAACACTTAGTTCGCAGCGCAGGATCGGCTCCATGACAGGAGCACTCCTTTCTCGACAAGCCTTAGCTTCACGTCGAGATACTTGTATCGCCTTGCCGCAGAGATACATCAAATCAGATGATCTTGAACAGCGCCTGGAGAGCCCTCGGACATATCCACAACACGACGGCATAAAGCAAAAGAATGAGAGTTGAACTCTTTCCACCCGAATCTGCCACGGAGCCGCGTCATTGGGTGCGACATGATCAGGCTTTCGCGATGATGTTGGGGCGCGGCTCGATTGAGTGGGGCTCGCGGCGTTCCGCGATGGAAAAGTTCAACTACGCAGCGGGCGATTTAGCACTGTGCGACCGGCATGTGGGAGAGTGGGTTGGAATCATGGCCACACCGCATCTGCAGCTCGGTATTTCCGATGCGCCACTGATGGCCGCCTCGGACGGAGCTTATGGCGAGGTAGAACTGCGCGCACAGCGCAAGTTCGCGGACGCCCGCCTGGGTGCGCTGGTTGCGGCGGCTCATGCCGAGATGGCTGCTGGCTTTCCGAGTGGGCGACTGTTTCTGGATTCTATTGAACAGGCGATGGCCGTAGCGCTAGTCAATGGTCATGCAGTAAGGCACCGTCCCGTGCAGATATACAAAGGCGGCCTAGGCTCAGCGCGCTTGCGAAGGATTAAAGAGTTGGTCCATGTGAAGATGGAAGACGACTTGAGTCTCGACGAGATGGCCCAATCGGTAGGATTGAGCACGGCCCATTTTGGGCGGATGTTTCGCAAGTCAACGGGCGAGACCCCGCATCAATTCGTTCTGCGTCAAAAGATTGAGCGCGCTAAAGCGATGTTGCGTGCCCCTGATGCGCGAATATTGGACGTGGCCGTGGCTTGTGGTTTCAAGACCCAGCAGCATTTTGCCCAGGTCTTTCGTGATGTTTGTAGAGTTAGCCCGACAGAGTATCGTCAGGATTTTCTGGACTCCGAAGTCCTTGGCGATTCGGAAACCGGCTCCGAAGATACGGCAGTTTTACCGGTTCTTTCTTGATTCGCTGTTAACGTCCAGAATTGACCGGAACTTCTAGTTCAAAACTCCTTCCACCAGCCTCAGCACTATCGCCTCAATCAACAATTCTGAGTAGCCTAGCGCAACTCATTCGAATTCCGCCGTCGTCTCCCAGTCACGACAAACCGCAGACTCAGGTGTAAGTCGTAGGAGTTCACTCTCGGAGCGCGTGAATTCAGCAAGATTTCGACCATCCCAGCGGAAATCCGCACAACTCCGTGTCCGGTGTGCGGTCTACTCAGTGTTGTTAGCAATCGTTTGAAAGCAGTTGAACCCTGGAGGCATTCATGGAAGCGATTGGATTGTTAGTCATGCTCGAAGCACGCTCAGGCAAGGAAGCCGATGCAGAGGCAAATGGTACGCGATCAAACTCGGGCCGGGAAAGTTCGGCATCTTCGACACCTTTGCAAATGAGGCGGGCCGGAATACGCACTTGACTGGCGAAATCGCGAAGGCGTTGACGGCACGGGCAAACGAATTATTTGCGGTTCCACCGCAGGTCCAAAAAGTGGAGGTCCTTGCAAACACACCCTTAAAGGGCTGAATGCGAGGTTTTGGGGTTCGTACGAGATCGACGTCAAAGGGAGACTACAAATGGCAAGCGCAGCGAAAACAGCAATTGTTACAGGTGCCTCGCGCGGGATCGGGGCGGGTCTCGTGGAAGCGTTCCTGAAGCGAGGTTACAACGTAGTCGCAAACTCGCGAAACATTACCAATGGAAATCCATTCCAGGCAGCCGCGAATGTGGCACTCGTCGACGGAGACATCGGCGACCCGCGCACGGCCGCTAAGATTGTGGATACTGCCGTATCGCGATTTGGCCGGATCGACGTGCTGATAAACAATGCGGGTGTTTTTATTCCGAAGCCCTTCATCGAATACACGACGGCAGACTTCAACACCTTAGTCTCCACGACGCTTGCAGGCTTTCTCTACGTGTCACAGTTCGCCATAAAGCAAATGTTACGGCAGAAATCGGGCAGCATCATCAACGTGTCAACTACCCTGGTTGACCAACCGATCGCAGGTGTCGGGGCGGCCGTTCAAATTATGCTGAAGGGCGCCTTGAATGCGGTGACACGCGCCCTCGCCATTGAATACGCGAAGGAAGGCATTCGTGTAAACACCATAGCGCCGGGAGTGATCAATACTCCGATGCATAAACCGGAAACTCATGACTTCCTCAAAGGTTTGCACCCGGTCGGCAGGATCGGTGAGATCAAAGAAGTCGTCGACGCTGCTTTGTTTCTGACCGACGCCACGTTCACCTCAGGTGAAATCGTGCACGTGGATGGCGGCGCGCACGCGGGGAAATGGTGACCGGAACGTTTCGTGGCCGCCTCGCAAGCGGCTGCACGTGACTCGGGGCGTTCTGGCTCGCTAATCCTTCAACGTATGAAACTTTAATTCACTACACCTTGCTGGTTTTGACCGGCGCACGGAGAAAAATAAGGATGACCAATCAAAAATCCAACGCAGTAGCTGATTCAACCCAGGAAGTCATGAAGGTGCGATACACCGCCAAGACCCACACCTCCGGCGGTCGGCGCGGCGGCGTCTCTCGCAGTGATGACGGCCGCTTAGATGTTAATTTCTCGGCTCCCGGAGTTCCAGGAACCGGCACCAATCCGGAGCAGTTGTTTGCGGCGGGTTGGTCGGCTTGTTTCATCAGTGCGATGGGTCTTGTGGCGAACAAGATGAAGGTCAAACTTCCGACCGACGCAGCCATCGATGCCGAAATAGACCTGTGCAATTCTGGCGACGTTTACTTCCTTCGAGCACGGCTCAACGTCAGCCTGCCGGCCTTGGATCGCGAAGTCGCGCAAGCCATTGTGGACGCCACGCACCGCGAGACATGTGCATATTCCAACGCTACGCGCGGCAACATCGACGTTACGGTTAACGTGGTGTAGCCGGACTTGGAGCACCGTTTTACAAGAACTGCGTCGTCTTTCGCACGCTGTAATTGCGGCAAGAGCGTGACGAACTAAGAGTTCAATTTTGATGCAACGAAGGAGAAAAATATGAAAGTGTCACAAACGTATCGAATCGTTTTGATTGCAATTGCAGCATTCTTACTGACACCGATGTTTTACAGGGGAGCGGTCGCCCAGGCGAAACCCCCTCAAGGAGTTAGAAACATTGTCATTGTTCACGGCGCGTGGGCCGATGGATCAAGCTGGTCTAAAGTGATTCCGCTGCTTCAGGCCGAAGGATTCCATGTCGTCGCCGTTCAGAATCCTTTGACCTCGCTGGTCGACGATGTTGCCGCCACCAAGCGCGCCATCGCAGCACAGGATGGCCCTGTGCTGCTAGTGGGCCATTCCTATGGAGGAGTGGTTATCACGGAGGCAGGAAACGATCCAAAGGTAGTCGGGTTGGTTTATGTGGCGGCGCTCGCGCCGTCAGACGGTGAGTCGGTTGCCTCGGTCACCAAACCGTTTCCGCCGGCTCCCCTAGGCAGCGAAGTCCAGGCGGATGCTGATGGTTTTCTGACGGTGACCCCAAAGGGAATCGCTGAAGATTTCGCCCAGGATCTGACAGACAAGGAGAAGCAAATATTGACGGCGACGCAGGCTCCCACAGCAGCAGCCGTTTTTGGGGCCACAGTCACGACCGCCGCGTGGAAGACCAAGCCATCTTGGTGCGTGATTGCGAGCAACGACCGCGCCGTTTCTCCGGAGCTTCAGAAGGCCGAAGCGGTGGCGATGAAGGCTGCTTCGATCACCGTTCCTTCCAGCCACGTGCCGATGCTATCTCACCCGAAAGAAGTCGCAGACCTAATCGAGCAAGCGGCATCGAAAGTCGGGAGTCACTGAATCCATGACCGCAGTGAGATTAGAAGATGCCCGCCGCGTAATCAGCGCGGCGGAGAAGAAAGCAATGGAAATTGGCCAGCCCATGAACATCGCAGTGGCTGACGAAGGCGGAAACATCGTAGCGCACGTTCGTATGGACAACGCATGGATTGGCAGCATTGATATTTCCATGAAGAAGGCTTACACGTCGCGCGCATTCGACATTGAAACGAAAGAATTGGCAAAGCATTCGCAATCGGGCGGCGAGTTCTTCGGCATTTATGTTTCGAACAACGGCAAAATCATGATTTTTGCTGGCGGTATCCTACTGAAGCTGGACGGCAAGGTCGTAGGGGCGATTGGCGTCAGCGGTGGTTCCGGCGATCAAGACCATGCCGTCGCTGCGGCCGGCGCCGCCGCGTTCTAACCCGGCTGAACGAGCCGCCGCCCTGCAAAGAAAGGAGGACTATTCAATGTCGCATCACTACTCTGGCCCTGACTTCGGCTTCCCTCAAGGGGACGCCCGACTAGACTTCACGGATTTGTACGCCTTTCCCAAACCTGGAGCGACTGGAAAATCGATCCTGATCGTGAACGTGCACCCGTCTGCCGGCGAAAACCCTCCTGGGCCAACCACGACGGAGCCTTTCGCACCCGAAGCAGTGTACGAGCTCAAGATTGATACCGATGGTGATGCGGTTGCCGATATAGCGTACCGGGTGCGGTTCTCCGCTTTCGAGCGCGGCGCACAAACCGCGAGCGTCCGCCGCGTTGATGGCCCGCAAGCCGCTGGTACCGGCGATGGCGGGAAAATGATTGTTGAGCGCGCGCAGGTTTCATTAGGGCGCGACGCGAAGGTTACAGAGGCAGGCTATACCCGCTTCTTTGCCGGCTGGCGCAGCGACCCTTTCTTCTGCGACGTGGAAGGCGCGAAGAACAACTTGAAGTTCACGGGCGACGATTTCTTCGCTGACAAAGATGTGTGCAGCATCGTTCTTGAAGTACCGAACTCTGCTCTGGGGGCAAAAGAGGTTCGGCTCTGGGCGCGCACGCTTACGCCACATGATGGTGGTGGCTGGCGTCAAGCCGAACGCGGAGCCAGGCCCGCGCAAGCGGTGATACTTGTCGAGGAAAGAGATGCCTACCTCGGAGGTGAACCGGCGACCGATGGGCGGTTCGTTGCTTCCTTCGCGCACGCTCTGGAGCACACAGGTGGATATACTTCGGCCGAGGCGAAGCGCGTGGCGGCGACACTGCTCCCAGATATTTTGCCTTATGACTCTTCGCGACCGGCGTCTTTTCCCGATAACGGCCGGACACTCACCGACGATGCGTTCGATTTTTTCATGCGCGTTCTCACGAATGGCAAAGTCAACGGGGACAACGTCGGGCCCCACAGCGATTTGTTACTCGAGTTTCCTTATGTAGGACCACCTCATCAAGACCGTGTGACGAAGCTGCCCCATAAGACGACCCCAACGCAAAATCAAACGTGAAACCAAATGCTAAGGAGAAAACAAACATGAAGGATCAAAATTACGCAGCAACAAAGACTCGTGAGATACGTCTGGCCAAGCGCTCGCCCGAGTATTGGCGAGTCACGTTTGATCACCCGCCACTCAACATCTTCGGCCCCGAAATGCTTCCGCAAGTGAACGAGATCATCACGGCAATTGAAACTGACGAGCAGGTTAAGGTGGTTGTCTTTGACAGTGCCGTTGAAGGTTTTTTTCTGATTCATCTAGATTTTCTTGCAAAGCTTGACGATTTGGCGCACCTCCCCCCTGGACCCACAGGCTTGCATCCATGGCCCGAAATGCTGGTGCGCCTGAGTCGTACATCTGTGGTGTCGATAGCGTTGATTCGCGGGCGGGCCACGGGTATGGGAAGTGAGCTTGCCCTTGCTTGCGACATGCGTTTTGCGAGTCGCGAAAAGGCCATCTTGTCGCAGTTTGAAGTTGGCGCCGGTTTGGTGCCTGGCGGTGGCCCTATGGCGCGACTGTCACGCCTCATGGGAAGAGGACGCGCACTCGAAGTAATTCTAAGCGCGGACGACGTGTCAGGCGACTTGGCCGAGCGCTACGGCTACGTGAATCGTTCGTTGCCGGATGCCGATCTTGACGCGTTTGTTGATGCGCTTGCCACCCGGATCGCCTCTTTCGACAAACAGACAATCACGGATACCAAGCGCCTAGTCGACATTGCTAGCTTGCCGCCTGATATCGAAATCGAATCCGGGTGGAATGCTTGTGTTGCTTCGATGGGGCGACCGGCCACGCAGCAGAGAATCAAAACGCTGTTAGAGAGAGGCTTTTGCAAACCCGGCGATGCAGAAAATCGCTTGGGAGATTTCGTTGGACGCTGAGCATCCATATCGGCAGCCTCCAATGGCACACCGTGAAAAATAAGAACGCGGACGATCAACCGAAACTGCAGGAGCGAATCAATGAATACGGACCCGAAAAAGAAAATCTTAGACGACTATGACTCTCGTCCTGTCACTGCCGAGCAGCGATTGACACAACTTGGCGTCAACCTTCCAGCGCCGCCTGAGCCGTTCGGCATCTACGCGGAAGCGGTGCAGACAGGCAACATGCTCTTTCTCACCGGAATGCTTCCCACTGTAGGCCGTGAAGCCAAATTCATCGGGCGCATCGGCGCGGAACTAGACGTGAAAACGGGACACATGGCCGCTTACCTGGCGGCGGTCAACGCACTCGCTGTTGCGCGGCAGCATTTGGGATCGCTAGACAAAGTTACGCGGATCGTCCGGCTCGGTGTGTTAGTGGCCACTTCTGGAGATGTCCGGGAGCAGCCGAGAATCGCTGACGGCGCTTCCGAGCTGCTGCAGGACGTTTTCGGAAAAGACAAAAACCCTAGCCGACTGGTGTACGGCGTAGCCAGCCTTCCGCTCGGCGTGCCGGTCGAGCTGGAGTTGATTTTTGAGGTATCCGCGTAATGCCGCCCCGCTGGAATGAGAACCGGCTCACAGCGAAACTCGGGATCGCCTATCCCGTCATTCAAGGTCCGCTCGGCGGATTGTCATCACAAAAATTGACGGCAGTGGTCTCAAACTTTGGCGGACTCGGATCGTTCGGTGCGCACAGCCTGACGCCGGAAGCGATCAAAGAGGTAATCGCAGAGATTCGCTCCCTTACATCGAAACCGTTCGCAATGAACTTGTGGGTATCGATGGAAGACGAAGGTGCTCGAACATCTGATGAAAACGCATTCAACCGAAGCCTTGCGGCTCTTGCCACCCATATCGCAGCCTTGGGAGCGCCGCGTCCGGAATACAATCCTCACTCGTGGATGCGATTTGAGCATCAGGTTCGCGTCTTGCTGGACGCGAAGGTACCAGTGTTCAGCTTCATCTTTGGAATTCCGCCAAGAGAAGTCTTAGAGGAGTGCCGGGCCAAAAGCATCTTGACGATTGGCACAGCCACCACACCCGAAGAGGGTGCAGCACTTCAAGAAGCCGGCGCGGATGCCATCGTCGCTTCCGGCTTCGAAGCCGGCGGGCATCGCGGTTCATTCCTGCGAAGCGCAGAGGATTCACTCACTGGCACGCTGTCGCTCGTTCCGCAGATTACCGACAAGGTCAAAGTGCCCGTAATCGCTGCTGGTGGCATCGCAGATGCGCGCGGCGTAATTGCTGCCCTGGCTCTTGGTGCAGAGGGCGTGCAAATGGGAACGGTATTCCTGGCGTGCGAGGAGTCCGGCGCGAGTCTCCTTCATCGTCAGGCTTTACGAGGAAAAAAAGCTGGGCACACCGCGTTGACAAAGGGCTTCACCGGAAGGCTCGCGCGGGGAATCCACAACCGCTTGCTGCAGGAGCTGAACCAGGACGGAACGGCGATTCTGCCTTATCCGTTGCAACGAAGCCTCGTCAGAAACCTCGCGATCCCGGCGGAGGCGGCGGGCCGATCGGATCTCCTGCCCCTATGGGCTGGTCAAAGTGCCAATCTTTCTACATGCACCGACGTATCGGTTTTTTTGACCTCATTGGTCGAAGAGGTTTCTGAAATCGCAGGGCCCGTCATTCGGTGGAGCTCAGCCCGCCGTGAAAAGCAAATTCTTAAATAAAATAAGGAGAAAAAGAGAACGGAAATGTCAAATATCACCAACAAAGTTGTGGTAATCACCGGAGCCAGCAGCGGGATTGGGGAAAGCACCGCGAAGCTTCTCGCAGAACAAGGAGCAAAAGTTGTACTAGCCTGGATTTCCACGGCCAATCGTTGACCTAAGTGGGCGGCGTGTTTTGACGTCCATCGTAGGTTGTCAGGCGTAAGGGTAATCCATTCCACCAGGGCACTGCGATACGTTTTTCCATGAGATCCGACGCTAGAAG
>WNGP01004845.1_pt1 | contig 15205 bp, 6 predicted proteins | sample 5407671 | NCBI WGS metagenome assembly WNGP01 (sample SAMN13153381, study PRJNA577476) | soil metagenome | isolation source: 40 cm soil or saprolite under Garry oak tree replicate 2 | place: USA:California | collected 2016-06-15 | reverse complement strand
CTCTTCTTTTTCGGTGGGGTCTCGGAGATGAGCGAGGAGCCGAAGGATGCGGGTCTCGAGGTTCGCATGGCACTCGCGGGACCATTGACGAGCTTCGCCATTGCTGGAGTTCTAGGTGCGCTCTGGTATGTGAGTAGGTTGGTCTCTGCGCCTGTTCCGATCATCGCAATCCTCGGCTACAACGCCGTGATCAATGTAGCCTTGGGGGCGTTCAATCTTGTCCCAGCGTTTCCTCTTGATGGCGGCCGAGTATTACGCGGTAGTCTCTGGGGTCGTTCTAAGAACCTGTTGAAGGCGACGCGGAACGCCACACGCGTTAGCGAGGCGTTGTCACTCATCATGATTGCCGCCGGTCTATTGTTGGTGGTGGCGACTGCGGATATCTTCAACGGTTTGTGGATTATCTTCCTAGGCTGGTTTATCCGGTCCGGGGCTGAGACCAGCCTCAAGCAGACCGAGATGACCGAGGCTCTTCACGGGATCAGCGTTGGCGATATTATGACGAGAGACCTCCTTACAGTCTCGCCTGACATTAGTGTCCAGAAGCTCGTGACCGATTATTTCCTCATTCATCCTCATGGTGGCTATCCGGTGGTTCGGAACGATAAGCTGGAGGGGGTCGTTACGATGTCTTCTGTCAGATCCATTCCAGCAGAGAAACGGGAGATGGAGACTGTTGCCCAAGCGATGGTTCCTTACGAACGAATAGTGACCATCAGCCCGAACGCTTCAGCCGCTGAAGCATTGCAGAAGATCGCGGAGAAGAATATTGGACGATTACTAGTGACCGATGGTGATAGGATTCTGGGAATGATTACTCGGGGAGATCTCATGAAGACGATCAGAACCCGCCAGGACCTAAGACTTTAGAACAAAGGGAAAAAGCTCTGTCGTGATCCTCAACTCGCCCTGCGCCATGCAATATCGGGTTGGCTGTTTTCCTTGTAGCGCATTCTCTTGCCTTGTGTCATGCCGCGTGATTCGCTCATCTTTTCGTCAGTAAAGTAATACCGCTCCTAGCTGTCGACTTTATTGTCGGTTTCGCGCGCCCCTTTCCAAGTGCTGCGAATCTTCTGTTGGCTTAGGCAGTCCGAAAGGGACCTACGAGCTTCGAGCTCTCTGCTGACCGGCAGAAGAGGGATTTTCCGGTAGTCCCTCTAGCGATTCGGGTTTCGCCCTGTCGATCGTCATCTGGTCTGTGTGGATGATGAGTCGTGGAGTTTTTAGAATCTGCTCGTAATCCTCCGAACTAGGGTCAAGGTCAGAAGCCACCCGATGCCAATGGTCCGGGACCGTGGCGTAGACTGGTTCGAATACAGCCCACCGGTCTGTGTAGGAGAAGTATCTGCGGCCGATCGTCAAGAGTAGCATGTATGCCTCTCCAATGGATTGCTCGTCCAAAGTCTTCACGTGTTCTCTGAAGTAGAGCATGAGTCGCTCTCTGTGTTGTTTCATGGTCTTGGTCCGCGCCAGCCTCCATCTTGGAAACTCAGCCAGAACTTCCTGGCCTGGAATATTGCAGAGGGGGCAAGAATTGGCCTTGTGGTCTTCGTCGTTCAACGGTGTTCTCGAGTCTTCCATTTGCTGCTTCAGAGACTCTGGATGTGATCAGTCGATCTGCGACGCGATTCTATCCTGATTCATTATCGAGTGGTCATCGTGGTGGCTTATGACCTGCTTCTGGAGAATATTGCTCTCAGGGAAGATTGACGGGTAGACGCTGCTATGATCGGCTGGGGCGTATGTTCCGGCTTGATTCTGTTGATGAACGAGAACAGGCGTTCCATGTTCTGGACAAACTCTGCGGGAAGCTGGCTGAACGGAGTGTTCGGGAAGTCGTTCATGATCTGCCTGGCGACACGGAATCTTGAGAAACCGATTTCTCTCTTCTTCAGCTCTGCCTCCACGTATCTCCTGATCTGCACATCCTTCGGGAGGGCTTCGTTGCCCAGTCGGTTCTTGCCTAGTTCTCTTGAATAAGCGTCGTTTACGAACTTGAGGTACAGGCTGGGAGGCAGGAGGTCTTCTACCTCCATCACGCGTCCTGGTTCCTGGCTAGCATCGTTGACGAAGATTACGTTTGTTTCTCTTGCTATCGGGCTTTCAACCAGCTGTTTCTTGACACTGATTCCTTCGACATCTGAGTTTAGTAGCACCGACACACTCATGTTATGTCCAGTGAGCATTGTGGCAAATAGCGCGGATTTTTGGCCCCCACCGGAAGGCGTGATTATTATGTCATCGGCTATGTAGCCATGGTGTTTTTCTTTGAAATGCTGCGAGATCGTCGAGAGTATCCATAGGTCAGTGATGTTTTCCACAAGGAGACTGTACTCCCCCGTGTACAAGCCGCGCGAAAGGGCATACCCTAATGCGGCCTGGAGCGGGAATAGTGCTGTCTTGTCGGTTGTCTTTGTAGGCTCAGAGAGCTTTGTGCCTCGCGGTGTTTCGCCCAGAACGCTGATCGTGTCGAGTGCGTCCAAGTCGATCATGAAGGGGGAGTGGGTCGAGTAGATGACTAGGTTCTTCTCGGATAGCTTGGCGAGGACTCGGAGGAGATCCTGTTGCGCAGCCGCGTGGAGGTGTAGCCCGGGCTCATCTAAGAGGAGCACCGTATCTCTTCCTTCGAGAGTTTCAGTCATGAATACGATGTAGAAGGAGAGGAACCACTGGAATCCTTTGCTACTCTGCTCTAGCTCGACTCGTGAACCGTCGCTTGCGTCTGCTACCCAGAGTCTCAGATAGTCGCCGTCTATAGCAAGGTCTAGCCGAGCCTTTCTCTGCTGCCAGATGTCAGCCAGGAGACCCGAGACGGATAGGGCTGCCCTGTCAACCATGAGTGCTCTAGTATCGAAAGCGTCCTGCATCTCCTGTGAGGATTTACCATCGCGTGTTCCCAGCTTGACCAGCTTTTCAGGGTCCAGTTTCAGGAACGATAGCAGCATACTGGCAGTGTTTTCCTCTGGGCTGAGTAGGCCCGCCCTGAACCGTTCCGCGAATGATGGGAGATGGATTCTTCCGGACAGGATTGCATAGTTTTCGAAGTAGACGAAGACAGGAAGTCTTTCGACAATGTACTTGTTGATTCGAGAGTCGATACTCGCCCAGTCGATCGTGTTCAATATGAGGCGTACAATGTCACCTATGACCTTCTGGGAGCCCTCGTCTGGGCTCTTCCCTACTAGGGTCTGAATTTCTTGGACTTGTCTGACGAAGGCTTCTCTGGATGAGGATGCGTTGGAGAGATCCGTCTCCTCGCCTATGCCGGTCCCGACTCTGCTAAGAGCATCGAGAAGCTTCCAGCGAACTCCTCCCTCTCGTCCAGAGACTGTATCATCGAGTCTGTCGATTGCGCCTCGGAGCTGGATAAGAAGTGGAAAGATTCCCTTGAGGTTGGGGGATGGGATCTGGATGTCTGGCAGTAGCTCTACAGCATACCGTCCCGCATAGTCTTTCTTGACCGACGCGCCAGACACTTCTGCGAGGCGCGAATCGATCTCGGATAACACGTTTCTGTCCTCGGGACCCAATGAAAACTTTAGCTCCACGACCGTGGCTTTGTCCTCGTACTCGTGGAATCGTCTTCGTGGAAACTCCTTCAGTCCATTGTAGGGCTCCGGACTGGCAGGGTTGAACTTGTGCAGGGCTCTTAGGATGCTTGTTTTTCCACTTTCGTTCTTTCCGACTAGGGCTTTGACATGTTCGACAGGTGCTTCGCCGGAGTCGTCTATGCACCTGTAGTTCTGCACCCTGAAGCTTCTCAGCTTCATAGAAGGTTGCACCTCATCTTTTCTCGTTTCATTACTAACATACCCATGAATACTTGACAGACTGAACTCCATCCGTCTCGGCAGAACCGCCATTCCAGTGCGCGTGCGTTTATCGCTCTCACGGTTTCTCCTCTTTCTTCAGATATCTGTACCCGCGGAATTGTGAAGGGATGACCTGTGTCTGAGCCTGCAACTGGTTCTGGTAAAGTTGCGACCGATGATGATCGTGGTTCGCTCTCCCGACATTCGTCCCATTGCTTCTTGAATGAGCGCTTCAGACTTGGAATCAACGTTCGACGTCGCCTCGTCCATTATCAGTATCTTGGGATCTTTGATGAGTGCTCGAGCGATAGAGACTCGCTGTCTCTCACCCACGGAGAGGGTAACGCCTCGTTCGCCAATCTCCGTGTCATACCCTTCGGGGAGAGCTAGTATGAACTCGTGCGCGTTGGCGGCTTTTGCTGCCTGGAAGATCTCTTCCTGGCTTGCCCCAGGCTTGCCGTAGGCAATGTTGTCCCGTACGCTACCAGAAAACAGGATCGGGTCTTGAATAACAAGTCCAATGTTCCTTCTCAAGAACGACAGTTTCAACACGTTGATGGGATAGCTGTCAATCCGGATGGCTCCCGAATCCGGCTCGTAGAAGCGCAAGAGGAGATGGACTATGGTCGATTTTCCCGCACCGCTCGGACCAACTATTGCTATAGTCTCACCAGGGTTGATGACCAGGCTAAAATTGTCCAGGACGGTCTCGTTTCGCTCGTACTTGAACGAGACACCATCGAATTCTATCCTTCCTAGCATCTCAGGCGGGGCAAATGCTCCCGGCACATCGAGAACCTCAGGCTTCGTCTCTGTAATCTCGAAGATTCTATCTCCCGCCGCGGTGGCTTTTTGGAACTTGAAGTTTGACTTGCTCAACGATATCAGAGGTGAGAACATCTTATCGAGTAAACCAAGAAAGGCGACGAGTGCTCCCAGGGTTAGGGCTCCCTTAAGCACATCGGGAACAGCCACGACGATAAGGGTCAAGAGCGCGAAGGTGGTGACCATGTCCACAGCGGACCCGTATACCGAGTCTAACTTGGCTAGACTAATGTTGGACTTCACAATTGCCAAGGATTTGTTGCGAAAATCCTTGGCTTCTTCCTCTTCCATCGTGAAGCTCTTTACTATGCGCAGGTTGCCCATCACTTCGTAGGCTCTCGATGAAAGGTCACCTACTGCCTCTCTGATTCTCTTCGACGCCCTTTTGATCCTCCGTTTGAACAGGTTCACGACGATCACCATGCCAATTATGAACGGAACGACCATGAGGGCAATCCTCGGGCTGGCGTAGAAGAGAAGGACGGAAGCTCCGGCTACCATGCCGAAATCTGCGCCGAGAGAACTAAGGTCTGATGTCAGAACGCTCTCGATCTCGTTTGTGTCGCTCATGACCCGAGAGATGAGTTCGCCGGAACGGCTGTGGTCCAAGAATTGCACTGGAAGATGCTGAATGTGGTCGTAGACCTGTGTACGTAGTCCGTGAACAGTCTTCGAGGCGAGAATTTCGGTAAAGTATTGGTCGACAAAATCCATTATCTGCTTTGCGAAGAAGGCCCCACCGAGCAGAGCTATCACTGTGGGTAAGAATCCTACGTTGCGAAGCGCGATAACATTCCCGAAAAGGAGAAACCCAATTATCCAGGGTTGTGCCAAGTTCAGAGCGTCACTAGCTGCCATGGCGATTCCAATTGCTAAGACATATGGCCAGTGTGGTCTGAGATAGGAAAACAGTTTGCGCAGAGTACCCTTTGGCTTTGATAGAATCATCAACGAGATGATGCCGACTCCCAGAACGCTGATGCTGAGAACCGCCAGTGGGTCTAACAGGATCGAGAGGAACCCATACCTGGCTATGAGCGAAGTCTTCAGAGCCGGGTTCGCCTGGCTCACGAACGTGACATAGTTCAGCAGCGAGATTATGGCAACCCACTGGAGAATTATGATTGCCCTTGCGATGCGCAATGCCAAACGTTCTCTGGACTTTTCCTGTCTTGCGGCACCTGGGCTCGCACTCTTCTTCTCCGGGTTCATCGTATCCTGTTTCACGATGACCCATCCTCCATCCATTCAACGAATGGCTCCTGGCCTGGAAGTCTGTCCTTGCGAGTATCGTCTTGAGAGAAGTAGCTAGCCGCAGGCCTAACTGAATCGGACTCGCCCCTGCCCCTCATCCCGACGTAGATCGCAGCGACAAGGGCAGATATCAGGACCAGGAAGCCCAAGCTTGCCACGACGCCATCGTCTACTGGAAGCCCAAGGGTTCTGTAACAGGTTACGCAAATCTGACCGGGACCCGGTCTCACCTGTATGATTATTGTTTGAGCAGCTTCCATTGGAGGAGTGCCGTTGTCGGTTGCCTTGAACGTGACAGAGTAGTTTCCCGCCTCGTCAACTGTCGGGATCCAAGAGAACTGTCCGGTGCCATGGTCAAAGCTTGCCCCCGAAGGAAGGTTTTCCACAGCAACGTAGACCGGTCTTCCTTCGGGATCGGACGCGGCTACGGTGAAGGTGAGAGACTGCCCGACACTTACTGTCTGGAACCCTAGCCTACTGGAAAAGACGGGCGGGCTATTCTTCGCAATGCTCAGAGAGAGGGTTGTGACCGTGGTGGCACCGTTAGTATCCGTGGTCGTCAGGTTGACCGTGAAGATTCCGCGGGACATGTACGTGTGGGTAGCTAGGCTACCATTGTCGTCTGGAGAACCGTCGCCAAAGTTCCAGCTAAATACGAAGGGACCCGCACCGCCGTTGGCCGTCGCTGTGAAGGTCACAGACTGACCGGTCGTTGGAGTAGCAGGGCTAGATGTGAAGTTGACACTAGGGGCGACAGTGACACTGATCGGTAGAGAGGCGGATGAGGTTACACCGAGAGTATCGGTTGCGGTAAGTCTAGCGGTGAAGGAACCTGTCGTAGCATATGTGTGGATTGTGCTGCATTTGCTGGCTGACCAGCCATCGCCGAAGCTCCAATCGCAGACTAGACTACCAACTCCACCGGTAGATGTAGTTGCGAAGCTTACAGGGACTCCTGCATCAGCCGGGTTCGGACTGGCCGAGGTCGTGACCGTGAGTCTTGAATTGATCAGTAGGGTTTGGGCGGCTGTTGCCGCGTGATTTGCGGAATCAGCCGCGCTAATTGTTACAGAGAATGTTCCAGCAGCAGTGTAAGTGTGTGCCACAAGGCTGCCTCCGACCGCTGGCCCTCCATCTCCGAAATCCCAGCTGAACGTGTAATTTGGCGTGCCACCTGTTGCCGTGACAGAGTAACTGGTAGATACTCCGATCTCCGAGGGAGATGGAGCCATAGATGTGATGCTCACGAGGAGACTTTGAGTCACAGCCACAGAGTGGGTCACAGTGGCGGTCTCGCCAACTACATCAGTGACCGTGACAGTCACGTTGAATGTTCCAGCAGCAGCGAATGAGTGACTCGCAGGATTGCCTGATCCTGAACCACCGTCGCCATAGTTCCAGTTGAAGCTGAACGGGCCCGAACCGCCGGTTGTTGCTGTCGTGAAATTCACGGGCTCGCCAACCATCGGCTTAGCCGGCCCAAAATTGAAGTCAACTCCAGGCAAAGGATTCACAGTTATCGTAACGCTGGCTGCCGTAGTGACACCGACCACATCAGTCGCAGTGACAGTGGCAGTGAACGTTCCGGTATTGGTGTAAGTATGACTTGTTGAGCATCCGGTGGTGCCAGCCGTGTCGCCGAAGTCCCAACTGCAAGTGATGGCACCGACACCCCCGGCCGACACAGGAGCAAGGCCTACTCGCACACCTTCGTCAGTCGGGTTCGGCCCAGCGGTCGCAGTCAGAGCCAACCTAGCGTTGACACCGACAGACACACTGCTCCGGGCGGTCACACTGAGAGTATCGGTAACGGTGACAGTTGCGTTGAATGGTCCAGTAGTGGTGTAAGTGTGGTTTGCGGAGCATGCGCTAGCGGTACCACCATCTCCAAAGGTCCACCTGCAAGCACCTGCGCCAACACCGCCTGTTGTAGTGGCAGTAAAGTTGACCAAAGCACCAACCTCTGTCAGATTCGGACTAGCATTGGCCGCAACGGCAAGCTTCGCATTGATGGCTACGGTGACGCTGGCGTTCGCGTTCAGACTTAGACCATCGGTGGCGGTGACAGTGGCAGTGAACATTCCGGTATTAGCGTAAGCGTGGGTCGTCGAGCAACCAATACTAGTAACGGTATCACCGAAGGTCCATCTGCAAGTGACAGATCCAACACCACCAGCAGGTGTCCCAGTGAAGCTCACTGCTGTGCCTACCTCAGTGGGCTTCGGATTAGCGGCAGAAGTTACGACAAGCTTCGCATTGACTGTCACAGAGACGCTATTGGTTGCGGTCACGTTCACAGCATCAGTGGAAGTAACACTGGCAGTGAACGTTCCTTGGGTGGTGTACGCGTGAGTTGTAATGCATCCGGTGCCCGCGGCTCCGTCACCAAAAGTCCAGGTGCAAGTCGCCACACCGACACCAGTTGCTGTGAGTGCGGAAAAGCCGGCAGCCGAGCCAACTTCGGTTGGATTCGGACTGGCGGCAACGGTAACCGTCAGCTTCGCATTGACCGTCAATGAGACGCTACTGGTCGCAGTCACGCCGAGACCATCAGTCGCCGTAACATTGGCAGTGAACGAACCAGTGGTAGCGTAGGTGCTGATCGTCGAGCAGCCAGCGCCTGTATTAGTATCACCAAAGGTCCATCTGCAGCTGACGGTACCAACACCACCAGCTGACGTAACGGTAAACCTTGTCGCCTTGCTCACCTCGGTCGGGTTTGGACCGGCAACAGCTGTGACATTCAACCTAGGATTGACCGCCACCGAAACCACAATCGACTTTGCTGTCACACTGGTCGAGTCGGTGACCGATACCATTGCGCTGAATGTTCCTGTTGAGGTGTAGGAATGGGTAGTAGTAGCCGTTGCGGTTGTTGCGGTCATGCCATCTCCAAAAGTCCAGTTGTACGAAGCGTATGGAGGCGTTCCTCCCGTGACTGTGGCAGTGAAGGTTGTGCTGACTGCAAGCTCCGTCAGATTCGGGCTGATGATCAGAATCACAGCGAGTGCCGATCCAACATTGAAAGTAACCGACGAGGTGGCGGTGACAGCGAGAATGTCCGTGGCAGTAACTGTGGCGGTGAACGTCCCGCTACTCGTGTAAGTGTGGGTAGTCAAGCAGCCAGAACCAGTAGTGGTATCACCAAAGTTCCAGGCGCAAGTCCCCATACCAACACCACCGGAAGGAGCGGCGGTGAGGGTGAGGCTCTGCCCAACTACAGGGTTAGACGAACTTAGGGTCACAGTCACCGTTAGCTTGGAGCCAACGGCCATGATTGTGCTATTTGTCACAGTCACGCCGAGAGCATCAGTCGCGGCGACAATAGTCGTGAATGTTCCAGCACTAGTGTAGGTGTGGCTTGCAAAGCATGCGCTAGCCGTACTACCATCTCCAAAGGCCCACCTGCAAGTCGCTGCGCCAACACCACCTGTAATCGGTGCCGTGAATCCGGCCGCAACGCCAACCTCGGTTGGATTCGGACTAGCAACTTCGATTACGGTCAACTTCGCATTGACGGTTACTGAGAGGCTAGATGCTGCTGTCTTACCAGCCGAGTCGGCGACTGTTACTGTTGCGGTGAATGTTCCCGTCGAATTGTAAGTGTGGCTCGTAGTTGCCGCGGTTGTAGTCGCGGTCGTGCTATCACCAAAGGTCCAGCTGTATGACGTGTAGGGGGACGTTCCACCAGCAGCTGTAGCCGTCAGGATAGGACTGACGGTGGGTTCGGTCACGTTCGGACTGGCATCTAGGCTTACACCGAGCGTGGATACGATATTGACGGTAACCGACGCGGTAGCAGAGACTGAAAGAGCGTCGGTAGCTGTGACCTTGGCGGTAAAGGTTCCCTGAGTGCTATAGACGTGAGTTGTGGCGCATCCGGTGCCCGTGGCTCCGTCGCCATAGTTCCAGTTGCACGTAGCCACGCCAACGCCGTTGGCAGTCGCGGCCGTAAAAGTGAGGCTTTGTCCGACTACGGGGTTAAGCGCACTTGCGGTTACAGCCACGGTCAGTTTGGGGCTGACGGTTATGGTCGTGTTGTTTGTCACGGTTACGCCCAGATTGTCGGTCGCAGTCACTGTTGCGGTGAAGTTCGCGGCATTAGCATAGACGTGCGCGATCGAGCATCCAAAGGCAACTGGAGAGCCATCGCCAAAGTTCCAGTTGCACGAGACCGGAGATACGCCACCTGAGGTCGTCGCCGAAAAACTGATGGAATAACCAGCCTCGGACGGGTTGGGAACGGCATAGACAGAAGAGACTTGTAATCTTGCAGCGATAGCAACGGAATGGGATGGCGAGGTCGCAGTAACTCCTGCCGAGTCCTTCACTGTGACTGTCACACTGTATGTCCCGGACGTCGCATACACGTGTGCGACTGAATTACCTGAGCCGGCAGAGCCGTCACCGAAGTCCCAGGTGAATGAAACATATGGTTGCGTTCCACCGGAAGCTGTCGCTGTGAGGTTGACTGCCACGCCAACCTCGCTTGAACCGGAGGCAGTGACGGCGACAGTCAAGGGGGGAGCATTAATGGTAATGCTCGCAGATGCTGACGCGAGTCTGCCCTTGGCGTCGGTAGCGTTCACTCGTACAGTATAGGCTCCAGCGACAGCGTATTTGTGGGAAGCCTTGCCTCCGGTGGCGGGGTTGGTTCCGTCACCAAAATTCCAAGAGAATGTGTAGGGAGAAGTGCCGCCTGAGGCTGCAGCCGAAAAGCTGACGCTGGTTCCATCTACGCCAGAGGAGAGACCACTGATCGTCACGGCTAGAGGAGCGGCAACGGTGACCGTGGCTGATGCCATGCCGATCTTATCGTTCGTATCAGTAGCGTTCACCGTCACAGTATAGGTTCCAGCGTTGGTGTACGTGTGAGTCATGGTGTTGGGAAGGCTGGTCCCGCCAGGCGCGTTGCTCGCAGCATCGCCAAAATTCCAGCTGAACCTATACGGGGGAGTTCCGCCTGCGGCGATTGAGCTGAAGCTGATGGACTCTCCCACCACGGGCCGGGTTAGGGAGTATGAGAGGCTCGTCTGAGGTGCTAGGCTCTTGAGGAATTCGGTCATGTCAGATGCGGAACCGTCTTCAGAGGTTAGGGACGAGAGGCCCCATGCTGTTTCAACCGTGGTAAGAAGCGAGTAGTGATCGTACGATTTTGAGGACTGGAATTTTGTCTTGGCAACGGGGCCCGCCCAGATGGCGGGGACATTGCCGACGGATGACCCAGTGGACTCGGCGAACGTGACGAAGAGGGCTGCGTTCTGGGTCGTGAATACGTAGCTGCTAAGTATCTTCGGGATTAGCTGTGAGAGATACCTGTCCCCGGTTGACAGCGGGCAGTCGTGTATGTCGTCGCACTGGTTGGGCGTGAGCCAGTTGTAGTTTGCCGCGGAGGAGGTGGAGCTGAGGGATTTGAGGAACAGGTCATCTGTCTCAATGGTGGACGTGACCACCGAGTTTGCTCTGAGCAGGTTGTCGCATCTTGTGGGATCGTTGATGATGTCTTGGAAGTAGAGGAACGGGAAGTGTTTAGAATTGTACTCGGCGTTGGACGGAGTGAGGTTGCAGCCTTGGGACACGGGATAGTCTTCCGCCCATGCCTTCCAAGTAAGTCCTGCTCCCTCTATACTATCAACAATGTTCGGATCACTGACTGAGCACTGCGTCGGGTAGCAGTCGGTTGAGAGACCGAAGGTACTGGCGCCGATGAGAGCGATATAGTTGGGATCACTTACAGACGCTGCGACATCAGAATAGTCCGAGGCATACCCGTAGGTGCTTGCTAGAGAGTTCAGGTAAGGTGCGGCAGAGGACCCGTAGACCTGTTTGGCGCTAGCATTGTTCATGACGATGATGACTATGTAGTCGAAAGGTGCATGGCTGGAAGGTGTCGCCTGGACAGCCAGAAGGTTTCTCCTATCCTGGTCCGTCGATACCGCCCAAGATGCTACCAGGATTCCGAACACGAGGCATAGCCCCAGAACTAAGACTCTGAATCTGGCTCCCACGTCGACCGGTCTCCATGATGTCTGCATCTGCAGTCCGGGTCTGGTTTGTATGAACGGACGGAGGGTCTGGTCGAAAGCCCAATCTGGCCTGTCGCAGTGAATCTAAATTGTCCCAAGAATCCGCGCCGCTCCACTATTTCCGACGGCGTACGATCATGAAGATCATCAGCGGGAAGGCGCTCATCGCCGTGAGTATACCTCCCACTTTGAGGGTGGCCGCTGAGACTCCGAGGAAGCTGAGTTCAACTGGGCCAGTGATGGCGGTTATGTTCATGACTTGCGAGACAGTGTGGCCTAGCGAGTCGGCCACCGTCACCTCGACCCGATAAACGCGGGGAATCGTATAGTTGTGGAGCGGCGTCTGACGGGTGGACGTCAGACCGTCTCCAAAGTCCCACGAGAAAGTGTACGGAGACTGTCCGCCGGAGACTTGCGCGCTGAACGAGACGCCCAGCGGGGTGAGCCCCTGGGTTGCGTTTGACGAGGCTGCGAGGGTCATTGCAGGATGCACCCACACAGCTACAGGTTTGATCACGGTTACCCCACTGTCATCCGTCACCGAGAGCGTGACCTCGTAGACTCCAGGGGAGGAGTAGGTTTGGAGAACACCGATTCCCGTCTGAACCGATCCATCTCCGAGCTGCCATTGATGGGCGATTATTACTCCATCGGGGTCATAGCTGGAGGAGCCGTCGAAGAATACTGTTTCTCCGGCGAAGACTACTGCAGGTGTCCAAGTGAATGCTGGTACGGGAGGCACGTCGTACTTGACATTGATGATCCTGTAGGTCCAGATAACAGCTCCCGTGCTGTCCCTGATTGTCAGCGTGACATTGTACGAGCCCCCACTTGGAAAAGTGTGGATGGCCGGGTTGCCGGTTCCGTTTGTGCGATCTCCGAAGGTCCATGCGAATGTGTAGGGCGCTGTTCCCCCGCTGGATGTGGCGTTCAGAGTAACTGGGTATCCCGCTGCCGGGCTGGACGGGCTGAATGTGAAGGCTGCTGTGGGAGGCTGGACTGCTGCAGCAAAGACGGGGCTAGTTATCAGCGGTCCAAATTCGTCTCCGGCGCTTGGACTGGCAGGCCTTCCAGGCGGAGAGAGAATCTTGTTGTGTTGTACGAGAGGAATCAGGACTAGGCAGAGCATTATGATTGTTAGAGCCCTCCCAGCCATTCGGCCGTTACGAGACTGGACTGAGAGTCTAGACGCGGGTCTGCGCCGGCTTCGAATTGTTGACGAAATCATGAGTCTTTGCTCCTCCCGGTCTGAGGGTAGCCGCTTCGTGCTTTGAGAAGGCAGCTCTGGCACTCGTTCAGCCACTCCGAGATCAGATCAAAGTCTGGCCTCAACGCAAGCAGGTAGTAGGTGTGGTAGATTCTCTGAAGGTAGGTCTGCGCTTCGAAGACTGCTGCTCGCTGGGCAAAATCATCCTCTATGTACGGCATGTTTTCTCGATATTCTTGGACAAATGCTTCAACGGCCTGGAGAGTGGTGTCTCCAAGTCCGTGCGTCATCTTTGTCTGGGCGGTGAAATATCCAACGTCAAAGGCAGGATCACCCATCCGGGTTTCCTCGAAGTCTATGACAGTGGTGAGACCTGGTGAAACGATGATGTTCCTCGGGTGGTAGTCTCCATGAATGGGCTTCTTCGTGTGGAGATGGAGGGATTTCTGCGCGCCGATCAGCTGATCTGAGATCGACTTTATCTCTGACTTTAGAGTGGGAAGGAGCCATGATGCCGCCCTCATATATCTGTGAGAGTTTGCGATCTCATCATCCCGAGAGGACGCACCGCCCAGTGTAATGTTGCAACTATGCAGTCTTGCGAGCCACTGGGCTGCGCCCTTCACGTAGGGGTCTGGATCGCTTCCCCTCTCTAAAATAGCACGAAGCAGCTCCCCCTCTGCCTGCTCCATCATCAGGAATGATAGCGCAGGTATGTAGATGATGGGACTAGGTACTCTGAGTCTGCTGTCTTCTCCGAATCCGTTGAACCTGAGAGTCTTCATGACGGAGAAAGTGTGGCCGAGACGCTCGTCTGATTCTCGGTATAGACCGATGTAGTTTCTCGTCGAGTCCTTGAACCTTAGAGTGTAATCGATTATTACTTTGCGTAGATGTCTTTTCAGGATTCGCGTCTCGAAACCTTGTAGCTGCTGTTGTAATCCTGGATTGAATGCCTCGGTGCTTAGGATATCCCTAACGAACTCGGCCTCGGTCAGTCCATGGAGGATGGGCTCGTTGAACGATGGGCTGTCAGGATCGTTTCGGATAGTCTGGGTCATCCTGAGCTTAGTCCTCCGCTCCTATCCAGACGGTGAAAGCGCGGAATCCTGTCACCCTTAGAAGGTAGCCGTGTCCGAACCTGTCTTGTCTTGGCTTATCCCAGATCGCATATCCTCCGTCAATCCTGGCCCCTACGGTCACGCCCTCATTGGACCATCCCCTGATGCCCTTTGCGGGGGAGCACTCCTCGACCGCTGAAGGACCGCTCCTCAGGAGCTGCTGATAGTCTGGTGAGAATCCTATCTCTGTGGATATTTTGGTTAGAGAGTTTGGAAGACCGTATTCTGTGCGGATCGTAGTATCGCCCTGTCCTAGAGTGAGATTCTTCAGTATTCCGAAGCCACTGCTCTTTTTCTCGGAATTTGAGAGTCTTGCCCATACAGTGTCTCCGTAGGGTACGCGTATCTCTGTGGAGTAGTGGTCATGCTCGTATCCAACATCTGCGAGTGCTCCGGGATGATTGGGTGGAGCATCCATGTATGCGTGGAGGTCTTCGAGTAGATTCCAGTCGTCGATCGGGTTCCCGATGACCAGTCTGCCCGGTGGATTGCTGACGGTGAACAGGTAGACTAGTCGACCGCCATTCGTTGGAGAGAAGACCGCGAATAGCTTGTTATTCTTGAGAACAAGCTCGTCGTCTCCATCCGAATCAAGATCCCTAAGATCTGCTTGGGCCCGGTCGCTCTTGTGGGCCATCCAGTGGGCTGCTTCAGCAACTATTGCTGCGATCCGACTGTGGCTCGCTATGGCCCGGGTCCACGCGCTGGGCCCCTCGTCGCTTACATTTTCTCCATGGGCCCCGGTTCGGGGAGTGTGCCATGCCGTCTGCCACGTGGTCGCCAGCAGAATCTTCCATGCGAGCTGTATGAGACCCGGGTCGGCTCCTCTGGAGTCAAGCTCTCGAACTCTCTCCTCTGACCAGGCATAGTAGTTGCGGTAGAGGGACCATCGCGTATCGTAATACCACGATTCGTAGTTCTCGCCTGCCCCGAACTCATTGACGAGTTCTGCGTATGCTC
>WNGP01002567.1_pt1 | contig 15205 bp, 7 predicted proteins | sample 5407671 | NCBI WGS metagenome assembly WNGP01 (sample SAMN13153381, study PRJNA577476) | soil metagenome | isolation source: 40 cm soil or saprolite under Garry oak tree replicate 2 | place: USA:California | collected 2016-06-15 | reverse complement strand
AGTCTAGCGTTTAAGTGGCACAAGCCGCTTTCTGCACGGCTGCTGCCGGTGCTTGGCAAGGGGTGGGGCGAGATGACGGAGTTCGACGATCCGTTCCTGGTGAATGCCAAGCTGCAGTCGTTGGATATCAAGTAGGGTTTTCAGTTTTCAGTTGTCAGTTTTCAGCCGGAGAGGAACGGTCATTTTTCTCTCTGCGCCCAACTCGCAGACCTCGCAACGTAGCTGCATCTAAAGGACTTGATTGCTTTGGCAAGCTGCGAGGAATTTAAGTGCTATCGTTGATGACTTAAGATGTTGGCTGGCAAGCGCGAATGTGTTGATGGAACTGGGGACGACTGTAGGAGGAATTGAATGTCACGATGCAACTTCGTTGCTAGTCTTTTCTTCGTTGTGGCCGCTAGTACAACGCCCCTTTGTGCGCAAATCCCGCCCAAGCTGCAGTCCTCTCCACAGGACGTAACGGTGTCCCCAACACCCGCCGCGAAGCCTTCTGACGTTGTCTCGCCCGAGGCGATTCTGGCAGCAGCCTACGACGTGATCTCGGGCCCAGCCATGCAAAAGCGTGATTGGGATCGGTTCAATTCACTTTTTTATCTGGGTGCGCGTTTAGTACGCACAGCCCCCAAGAAGGAGGGCGGCTTCAGCGCAACTGCAATTACTCCACAGGGCTATGTCGATCACGCCAGCTTGTATTTCGAGAAGAACGGCTTTTTTGAGCGAGAAATTGCGCGGCACACTGAACGCTGGGGGAACATCCTACAAGCTTTCAGCACCTACGAGTCGCGCCATGACGCCAAAGACGCACTTCCCTTCGCCCGTGGCATCAACAGCTTTCAACTCTTCTTCGACGGGAATCGCTGGTGGATCCTCACGATATTCTGGCAGGAAGAAACCGCCCAGAACCCTCTACCTGCTGAATTCCTTCCCGCTTCGCACTAGCGTAGCTAGCCTTGCCCGCGTTCAATTTGGATGTCGGGACAACCAGGCCTTTGTTTGTGCCTCAACCAAAGTTCTTGTCAGTTTGCACCATTGCCGGGTAGGAACGAGGCGCGGACTAGGCTTCGAATGAGTAGATGACGTTGGCCTTCGACCGCTAGGAATGGTCTCGGCACTTCCCACTGCCACCACCCTCCGATTCTCAGGGGAGTCCCATTTCGGGGTTTGATCACGGTTCGCTTTCGCTACGCCTGTCGATTTGCTCGCCCCCCTGTCGGAGCTGACCAGGTTTTCACCCAGCCAACGGGGACTTTTATTTCCGGGCTTTCGACGGATTGGTCATCCGCTCCGCCGCCGGATATCGCTACAGTGGCAACTGGTCAAGTTCCACTGACGGGATTTTCACCCGCTAGAACGCCAACTAGCATCGCTGCAATCCTCGAAAGGGACTTTTGGCCCGGAATAGTCTCCAAGTAACGCCGTCATCCGGGCACAGTCTCGAGAGACGCCGCTATGGTCTCTGGCTGTCACTGCTGACCTCCGGCTGATGGTGCGCCTGCGTGCTTGACCACAGTCACGGTCACCTGCGAAGGATACTGCCTCGAATGATGAACGGAATTATGCGCGATGACGCCTTTTTCCTCGTCGTAATTGTTGCCGCCGGTATTCAGGTTGCGGTCGAAGCGTGGAAAATTGCTGCTCGATATTTCGATGCGCAACTGGTGTCCTACATCAAAGTAGTTGCTGGTGTTAAGAGGCTGCAGCGTGACCTTGTACACCTTCCCCGCCTCCATCCAGACCAGCGGCTTATCGTACCCATCGCGATACCGCAACCGTTGGATGGATTCGTCGAGGTTGTAGACCCGCCCGTCTGGATAAACATCCAGCACTTTAACCGTAAAGTCCGTGTCCTTTGCGTCCGACGAGACATACAGCGTGGGCTCGATTGGTCCGCTCAGCTCTGTCCCTTCTTTGAAGGGCACCGATGTGTAAACCAAAATATCGTTGCGCGCCTCCATCTTGCGCTGGTCGAATGCGCCAGCCTGAACGGCCGTTCCCGTGCAACACACATTTCCGCCGTAAGAGGGCACCGGGTTCATGGGGTCGTAGGTAAACGAGTCTGGCTTGTCCGCTGCGGGAGGCGACCCAACGAGCACGCCATCTCCCGTCAAAGAGTTCGCGCGGCCCGCGCTCGACAGATACATCATCATTTGCTGCGCCCCGGCAGGCGGCCAAGTCTCCGATGTCTGCCACTTGTTGGCGCCCATGGTGAAGTAAGTGACCTTCGGCAGCGATTCAAGCCGCGGGCTCTTATCGCCTTTTAGGAAGCGGTCGAAAAAGCCGTATACGATCTCCTGGTACTCGAGCCGCGCATCACCCATGCTTCGCTCGCCGACGACGGTATCCTCTGTCGCGCGCGCATATCCGCAGTGCGTAACCGGTGCAATGACTGCCCATTGCTCATCGGCGAGTTCAGGTTTCGCCGTCTTGCGCACGTGGTTGTAAAGCGCGAGATTCGGCCCGACCGACACGTCATACCACGACATGAACCACAGTCCCGGAAGATTCAGCGGCATGTCATCGTAGTACAACCCGCCCTTATACCAGGCCTGATCATTCGGCGTCCGCTGAATCATGCGCCCGCCAGTATCCACGGGCATCGAGTCGGCATAAATTCCGTGCGGTGCATCCACCGCTTTCAGAATGTCTTGCTCCGGCAGATGCCACAGCGCCTTTGACCAATCGACCGGCGGAAGTTGCTGCGCAAGATCGAACGCTTTCGAAGCGCGAATCAAATCCTCCCGCGAAGTGTCTGGCGGAAACATTGGCCGTACCTGATTCTGCTCGCCGTAAAGCCAAGTGATAAACAACATCTGAACTGCGCCGCCGCGATACCAGTTGCCCTGTTCGTGGTATGGTGCGACCCGCCCCACACCGGCGCCAAAACCTTGGACGTTCATCGCCGCATAGGCGGGATGACCCATCGCAGCGACGCCCATCTGATATTCCGCCGTGGAAGAGCAGCCCGTCGTCCCGACTTTGCCGTTCGCCCACGATTGAGACGAGAGCCACGCCAGCGCGTCATAACCATCCGTCCGCGGTGCGCCAAGAATGTCGTAGTTGCCTTCGGAAAAGAAATGTCCGCGCTCGTCCTGCACCACGTATGCGTAGCCGCGCTTCACCGCGGTCAGCGCCGCCTTCATGTCCGCCGGCACTCCGTTGCGCACATCCCAGAAATTAAAATTATACGGTGTGCGCACCCAAATGATCGGCACTTTGTCGCTGGCATTTTTCGGCCGGTAGATATCGGTAGCCAACCGCACGCCGTCCCGCATCGGCACCATCACCTTCCGTTCAATGATGGCCGCCGATTCGAGCTCCTTCTCCGTCTGCACTCGCTGCTCTTTCTGTTCAGTCGTAAGGGGCGCCGCCTGTTGCGCTCGCACTGTGGCAATGGCACCTGTACACAGGACCGCAGTAGCCAATAGCACCCTGACAATGGATTTCTTCATAGACTAGCCGCCCTCCCGGAAACGGGAGTGTGATTATCACCGATCCTGTCCCTCGCGTGAAGATTAGACAAGGTTCCTACCAAACCCACGAGGTCGCGCGCGGACGGCAATCCGGAAACTGGAACCCGGCCGATACGCCGTAGCTCCGGCGAAACGAGTGTTCGCGTCTCCGGATGCCAGTAAGCGGTGACACGCTGAGGATGAGGCGAGTCGCTGGTCGGCCTGAACAAGATGGTGGCAATCCCCCCTCTCCGCCAGAGCTCTCCACATCCCGAGGTAAGTTTTGGGGCTAAGGTTGCCTAGCTCTCATGTTCGATAATCTTGCTGACTGGAACCTGTGGAAATGAGAAACGTGTGGCAAGCAACGCTTCCTCAATTTCAACATTCCGACTTATTCCAAGGCAGGCTGCAGAGAGTTTCCTCAACGATTAATTCGCGCCGGAAAGGGCGGTCTAGGAAAGTCGCAGGCTCTTGGCGACTTCATCGGGGGAATCCGACGCGGCGAGCCAAGTCTGTGTATCTCGGATCTGAACGCCAGGGATCGAAGGCCGGGTCAGTCCTCAACCAAAGAATCAGTCCCTGCGAGCGAGCTTGATACGCTTTTTCCAGCCATGCAAAGAGATGGTCCTTCTCGCCGACGCGAGCGTAAAGCATGGCATGCTCATAGGGATCACCCGGATTCTTTTTCCATTCAGACTGATGCTGTTCGAGATTCAGGCGCCAGTACCCCGGAGCACCAAGACTATAGTAAGCGCGACGAAGACGCTTGAAGCGTTGAGCGGCAGCTTCTTTGCTTTCGCCGTAGAGAACAGCAGTCTCCTGCTGTATATCAATCGTTTTGGAAATGTCGCCTTTCCATTCGTATGCCGTGGTCACAAACCATCGTGCCAGGCCATTACCGCGATCCATTTCCAACATTTTCCGGCCGCCTTCGATCGCTGCGTCATATTTCCGCCCGGTCAGCAGGGGAGCGAGAGCAAGTGTGTTGGCAACCGGAGAGAGCGGGTCAAGTTGCTGTACCTTTTTCATCTCGGCGGTGGATTCCGCGATGCGATTCCCCTGAGCCAGATACATGCCATACCAAAGGAGCGTCCATGAAGCGCCGGGATTCAGGTCGAGGGCGCGACGAAATTCCCTTTCCGCATCCAGGAAGTTCCACTCATACGTGTACTTGACCCAAGCCAAAGAATTATGCGCCGGGCCAAGCGTTTCATCCATTTCAAGAGCCTTCATGGCGGCCTGGCGGGCCTTGAGCAGCCCTTCCTCGGCGGGAATCATCTGAGTGGCGACGCCCCAGCAGTACGTCTCGGCCAAATCTGCGTAAGCCTGCGCGTATCGAGGCTGCAATTCGATCGCACGGCCGAAATTCAAGACAGCTTTTTCGAAACCCTCGGGATTTATTTGCGACGCGTAGTGGCGGCCGCGCACATAAGCTTCGTAGGCCTCGGGGTCCGCGCGCTGGATGCTGGTCAAGCGAGCTTGTTCCTCCGGGGTCAGTGCGACCCGGACCTCACGCGCAATCGACCGCGCCACTCGGTCTTGTAAAGAAAAAACGTCGGTCAAATCTCCCTGGTAGCTATCCGCCCAGAGATGTCTCTCCGGTGAAGCACGAAGCAGCTGTGCAGTGACCCGCACGCGGTTACCGGACCGCAGCACCGTTCCCTCCACCAGCGCATCGACATGTAAATCTCCGGCAATCGCCCCCAGCGACTTGTGCGTTCCTTTGTACGGCATCACAGATGTGCGGGAAATGACTCGCAATTCGCCAATCTTTGCCAAGTCCGTGATGAGCTCGTCCGTCATGCCATCCACAAAGTATTCCTGTTGCGGATCATTGGAGAGGTTCAACAGCGGCAGAATGGCAATCGAACGGATAGGAGAGAGCGAACCGCCAGCCCGGACCCGGCGACCGATTCCCCACGCCAACACTGCAACTGCAAGCACGGCGGCAACGCCCAAAACACCGCGCCGCCTCAGTGTCTGCGATGTGGCGGTACGCGGATGGCGCCCGCGCGGCGGATCGGACACCGTGACCTGACCGACGAACCTGTAGCCGCGGCGGGGAAGGGTCTCGATGAAGCGCGGATTTTCCGCTGAATCTCCCAACACCTCACGAATCTTATTGATGGCCGTGCCAAGGCTATGTTCGAAGTCCACGAACGTGTCGGCGTCCCAAAGGTTCTTGCGCAGCTCGTCTCGCGTGACAATTTCGCCGGGCTTCCGGAGCAAGGCTATTAGAACCTGCAGAGGCTGTTCCTGCAGTTTGAGGCGGACGCCGGATTTGTGAAGTTCGCCCGCTTGCAGATCGACTTCAAATACACCGAAACGAAGGGATTGGGGAGGGTTCACGGGCTGTTCCATTTGGCAATCCCTGACCTTCCCGCGAAGCTAGCACACGCAGGGTGCGTCGTCAATTTGCCCACTCGAATTGAAACGCAGCCGCAAGTCGTTTCGCTGCAATGCGCTAGCTGTTGAAAAACATTTGAAGCATAGTGCATTGACCCTTAGCGATTCTTCTCTAAAATGGCCGCGTAAGAATTCCAGAAAGCGGCGCAGAGAGAGTTCGACACCGCTCCGGATTCTTCAAGTATTTTCAAGACTTCAAGGGAGGATCAATGAAGATTCGATCCGTAGTCAGCAGAGCGTTGGTCGGCGTCGGTGTATTCGTCTTGGCGATGGGCATCCTAAGCGGGGCTTCGTCCACGCCGAAGGCTGCCCCAGTTCCGGTGAGCACGGAAACTCACTGCGTTCTCCTGGGCGGATCCATCATGACCAACTTCGGCGCCATCGATCAAAACACCACCATGGGAACTGCGACGGGAAATCTGAGGGGCGCCGTGAGTGGAACCCTCTTGGGTGCACCCCAGCCGGGGGCGGGAAATACCCTGCTATTCCATGTCCAACATCATTGGGTTACAGAGTCGGGAGAGACGCTCTTCTTTGATCCAGCAACGGCCACGACGGTTCCACTCTCGCAAACCCTGTTCGCCGTACTGACTTATCCCCTACATCTTACTGGCGGAACAGGAAAATTCGCTGGCGCGACGGGAGATCTGAACGCCATCGGCGAGGTCGATTTGGTCAAAGGGACGGTATTCCGGTACAGCGGGCAGGTTTGCTTTGCGGCAGCGGCTGAGGATTAATGTACCCCCAATCGGTTTGTGACTAAAAAAACGGCGCCCATGAAGTGCATCCGAGAGTTCCTCAGATCGCCAAAACCGCTTGGGCGAGTAGTTGACCAACTGGCCCGTGCGCGTCGCGGCCCAGAAACGAGGTCGCGGGAAGCGAAAGATGAGGTTCTGAGCGAATGGTCGTCGGCAATCCGCAAGGTATCCGCAAACGGCGGTGTGGAAGTTGGCTGGGCACCGGGACGACGCGACTAAACGTCCCGACGGCTGATGACGGCCAAGGAGAAAAAGGCATGGAGGCTGGAGTCGCATTGAATCTTTATCGTCTCTCCTATCGACGAGGAAAATGGCTTTGCTTTTCTCATATCGACCAGCCTTGGCGGTAGTCGCGGCGCAAGTAGTCGTTGGCTTGGAGCACGTTGGTTACGCGCATGTTGGCGCCGTCGTAGTAAATCTTTTTTCCGGAGCGGAGGGCGACTACGCCGAGGAGCATGACCTCGGTGAGGCGGGCGGCGTACTCGAACGGAGACGAGGCTTCCACCTTTCCCTTGGCGGCGTCTACCCAGTTCATTTCGTGGGCCTCGCCAGCGATGCGAGGAAGCTTCTGCGCGGGCTTACCGAAGGAATCGTGGAGCGACTTGGGCAAGAGCCGGGGCTTGAAGCCGTAGGTGTCGTGGAGGAGCTTGCCCTTGGTGCCGATGAGCAGCGCGCCGCCTTCTTGTTTCAACTCTTCGTCGCCGAGCTCTTCAGGTTTGTTGGGTTTGAGGCCGCCGTCGTACCACGTCAGTTTCACGGGCGGCATCGGACCCCGCGCGGGGAACTCGTAGAAAGTCAGCGTGGCGCTCGGGTAAGAAGCGCCGTTGAAAGGGGTTGACACGGTCTCAACGCTTGTCGGAAAGCCCAGGTTGAGCGCCCACATAGTGTGGTCGATCAGGTGTGCGCCCATGTCGCCGATCGCGCCGACGCCCCAGTCGGTCCAGCCGCGCCAGTTGAACGGGTGGTAGATCGGGTGGTAGTCCACGTTTGAGGCGCAGGTGCCTTGAAAAAGATCCCAGGCGAGCCCGCCGGGAATGGGGTAGTCGCCGCAAATGGCGGCGGCAAGGCGAGCGTTGACGTCGCGGCCGCTCCATTTAAGTGGTTCGGGCGCGGCCTTCAGCGGCTCCGGCCGCGGCACGCCTTGGGGCCAGAAGCCGAGGGGCCGGTTTGTCCAGATATGCACCTCGCGCACGTCGCCGATCGCGCCGCTCCACAGGTACTCGACGGCGGTCCGTCCATCGTCGGAGGAGTGGCCCTGGTTGCCCATCTGCGTGGCGACTTTGGTTTCCTTTGCACGACGCGAAAGCTTGCGAGCTTCTTCGACCGACCAGCAGAGCGGCTTCTGGACGTACACATGCTTGCCAAGCTCCATGGCCGCCAAGGCAATGGAGGCGTGCATGTGGTCGGGCGTGGCGACCATGACGGCGTCGATATCCTTCTGGCGCTCGAGCATCTGGCGATAGTCGGTGTAGCGCGTGGCTTTCTGGAGGTGGACAGACCTGAGTCTGATCATTCCGTCAATGCGCGCCTGCGCCTTGACGGGATCAAAGGGCGCCGATGACTCGCCGGGCTGCGGCGGGGCGGGCAGCTCGATGCGCTTCTTCAGCCTCTCGATGTCGATTTCGAGCCGGTCGAATCCTTTGTCGGCATAGCGCCAGTCCACGTCGCACAGCGCCACGATGTTCTGGCTTGCGAGGTTGATCAGATTGGTGCGGCCCATGCCGCCGACACCAACGGCGGCGATGTTGAGTGTGTCGCTTGGCGGAGTGAATCCGCGGCCGAGGACGTGTCTAGGAACAATGGCACACGCGGCTCCGCCAGCAGCGACTTTGGTGAGGAAGGTGCGACGCGAGATTTCTTTCTTTTTGCTCATGAGCAGGTCTCCATAACTATCCGCATTATCGCGCGCTCTTGGAGCCTTTGTGAAGGCAAGCTTTAAGCTTCACGCGGATCAGAAGGAAGGCGGGCGCTGGTTGGCGACGGCGAAGGCGCGCTCGAGGGCGATGCCGACGCGGCCGAGGGTGCCTTCCTCGAAGAGGCGGCCGATCAGGGTGACGCCGTGGGGCACGCGGCGTGGGGCAGAGAATTTCGGCAGCGGATTCTTGGGATCGGGGGCCCAGTCCGAACGTGCTTCAGACACTTCGACGAAGCCGGCGCGCAGTGTAAGCGACGGGTGGCCGGTGTGGTTGCTGATGGTAAGCATTTCGTCGCGCAGCGAAGGCACGAGCAACAGATCCACCTGCGAGAAGATGCGCGCCATCTCCTGCGCTACTTTGCGGCGGAAGCGATCGGCCTGGACGAAATCAACGGCGGAGAGGAAGCGCGACTGGCGGAAAAGGTTGGGCCAGGCGTCCGGAGTCTGGACTTTGAGCTGGTCCACGCGGTGGCTCAAGGTGAGTTCTTCGAAAGCGGCGGCGCCTTCGGCGAAGAGAATCAAGTTGAGGGAGTTATACGGCCAATTGGGAAGAGAGACCTCCACGGGAACCAAGCCGAGCTTCGGTAGCATGTTGAGGGCCGCGCGATCCACATCGGTAGCGGGATCTTCCTTCATCCAGGCGGGGAAATAGCCGACGCGCAGGCCCTTGATGCTCGCGTTCGAATCAAAATCCAACCGGGTAGGCACGCTGGAAAGATCGCCAGCATCCGGCCCGGAGATGACTTGCAAGACCAGCAGCGCGTCTTCTACGGTGCGCGTCATGGGGCCGAGCTTATCGAGAGACCAGCAGAGGGTCATGGCGCCGGTGCGCGGGACACGGCCGTAGGTGGGGCGCAGTCCAGTGATGCCGCAACGCATGCTGGGGCTGATGATGCTGCCGCCGGTTTCGCTGCCGATGGAAAAGCCGACGAGGCCTGCAGCGGTGGCGGCGCCGGGACCGGCGCTGGAACCGGAGGCGCCTTCCTCGAGGAGCCACGGGTTCACGGTTTGTCCGCCGAACCAAATATCGTTGAGCGCGAGGGCGCCAAGACTGAGCTTGGCGAGGAGCACGGCGCCCGCCGCGTGGAGGCGCTTCACGACGGCGGCATCGTCCTTGGGAATGCGATTGCGGAAAGGCTCGGCGCCATAGGTGGTCGGAATTCCGGCGGTGTCCAGAAGATCCTTGCCACCCCAGGGGATACCGTGGAGCGGTCCGCGATACTTGCCCGCGGCGATTTCTTCGTCGGCCATTTTCGCTTGCGCGATTGCGAGATCGCGCGTGAGGGTGATGATACAGCGGAGCTTGGGATCGAATTGCTCGATGCGCCGCAAGTAGATTTGCGTGAGGCGCTCGGAGGTGAGTTTGCGCTGCTCGATCCAGCGCGAGAGCTGAGTTACCGAGGCAAAAGCGATGTCCGCGTCGCTGGCGGGCAGAGGGCCGGGATCGGTTTTGCTGCGGATAAATTGATCGCGCTGGGGGCCCGCGGTCTGGCCGGGGAGAACGGCATGGCAGCGCGAGAAGGGCGCGAGCGTGGATTCGAGCGCGATGGTGCGAGGACCGGTACGGCGCTCGTAGACCGAGGCCAGGTTTACGCGCCAAGTTTCCGCAGCGAGGGCGCGATCCGCGGTTGATAGATTTATTTGGACGAGCTTTTCTGCTTCGGCAAAAGTGGCAGGCGAGACATCTGGGCCGACGGCGGGGCCGGTGCCGAAAGCAGGCGGAGCTCCAGGCGGGAGTTGCGTGGGCTCCTGCGCGAGTTCGTTTGCGTGAGCTTGCGCGCCGCTGCTCGAGGCGACGGCTGCGCCGATAAGACCGAGCGAAGCCTGGGTCAAGAAATGCCTGCGCGATTTGGACATGGACCCTCCGCGCTGCATTGTAACTGATAACTGAGTCTTGCTTGGAGAGCAGGAACTGGCCTGAAGAGAGAAAAACGCCCGCAAGGACGCTGGCGCTACCGGGCACGGGATGATTGTTATTCGTTGGCGTTGTCGGCGGCGGCCGTGGAGGAAGCCGAAGATGCGGTTGGCTTGGCGGCGCTGCCAGCGTCGAGGTGGTCGAAGTTGAAAAAGGCGTTAAAGACAAGGAAATAGCTGCCCATGGTTTCGCCCCGCCACATGGGGTTGTTGGCAAAGAGCACGACGTGGCCCTTGCCGTGGGGAACATCGACGACGGCGGGCTTTTCGGCGATTTCGCTGCCGCTGGTAATCATGCCGCTGAGAAGCAAGTCTTTTTCGGCAGCAAAGCGCAGAACCACGCGTGGTTGCTGGTCCTTGGGCGGAATCGCAAAGCGGGCAAAGTCCGCTAGGTCTTCGGGGACGTAGAGTTCTTGTTCATGCGGGGTGCGCTTCACGGGTTTTTCGGGAGACTCGTAAGGGCGGGCCTGGATGACGTCCGGATCGCTGGCGGTGCCGCGTCCGCTGGAACGCGAGGGAGCGCCTGCGTTTTCATCGGGTCCACCACCTGGACCGCCGAAATTGCCGCCGACAGTGATGATGGGACCCTGGCGAAAATAGACGTAGAGCTTATCGTCGTAACCATAAGTGATGGGGCTTTTCTTGTCGTCGATGGTGGAGAGCACGACGCTGCCGGGGGCCTGCATGGTGCGGGCGTCGGAAACATTGACCATTTCCGTCATGCCGCCGGCGACGGGCAGCGAAGCGCTCGTTTGCACAGCGATGAGCAAGCCGCCATCGCGGACAAAGCGCTCCAGATTGGCAAGGCCCTGGTAGCCGAGGCCGCCGCGAATGTCGTCGGTGGAGTCGAGCCCGGGGGCGACAAAGTTGGGAGTTTCGGAAGAGTTTTTCCAGGGGCGAGGATCACCGCGCATCGGCAAGCCGCGCAGCACGGCGCTGAGCCCCGCAGGACCGCCGCCACCCATAGGCGGAAGGATGATGACGTCAAATTTTTCGCGGAGGTTTTGGGTTTCGCGCAGCCAGGTGTCGGCGACGTAGGTGTACGGGATTTTCAGCTCTTCCATGGGAATGCGGAACCAGCCATCATTTTGCGTGTTCTGCCAATTGTGGACGAGAGCGACGCGGGGAACGGCGAGTGGATGCGTCTTGACGCTCACAGTGGCATTCGTGGCATGGACTTTGAGTCCAAGTTCTTTGGCGGCTTTTTCGAGTTGCGCGCGGTCGGCGTTGCGAATGATGAAGGATCCGGCTTTGAACTTGATGCCATCGGCTTCGAAGGAATCTTCGGCGGCTTCCATGGAGACATTGGCCAAGCGGAAGCGGAGCGTGGCGAGAGAATTGTCCGTATTGTGCTGAATGAGGAAGGTCTTGCCCTGGCCGTCGATTCCGCCCGGAGGATCGATTCTGCCCATTTTTTGCATGGCGGCGCTGAGGATGGAGAGATCGGCGACACGCGTGGTCTTGACATTGCGCAACGCGCCGAGGGTCCAGCCGGTGTCGTCGTAGGAGCGAGGATCGCGCGGGCTGTAATACTGGGTGTCGAGGGCCATATCGGCGAGACGGCTGTAAGGCTGGTCCATGCGCACGACATAGCTGCCTGCGGGGATTACGGTTTCAGAAGGTTTCTTTTGGTCTTTCGGTTTGGCCGCGGCATCGGATTTTTCGGCTGGTTTTTCTTGCTCCTTTTCCTTTTCGCTTGCGGATTCTGGTGCGCTCTGGGCTGCCGGAATCCGCAATTCTTTTTCGAGACGGTGAACTTCGACGCCTTGAAGCTGCAAAAGATTGAGGAGGCTGGCTTGTTCGGCGGGACGCGGGTCGTCCGCGGGAAAGACCCAAGCCGCGGGGCCTTCGGTACGGGCCTTCAGAACGGCACGCTTGCTCTTCAAATAAAAATTGTTGAGAAATTTCTGGCCGTTGGAAGCGAGGTTGTTCATGCCGAAGAGGATGGCGCTCTCCTGCATGTTGACATTGTCGCGGGCGGACCATTTGATTTTGGGAAGTGGCGGATTGGGGCGGTACCATTCGCGACTCGTGTCGGGCGAACGAAGCGTTCGAACGCGCGTGTCAGCGCCGCCATTGCCGAAGGTTTCATAGAAACGGCCGATGGAGTTGTGATTGTTGGCGATGGAGAGGAGATAGTTGGGAGCCCAGCCGTCGTAGAAGCCGTGAGTCCAGACGCCGATGACGCCGCGCTTGGTCATCTCCTCAATTTCGTGATAGGCCATCTCCTGCCACTCGCTGATGACGATGGGATCGAGCCAGGCGTTGTAAGGACCAGTGCCGGTCATGATGTAGAGATAGGGGACGGATTCGTGGAGGTCGTGCATGACGGTGGGATGCCAGTCGAGGTAAGTCTTGAGCATGTTGCGGGAGAGTGCCAGGCTGACACCCAAGTTGTCGCGGTTATTGTCGTGGGAAACGTAGTGACCCCACCAGATGAGGGGATAGGGCGGCTGGTCGGGATGCTTCTTGTGCTGCATGTAGATGTCAACCATGCGGTCATGGCCATCGGTTTCGACGATGGGGGTGATGAGCACGATGGCATCGCGGCGGATTTTTTGGATGAAGGGCGTGTCTTCGACAGCAAGACGGTAGGCAAGTTCCATGAGCATTTCCGGGGAGCCGGTTTCTGGGGAGTGGATGCTGCCGTCCGCCCAGTAGATGGGCTTGCCTTCAGCGATAAGCTTTTGCGCATCGGCATCGCTGAGGCCGCGCGGATCAGCGAGACGAGCGGTGATTTCCTTGTAGCGGTCCAGTTTCCGGAGATTGGCTTCGTCGGAAACGGCTACAACGAGCATCTCGCGGCCCTCTTCGGACGTGCCGATGCTCCAAACTTTGACGCGGGGGCTTTTGCTGGCGAGGAGACGAAGATAGGCGTTGATGTCCTTGGTGTAATCTAGAACGTCGGGGACTCCCACGATGTGATGGAGGGCGGCGTCGGGCGCGGGCACGCAAGAGCTGAGAGGGAGATGGTCCACGAGTTCGGTGCTGAAGAAGGGTTCGGTGGTGAATTCTTTGATCTTCTTGGAGTACTCGGTGTGGTCGCTCAGGGAACATGGGCTGGACTGGGCGGAGCTGGTGGCCGCAAACAAACACAGGGAGAGAGAAACGCCGAGCAAGCTGCGCGTCATGGAACACCTCAGGGCGATGCGATCGCGGGTGATTTTATAGACTGTTTTCGGCGGGGGCGCAACCCCAACGTCGCGAATGTCGACGATGTGAGGCCAATTGGCCTATGATTGGCCGCCGGCGGTATAGGGAATTGAGGAGAGGAATGGATGGAAGAACAACTGAGCCTGGATTTTTTGCGCGTGGTGGAAAACGCGGCGATTGCGGCGGCGCGCACGATGGGATTCGGCGACCGGCACCACGCCGATGAAGTGGCCGTGGAAGCGATGCGCAAGACCATGGACTCGGTGGAGATTGACGGAACGATTGTGATTGGTGAAGGCGAGCGGGATGAGGCGCCGATGCTGTACATCGGCGAAAAAGTAGGACTGGCGACGCACGCTCCGAAAGCATTGTTTCCGCAAGTGGACATTGCCGTGGATCCGCTGGAAGGAACGAACCTTTGCGCGACGGGCGCGGCGAACTCGATCGCGGTGCTGGCGGCGAGCGAACGAGGCGGATTGCTGCACGCGCCCGACTTGTATATGGAAAAACTGGTAGTGGGGCCGTCGTGCAAGGGCGCGGTGGACCTGGATGCGCCGGTGGCCGACAACCTGAAGTCCATTGCCAAGCGGCTGGACAGGGACGTGGATGATCTCGTGGTGATCGTACTGGACCGGCCACGGCACGAAAAGCTCATTGAAGAGATACGCACCGCCGGCGCGCGGATCCGGCTGATTGGCGACGGCGACCTCTCTGCCGGAATTTCCGCCGCGGTGATTGGGACGGGCGTGCACGCAGTGATGGGCACGGGCGGCGCGCCGGAAGGCGTGTTGACGGCCGCGGCGCTGCGCTGCTTGAACGGACAGATTCTCGCGCGGCTGGTGGTCAGCAAGCCGGAGCACGCGGAACGCTTGGCAAAAATGGGCGTGAAGGATCTGAAGCGCGTTTACGACACCGAAGATCTGGCGCCGGGCAAGAAAATGATTTTCGCTTGCACCGGCGTGACGGACGGGAACCTGCTGAAGGGTGTGCGGTTTTTCGGGGAAGGCGTGCGAACAAGTTCCATGATTTTAACGCTGGACGACCGGCAAGTGCGCTTCATCGATTCCGTGCATCTGGAAAAGAGGCCGGATATCAAGGTGCGCTTCAACTGAATCCTGAAGTCCGTGCGAGGAGCGTTTCGCTCGGCTGGTATTCCGGAACGAGCTTCGAGCGCGCCAATCAGTGCGGCGAGGTTTCGCTCCCGGACACTTTCCGAAATATTTTGCAGCGAAGCATGGTTCACGTTAGCGTTCAGGTTGCGACGGAATTACCGGTGCGCACACTTCTGAACTCAAGAGTAAAGTTTAATGCTGCTGGTTCGCGATGGCCAGGAAGACGCGATCATCAACGGCAAACGAACGGGTGAAGAGAGTGGCGGCGTTTCCGCCCGCGATGGCGACGTGCCCGGCATTACTGCTCAAAGCCGGAGCGGCGGGCTTTTCGCCGGAGCCCGTCCCATCACCCGGCTGAAGCGAAATCCGGGTCGTCTTCGGCGTGCAGTTCGTCGCCCCGAGACAGGTATCGCGGATGAACACCTGGCGGTAGCCGCTATTGGTGCCGCTCGCGGGAGTCTTCAACGGAGAGGAAACCTGATTCGAGGAATGGCTAGG
>WNGP01002565.1_pt1 | contig 15207 bp, 6 predicted proteins | sample 5407671 | NCBI WGS metagenome assembly WNGP01 (sample SAMN13153381, study PRJNA577476) | soil metagenome | isolation source: 40 cm soil or saprolite under Garry oak tree replicate 2 | place: USA:California | collected 2016-06-15 | reverse complement strand
AGACTCAACAAGGCGCAAGGGGGACTCTTTCTCGTCTTGCCCAGCTCTGATCGCCTCTCAAGAAATCGCTCCTCAAGCAAGTCAACGGTTTCCAGGCCTTCTGCTGATGAGATTTCATCACCAAAAGCGCGGAAGAGTCTAACTTACGTACAATCTTCACCGACGCTATTCTGGTGTGGGAAGTCCACCGCAAGCCGGGTTGACTCTGACGAGGAAGTGCTAAGCTTTCACAATGTTGTTAGATTAGGGCAGGTGCATTATCCCATTTCGTGCTTAGTAGGTGTGCATACGCTTGCAAGTGGTCGTGAGAGTTCCGTGAATTCCTGTGAGACGACGATGAGTTTGATCTGGTATACTTGCACCCGAGACACACTCCTGTTCTTGGCGGGTCAAGAACCCTATCCCCTGAAGGGGATGGGCTTGCAGATGGGTGATATTACACGCGTCTTCCGCAAGCTGCTACTTGACCAGTCCCAGCCAGGGCAGACCGTACGGATACAATCGTGCGAGCCATCGGGCTAAGATATCGGTAGTGTCAAAGAACGTACCGGCGCGTGCGAGGCCAGCGTGCCGCTCTACAACTTCTAGGTTAACCAGCCTTAAAGGGGTTAAAGCAGTGCTTAGAGGAAGTGCAGGCCGATATCGTCGACGAGGCCACCATTACCCACGTAAGCAGTGTGGGTTTAGCCGTTCCCATATAAAACGGCTCCCCTTACGGGGCTGATTTTCCTCTCGTCCCCTGAACGGGACGAGTACCCAATCAGGAGATTTTTATGGCTGAAGTTGAGCTGCATCATGACTTGTCATTCATCGGGGAGAAGCAGTTTCAGATTCGCCGCGTAAAGATGAGAAACCTCGCCTCATACATTAGGTATAACCAAAAGTTGCGTTTCCCGCAATTGTTCTCATTTGGAGCATGTTGTGCATTGAGAAGAGGAGAGCACTATGGCAGACAAAGAGCAAAAAGCGGCTCCACATCTTTCACCATTTGATGCCATCCGCCATGTAGATGAGCAGCTGGGTGAGTACTGGAGCGCAAGAGAGTTGTACAAGATATTAGGCTACACGGAGTGGAGAAATTTCCATAATGTGGTTATCAAAAGAGCATTGAAAGCTTGTGAAGAGAACGGGCGAGCCGTCTCAGAACATTTTGTACAATCATACAAAATGTCGAAGACAGGGCAAGGAGGAAAGCGAAGCACAGAAGATGTGCTTCTCTCTCGATATGCCGCATATTTAGTGGTGATGAACGGTGATCCCAAAATGCCGATAGTGGCGATGGGACAAGAATATTTCGCTGAGCAGACGCGTCGGCAGGAACTCGCTGTCGGCCAAGCCGATGCAATTGAGTTGCTTCCAGCAAATCAGAAACGCCTGTATCGACGCGCTGAACTTTCCGTCCAGAATCAGCAGCTGGCAACTGCAGCCCGACAATCTGGCGTGATCACACCAACCGATTTTTCGACGTTTCAGAATCATGGCTACCAGGGACTCTACACGCTCACCGAGGATCAGATTCACGCACGGAAGGGCCTTCAGGAGGGGGAACGCATCTCAGACTGGATGGAGAGTGATGAGTTGATTGCAAATTCCTTTCGCGCCAGCCAAACTCGTCAGAAGCTCGAGCGCGAACGGATCCAGGGCAAAGAGAAAGCCAATCAGGCTCATTTCCAGGTGGGCCGGATCGTTCGTAAGGCCATTGCTGAAGCTGGTGGAGTCATGCCTGAAGATATGTCAGTACCCGAGAAGAGTATCCAGCAGATCCAGCGCGAAGAGCAACAGCGCTTGAAGCAGGGGCCACAACTGTCCTTGTTTCCTCAAGAGGAAGAGTAGCAGGGAGGCAATGTGGTGGGCTGATTTCAGTCTATAGCACTTCAACAGTCGACTTGGCCTTGAGAAGTGACGACAGGAAATGTCAGCGCCTCCTGAATCGCGATATAGATTTTGCCTTTCTACAAACCTAAAGCAAGTTTCGCCGATTCAGCGAAACTCATGTTGAATTTGCAAAGTCTTTAGTGCAAATGGAAGCAATGTTTGGCCGCTTTTCCAAGAAAGTTTGGCCGCTTTCAACCCGAACAGCGGGGAATTTTAGTGAGAAATCGCTGGGAAGTTACAAGAAAGTTTGGTCGTCATGTCGAAACTGACAGGAAAGTTTGGCCGTCCTTCGTTCGAAGGAACGAAGATGCCCGACGCCAGAGAAGGAACCTGGATTGAGGAGAGGCGGGGGATTGAAAAGGGGTAATGTTCGCCTGATCACGGTAAGATGTAACCGAGTTCAAAAGTTTTACAAACAGCAGGATAACTCCGCTGAAGCTGCTGGCTTGCTCTCTGCGTCTTGATAGATCCTTCTACATCAAAGTACTTATGGAGAAGGATCTCCTGAAGATGGAAGTGAAGCCAGCGCTGGCTCTTCCAGAAGAACGAGAAGGCACTGGCATAGAGATGATTGCTAGCTTACTCACCATTCCAGCGGTCCCCACACACGTCCACCCGACTTGCCTGCTCTGTGGCACAATAGCCGCTCGGGTGCATAGCCACTCCTGCTACAAGGTCGCTGATTTGCCTTGTGGCGGGCAACCAGTGCGCCTCGTGGTGGAAGTGCGCACATACTTCTGCGATGTGCCTGACTGCGCCCGAAAAATCTTCGTGGAGCGTCTGACACCTTTCATTGAGCCACGGGTCACGCAGCGCCTCTTTCAGACCGTGCAGACAAATGGCTTGGCTAGAGGCGGGAGACTTGGCGTCCGGTTGAGCGGTCGCCTGAGCATACAGACAGCAGGATGACGATTCTCCGACGCATCATGGCATTGCCTACAGAGTCGATTGGGCAAGTTTCACAGATTGGCGATTTTTCGGATCACTCGTGGGAAGATCGGAACCATGGTGGTGGATCTACAAACGCATCGAGTCCTTGATGTGCTTCCAGATCGAACCGCAGACAACTCAGCAGCATGGATTGCGGGAGAACCCTAAACTGACAGCTAAAGCCGTTTACTTTCCTTGGCACTGGTTTACTTCAGCGAACAACGAAGAAGCCTTCGATACACTCCACACGGCGCTTTAGCTGGATTATCCACAGCCGTGAACGCCCGTTCAGAACTCATTATATCATCTTCTTACATACCAGTCTGCTTCACCTTTGAGCTTCATCGGACCTAGATGTGAGAAGTCTAGAACACAATCGACAATATGAGCCAGGAAATACTCATGATAGAACAGTTTCAAGACTTTTTATCACTCAGTTTTGTATGGTCGTTCATCTTTCTCGTATAGGAGAGAAGGTAGACAGTAGCAACAGTTACGAGAACAGAGATACTAGCGCTCATAAAAACGAAAACAATATTGTTAGATCGTTGTTGGGAGAGCCCCACTATGACCCCAATGATGAGCGCCAGTATATCTGTGAGAACAAAAATCCCTTTGCCTCCATAGGTGAGGTATTTATCAGTCTTTTGCCTTTTCTGTAGAGAATTGCTATAACTCTCCCAATTCAAATTGTTGCTAGACTTGGACTCAATGTGTTCTATGATGTAGTCGCTCAATTTCCAGATACTTTGATGATTAGAGCGCCAAGCAATAGCTATGCAAAGAGCAAGCACAGGATAAAAGAGTAAAGAAGTTGCATTCTGCGTTTGCGATCCGAAAGCTAAAAGCAAACCAAAACCAGTTACGGTTAATGCGATCAGCTGGTAGCGTATTTCCTCTCGTTTCAATATTTCGCCGCGTAAGGTGTTATATTCCGCTAAGACAAGTGTTGGGTCCAAATCGTGCATTTGTATTACCTCCCTTGGATAGAAGCCATCAGTATTTTCTCAGCTTTCTTTGATAGTCAATGCGCTTTCCTTACGATGTCAGATCAAATTCGTTACATTACTGGGCATTCATGCAACAGTAAATTGCCTTTTCAAGCCGGTTACGTCAGCCGAGTGTATAGTAATCATCAGGATTTGATGTAACTTGCTCAGATAAAACATAGGCTGCAAGGACTAGTTAAGCCATATTATGAGCTACCTCTTGAAGCATGATAGGATGCGTGACGAACCAACGTCACTTAGTTGCTATACCTAGCATCCCATCGGATCTTTCTCTTATTTTGATAATGCACTCTAAAACCATCTTACCGTTTTTAGTGTAGAACCATACAGTAGATAAATCACAAACCACTAGGGAGTGAGTAGCGAATGATCAGAAAAACCTGTGCGCCCGCCGTGCGTGTCAGAACCTGGGTCGGCCCAGGCGGATCCGCCTGGGCTGTGAGGGTGAACGCCTGATTGTTGCCCAGATTATCCGTTGCATGGTCCCACTCAGCCTGGCTGCCGATCGCATGATGTTTGGACACGTTCCTCCCATCGTAGAGCTCGAGTCCCTTAATGGTGATCGTCTTTCCCTGTGTGAAGTAGGGAAAGTAATCCTTGCGAATCGTTGCAGTGAAATTGCCCGATCCGTTGACGAATACCGACCATTCCGTAGGGAAGTCGTGCCGCAGGCTGAAGAGTAACGCGAGATTAGACGGGGTATCCTGCTGTAACAGGTCGTCTAATGCCGTTTTTACCATGGTAGGGTTTACCCCCTGGCGTGCCGTGTAGCGAATGTGCAAGATGACATCCGAAATCGTCGCGTAGTCGAAGGCAGGGTAGTCCTTGGGCAGTTCCAACTTCCAGGTGCTCTCCGCGCCTGCACCCTCAAATGGCAGGAATCGCTCATCCCGCAGATTGGTCTCGAACATCCCACTCTCGTTGTTCGCACCACTTGTGACAATGGACTGCACTGCACCGACGTAGTCCACAAAGCGGACATCCTCCGAACCCTGTCGCGCATAGTCGTTGCCAGCTATTGAAGACTTGCGCAGACTACTCTGTAGCAGGGAGAGAGTACAGTTGACGCTGGTGTACGGCCCCACGATCGATGGTATGGAAAGCGCGACACTCTTGATGCGGCGCATGTAGTGATCGGGGCAGTCGAGGTCATAGAGCCATTCGGGAATCGTCACCTGGCACGTGCCGGTCGCCTTGAGCGTGAGCAAGGCGATAGGGTTGAGCTGACGCAATGATACGTGTTTGGTCAACTCCAGCTCGCGCTTGTTGTTATCGTGATACGCCATCTCCATCCGTTTGACATCCAGATAGAGCGCTTCACCGGAGAGCAAGCCCTTGCGGCCGCCATCCCAGTAGTTGAACTTCACAAAGTCCTGGGCGTCCACTTCCGGGCGCATCAGCTCCTGTTTCATCGTCCGCTCTGCCTTACGCGCGGTGTCGAATGCGAAGCGATAGTACTCGTAGTAGAGCCGCGAAATCTCGCCCTGCATCCAGAGGTAGAGTTCCTCATTGGTGAACTTGTCGTGGAGGAACTGCTCTACCTCCTTCTCGTTGGTGATCTGCTGCTGGATATTCAGATATTCATGGTGCGCGACCTGCTCAGCAATCAACGATGTGAGTATCTGCCGTCCGTTCTGCATCATTTCGTGTGCAGCGAGGTTGTATTGCAGCAACCAGTCGTCGGCGCGGCGATCATACGAAGCGGTTCTGGATGCCATGCCAGCTTGCTCGCGCTCCCATCCGGCGGCAATGCCAGAAATGTCTCCCGCGATCTTTGCTGCAGCGACGAGTGCGGTTCCTATATTTAGCTTAACTTTGCCACCAATCCCCCAATAATGCAGGTCGACATCCGAGTCGGGGACAGGTGCAAATCCCGATGCTAGCGAGTTGGAAGCAGAATTCAATAAAGCACTATCCCTGGCTATTGGCAAATGTGTGTTGAGTTCGGCATCCTCATTTGAATTGAGATACAACCCTCCCTGTCCGGACGCCCCTGACTGGTTCGTAGGTGAAGCATCTCCGGCGATTTTCAATGCCGGGAGTGTCTGGATTTTCAGCGTCTTGTCGTACTGACCAACCAGTGCACTGTAGGCCTCGTCAAAGTTCTTCTCGGTCAGTTCGCGGCGATCGAATGTAATGGTATCCGGTGCGTTCTGGTCAGCCGGGAGGCCTAACAGACGCTGGTAGTAGTGGAGTCGCTCCAAAGTCGTCTTGCGGCTGGTGAGTAGCGATGTGGTTGCTTCATATGCCGATTTCCACTGCAGGAAGCGCACCTCCTGCGCCATCTTCTGGATTTCAATCTCGTGGTGCTGGCGCACGAGCGTGAGGTGCTCGGCGTCGCCCTTTTCCAAAGCGGAAAGCAGTGCATTACCGAGACCGCGGACCTCGCCACAGAGTTCCAGAGCCTTCTGAATCAGGAACAGGCTGTGGACAGGTCCAATGGGTTGGTTCAAGCCGCTGAGGATGCTGCTGATGTCTATCCCTGCTGCAGAGGCCTTGACCAACATCCCAGGGTCAATAGGCGGGTCGAACAGAGCCAGCGGGCGAACGACACCCGCGATATTCATGCAATGGCGAATCTTGAAGAGCCGGTCGGCGACCGTGTCCCAGTAGCTTAGCAGCTTGTCGTTGCGCGGAATACAGAAGTAAAGTGTGCGGCCGATTCCAAAAAGCGGACTGGAATCCCCTGCACCGCTACCGCCTGTTCCCGGATTCGGTGCGGCAAGATTGAATGGGAACTGACCCTCTAGCTCCACCAGGGCGTCACCGATCGGTCCGAAGCCCTCCTTCTTCTTGATTTGCGCGAAGGTCTTGGCTTTGATTGTCCCAGGCGGCGGGATCCGCTGCGGGCGTTCTCCCAGAATGTTGGCTGCCAGCACATAGATCTGCGTTGCCTCATTGATGGACTCAGTCGAATCTTGTTGGAACAGGTGATCACCCCACGCGATCAGGTTGTCCAGGTATTTCATTACCACGCAGTATTGGTATGCCAGATGCCGTGTCCGCGCTACGGCATGGGGCTGGAATGGCTTGTTACGAATCGCATTGTAGCCGTCGAGAATCTTGTCCTGCCGCACCTGGTCACCGGGTGATAATTTCGTGCGCGGTGTACTCAGAATGCGCACGATGTCATCAATCGTCTTGCTATCGTCTGGTTTGCGAAAGGCGAGGAACTTCCAGAAACGCTTTGGCGGGTCAACGCTCTGGTCATTGGAGGTCGGATCGAAGATGTAGTGGAACCAGCGCTGTGCCTCGGCGAATCGCTGCGTCTTGCTCAGATGCACGGCGATCGTCAGTGGAACGTGAAAGAACAATTCCCAATTGTAGTTCGCATATGGTCCCTGCTCGGAGAAATCAATCTCCTTTGGGGAGTAATTGTCCTGAACAACGTTATCCTCCGTTGGATTGTAGAGGGTTCTGAAGTAGTTCGACAGTGTTTGGTTGTCGGGCTTTAGGCTGTCTGTCCAAAGCTCGTCAAACGACTTCGATGTCGAGTCTTGTTTTGGTACCAGACTGTCCCACTTCAGCCCATCCTGCCATGTCGCGTCCAACATGCCAGCCAGCGAGTCTCTGTTCAGCTTCCCGATCAATTCGCCGAGGAATGGATGGAAGAAGTTCTCGAACGTGTATGTGGAATGGGTGTCCCCCCAATGACCTGTCGAGAGTTTCCATGCCATCCCTGCCAGCACCGCATCATGGTTGCCAACCTGGTATACGATGTTTGCCATAATCTTCTCCTTATTTCATGTCACGACCATTGTGGATAGCGCCCGATGGCCCGATCTGCTTATCGCCAAATGTCACGACAGTGGTTGTGCCAATGCCTTGATGAATATAGACGTCCTCGGTAACAAACAGCTCCATTGGGGCGGTGTCAACGACGCCTGGTTTAGCGACGATTGGCGCTCCGTCATCCCACGGTTTTGGCCTGCTCTTAGCCTTAGGCTCCATCTGCAGAACCAGTGGTGGAATTGTTGCCCTTACTGGTGTAGAGTCCAGGTCCATCAGGATGGCGAATTTCGGGTAGTCGCGAACCCACGGTGTCTCGTTCTTTACTCTAACGTAGAATAGGTGGCGGCTGTCTTCGTAGAAGAACGGTGCGTCCCAGGGGTCTGGCAACGGATGACGCGGCTCGATTGTTCGGCCGCTTGGGGGATTTGTCAGGATTGTACGAAGAATTGGCTGCGCTCTGATAGAAGGGTCATAATTGCCCACCGATACAGCCTCGGTCTTAAAGTCAATGTCTCTATATCTCAACAACTGTGGGCTCAAGAGACTCGACAAGATATCCCCCAATATTGGAGTGATCAATCCAACATACTGATGTCCAACCGCTTGTCCGTATCCCGGAATCAGCCTGCCAAGTATGTTGCTAGAGATCTCCGCCTGAATTTCTTGCAAAGTGCTCACTCGAATGCCCGCGTGAATCTGCATGATGATCTGAGTCAGCGACTTATCAAGTTCATCCGAAATCACCGCAGATGGTGTACCTGCCCCCAGAATTTTCTGAATTTGGGACTCGATGATCTTCTTAAAATCCTTGCTGCCTAGTCTATCGAGATTCCATTGCATCGGCACGGGCAGACTGTGCGTGTTGTAGAGTACAAAGTACTTCCAGTCGTGGCCAGGATAACCAACATGAATGAGCAATTCGTCTGGGACATTCACCGATGATCGCAACATCAACGCTGCCCGGTTGAATGTTTTATCGCCCGCTGCAGCAAAATTGCCGATATTGAGCTGTTGGTTTACGTCAGACGTCTTCGTTGGCTGCCACTTGCCGTTGTAGTATTCACTCCAGCACAGCACTGCCTGCACGTCAACCGTTACTGGATTCTTCTTGATAACTTGCGATGGATCGATCGATGTTGCTGAGGTAGGCCGATTCCCATTAGCATCTGTTAGATCAGGTGTGGCGAGAGATGCCGGCTTCAGAATACGCAGCCAGAAAAGAAACAGCCGGTCCTTCCAGACAACTGGGATAACAGGGTTGTCTTCGATATCTAGCTTGATCTGCTCCCATGGCGTCCAGTAGCTGTACTCATAGCGCCGGTAATAGTACTTGCGGTGCGCCCCCGCCGTGCGGGCAACGATATGGTCGATTTCACCTGTGCGTTTGCTAGAGTCGGCGGGGATATGGTAGATGCCACACGATTCTAACTTGGCGACTTCCTCTAACTTTGAGAGGTAGTTCAGCAGCGCGGCCGCGGCGGTATCCTCGGTAATATCGCTCTGCAACAGTTCGCTCTCGATCTCCTTGAAGAAGGGCGATTTGTCGTCACGCAGTTCGGGTTCCAGCCAATTCTCCGGGAAAAGATACACCTTGCGGTTTGCTTCCCAAACGCGGTAGCGCTTCATCCACTCCCACTGTTTCGCGTTGATGGCTGCGGGAGAGACGCGCGGCTCCAGGTTCATAAGGCAACGCTCGATGAAGAGTTGCACGGAGGAGAGCGCGTGGCGGATGCGCGACGTCTGCATGCAGGGATCCATTTCAACGTCCATCAAAAAGTACTCGAACAGTTTTTCTGCCGTGTCTATGTGCTCGCTGTCGGGATTGGAGCGCATCTTGTGGAGGATGTAGGCTACCAGCGCGTCTCGTTGCAGACTGCGCATCTCGTCGTTGATCGGCCGGACGACATCCCGCCAGTCGGCAGCATCGTAGCGGGCGCGCAGGGCGGCTTGCAAGTCGCGCACCATGTTGCTTGTCGGGTCGTTCGTCGTTGCCTGGATCAATGCTTTGGCTAAAATGCCCATCTTCTCAATGAGCGCAAACGCATCATAAACGCGCCGGAACAGGTCAAAATGTCCAAGTCCTGCGATGTTGCTGCTGAACTGGACGAGTACCTCATTCAACGAGGTTTGATTCCAGCGAGTGATGGTGAAGAGCAGACTATCCGTATTCTGCATTGCCGTCGTCGGGTCTTTCAAGACGGCCAAGAGCGACTCATCGCTGGGCGAGATGTCTGACTTGATCCGCGCGAAATCTAAGAGGGTACGCAAAGGTGTCAGCAGCGCCGCGTTCAAGTTCTTAGCAACTGCGGCATCCGCTGGATTTGTGAGATGGTGGTTGTCCGCGTTTGGCAAGGCATTGAGCCAACCCTGACCGTTGCTATCGATTTGCCCCTGCGTATTAATTCGGTAATCGGCATGGGTGGCAAAGTAGGCCAGTTCGTTGGCCGTCAAGCCGAGTCCCATCGCCAGAGACGCAGCTTTCAGGAAGCGGACATAGGTTTCCTGGAACCTGTCAAACAGGGTCGCCGGGTAGAGAGAGCGCTCTTGGAGAGCAGCGCGTCCCTGTCCCTTCGGCTCCCAATCCCACTGCACGCGAACCACATTGCGCACCTTCTCTACGGTCAGTCTAACCGGATAGAGTGTGCCTGCCCGTAGTTCTATCGGGCCCATGTTACGCCAGAGCGTTGCGTCTGATGGGTCTTGGGTGAGCATGACAGGCCTGCCCTTGTCGTCCAGTAGTCGCAGCGTAACCTTTGCGGCTGTATCCGCCTCGATGCGCAAGTTAAAGAACCCGCTCTCCGGCGCTTCAAGATAACCGTACCAGACCCCGGAAATGGCTGCGCCCGGTATCGTCGGGTTTACAGGCAATGGATTGCCAACCGCGCTGGCTAAGGGAGCATAATCGAGCTTCGAGGCGATATCGGGGGATGGGATGATGGATCCTGTGGCAGTGTCGTTTCCAAAAAACTGCACCGAGAGTCCCTGTTTTTCCAGCGCGAGCAAGTCATCCAACGCGGGTTGGTTGGCGTCGCTGGCAACATGCAACGGGAAAGGGGCGGCGGGAGGGTCTAAGAAGGTTTGCGTGAAAGCCAGATCGGTATTCGCCACCGCACTCACTGACTGAAGTGCCTGCTGCCGTTTTCGGCGCTGTACCAGCTCTGGCAGGATCGCCTTTAGTAAGTTAGTGCGCTTGTCTGCGACCGAGTGCGTCGTATCAGAGACGTAGGCGTCATAAAGGGGTTGCAGTTCAGGATAGCGAGCGAAGAACGGCACGACGACCTTCTTGTTCTCCTGAGACAGGTTATGAAGAGCATCCTTGAATTTCTGTGACAGCGGAGCTCCGTTAACTTGAACGTTCATGAGCGTATCAAGGATTTTGTCCGTTAGGATTCCAGAGAAGTAGAGCCTCTTTCGAAAGTCATCGTAGTAGATACGCCCCGGCACACTATCAACGATTGGTTGCTCCAAATTAGCTTGGATAACCCTCTGGTTTTCGGCGTAGAGTGCGTCCACCGCATGCTTAAAATCATCCGTTACTCCAGCGATCTTTTTGAGTGCATCGCGGATAGCGTCGGTCAGGATGCCGGTGAAGGAGAGCGTCTTCGTGGCATCATCGTAGGCGATTTGTTTGGGCGCTGCATTCAGAATTTCCTGTTCCAGGGTTGTATGGTTATGGATGTACGTTACCTGGGTAACAAAGTCTATCGCTGCACGGTTATATTGCACATCGGTGACGAAGGTATTATCCAGGAAACCGAAAAACAGGTTGGTAGCGTCTTCACCGTAGACCAATGCCATCCTCGCGCGAGCAATCGTGCCGTCGGGATCATCAGCGACAGCGAACTCTGTCTCAATAGAGGCAAGACCCAGACGCAGCGTCCGGGCAAAGGTCGCAATCTGGGCTGCATCTGGCGTGGACTTGCCGCTCAAGTCCTGATTCCAGACCAGATAAAGTGCAGAGGTGGACTTGAACGATCGATCCTTCATAGACTGAACCAGCTCGATAAGGCGCAATATCGCAGGATGAGTCGGGTTGGGCGTAGCGAATGGGTCGAGGCTAGTGAGTTGTGTAAGCAACAAGAGTTCGCGAACGCTGAGTTTCAGCTTGCGCGCCAACCAGCCCCAGCGGAAAATAGCGCTGAGGTTTGGGATTGTCAGTGCGGTGTCGGCATCGTAGCCGAGTGCAGCGACGATTTGGTCATACTCGTCCCCAGTCAGGTTGAGCGCGGACCGCAGTGCTTCAGCGTGCGTAACGAGCCTTTGCGCGTTGTAAAGAGAATCTATGGCGTCCTTAAATTGCTGGCTCACTCCGGTGACCGCCTTGAGAGCACTCCGAGTAGCGGCATCCATAATCACACTGTAGGACAGACGCTTGGTTGAATCGTTGTAGCCTATCTTACCCGAGGCAGCATTTACGATTGGCGGTTCGAGAGTGGTCTGTGTGTGTGTATATGCGACTTCCACATACTGCAGGAACTCGCCGTAACCGTTATCGGCGAAGACGGCATCTTGCTTTAAGATCGCTGGGTTGAGAAACATCTGACGATAGAGCGAGGTGTCGCCCTGGGTCCTGAGCTCTGACCAGCACGCCAGCAGCGGAAGAAGATCGCGTTTCACCGTCAGATTCAGCGCCTTCATCACTCGGGTTACAATGCCAAGGCGAGGGAGCAGTGTTAGGAACCCAGTGTCTAGCTTGGTAGAATTATTGATGTCGGTTGCATCAAGTGACGCCAGATCCGCACGATAGAGCGCACAGATCGTGGCATCGGTCTGCTCGATAGTCCACCCCAGTTTTTTCCACAATCGAATGAAGCGCAGCAGGCGGACGAATTCGACAGAGTTAATGTTTTGAGTAAGTTTCGCCGGATCGGAATAGCGGAACGCCAGATTGTCGAAGCTGTGACAGCTCGAGGCATCCCGGCAGACCCAGACGACAGGCCCATCGCTACATGTATTTCCGGGAGTCGTTGGCCACTTTGGCTCTGAGGCCACCGATGTGCCTGAAGTAGTACATTCGTAATACAGCGTGGACTGCGATTGTGCTGCCGTTGGCCGTACACAATCGCCGATAGTGTAAACCTTTGAAGCGGCCCAAATACCTGCCGGAATTGCGAGCGTAATCAGCCCCATGATGCGGGCGTAGTTATCGTTGTCCTTCACCCACGTCTTGATGTCGCCGCCGTACTCCGTAGGGTCGGGTGGTACTGCGAGGGCAGCCAGCAACTTATCAAAGACAGGGTCAGTGATCGTCCCATCTTTAAGGGCCTTGAGGGTGGCTAACGAAACACCTAACCGTTCCAGTTTCGGAATCAGTTCGCTGTTCAAGTTGATGAATCGCGTCTCGAGGACTGAAACCAGGTCTTCATAGGTAATTCCGACACGGCGGGCGAACTGCTTTGCATTGGAGAGACCGGCAATGACATCGGCGTCCGCTGTCCCGTTGGGAAAACCGAACATCCGCCAGAGGAGGACGGTGTTTGAGTCGGTAAGAATCTCGTACTCGTCACGCGAGAGGCCGATCCCTTCCATCAGAATGTCGCGCCAACCGTAGTCGGTGAGGGGTGGTGGTGGATTCGTGGTTCGATCAACATCCAGAACGTCGCTCTTGCGGAGTCGCTCCATCGCCAGAGGCAATGGAACCTCAAACTTGTTGAAATAGCGGCGAAGGCTTTCTAAGGGTTGATGCAACGGCAGCGGGGTCGGGAAGCACTCGCCGCGCAAGGTTGTATATGCCGAGTTTATGACGAACTGTGGGCTTGCCAGCAGGTCTTCAGATGCAATGCCATTTGAGTCGTGACCAACGTAGCCATCAAGCGGAGGTTTCGGAGGATTCTGTGCGGCATTAGCAGCGGCGTTGGCAACAAAGTATTCTAGTGTCTCGTTGACCACGTCGATGTATGGTAGAGCAGTGTTGGTATTCTCGCAGGTCAGCGGAAGATGCTCAATGTCCGGGCGGCGCGAGAGAAGGACATTCAACGGCGATATCTCCGTGTCCTGAGGTTGGTTTGCTGCATTGAACGCTGCTTGATTCGGAAACGGATACGGGGCGCCGCCGTGTTTCGAGCGCCAGTTTTTACAAAAATCTTTCCATTCCTGTTCATCGGCATGCAAGAATAGCAGCAGGTCAACCAGGTAAGCAGCCGGAGATAGAATGGAGCGGCAGTGATCACAGGCACAAAAATCCATTGAGTCGAACAGACTCTCCAGCGTCGCGTAAGCGATGACATCACCCGCATTGGCTGGCGTAGGGTTCAAGATGCTTAATGGACCGTTGAGACCAATGGGGGGCACAGTGCGTGCGTTCAAGTAGCTGAGAGCAATGTTGAGAACGGCGTTATGGATCTGCACCGACCTGTCGTAGGTCAGCGCGGCATTGTCCGTCCCGCCTACATCCGCTGCAAAGTTCTGGACAAATGTGTCTTTGTCGTAGCGGACGACATGGTAGGCAGCGTCAACTCCGCGCTTCATCAGTCCAGTCAGAGCCTGATCGCTAGGCGTGATTTGGTATACCCGCTGCAGCCGCTTCACTTGCTGGACTGTCTGGACTGTCTTGTTGTCGACCTGCACGTTGTTCTGGGCAATGTACTGCTGTACTGGTTGCACGCCGATCTCGAATTTGCCCTGGTGCTCGGTTAAGAACGCATGCACCTGGTCGGAGACACCATCCGCTGCGCCCGTGAGTGGTAACGCTCCGCTTTTGACCATTTGCGCTATAGCCGCCGTCGGATAGCTCAGGCGCACTTGTGCGGCAAGATAGTTGGCATAGTTCGCCCGCCTGGTTTCCTGCCTGTCGCCAGGGATCTCCTTTGGAATGGGCACATCCGCAGTCAGCAGTTGGCTCCACGGTTCTGCGCGATGGTAGCCCATCTGCGCCAGTTGGAGTAAATCAGAGAGGCCATTCGCGCCCGCTGTGGCTTGCACCTTCTGCATCAGGGAAGCATTGTTGATGGTGAGAAAACCCAGCTTGCCGTCCACCTGAAGCCGCTTCACGATGGCTGGGTCGAACGCGCCACTGACCGCTTCCCAGAACTTCGGCATATCGGCCCGGTGCTCCGCGTAGAGTTTGGCAAAATCCTCCTGCTGATCTTTATCGTTGAGGCCGGAGACGGTCAGCATCTCTTTGAGAGAAGATACTCCGACCAGTGCCGGGCCTGTCAGCAACTTTTGCGCGCTCAAGGTCTGGAATCGCTCAACCAGCTTCGAGATCTGATCCGCTGATGCTGTGGGAATTACACCCTGTTCTGCCGCTTGCTTCCACACAGCTTCCAACGTCCCGGCATCGATGTGGTAGAGCGTATCCTCGTTCGCGGGAAGCCCAGCACGGAAGAGCGCGTAGAAAAATGCCTGCGGAATGTCCGGGGTACCGGTAGTAGTATCCATAGTTCGTGCACTGAACTGATCAGCCAAAGCGGCCAGTGCCACTGCGCGGGCGTCCCATCCCGTCTTGTTCGCCAGGAAGGTGATGTCCTGCTGTTCATCGGTTTCCTTGAGGTCACCGAGTTTACCCTTGAACTCGCTGTCAAGGGCACTGATCAATACCTCATGTTCAGGCCGCAGGGCTGAGACCACCTGATCTTCCAACAACACATGTAAAATCTCGTGTTGGGAGGCATTATAGTGCACATCCGAAGCACCTAAGAAGGCATCGCCTGCAAACACG
>WNGP01007170.1_pt1 | contig 15222 bp, 9 predicted proteins | sample 5407671 | NCBI WGS metagenome assembly WNGP01 (sample SAMN13153381, study PRJNA577476) | soil metagenome | isolation source: 40 cm soil or saprolite under Garry oak tree replicate 2 | place: USA:California | collected 2016-06-15 | reverse complement strand
GGTCGGCGCCGCCGTGCGGGTGGTGCTGGCGTGGCACTACCCGGCCTCGGCCGGGCAGGCGCCGGTCGGCGTGGCACCGCCGAGCGTGACGGCCGAGGTCGAGCAGTCGAGGAACGAGATCCTCGACAAGGCCATCGCGACCGCTTTCGGCGAGCCGCCGGACGTGGCGGTCGAGCGCTCGATCCGCTACGGGCACCCGGCCCAGGTCCTTATCGACGAGTCGAAGGACGCTGACCTGCTCGTCGTCGGGAACCGCGGCCATGGCGGGTTCACCGGCATGATGCTCGGCTCCGTCAGCACGCACTGCGTCACGCACGCGCACTGCCCGGTGACCGTCGTCCGCTCCAACTGAGCCGGCCCAGGCGGCCGCGCCGAACCCACAGGAACAGACCACCATGAACTCCCCGATACCTCCCGACCAGCTCGCCGGGCTGAACGCCTACTGGCGGGCCGCCAACTACCTGGCCGCCGGGCAGATCTACCTGATGGCCAACCCCTTGCTCGCCGAGCCGCTGCGGCCCGAGCACATCAAGCCGCGGCTGCTCGGCCACTGGGGAACGACGCCAGGCCTGAACTTCATCTGGGCGCACCTGAACCGCGTGATCACGCTGCACGAGCTGGACATGATGATCGTCGTCGGCCCCGGTCACGGCGGTCCGGCGGCGCTGGCGAACTGCTGGCTCGACGGCAGCTACTCGCAGATCTACCCGAGCGTGCCGCGCGACGCGGCGGGCATGGCCACGCTGATGCGGCAGTTCTCGTTTCCGGGCGGGGTGCCGAGCCACATCGCGGCGGAGACGCCCGGCTCGATTCACGAGGGCGGCGAGCTCGGGTACTCGCTGTCGCACGCCTACGGAGCGGCGTTCGACAACCCCGGCCTGATCGTGGCCTGCGTGGTCGGCGACGGCGAGGCCGAGACCGGCCCGCTGGCGGCAAGCTGGCACTCCAACAAGTTCCTCGACCCGGCCAGGGACGGCGCGGTGCTTCCGATCCTGCACCTGAACGGATACAAGATCGCCAATCCGGCGCTGCTGGCCAGGATCGGCGCCGACGAACTCGACGCGCTGCTGCGCGGCTACGGCTACCAGCCCGCCTACGTCAGCGGTGACGACCCGCTCGTCATGCACGAGCAGATGGCGGCCGCGGTCGACGCCGCGACCGCGCGGATCGCGGCGATCTGGGCGCAGGCCAGGTCCGGCCGGAATCACCCCGACCGCGCCGACCACCCCGGCCAGCCCGGCCAGCCCGGCCGCGCCCGCCACCCCGACCGCCCCGCCTGGCCGCTGATCGTGCTGCGCACCCCCAAGGGCTGGACCGGCCCGGCCGTGGTGGACGGGCTGCCGGTGGAGGGCACCTGGCGCTCGCACCAGGTGCCGCTCGCCGAGGTCAGGACCAACCCCGAGCACTTGCTCCTGCTGAGGCAGTGGCTGCGGTCGTACGCGCCTGAGGAACTGTTCGACGCGCACGGCCGGCCCCGCCCCGAACTGCTCACTCTCGTCCCGTCCGGCGACCGGCGGCTCGGCATGAACCCGCACGCCAACGGCGGCCTGCTGCTGCGCGACCTGGACCTGCCGAGCCCGCGCGAGCACGCCGTGCCCGTCCCGGCGCCAGGTGCGGTCAGCACCGAGCCGACGCGGGTGCTCGGCGAGATGCTGGCCGACGTGATGCGGCGCAACCTGGCCACGAAGAACTTCAGGATCGTCGGGCCGGACGAGACCGACTCCAACCGGCTCGGCGCGGTCATCGAGGTGACCGGCAAGGCCTGGGAGGCCGAGGTCCTGCCGGTGGACGTGAACCTCGCCCCCGACGGCCGGGTGCTCGAGATCCTCTCCGAGCACACCTGCGAGGGCTGGCTGGAGGGCTACCTGCTTACCGGCAGGCACGGGTTCTTCTCCTGCTACGAGGCGTTCATCCACCTCGTCGACTCGATGCTGAACCAGTACATCAAGTGGCTGAAGGTGAGCCGCAGGCTGCCCTGGCGGCGGCCGATCGCCTCGCTGAACTACCTGGTCACCTCGCACGTGTGGCGGCAGGACCACAACGGCTTCTCGCACCAGGACCCCGGCTTCATCGACCACGTGGTGAACAAGAAGGCCGAGGTGATCAGGGTTTACCTGCCGCCCGACGCCAACTGCCTGCTATCGGTGGCCGACCACTGCCTGCGCAGCCGCAACTACGTCAACGTGATCGTGGCCGGCAAGCATCCTTCGCCCGAGTGGCTGGACATCGACGCCGCCATGCTGCACTGCGCGCGCGGCGCTGGCATCTGGATCTGGGCCAGCAACGACCGCAGCGGCGCGGGCGAGCCCGCCGAGCCCGACGTCGTGCTGGCCTGCGCCGGCGACGTGCCGACGATCGAGGTGCTGGCCGCCGCCGACATCCTCCGCCACAACCTGCCCAACCTGCGAGTGCGGGTGGTCAACGTGGTCGACCTGATGCGGCTCCAGCCGGCCTCCGAGCATCCGCACGGGATGACCGACGCCGAGTACGACGCGCTGTTCACCACGGACAAGCCGGTGATCTTCGCCTACCACGGCTACCCGACGCTCATCCACCGGCTCACCTACCGCCGCCACGGGCACGACAACCTCCACGTACGCGGCTACAAGGAGGAGGGCACCACGACCACGCCCTTCGACATGCTGGTGCTCAACGATATGGACCGGTTCCACCTGGTGACGGATGTCATCGACCGGGTTCCCGGGCTCGGCCCGCGCGCCGCCGCGCTGCGGCAGGAGATGACCGACAACCGGGCCAGGCACCGCGAGTGGATCGTCGCGCACGGCGAGGACATGCCCGAGATCAGGCACTGGGTCTGGCCGGGCGCGCACGGAACGGAGCACGCCGAGCCGGACGCCAGGGCCAGGACGGCCGGCGGCCGCGCACTGCACGTACCCGGCCTGTGATGCCGGCGTCCGGCGCGCGGTCCAGCGCGGCCGGCCAGGCCGGCCCCGGGCGCGTCCTGGTCATCAACGCGGGGTCGAGCAGCCTCAAGCTGTCGGTCGTCGGCCGGGACAGCGCCACGGCGGACCGCTGCGAGATCGACGACTGGGACGGCAGCCCCGGCGCGCCCGCGCTTCGGGCGTACCTGCGCCGGCTGGCCGCGTCAGAACCGCCGGACGCGGTCGGCCACCGCGTCGTGCACGGCGGCACCCTGTTCACGGCCGCAACGCTGATCGACGACGAGGTCCGCGCCGGGATCGCCGGCCTGACCTCGCTGGCGCCGCTGCACCAGCCGCGCGCGCTGGCCGGGATCGAGGCGGCCGCCGCCGCGCTCGGCCCCGTGCCGCAGGTCGCGTGCTTCGACACCGCCTTCCACGCCACGCTCGCGCCCGAGGCGTACACCTACCCGCTGCCGACCGCCTGGCGGAACCGGTTCGGCCTGCGCAAGTTCGGGTTCCACGGACTCTCGCACAGTTACGCGGCTCGCCGGGCCGCCGAACTGCTCAACATCTCCGAGCCTCAACAATTCCGCGTGGTGACTTGTCACCTCGGAGCCGGGTCGTCGCTCGCGGCGGTGCACGGCGGCCGCAGCGTGGAGACCACGATGGGCTTCACGCCGGTCGACGGCCTGGTGATGGCGACCAGGCCGGGCAGCCTCGACCCGGGGATGCTCGTCTGGCTGGCCGGGCCGGGCCGGATCCCGCTGGCCGACCTCGCCGACGGGCTCGAGCACGGCTCGGGACTGGCCGCGCTGGCCGGCCCGAGTGGCGGCCGCGGCGACATGCGCGCGGTGATCGCCGCGGCCGGGCGAGGCGATCAAGCCGCCGGGCTCGCGCTCGGGGTGCACGCGCACCGGCTGGTCGCCTGCGTGGCCGCGATGGCGGCCGCGATGAACGGGATCGACGCGCTGGTCTTCACCGGCGGGATCGGCGAGCACGCGCCGGCAGTCCGGGCCCGGGCGGCCGCCGGCCTGGCGTTCCTCGGCGTCGCCGTCGACCCGGACGGTAACCAGGCCGCCGCCGGGGACGCCGACATCAGCGCCGACGGCGCGCCGGCGCGGACGCTGGTGATCGCGGCCGGGGAGGACGCGGAGATCGCCAGGAACGTCCGGCAGGTTCTGCTTGGCGGCGGGTCGTCCCCCCGGACAGGCACGGCCGGCTAACTTCGCGGCCAGCGCCTCGCGGACCAGCGCGGGCCGAAGCAGGCCCACTCGATCCCCCAGTACGCCATCCGCCGCCGGTTGAGCAGCAGCCTGGCCAGGACCGCGACGGCGAGCAGCGCGACGGCGAGGGCGGCAACGCTGCCGATCTCGGCTAGCAGGGTCCTGACCTGCACCATCGAAGTGGTAATCGGCTGGCGTCCGGTCATGCGGCCGGTGCCGTCCACCCAGATGCTGACCCTGGCCCCGGCCGGCGCCCCGGTCCTGACCGGGACCAAGCCGGACCTGGTCGCGCCGGACGGGGTACGCCACCGGCCGGGCACCCGGTAGGTCGTCATCGAGCCGTACCCGTAGTACCGCGGCGGAGCGGGCCGCAGCAGCATCGCCTGTACCTGCCGCCACGAGGCCTCCTGCCGCACCTGGCGCAGGCCGACAAGCTGCGTCAGGTGGCCGGCCGCCGTCGCGATGAGCGGTGCCCCGATCAGGAAGCCGAGCACGAGCACGACCCGCAGCGCGCCTTCGAACCTGTCCATCGGACGGCGCAGCGGACTGCGGTCCGCCCCGATCCACCCGGCTGCCCGCCGGATCAGCGACCGCATCGCAGCACCACGCAGGCTCCGGTCCCCCGTCCGTCGCACCCAGACAGCATGCCCGTCCGCGACCGGGTTCTCACCCGCGCACGCGGGGCATGTTAGCCGGGTGAGCCCGGGCCGGGGACAGGATGAGGACTTTGTCCCCTGTTGCCGGCGCCGCCCGAGAGGCAGACTGGACTGCGCAGGTAAGCCGGTCAGAAACAGGTAAGCCCGGTCAGAATAAGACCGGTCAGAAGGAGCGCACATGGACCGCAGCGAGCGGCAGCCGGTCGTCATGGTTGGCGTCGGCGGCTCTGGCGCCGCCATGGCCGCGATGATCTGGGCCGCGCGGGAGGCAGGCCGCCGCGATGCCACGCTCCGGGTGGTCAGGGCCTGGCAGCCGTACCCAGCCAGGGCCCTGTATGCGGGGACAGGCCGCGGCCGGCCGGGGCATGCCTCGCGCGACGCCGCCGCTGACCGGCTCGCCGCTCATGTCCACGCCGCGCTCGGCGATACCACCAGGATCAACGTCGTCACCGAGGTCATCGAGGGTGAGCCGGAGCGCGTCCTCGCCGCGGCATCGGCCGACGCCGACATGCTGGTGCTCGGAGCGGGAAAGCAGTCGCCGGTGGCGCACGTCGACCCACTGATCGTGGACCGGCCGGTCGGCCCGGTGATCAGGGCCTGTCTGAGCCGTGCCCGCTGCCCGGTCGTGATCATCAGTCCGGCGACGGCGGCCCAGCTTGACATCGGCGACCCGGGCCAGGGGGCCAGGACGCCCGCGGCGGCGCGCGGCTAGGTCGGCCGCACCGGCTGGCCAACACCGACCGGCCGACCGGGCCGATCCTGGTCGCTCGCAGTTACGGTATCTGTGCGGCGCGTCGTGGTAGCCTGCGCGAGTCAGACGGGGGGTCGACGGTGTCCGGGGGGTCGCGCACCGCGGGGCATCACGCTGCCGCTCCATCCGACGCGGGCGGGTACGCCGCGGACCCGCTCAGGACCAGACGGTTCTTCCTCGGCGGACTCGCCGTCGGAGTGCTCGCGATGTCGGTGGTCGGGCTGGCTACCGCGGCCCTCGTCGAGTCGCCGCAGCAGGTGGCGGCGCGGTCGGCGGCGCCCGCGCCGACGCTGATCACCGCCGCCGTGCGCTGGCAGGTGCTGCGCGACGCCGTTACCGTGCCGGGCGTCGTGCGGTCCGCCAGGAGGATCGAGGTGACCGCCAGCGCCCCGTACCAAACCGTGACGGTCACCAGGCTGCCGGTCAGGCCCGGCGACCGGGTGCGGCCTGGGCAACTGCTTGCCGAGATCGACGGCCGGCCGATCGTGCTGCTGCGCGGCCGCCTGCCCCCCTACCGCGACCTGCGCGAAGGGGACGCCGGCCCGGACGTGGGCCAGTTGCAGCGGGCGCTGGAGGGCCTCGGATACGCCGACTTCGACCCGCCGGGCGAGTTCGGACCGAGCACCGCGCTGGCCCTGCTGCTGTTCTACCGGCATCTCGGCTACCAGGCTCCGGTCTTCCGCCGCCCGGCCCCGGCTTCGCCGGGTTCCGGCGCGCGGATCGCGCGGCCTCCCGCCCGGCACGCCATCGCCGCCAGGCGGACCGTGACCGACCCGGTGATAACGAGCGCCTACCTGCCGATGAGCGAGGTCGTGTTCGTCCCGGCCAGGTCGGCGCTGGTGGTCTCGGTCGGCGCGCGGGTCGGCGGGCAGGCCGGCGGCTCGCCGCTGCTGACGCTGACCACGGGCAGGCCGTACGTGGCCGCACGGCTCACCGCGTACCAGGCGGCCCGGGCGCACGCCGGCACGCCCGCCGTCATCGTGACGGGGAGCCCGCCCCTGCGCGTCGCCGGAACCGTGACCAGGGTCGGCTCGTCGCCCGCGGCGGGCGGCCCGCCGGCCGGCGGCTACCCGGTCCTGGTCACTAGCCTGCGGCCGCTGCCGCAGCACCTGGTCGGTGCCGCCGCCCGGCTCACGCTCGAGGCCGCCGTGACCGCCGGGCCGGTGCTGACGGTCCCGGTCTCGGCGATCACCACGGCCGGCCGCGGCCGGCCGGCCCGCGTGGTCAAGGTCCTGCCGGCGCGGCGGCGGGTCAGGGTGCCGGTCTTCACCGGGCCCGCCGCGGACGGGCTGGTGGCCGTCCAGCCGGTGCGGCCAGGGGCACTGCGGCCTGGCGACCGGGTGCTGATCGGCGTCGGCCGATGAGCACCCGGGCCCGGCCACCGGGATCGCCGCTGATCGAGCTGCGCGGGGTCGGCGTGCGCTACCCGGGAGCGGCCGGTCCGGCGCTCGACGGCATCGACCTGACCGTCGGTCACGGCGAACTGGTCGCCATTGCCGGGCCCGCCGGGTCCGGCAAGTCGACGCTGCTCGGCGTCGTCGGCCTGCTGCTGCGCCCGACGACGGGCAGCTACCTGCTGAACGGGCTCGAGGTGGCCAGGCTCGGCGACCGGGACCTGGCCACGTTCCGCGGCCGCACGATCGGCTGGCTGTTCCAGCGGCCGCGACTGCTGCCCGCCAGGTCGGCGCTGGAGAACGTGATGCTCGCCGTCCTGTACGGCGGGCTGCCCAGGCAGGACCGCAGGATCGCGGCGCTCGGCGCGCTTGACCGGGTCGGCCTGGCCGCGGCCGGCCACGTCCCGGCGCACCGGCTCGCGGCGGGCGAGCAGCAGCGGGTGGCGATCGCGCGGGCGATCGTGGCCGAGCCGAGCCTGCTGCTCTGCGACGACCCGACCGCGAGCCTGGACGAGACCTCGGCGTTGCAGGTCGTCGAGCTGCTGGCCGGCCTGCGGGGGGAGGGCAGGACGGTGCTGATCGCGACCAGGGACCAGCTGGCCGCGGCCCGCTGCTCGCGGACCCTGGCCGTCGCCGCTGTGCACGACCGGGCCGGCCGGTGAGGCGCCCGCGGGCCGGCCAGCCGACCAGGCTGCGTCCGGGCGACGCGATCGGCGAGGCGCTGGCCACGATCGTGGCCAGGCCGGCCAGGGCCATTCTCGCCAGCCTGGGCACGCTGCTCGGCGTGGCCTGGTTCGTCACCGCGCTCGGGCTGGCCAGCACGGCCAGCGGCCAGGTCGCCGCGGACTTCGCCGGCCGGCTCGCGACGCAGGTGACCGTGCGGCCGGCCCGCCCCGGCCCGGCGCCCGCCGCCTACCCGTACCCGCCGGACGTCGATGCGCGGCTTGAGGCGCTGCACGGCGTCGTGGCGGCCGGGGTCTACTGGCGGGTCAGGCAGGCCGGGCCGGTCGTCGGCCCGTCCCCGCCCGCGGGCCCCGCCCCGGCCGCCGGCCCGCCCACGGCCGCCGGCCCGTCCCCGCCAGCCGGCCCGCCCGCGGCCGCCGGCCCGCCCGCGGCCGCTCCGCCAGCGCCCGGGCAGGTCGTGCTGGCGGCGTCGACCGGCTTCCTCGCCGCCTCCGGCGTGCGGGTCGGTCAGGGCCGGGCGTTCGGCGCCTGGGCGCAGGCGCACGCCGCGCCGGTCTGCCTGCTCGGCTCGGCCGCCGCCGGGGCGCTCGGCATCACCGGGCTGCGGGACCAGCCCGCGGTCGTCATCGGCGGCGAACGCTGCGTCGTGATCGGGATCTTCGGCCGCGCCGTGCGGCGGCCCGCGCTGCGGCGGGCGGTGCTGCTGCCCGCCTCGGCCGCCGTCGCGCTGTGGGGCACGCCCGACCCGCGGGCAGGCAGCACGCCGACCGTGCTGATCCAGACCAGGCCGGGGGCCGCTCCCTCGGTCGGGCGCCAGGCACCCTACGCGATCAGCCCGGCCCGCCCGCTCCGGTTCGCCGTCGAGGTGCCGGTTCGGCCTCAGCGGCTGCGCGACCAGGTGACCGCGACGCTGGCCGACCTGTTCAGCGCGCTCGGCTGGGTCAGCCTGACCGTCGGGGCACTCAGCATCGCCGCCGTGAGCTGGCTCTCGGTGCGGGAACGGTCCGCCGAGTACGGGCTCCGCCGTGCGGTCGGTGCCCGGCGCGTCCACGTGCTCGCCCACGTGGTCACCGAGTCGGCCATCCTCGGCCTGATCGGCGGGCTGGCCGGGACGAGCCTGGGCGTGGCCCTGGTCATCCTGCTCGCCCGCTCCCGGCACTGGGTGCCGGTCATCGCGCCGCTGACGGTGCTCCCGGCTCCGCTGGCCGGCGCCGCGGCCGGCGTGCTGGCCGGCCTGGTTCCCGCCGCGGCGGCCGCGCGTGGCCAGCCGGCGACGGCGCTCGGCCGGCCGCCGGCACCGTGACCCGGCACCGTGACCCGGTGCCGTGACCCGGCGCCGGGCGGCTACCGCGGCCCGGACTCGCGTGCCTGCCAGGCCGCCAGCGCCGGCCACGCCCGGTGCAGGGCGAGCCGCCAGTCGCCGATGGGCGTCAGGCCGACCGCGGCATGCCGGGCATGCCGCAAGACGCACCAGGCCGGCTCAGGTGCCTGGCGCGGGAACGCCTCGCTGGTCATGGGGCGCACCCGGTCCTGGTCCGCGCCGAGCAGCGTGAAGATCTCCCTGGCCAGCCCGAACCTGGTCGTCTCCCCCGAACTCGTCGCGTGGGCCGTCCAGGTGGGCTGGCCGCGCTGGTCGGCGACGGCAGCCACGGCCGTCTCCGTGCCGGCCAGCCTGATCATCGTGTGCACGAAGCTCGGGCCAGCGCCGCCGTACAGCCAGGCCGTCCGCAGGACCAGGCCGGCATCGGGCAGCAGGCCGAGGACGGCACGCTCGCCGGCCAGCTTGGTGCGGCCGTAGCTGGTCCGCGGCGCCGGCGGGTCGTCTTCCCGGTACGGCCGGCCCGCGTCGCCGGCGAACACCTGCGCGGTCGAGATCTGCACCATCCGCGCCCCGGTCTCGGCGCACGCGGCGGCCAGGTGCTCGGCGCCCAGGCCGTTCACGCGCAGCGCCGCCTGCTCGTCGGCCTCCGCGGCGTCGACCGCCGTCCACGCGGCGCAGTTGACGACGATGCCCGGCCGGTAGTCGCCGATCACCGCGCGCACGGCCGCCTCGTCGGTCACGTCGAACTCCCGCCTGCCGCGGCCCATCACGGTCTCGCGGCGGGCCCGCAGCGCGGCCATGACGTCCTGGCCCAGCATGCCTCTGGCGCCGGTGACCAGCCACCTCGTCACGGCAGCGTCCCTGACCCGGCCCCGGCAGGCCCGCCGGGCCCCGGCACGAGGGCGTTCATAGCCGAGGAACACTAGCGCGCCGCGGCACCGGCCGAGTGCAACCCCGCGCAGATCGCGCCGATTAAATAGCGAAGCATTGACCACGCGGTTACCGCCCGCGGCCGACGCGCGACGGCACCCCGGCTGGGCGGAAAGCGCGGATCGCGAGAGGATTGCCAGATGACCTGCACCCTGCACGTCGCCTGGGATGATCATCTGACCAGCTACAACTTCGGTCCCGGTCACCCGCTGGCGCCGATCAGGGTCGAGCTGACGATCGAGCTCGCCCGCGCGCTCGGCGTGCTCGACGGCGAGGGGGTGACCGTCGCCGCGCCGCCCCCGGCCACCGACGCCGAGCTCGGCTACGTGCACGACGCCGGCTACATCGAGGCGGTCAGGCAGGCCGGCCGCGCCGAGTCGATCCCTGTCGCTGGCCGGTACGGTCTCGGCACCGAGGACGACCCGATCTTTCCCGGCATGCACGAGGCCTCGGCGCTGGTCGCGGGGGCGACGCTGGCGGCGGCGCGGGCGATGTGGTCTGGCCGGGCCGAGCACGGGGTGAGCATCGCCGGCGGGCTCCACCACGCGATGCGGGACCACGCGAGCGGGTTCTGCGTCTACAACGACCCGGCCATCGCGATCGCCTGGCTGCTGGCCCAGGGCGCCGAGCGGGTCGCCTACGTCGACATCGACGTCCACCACGGCGACGGCGTCCAGGCCGCGTTCTACGACGACCCGAGGGTGCTGACGATCAGCCTGCACGAGTCCCCGCGCACGCTGTTCCCCGGCACCGGGCGGCCGTCGGAGACCGGCGGCCCGGACGCGGAAGGGTCCGCGGTCAACGTCGCGCTGCCCGCCGGGACCAGGGACGCGGGCTGGCTGCGCGCGTTCCACGCCGTCGTGCCGCCGCTGTTGCGCGCGTTCCGGCCGCGGGTCCTGGTCAGCCAGCATGGCTGCGACACGCACTGGATGGACCCGCTGGCCAACCTGGAGCTGACCATCGACGCCCAGCGAGCCGCGCACGCGGCCATCCACGCTCTCGCGCACGAGACCGCGGGCGGCCGCTGGCTGCTCACCGGGGGCGGCGGCTACGAGGTGGTCCAGGTGGTGCCGAGAACCTGGACGCACCTGCTGGCCGAGGCCGCGGGCCGGCCGGTCGACCCGGCCATCCCGACGCCGCCCGGCTGGCGCGACTACGTCGCCCGCCGCACCAGGGCCGCCGCGCCGGAGTTCATGACCGAGCAGGCGCCGGCCGCCTATCCCAGCTTCGATGACGGCTACGACCCGGACGAGCCGGTCGACCGGGCCATCATGGCGACCCGCGCCGCGGTGTTCCCGCTGCACGGCCTGATGCCGTAGCCGCTCACCCGGGCGCGGGCGGGGATCAGCCCGGCATCAGCCGCGCGGCGAGCGGCGCCGCGAGGCTCACCGCGGCCGCCGAGCCGAGGCCGATCCCCCAGCCGACCGGGCCGAGCGGGGTGCAGCCGAAAAAGTGGCTCAGCACCGGCGTCTGGATGACGGCGGCCAGCGCCGCGGCCGAGCCGACGCTGGCCGCGATGACCAGCGGGCTGCGCCGGCCGGAGACCAGGGTCTGGCCAAGCTGTGCGTCGACCAGGCCGACCAGCGCGGTGGTGGACGCCCGCCGCCGGGTGAGGCCGGTCATCCGCCCGCCGGCCCAGGCGGCCAGCCCGGCCCCGGCGGTGAGCCCGCCCCTGACCAGGATGTCCCGGTTCAGCGCGGATCCGAGCGAGGCCTCGGGACCCTCGCGGAGCAGCATCTGCGGTGTCGCGCCGGCCGGCTCCCTGACCGCGAGCGCCAGCGACGGCACCATGTCGGTGAACAGGTTCACCAGCAGAAGCTGCCGGGCGTTCAGCACCGATCCGCCCGGCACCGCCAGCCCGGTTCCCAGCGTGAACGCGATCTCCCCCAGGTTGCCGCCGAGCAGCAGCGCGATCGCGTCGCGGACCGATGACCACATCGCCCGGCCCTCGACGATCGCGTCGATGATCGTCTCGATCCGGTCGTCGGTCACCACGATGTCGGCGGCGTCCTTGGCCGCGTTGGTACCGCGCCGGCCGAGCGCGACGCCGACGTCCGCCAGCTTGATCGCCGGCGCGTCGTTGGCCCCGTCGCCGGTGACGGCGACGACCCGGCCGGCGCGTTGCAGCGCGGCCACGATCCTGACCTTGTGATCCGGGCTCACCCTGGCGAACACGGCCGCCCGGGTGACCAGCTCGTCAAGCTCGGGGTCGGCGAGGCCGTCGAGTTCGGAACCGGTGACCACGCGGCCGTCCAGCAGGCCAAGCTCGGCCGCGATGGCCCCGGCGGTGCTCGGATGGTCACCGGTCAGCATCAGCACTCCGACCCTGGCGGCACGCAGCCCGCGGATCGCCACGGCGGCGGTGTCCCTGACCGGGTCGGTGAGCGCCAGCAGGCCGGTGAACCGCAGCCGGCTGATCCGGTCCTCGCGCAGGTCGCGCCGGCTCGAGGCGTCCCGCTCGGCCACCGCGAGCACGCGGTAACCAGACGTGGCGAGCCGGTCGACCTCGCGCGTGATCGCGCGCCTGGCCCGCTGGTCGAGGTCGGTCGTGCGGCCGCCGCGCCGCTGCTGCGTGCACAACGGCAGCACGGTCTCCGGCGCGCCCTTGACGCACAGCATCTGGCCGGCCGGGGTGCGGCCGAGTACCGCGTGGTAACCGCGGGACGGCTCGAACGGCAGCTCGCCGGTCAGCCGCCAGCGCCCGACGCCGAGATCCACGCCGACCCCGGCCTGCCGGGCCCCCTCGGCCACGGCCCGGTCGGTGGCGTGGGCGAAGGTCTCGCCGGCGCGCTGCTCGGGCGTCGCCCGCAGCCCGGCGGCCAGCACCAGCCTGCCGTCCGGCGGCAGCGCGGACAGCGGCCGGCTGGCCGGCGCTGTGTTGGCTGGCCCTGTGCTGGCCGGCCCAGTGCTGGCTGGCGCTGGGCCGGCTGGCACGACCCGGTGCAGCCGGATCCTGCCCTGCGTGAGCGTGCCGGTCTTGTCGAAGCACAGCACGTCCACCCGGCCGAGCGCCTCGATCGTGCCGGGATTGCGTACCAGCGCGTTGCGCCGCGACAGCCGCCGCGCGGCGCTGTACTGGGCGGCCGTAGCGACGATCGGCAGACCCTCCGGAACCGCCGCGACCGCCAGGCTCACTCCGGTGCCGAGCGTGTCGCGCAGCGTCCTGCCGCGCAGCAGGCCGCCGCCGACCAAGGCCGCACCCGCGCCCAGGGTGACCGGCACGGTCAGCCTGGTCAGCTCGCGCAGCCGCGCCTGCACGCCGCCCGGCCGGTGCTCGCCCGCGGCGGCCTGGGCGCTGCGGCCGAGCTCGGTGGCCTGGCCGGTCGCCACGACGACGGCGGTGGCCTCGCCCGCCGCGACCGAGCCGCCCGCGTAGAGCATGCTCCGGCGCTCGGCCAGGTTCGCCGCTCCGCTCGCGGCCGGGCTCTTCGGCACGAGCTGCGACTCGCCCGTGAGGGACGACTCGTCCACCTCGAGGCCGCGCGCGGCCAGGATCCGGCAGTCGGCAGGCACCGCGTCGCCCGCCCGCACGACGATCACGTCGCCGGGCACCAGCCGGTCCGCGGTACTGAGCCGCTCGCCTCCGCCGCGGCGAAGCCTGACCCGCACCGCGGACTCGTCGATCAGCCGCCGCAGCGCGCGGCCGACGCTGACCCGCTGAACGCCGCTGACCAGGGCGTTGGCGGCCATGAACGTGCCGATCAGCGCGGCGTCGGTGAGCGAGCCCGCGGCCGCCGCCAGGCCGGCGCCACTGGCCAGCGCCGGCGTCAGCGGGTTCGCCAGTTCCTCGACCGAGGCGCGGATCACGCCGGGCTCGGACCGGGCCGCACCGCCGGGCGGCGCGGCCGCGCGGCGGCGCGCGGCCTCCTCGGTGCCGAGCCCCGCGCTGCTGCTGGCGAGCCTGGCCAGGACGGCGCCGGTGTCCAGCGCATGCCAGTCGGTCGTCTCGGCCGGCAGCGGCGGCGGCGGCCTGCGCGCGAGCGTCATCGCCGACCAGACTCCGCCGGACAGGGCGGCGAGCGCCGCCCCGTTGACCGCGAGCAGCGAGCGCGCAGCGGCGCCGGGCCGCGGGCCCGCCAGCGCGAGGACGGCGCCGGCGCCCGAGCCGCACGCCGCGAACGCGGCGGCCCGCCTGCTGACTGCCCTGGCCGTGGGCACGGCCTGCAGGATGCGGCAGGCCCCGGCCAGGCCGGACCCGGTGACCAGGTCGGCGCCCCACGGCGGCCGCGACCCGCCCGCCACGCCGATGCCGAGGTCGGCATCGGCGAGCGCCGCGTGCTGGTCGGCCGAGACCAGCGCGACCACCTTGCCCTCGGCCTGGAGCGCACGCACCGAGGCGGCCACCCGGGTGCCGCCGGCGAGCACCCGGTCGACGGGTTCCCGCCTGCCCAGGCCGGCCGGGCCGGCGACCGCGGCCAGCCCGACCGACCGGGCCGCGGCGAGCAGCGGGCCCGCCAGCGGATCCAGCTCGGGCTCGACCACCACCAGGCCGAACAGTGCCGCCCCGCGGAACAGGGCGAGCAGCCGGTCACCGTGCGCCCGCAGGCCCGCGGCCGCCGCCCGGAAATGGCCGGCGAGCCGGCCCGGCACCGGCCCGACCGCCCACTCGGCGGTCGGTGCGGGGCCCGACGGGGCGGGGCCCGACGGGGCGGGGCCAGGCGGGGCGGGGCCAGGCGGGGCGGGCGCGGGGCGATCCTGGCTCAGCAGGGCGTGCGCGGCCAGCACGGCGGCCTCGGCCTCGGGCTGGTGCGCGGGCGACATCCAGACCGAGCCCACGACCATCCGCCCGGTCGTGAGCAACTTCCTGTCGAGCAGCACGGCGTCGAGGCGGTCGAGCCGGCGCAACGCCTCGCTGTCGAGCGCGAGAACGCCGGAGCGGGCCAGGTCACGGTCCACCCGGGCGGCGAAGCCCTCCCGGCCGAGCTTGGCTGCCTTCGGGTTGGCAGCGGCGGTGGCCGCCACCGCCAGGTGCGGGTCGCGGGTGACGGCCAGGGCCGCGACCGCGGCACCCAGCGCCGCGGTCGCGGCGGCGTTGCTGTAGGTCTCGGCCGGCCCGGCGGGCAGCGGGGCCGGCCGCCCGGTCCTGGGGGCGCGCGGCGGCCGGCCGGGCGGCCCGGCGCCGTACAGCAGCGGCTCGCTTCGGGTCCACAGGTCGCGGCGCGCACGCAACTCGTCGAGCGCCAGCCCGCGGTGCGCGATGTCGACCACCAGCCCGAGCGGGCCCTGCGCCAGGCCCTGCGCTACCGCGTTGCCGGCGGCCAGGCCCAGGTCGGTCGCCGCGCGGCCGAGCCTGCCCTCGATTGCGCGCCGCAGCACCGGCGTCGAGTCGGCCAGCGAGATGAGCGAGGCGATCTCGCCGACCAGCGGGTTCTTCCTGGCGA
>WNGP01004421.1_pt1 | contig 15225 bp, 9 predicted proteins | sample 5407671 | NCBI WGS metagenome assembly WNGP01 (sample SAMN13153381, study PRJNA577476) | soil metagenome | isolation source: 40 cm soil or saprolite under Garry oak tree replicate 2 | place: USA:California | collected 2016-06-15 | reverse complement strand
GTGTCGAAAGGGGCCAACAGGGTCATCCTCGGCTGCCACCCGTCCGAACGCATCGATCCGAGGAGTGGGACGTCTTGATCATGGACATACCTCTCATCTCTACCACCGAGGTCGGCGACGTGAACCCGGTGGATGGCAGACGCTTCTTGCAGCTGCGCGAGGGTCTTCTTCAAGTTCAGGTATCGGCCGCGTGGAAAGTACAGGTGGATCTCGCGGGGTGTCGCGGTCCCGAGGGCACGGATGGCCCGTTGGGCCGCCTCACGCTCGAATTCTTCCTCCGTCAGTTCTTGCCGCTTCACCCACGGCGGCAGGAATTCTGCGGAGAGGCCCCAGATGTTCTGGTGTCCGCGGTGGCCGACGATCATCACGTCTCCGCTCATCAGGAGATGGAAGAGCATTGCGGCGACGTCGCTTCCGGAAGACCATTCGTCGGTACTTCTTTTCGTCCGGACGTAGTCCCTGAATTCGCTGAGTCCGAGCGGTCCCTTCTTGAGATCACTCAAAATTCGCCTCTGCAGTTCGGCGTGCGCGGCCAAGAAAGCCCGCGCTCTCCTCTTCTGTCCTCCCCAAGAATCGGAGAGGGACTCCGGATACCTTTTCATCATCGACGCGTAGATTGGATAGTCCTCCATCGGCACGATGGATGCGATGGGAGTCCAGTGCAGGAAGAGCTCCTTCGTCTCCCACAGCAGTCCATCGAGGTCCGACAACCGGTAATTCCCGATGCGGCTCCAAAAGGAGATGACGTGGGACGGTGCGACGGCCTCAATGGGGTCCCACTGCACGTAACAAAGGTCGCGCACCACAGACAGGATGTGCTCCCTCGTCGGGTTTCGCGCCACGTTGCCCGCGAGGTGCTGCTTCGTGACCGCAAGACGCCTCGCCGATTCCAGGGAAGTCGAGACGGCTCTTTCGCTCAACGAGGCCGGCACCGCCCAGTGTCAATCGCCGCAGAACGGCAATCGCGAAGCGCGTCCGGTCAGCAGCCTGTTTCCAGCCAACCGACCGCAGCGCTCCGGACCGGCGCGATCACGTCTCGCATCCGATCCCATCCCCGTCGCCGTCGAAGTGATGGGGATCCGGCGGCAGCACCCGGAAATTCCGGTACGGGATGTCCGCGCAATCCAAGTCGGGCGGTGGAGGAGGGATACAAAGGTCGGGGTACGCCGGATCGCAAGCTCCGGGAGGGGGCGAGGCGCATCCCGTCCATCCCGCGCCGCCGAACTCGCTCGCGGCGCAATAGAGGTAGTAGGGAAGCGCATGGCCGGATGCGATCATCTCGGCATTCGCGTTTCTCCCGCCACAGGAGACGACCGCGAGAATTCGGCCGTAGCGGTCGCCGCCGATCTGCAGATCGTCCTCGTCGACGAGGGCGCGCGTTCCGAGACACAGGCCCGTGAGGTAATCCCGGGCTTCCGGGCCTCCGGTCTCGTTGAGCTCCGGCGCGTCGACGAGCACGAGCCGGATTCGCAAACCGCCTTCGACGTCGAGCGTGTCTCCATCGATGACCCGGGTCACGTTGCGTTCGATGCAGAGGCCCACCGATCTCGGACACGGCGAGGGCTCCGGCGGCGGTGGCGGGGGAGGGGGTGGCGGCTCGTTGACGGCCGACGACGGCGACGTCGGGAGATGGGTCGCTGCGAAGCCGGCGGCGATCACCGCCGCGGCAATCGCAACGGAGAGCAGGACCGCGATACGGCTGCGGCGAGACACCGGTCCGCTGATGGGCCAAAGGCTACTTGAATCCTCTTTGACCCGGCCCTGCGGCTGTCGCTACTCCGTGTCCGTCCGTACGGCCGTCCCACCGGAGCCCGAGGGGAAAATCTGGACGGTCTTGATGTTGACCATCTCGAGGAGCCCGTACCGGCTCAGCTCCCGTCCGATGCCGCTATGCTTCACGCCCCCGAACGGCATGCGCGGGTCCGATTTCACCGTGCCGTTCACGAAGACCATGCCCGATTCGATGCGCGCCGCGATCTCGTCGGCCCGGGCGAGGTTCCTCGTCCAGACGCTCGCGCCGAGGCCGAACTCGGAATCGTTGGCCTCCCGGATCGCGGCGTCCATGCCGGCCACGGCGACGACGGGCGCGACCGGGCCGAACGTCTCCTCCCGCAGGACCCGCATGTTTTTCGTGACGCGCGTCAGCAGAGTCGGTTCGAAGTACCATCCGTCTCGCCGCATCCTCTTCCCGCCGACCTCGACCTTCGCGCCCTTGCGGACCGCATCGCGCACCTGCGCCTCGATCTCGTCCCGCTGCGTCTCGCTGAACAACGGCCCGACATCGGTCGAGGGATCGAGCGGATCGCCCACGCGGAGCCGCCGGATGTTCTCCGCGAACTTCGCCACGAACTCGTCCATGACGGAATCGACGACGAAAAACCGTTTCGCGGCGATGCAGGATTGCCCGCAATTGATGAACCGCCCCGAAACCGCGCCCTTCGCGGCGAGGTCGAGGTCCGCGTCCTCCGCGACGATGAACGGGTCCGAGCCACCGAGCTCGAGGACGACCTTCTTGAGGTCGTTCGCCGCCTCGCGAGCGACGGCGACCCCGGTGCCGACGGAACCCGTCAGGCTGACGACGGACACGGGCGAGCGGATCAACGCGGTCGCCGTCGTGCGGTCCCCGAGGACGATCTGGAAGACGCCATCCGGCAGGCCGGCCTCATGGAACGCTTCTTCGAGGTTCAGCCCGGATTGCGGTGAGGCGCTGGCGGGCTTGACGACGGTCGTGTTGCCGGCGATCAGGGCGGGGATCGCGAAGCGGGCGATCTGCCACATCGGGAAGTTCCACGGCATGATCGAACCGAGCACGCCGCGGGGATGGAAGGCGATGTACGATCGCGAGGCCTCTGTGTGCACCGCCTCCGGTCGCAGGAAGTCGGGACCGTTCTGCGCGAAGTAGTCCGCGGCCCACGCGCACTTCTCGACCTCCGCGATCGCGTCGCGGATGACTTTTCCCATCTCGAGGGTCATCGTCCGCGCGTACGACTCCTTGTGCTTGCGCAGGATTTCCGCGACGAGGGACAGGTACGCGCCGCGTTCTTTCGGCGCGAGTCGGGACCACGTTCGGAATGCGTCGCGGGCCTTCAGCACCTTCGCGAGGACCTCCGCCGACGTCGCGATCATGTGCGTGGCGAGGGGCTGGCCTGTGGCGGGGTTGATTACCTGAAACGTCCGGTGCTTCGCGGCCGCCCGGCCGCGGGTTCCGCGCTTGGAAACGGGCATGGCGGGGCCTCAAGTGGACCCTACGGCTCCGCTGCAAATTAGCCTTTGTGGACGCGACCTCGGAGGGGCTAGTCCTCTGCCGCCGACTCCCGGAGGCCGACTCCCGGAGGAAGTTTAATAACGAATCTCGTAATGAAAGCGGCGCGTGCGTGGGTGGCCCAGCTTGGTCAAAGGCGCAGCGTTGAGGTCGCTGTCCCGAAGGGGTTCGCAGGTTCAAATCCTGCCCCACGCATCCCTCACATGAGTCGGATCCGAGATTCGCTCGGAGTTCGGGCCCGCGACCGGTGGGCCGTCGGCGGGGTTCAGCTCACTCGGCGGCGACCTCGAGACGATGGACGAGTCCGTCGGAGACATTGAATCGCCAGACGGTCTCCATGTCCCATCGGTCCGAGTGGAATCTACCGAACACATCCAGGCCGTCTCGCCCCTCCCGCTCGGGGTCGAGGCGGCCATGGGACCGGAACAGCTCCCGATCCGCCCACGCGCGCAGGTGTTGCACGTCCCCGTCGTCGGTCAGCGTCACTGACGTCGCGAACGCCGCGAAGAACGCGTTGCGGTCGCTGTCCCGAATGGCGACCACCACCGCCCGCACCACGGGATTCGTCAGGTCCTCCGCCCTCATCTGTCCCCCTGGCCCCGAGCCCTCACCCGCCGAGCCAACCGCGCGCGTCCGCCATGAGGATCGCGAGCGTCACGACGGTCGACTCGAACTCGCCGGCTCGCGCTCGGGCGAGCGCCTGCGTGACGCTCATCCGCTCGACCGCGACGATCTCGTCGGGATCGGGCCGGCGGTCCGTCGAACGGCAATCCTTCGCGAAGAAGATGTGTAACGTCCCTTCGAGGTACGCGGTCAGGTTGTTCCCGGCGTACATCTCGAGAAACCGGTTCGCCTCGAACCCCGTCTCCTCGAGGAGCTCGCGCCGGGCGCACGCCTCCGGGCTCTCGCCATCCTTCGCGGTGCCGCCGGGGAGCGAGAAGGCGATCCGGCCGAGGCCGTGACGGTACTCGCGCGTGAGGACGATCTCCTTCTTGACGAGGGGCAACACGGCGGCCGACGTGCCGAAGTGCAACCGCACCCACTGCTTCCGGTTCCCGCTCGGCAACTCGACCTCGTCTTCGGAGATCGGCGGCCATGCATCTCGCAGGCGGTGCGTGCGGACGACCCGCGGCGCGGTCCCCAACCCGGTGCCTCGCTCGGGGCTAGGCGCCGCGGATACTTAGCCGCGTCGATGTCCGTGCGAACCAGACACGAGCGAACGGAAAGTGTCTCCGTGGGTAGCCGCTCGGGCTTGCCGAGGCCGACTTCCGGCACGAACCTTATCCAATGCGTCGCCTATCCTCCGATGGGAGGGCGGCGATGTCTCAGACGTGGCTTGTGTTGTTGGGAATCATTCTGACCGGCGCCGGTTCGATCGTCGTGCTCATTCATATGCTGGCCATGACTAAGGAACAGATCATCCGATTCTCAGCGAACACGTACGAAGTCCTCCCCGGCTTGAGGAAGGCCTTCTTTGACCAGCGCAAGTTCGCGATTGTGGGTGTCGTGCTCATGGTTGCTGGCACCTCGGCGCTTGCTTGGACCGCGCTCTCCGCAGGGTGAGCTTCTAGCCGGACAGCCCACCCAGGCAATAAGACGCTCCCATTCCAGAGTCAGTTGCGTTGCGTCCGCTCGACCCGTCGAAAGGGGCCGACTGAAGGCGACGGGCGACCACAAATCGCTGAAGGCCGCGGCGGCACTCGCCACGATTTCGATGACGCAACTCTTATTACGAGCGACCCGGCTACGCGCGCGCCGATGCCCCTCAGGTTCTGGAAGAAGGAGAAACCCGAGAAGGGGAAGGAAGAACCGGAGGAGACGCCGAAGGAGGCGGCGAAGGCGAAGGGCGCGCCGCCGGAGGAGAAAGCCCCGAAGCCAGCACCCGAGGCGAAACCGGCGGAGCCGGCGGCGCCGGCCAAGCCGGCCGACCTCGCGTCCGTCATCGGAGACGTTCACGCGGCCCTCGTGGAACTAGGTCTCACGGTCCCTGCGACCAAGGCGGTCTTCGAGAAGCGGATCGGCGCGTATCCCGGCGGCGGGGCCGCGTTCCTGACGGATTTTCGCGCACAACCGTACCGGGCCGTCACCAAGGTCCTCGCGGACTGGCTCGGGTTCCGTGTGCCGGAGGCGTTCGAGCCGGATGCGTTGCTCGAGGAGGTGAACCTCCGGCTCAGCTCGTTCAAGCTGACGGCCGAGATGAAGGACGTGACCTGGCTCGACAAGGAACTCGGCCTGCGAAAGGGAAAGCTCATCGTCGGCGACCAGGAGAAGGTCGTCCGCTTCAAGGACGCGAGGGACTTCCTGAAAGGCGTCAACGAAATGATCGTCCCAAAGCGGATCGCGTTCCTCGAACTCGAAACGTGGGCCGACGACTTCGCGTTCCTCCTCGTCCGCGAGCCCCGCTGGGAGAAGCTCGCGGAGACGGAGCTCGTCGTCGTCAAGGCGGATCAGACCTCGCGAGGCGGCGAGTGCGGGGAGTGCGGCGCTCCGGTCGGGAAGTACTGGAGCGACTGCCTGAAGTGCGGGGCCGTGTTCGGCTAGGCCTTCTTCTCGGCCTTCTTCGGCTCTTCCTTCGTGTCCGGCGTCTCGATCTTCAGGGCGTCGGGACCGCCGGGCTGCGAGCGGAGGATCGGCATCGGGTCGTACATCTTCTCCGGCCATTCGCGTCGCTCGACGCGCATCCCGCAGTGCGGGCAGTTCTTCGCGTCGAGGTGCTCCTCGTTGCGGGTGAAGAGGACCTTGCCGTCACAGTAGGGGCAATGGAGCGTGCGGGGCTTCCGCATGAGTCGCTTCGCGAAGATGGACACGTGGCCCTCGCGGAGGTCGGGAGGCATCCCTTGCGCACGAAGACGCGCCCCGATATCAAGGTTCCGACCCGAGCTGCAGCGGCCGCAGGGGAGGCGTGGGGGAGCGTCCCCGATCGGGCGCAACATCCAAGAGGAACGGTCGCCTCTTTCGATTCGGATGCAAGAACTCCCTCTCCGGACCCTGCACGACGTCGCCGGAGCGATCCTCCGCCCCGAGGCGGAGTGGAATGTCCCGGCCGGATACGCGAGCCTGGAGGAGGAGGTCCGCGCCGTCCGTTCCCGCGCCGGTGTGATCGACGTGAGCGACCGCGCGAAGATCGAGCTCACGGGCTCCGAGCGGGTGCCGTTCCTGGACGGGATCGTGACCGCGGACATCAAGGTCCTCGCACCCGGCACGTCCGCGTACGCGCTGCTCCTGAACGAGAAGAGCCGCGTCCTCGGGGACCTCCGCGTGTACGCGTTCCCGGAGTCCCTGGTCCTCGACATCGAGGCCGCACAGAAACCCGCGATCTTCGGGATCCTCGAGAAGGCCCGCGTCAGCGACGACGTCGAGTTCCGCGACCTCGGGTCGACGGGGCACCTCGGCGTGCACGGCCCGCGAGCGGACGACGTGGTGACGCGAGCGCTCGGGGTCGACGTCCGCGGCCTGGCCCTCGACGCGTACGTGAGCTTCCCCGTCGACAAGCGCCACGTCGGTCACGTCGCGCGGAGCCGGCCGACGGGAGAGCGGGGCTTCGCGATCTGGTCGCCGGGGTCGAACCTCGCCGGGGCGTGGGAGGCGGTCGTCCGCGCCGGCGCCACGCCGATCGGCCGCGAGGCGTACGACGTCCTGCGGATCGAGGCGGGCATCCCGCGCTTCGGCGCGGACATGTCGGAGGAGACGCTCGCGCTTGAGGTCGCGCCGGAGTCGGCGCTCAGCTTCACGAAAGGCTGCTACGTCGGCCAGGAGACCGTCGCCCGCGGCACGTACGTCGGCCAGGTCCGTCGGAAGCTCCTCGGCCTCCGGATCGAAGGGGACATGCCGCCGGTCCGCGGCGATCCCGTCTCGAGGGGGGAGCAGAAGGTCGGCACGGTCACGAGCGCCGCGTGGTCCCCGGCGGTCGGATGGGTGATCGTCCTCGCCCTTCTTCGGGTCGATGCCGTGTCCCCGACGGACACGCTCTTCGTCGATCGCGGCGGTTGGTCGCTGCGGGCCAGGCTCCATCCCCTGCCGTTCGTCCGTCCGGGTGGGTAGGCGGAAGGCGAGAAAGCCCGCGGCGGATCGCGGGAATTCCGTGCCGGAATTGGTGCGCTGACCCGCGGAGATGCGTGCGATGTCCGGTCGCCGGCCACGACAGCGGCGCGTGGCGGAGCGGACCGAACGTCTCCGTTATCCTTATCTCCTGTAACGCTAATCCCCTCTGCACCTGGGGCCGGTGCATCTGGCGGTTCGCTGGATTCGCCGGGAGGGAGTCAGTACCGTTGACGGGGAAGGGGTATACGTGAGTTCTCAATCGCCATCGACAGCGAACGTAGTGTCTCGCCGCATGTGGGGTCGCATCGTCGCAATCGCGCTGGTGCTCGTGATGGTCTTCTCGGCGTTCCTAATCCTGGGGACGCCGGCGACGGCCGCGCCGCCGTCGATCATGCCGCGTGCGCTTCCGGATTATATGAAGTACGTCACGATCAATAATTTCCAGTTCGATCCGCTCGCACAGACCCCGTCGATTCCCGCTTCTCTCCGGTTCGACACGGTCCCCCGGGACCAACAGTTCTACTACATCGTTCAATTCAACGGACCCGTCACGCCCGCGATGAAGTCGATGCTCGCGGCGACCGGCGTGACGATCTTGCAGTACCTCGCCTACAACGCTTTCGTCGTCCGCGCCGATGGACCCGCGATCGACCGCGCGGCCGCCCTCCCCGTCGTTCGGTGGAGTGGCGTCTTCCAGCCCGCCTACAAGTTGAGTCCCCGCCTCTCCGATGAATACGCCCTGATCACGGAGCGCGCGATGGAGCGCGACCGCAGCGGCGACTCCCTGAACGGCGGCGCCGTGACCACTATCGGCGGCGGCATGCCCGCAAAGAGCGTCAGCACCTCCGGCGGCGCCGCGACGTCCGCTTCCAGCTTCTCCCCGAAGTTCGACACGTCCGCATCCGCATCGACGATGGGGCCGCAGCCCTCGTTCGGCGGCGCCGCCGCCGCGCCGTCGTCGGGCGCCGGATCGCGCATCTCCCTCGAGATCACCGCCTTCGAGACGTCCCGCGTGCCGGAGATCGTGCGCGCGGCCTCCTTCCTGGGCGGCACGCAGATCACGTACTCCTGGGGCAACTCCGGCGGCGTCCGCGTCGAGGTCGACAAGGGCGCGCTTCCATTCCTCGCGCGCGTGCCCGGCGTGTTGTACGTCGACCGATTCGTCCAGCCGTACCCCTTCAACGACCTCGCACGCTGGGTCGTGCAGAGCGGCGACACGGACACGTTTGCGACGCCGATCCACGACCACGGCATCCACGGGACCGGTCAGACGGTCACGTTGGGCGACACCGGGATCGACTACAAGCACCCCGATTTCTGGGATCCGGGTAATACGACGCCGGGTCCGGATGCGCGCAAGCTGACCGATTACTATCCCGCGTGCAGCGACCACTGCGACGGCACGGACAACGGCATCAACCACGGAACGCACACCTCCGGGAGCGTCGCGGGCGATGACGGCACATGGCACGTCTACAACGGGGACGCGACCGGCTCGAACGGCACGACGGGGCCGCATGACGGCCAAGCGTTCGACGCCTGGATCCAGGTGACGGACATGTCCGACGACGGCAATTTCGTCTATTTCGATTCCATCACGAGCGTCTGGCAGCGTGCGGTCGATCGCAACTCGTTCATCCACTCCAACAGCTGGGGTTCCGTGGACTTCCAGGCCGACTACATCCAGGAAGCCGCGGACACGGACAACTTCATCTGGAACAACCAGGACTTCCTCGTCGTCTTCGCGGCGGCGAATGCGGGCCAGGGAGGCCTCCGGTCGATGAACCTCTTCGGGACCGCGAAGAACGTCATCACGGCCGGCGCGACGGCCAACGGACTCGGCCTCGAGAACATGGCGGACTTCAGCAGCCGAGGACCGACCCAGGACGGGCGCATCAAGCCCGACATCACCGCGCCCGGTGTCTCGGTGTGGTCCGCGCAGGGAGAGGATCCCAACGGCGACGGCACCCAGTACTGGCAGCTGAGCGGCACGAGCATGGCGACCCCGACGATCGCCGGCAGCATGGCGCTCGTCCGCCAATACTACATGGACGGCTGGTACCCGACCGGCGCGCCGGTCCCCGGCGATGGATTCACGCCCACGGCCGCGCTCATCAAGGCGACGGCGATCAACAGCGCGCGCGAGATGACCGGCACCGGGGCGTACGGGTTTGGCGAGTCCTACTATCCGAACGACAACCAGGGCTTCGGGCGGCTCACCCTCGATGACGCCCTCGCGTTCCAAGGGGACGCGCGCGGCCTCGTCCTGGACGACAACCGCAACGGTCTCAACACGAACGACGTCACGAACTACAGCCTCGCGATCGGGGATGCGTCCCAGTCGGTCGAGATCACCCTCGTGTGGTCGGACTATCCAGGAACCGCGGGCTGCAACCCGTGCCTCGTGAACGACTTGGACCTGACGGTCCACGCCCCCGACGGCACGCTGTACGCGGGCAACCAGTACGTTGGCATGAACCCCGGCGAGTCCAAGCCGAACCCGATCCGTTTGGATCACAAGAACAACGTCGAGTCGGTCCTCGTAATCACGGGCGTCCAATTGGGCCTATGGACCGTCACGGTCACCGCAAACGATGTGCCGAACGGACCGCAGCCCTACGCCATCGTGATGACCGGTGGAATCGCGACGCAGCACGGGATCATCCAGATGGACCACAACAGCTACCAGTCCTCGGCGGCCGTGAACATCAAGGTCATCGACACGGGCCTGAACACCGACCCGAACACCCCGGACACCGTCGATGTGAACATGAGCTCGGACACCGAGTCCATTCCAGAGGTCGTCACGCTGACGGAGACGGGCAACGCGACGTCGGTGTTCGACGGCTCGATCCAACTGGACAACAACCCGTCTGCGGCGCCAGGCGACCACCTCTTGCAGGTCCAGAATGGCGACACGATCACCGCGTCGTACTACGACAACGACGATGGTGCGGGCGGACACGGTCCGACGACCGACACGGCCCTCGTCGACGACTCGCCACCGGTCATCTCGGGTATCGCCGCGATCGATCTGCGCTTCAACCGTGCGACCGTCGTCTGGACGACGGACGAGCTGTCCGATTCGGTCCTGTGGTGGGGCGACACAAGTCCGCCCGGGAACCAGGACTCCTCGTCGCGCATGGTGACGGACCACTCGATCACGCTCTCGAGCCTCGCCGAGAACACGACGTACTACTACGCCGTGCAATCGACGGATGAGGCGGGGAACGTCGCGCTCGACGACAACAACTCGCAGTACTACACCTTCGTCACACCCGAGAAACCGCCGACCGCGCCGCCGAGCGTCGAATGGCCGACGTTCCACAACAACGTACCCAGGCAGGGGCGGTCGCCGAGCAACTTCCAGCCGCCTATCGACCTAGTCTGGAAGGACGGCCCGTACCTCCTGCAGCTCTGGAACGGCCCGGTCCTCTCGGACGGCATCCTGTTCTCCGCACCTCTCGATGGCACGCTGCGGGCGCGCGATCCGTTCACGGGGGAGATCCTGTGGAGCCGCCATCTGGGCGACCAGTACTACTACACGGGCACGATGGCCGGCCACGATGGGGTGCTCTACGCGACGTTCTACGGCGCCGCGGGCGGGCACTTGTACGCGCTCAACGAGTACACGGGCGACACGATCTGGGTCGACGGCTCGGAGAGCGGACTCGACTTCAACGCGCGGATCATGATGGGCTACTCGGACGGCCTCGTCTTCGGGAGTTCCTGGGGAGGCCAGATCTACGCGGTGAACGCCACGGACGGCTCCGTCGTCTGGACGTACCAGACCGGCGATTTGCCCTTCGGCGGGCCCTCGGTCAACGCGGGCGTCGTCTACATGGCCTCGATCGGAGGCACCGTCTTCGCCCTCGACGAGTTCAGCGGCTCCCTCGTCTGGTCCGCGACGCTCGATGGCACGACGACCTCGTCCCCGCTCTACGCGAACGGCCTGATCTACGAGGGAACGTACTCGGGCACGATGTACGCGCTCGACGCCTTCACCGGCGCGACGGTCTGGTCGACGGGTGGATTCAGCCTGATCGACGTCTCTACGCCGGCGTACGACGGGACCGCGATCTACTTCGGCGACTTCAACTACGAATACGTCGCCCTCGACGCCTCCGACGGCTCGCTCATCTGGAGGTCGTCCGTCGCCGGGCCCGCGGCCACGTCCCCCGCCCTCGCGAACGGCTTCCTGTATGGCACGTGCTGGTATTGCCCGCTGTACACGTTCGACACGGTCGACGGCTCGGTCGTGGACACGGACTCGCTGACGTCGAGTATCGGCTCGACCTCTTTCCCCGCCGTCTCGGACGGCTGGATCTGGTTGGAGGACTACGGAGGGAACATCCACGGCTTCTTCGGGCAGCTGCCCGTCGGGCTCCTTGTCTCGCCGTCCCACGCCGCCCAAGATGCGGTCCCGGGCTCGAACGTTGACTACACCGTCAACGTGAAGAATATCGGGATCTCCGGACCCGACGTCTTCGATGCCACCGTCACGCTCGGCGTGCACGGATGGGCCGTATCCCTGTTCGAGGCGGACGGCGTCACGCCGCTGCCGGACACGAACAACAACGGCCTCCCGGACACCGGCAGTCTGGCCACGGGTGATTCGACGGACGTCGTCGTCAGGGTCGCGGTGCCAGGCACCGTGAACCCCGGAGACGCGGACACCTCGATCGTGCGGTTCACGTCGAACAACGACGCGACGCGGTTCAAGACGTCCACGCTCACCACGACCGTCCCGCCACCCGGCGTCTCGGTCGGGCCCCGCGGCTACTTCACTCCGCCTCCGGGCGCGACGGTCAACGCGACGATGGACGTTCGGAACACCGGCGGGTTCGCGGACACGATCGACATGACCGCGGTCTCGGACCAGAGTTGGACGGTCCATCTCTACAAGGCGGACGGCGTCACGCTGCTGTCCGACACGGATGGCGACGGGATCCCGGACGTCGGGCTCGTGCCCGGCCTCCAGAGCGCCTCGATTGTCGTGAGTGTCAACGTCCCGGCGAACGCGCCCGAAGACACGGTCCAGCGGACCGCGGTGAAGGGCACGTCCTCCCTGAACACTTCCGCATCCGGCACCGGCCTGGTCGTGATCGAGATCGTCGCGCCGCCGAACGAGTCGTGGCCGACGTTCCACAACAACGCGAAGCGCGCCGGGTTGTCGCCGAGCACGCACGTGCCTCCGATGAACGAACTGTGGCGAACCGGGGGGCATCAGCTCCATTTGTGGACGGGACCCGTTGTCGCGGACAACATCGTGTACAGCACGACCCTCGATGGATACCTCCGGGCATACGATCCGTTCACGGGCGATGTCATCTGGGAGAAAGCGTTCGGCGACTCGTTCTACTACACCGGCACGGTCACGGTTGACACGCGAAACCCCAGCGACCCGAACGATAATGTCGTCTACGCGACGTTCTACGGCACGAACGGAGGCGTCATCGGGTCATGCCCCAACAGCCCGCCCTTCTTCGGGACGTGTGGCTACGTCTTCGCCCTCGATGGCACGGACGGATCCATCCTCTGGAAGGTGGGCCCGGACGACAACGGCATGAACGTCAACGCGCGGGTCGTGATGGCCTACGCGCACGGCCGCGTGATCGGTTCGGCGTGGAAGGACTTCAGCAACGGACAGATATACGCCCTCGATTCGTTGAGTGGCCAGTTGCTGTGGCAGTTCAACGCGAGCGGGTTGCCCTTCGGAGGTGCCGCCGTCAGCGGCGGAAACGTGTACCAAGGGACGACCTCGGGCTGGTTCTACGCGCTCGACGAGACGTCGGGAAGCGTCGTGTGGTCCCGTCAGCTCGACAACACGATCACGTCCGTTCCGCTCGTCGCGCAGGGCATCGTCTTCGTCGGCACCTATTCCGGGACGATGTACGCCCTCGATGGGAACACGGGCAGCACGATCTGGTCCACCGCGGGGGGCTTCTCGCTGATCGACTCTGGAACGCCGGCGACCGACGGATCGGCGATCTACTTCGGGGACTTCATGTCGGAGTATGTCTCCCTGGACATGGCAACGGGTGCGATCCTCTGGCGGACGTCCATCGCAGGGCCTGTGGGAAGCTCGCCGGCTCTCGCGAACGGGTACCTCTACGGAACCGCCTGGGACGGCAAGTTCCGGACCTTGAACGCATCCACGGGCGACATCGTCGACACCGATCCCCTGGTGGCCTTCGCGTCGACGTCCTCGCCCGCGGTCCAGCGGGGCTGGGTCTGGCTCGAGGATTACTCGGGCGCCGTCTACGCCTTTGGCGGCGTGGGGGCCGGTGAAGTCCGGACAGTCCTCGTGACGCCCGCCACGGCGGATGTCGAGGTCGGCAAAGCCCTCCTCTTCAAGACGTCCGCGCTCGACGCGTTCGACAACCCGATCCGGGTGAAGGACGCGGACTGGCTCGCGCGGGCCGGGCTCGGCTCGGTCGTCAAAGTCAACGGCGACACCGCTCTCTATGTCGCGGACATCATCGCGGGCACCGATACGTTGGAGGCGTCAACGACGGACGAAAACGGCGTGGTGCATGTGGGCACCGCAACCGTGAACGTGGTGCCCGGGCCGCTCGATCGGATCGAGGTCGCCATGCTTGACGGCGGGAACCGTTTCGAAGGCGCCGTCAGCCTCCCGGCGGGCTCGCAGCGAACGTTCGTGGCGAGCGCGACGGATCGGTTCGGCAACGCGATCGTGGGTCAAACGCTCACTTGGGGTGTGACGGGCGGCGTCGGGACGATTACCGCCAGCGGGGTGTTCACCGCTTCGACGACGGTGGGAGTCGGCTTCGTGACCGCGACCCACTCGAGCGGGAGGACGGGCCGACAGCAGGTCACCATCGTCCCGGCGGCCCCGGCTACGATGGACATCGCAGTCACGTCCACGAGCGTGTCGGTCGACTCCCAGTCGGTGATCGTGGCGACGGTGCGGGATGCGTTCGGCAACGCAAACCCCGATGGCGAGGTGCAGTGGACGACGACCAGTACGGGCAGCATCTTGTTGCTCACGCCGGACGGCCGTAACATCCTGTACCACGCCCCCATCACGACGACTCCGGCGTCGGTGCAGCTCACCGCCACGCTCGGCACGGTTTCTCGGACGACGACCCTGACGCTCGTCGCGGGCCCGCCGGTGGGGATCTCCATCGACGCGCCGGCCACGACCGTGGCCGTGGGAGGGACCCTGGACTTCGATGCCGTCGTGACGGACCAATTCGGCAACGCGGTGACGGGGGCGACGATCGCTTGGGAGACCACGGCTGGCTCGATCAACCAGCAGGGCGTCTTCACCGCGCCACAGCAACCGGGCTTGGTCGTCATCACCGCGAGCACCGCAGGCCGGCAGAGCTTCGTTGTGATCGACGTCACGTCGGGCGGCTTCGAGCAGTTCTCGCGACAGGCGACCTCGGCGACTTCGTTGGTCTTCCTGTTGGCGACCATCATCGCGGTCGCGGCGAGCGTGTTCCTGTTCGTCCGCTACAGGGCGAGCGGACGCCAGGCTCATATAGCGCGGGCCGAATCGCGAAGCGCATGTGCCGCATGCTGGGCGTGGTGAGCCGGGGCCCCGTGTACTACGATCTCTTCGAGGAGTTCGCGGACCTCGCGACGCAGGGCATGTGTCCCCTCGGGGCGCCGGACGAGCGCGGGCACAAGGACGGCTGGGGCCTCGCGTGCTTCCAGGACGGCGCGCTGAAGTTCCACATGCGCGACGCCGGCTCAGCGGCCGACGCCTCGAAGTACTACGGGACGGCGTGGAAGATCGCGAAGCTGAACATCGAACGCGCGCCCGGACGATCCCTGATCGTCATGGGCCACCTGCGACGAGCGAGCTCGAAAGGCCTGGTGGCGCAGAAGTTCGCCCATCCGTTCGTCGAAGAGCGGGACGGGGTCACGTGGGCGTTCCAGCACAACGGGTCCCT
>WNGP01002560.1_pt1 | contig 15227 bp, 13 predicted proteins | sample 5407671 | NCBI WGS metagenome assembly WNGP01 (sample SAMN13153381, study PRJNA577476) | soil metagenome | isolation source: 40 cm soil or saprolite under Garry oak tree replicate 2 | place: USA:California | collected 2016-06-15 | reverse complement strand
TTCATCGCCGCCAGCTCGCCAACCTCTCGTACCCCGTCATCGTATTCATCAAGCCCCATGGCTATCAGCATTTCGCCGTGTTTAAGGGCCTGCGCGGCGATCGCGTATACCTAGCCGACCCTTCGCTCGGAAATGTCCGCATGCCGCTGTACCGCTTCCTCGACATGTGGGCGCATGATTCGGGCCACGGCGTGATCTTCGCTGTCGAGAGGGCGGACAGCACTTGGCCGGACCGCTTTGCATTGCAGCTCACCGGCGGCGCCGACCCTCCGCTAGAGGTGCTGAGCGCGGCGAGAATGCGCGAAATTGGGAAGCCATTTTCGCTGATGACCGTGACGTGGTGACCCTTTTGAAGCGCTCTACTCGCCCATGGGCCGTGTGTGTTGCCGCCTGCATGACGGCCATGGGGATGTTGCTAGCCGCATCCACGGCCGCGGCTCAATCCGTTTCAGACCGTGACGTGCTGGATCTTGACGAAGCAGCCGCGATTTTGCGCGTTGAGCCCGAAGTCGTTCGGGCGCTGGCCGAGTCGCAACGCATTCCTGCCCGTCGTGTCGGCGACGAGTGGCGCTTCTGGCACGCCGCGCTGTTGGAATGGTTGAAGGGAGAACCGGTAGCGGTAAGCGGACTGCCAGGGCGTTCGAACGGCTTGGACCGATCGGAAATGCTCCGGCGCGAATCGCTGGACTTGACTGCCAGGGGCGTGGGGCCGGAGCCGCCGATATCCCAGCTGGCCGCGACGCCTCAAGCGAGTTCGACGCCGCCCTCCGTGGGCGAGCGCGCGTCGACGCCGACCACCGAGGACATCGCCTTGCGCGACCGCGTTCTGCTAGGTCGGGGAGCCGCGACCATCGATTTCGGTATGTCTTATGGACGGAGCGGGCAGACCCTGTTTCCGGTCGTTCGGGCTGAGGAGAAGGACATCGGCGTGAGCGCAACACTGCGCTATGGTCTGGTGAACGATTTGCAGCTCACCATGCGAGTGCCCACCACATGGCGCAGCACCACGACATTCGCCGACGCCACGCTGTCCGGCACGCCTTCGCCGCGCATTACCACGGCGGGTCAAGGCATTGCCGGCGACGCGTCCATCTCGCTGCTGGGCGTTGGGTGGCGTGAGACGGTGGGGCGGCCCACCATGGTGTGGAGCCTTGACGGCGTGGTGCCCACCGGAGCCGGGGAGTCAGGCGTGGGCGGCGGCTTCGTTCTATCCAAGAGCTACGATCCCGCCGTGCTGTTCGCCGGACTTACTTATTTGTATGGTCTGCATGTTAATCCGTCGGACTCGCGTTGGTCGCTGGCGAAGCAGAATTTTGGCTTTCAAGCGGGTTACACTTACGCCGTCAACGAAACTCTTGCCCTCAGCACTGCGTTTTTGGGCACCTACCGGCACTCGCTTTCGCCGGATGGCGTCGCCATTCCGCCTCCGCGTGAAAATTACGCCCTGCAAATAGGCACTACCTTGTTGCTCGCGCACGGCCTGTTCATAGAACCCGCTTTGGCGATGGGCATCGGCGGCGATAATCCGGGTCTAGCGGTTTCTCTCAACTTTTCGCATTCGTTCCACTGGCGAAGTAGGCGCTGAGGGCATCGGAACATCTTCGCGGCATACCTGCCGTAGTCGGGTCGGTTCAAAGTAGCGGCCTCGTGCTACGGCAATATCATGCCCAAACCCATCATGGGCGATTCACATCGCCACATTTAGCTCCTACTTCCAGGTCGGATCCCCCCGCGTTTCAGGCGGTCAACTTTCAGTAGTTAGCACCTTATTATTCTTCCTTCGCTTGCTTGCCATCAGGCTACCTTCAATACGACCGCCCCCAGGGCCGAATTCGCACGACCATGGGCATCCGGTGCGAACCTGATTTGCACCGGCCCTTGATTCGGCGACACGATGATTATCATGTCGGGAATTACAGAATGGGGACGGACGCACGAGGTTTAACAGGCGCGAGTTTGACGGTGAAATCCGAAGAGCGCATCACGGTTTCGTTGGTCAGCAGATCGATGGCCGTGACTTCGATCGCGTAGCGACCAGGGGCCAGGGAGCTGACCGGAATGAAACGTTCAATCGTTACCTGCTCGCCGCCTTGGTGAAGATGGTCCTCGGTCTCCACCGTGCGCCAGACTTCTTGCTGATCTTTCCTGATGCGGTAGGCGACCGAAATCTTCGTCTTGTGGGAAGATTCATCGAGTTTCAGATTGTAAAGCTGGAGATAAATGCCCAGTTTATCGGCGCCAGAGAACTCCGGACTCAGGCGCGGGCGCACTTTGTAGGAGTCGAGCACAAACTGACCGGTCCCGATCTCCCGGGAAGCGACGCGTTCGATCTGGTCAGCCAGAATCAGTGAACTTGCATCGAGTTTTTCCTGGTCGAAATGAGGCACTCGAAGTGCGGTACGCAGAACGCCGATGTTTCCGCTCTGGGTATCCTTGATCACGATATCCAAACGGTAGAGTCCGGCACGAAGAGGCACGGATTTCTGATAAATCGAGTAGAGATCCCGTGAGGACTGGAAGAGGGACTCTGGAGTACGCCGGGAGATGACATCTTCAAATGTCTGAACGACGCGGCCGCCGGGATCGGTAATGCGGCCGTAAAGATCCAGCACCGCCGATTGCACGCCCTGTTTGCTCTGGAAGGTAAGGTCGCGATTGCGCAACCACACGGTGATGGGAACCAGGTCGGTGTCGGTGGTTGCTCGCAAAAAGTCCGCGCGGTACTGGAAGGAAAGATGGTTGGCAACTATGCGAGAAGTGACTTTTTCCTCTAGCTCTTTAAAATGTTCGGGAGCATGCTGAACCCGGAAATAGCGGCTGAGATTTTCGAACTCGTTTGTGCTTGCCGTCATTCCACCTAGAGGCATCGGGCAAGTGGTCCCGTTAGTGTTGGAAAAGCGACCGGCTCTTGTCGATGGAGCAGACATCTCCGATAGGCTCGCGCCGGCACCGGGGACGTGCGCAAGGGCGTCTTTCTCGCAAGGATCGGCGGTTATGTGATACTCGCCGGAGCCACTCGGATCCACAAATTCGATTTCAATGTTTTCTCCAATCCCTTCCAAGTGACGGTAGCGCCAAAGTTCCCATGGATACGTGGTGGTGGAACCGCCTCCCTGTTCAAGCGGACGATCATAGGTGCCGCCAGCCGGATGAGATTCCATTTCATCGGGCGGACCCCAGATGATACAGATACGGCCGCGGTCGGTTTTCCTGCCGGGAATACCGGAAGCGAAGTGCTCGTCAGCGTAGGCCAGGCGGCGGTAATGCTCTTCCCTGAATGCGTTCGTGGGCGATTCCGGCTCGGGATTGCGTCTGTTCCAGAAAATCTCAATGAATTGCTCGCGTTCTTCGTTTGTCGAGAGGCCAAGAAACGCGCGGCGCTCATCTTCGGTAATGATGTCCGGGACCTCGTCTCGCAACCATGAGCCATAGGCAGGCCCCCATTCTTTAGCAAGTTGCTTCTGTCGCTTTTTGGACTCTTTCTTGTTTGTAGTACCAGCGGAACTCTCTTGTGACTCTTGAGCGATTGAGCAGATCGGCCAGAGGAGGCCAGTTGAAAAAACGAAAATCATCCGACGACGATGCCAAATCCCCATGAAGACACCTCTCTTTGAAGCATTGCCGAGGGAATGAGCCAGGCATTGCGCATCCCGTTTTGAACTCCGCGTTCTATACCGGACTCAGAATCTAGGAGCGCGCTGCGGGTTGCCTCACTCCCTTGCGCCTGCGGATGCGCCCGTGCCGCCTGTCCGGATCCGTGGAGCGGGTTGTGAGCCATCATGGTCCCTGCGGCGACAGCTTGGAAAGTCCTCGGAAGCCAAGACCGCCTGCACCGGTGGGCTATCTAGACGGTGGGAATGAGTATTTCGGTGACCAACTGCTGCTCCGGCGTTGTTCTCGGATCATTGGCATAATTTTCAATGCAGTAGTCACCGCGAAGCCTGATTTTTGTCTCGGACACAATCTCAAAAACGCGACCACATGCTTCGGGCAAGTCTGAATAGGGTCCGGTCAAAACAAAACGGCCGTATTTCCCGCCTTCGAATTTTGTATATTCCAAGCCTGCAGGTAAATTTTTAGGTCCTGCAGCGAGCGAAACACCTGCGCGATATATCTTCGGCTCCACCTGCCTTGACCGTCCTGCGAAACCACTTGCATAATGAAAGCGGATCTGCATTAAGTGACTTGTGAAATGCAAGTGAAATCTGATACTATCTAGAGATGCCCAAGAAGGAGACCAGTCCGAAGCGGCGGTCGGGGTGTCCCCTAAATGCGTCGGTGGAGATTCTGGGAGATCGCTGGTCGCTGTTGATTATCCGCGACATGATGCTGCGGAACTTTCGCAGCTATAAGGAATTCCTGGAATCTCACGAAAGAATTGCGACGAACATATTGGCTGATCGTTTGCGGAAGTTGCAAGCTCACGGAATCATCACCATCGACCGAGATCCGTCGGATGCGCGAAAAGTGATTTACAGGTTGACAGCAAAAGGCATCGATCTTGCGCCGGTCCTCGCGGAAATGGTTCTGTGGGCAGCCAGGCACGAAGACACCGGTAATCAAGGGCTTGTTCGGCAAATACAAAAGGACAAGAAGCAATTTCTGGCGGGAGTGCGAAAACAGTGGACCGCCAGGACAGTGCGCTCAACGGCCTGATACGGCCCAAGCAGTCCGTCCTTGATTGCTTGCGGCGGATGGTCGGCAACTTTCACAAATCGGTAGTCTCGGCGTGCGGCTTGGCACGGCTGCCAATGAGACGCGCGGCCTTCTTCACCCCGGCCCGGGCTGTGTTAGTCCTCCTGCGCACGCTCGGGCGCGGTCGAGCAGGAGGTCGCGTTCGCGTGTGTTCCGCGTGAGCGATGCAGCCCGCTCGAACTCGGCCCGTGCTTCGACGAAGCGACCGAGCTTGAAAAGAAAGTCGCCGCGGACGCTGGGCAAGAGGTGGTAGGCCCGCAGAGACGGCTCCGAGGCCAGTGTGTCGATGAGCTCAAGACCCGCCGCTGGACCAAAGGCCATGGCGAGTGCAACCGCACGATTCAACTCCACGATAGGCGAGGGCATGAGCTGGACAAGAGCGTCGTAGAGCGTGGCGATGCGTTGCCAGTCCGTTTCTGAGGCCGTGCGCGCGCGAGCGTGACACGCGGCGATGGCAGCCTGGAGTGCATATGGCCCGAGGGCGTCTCCGAGTTCTTCGGCGTGTTGAAGGGCGGAGAGACCACGATGAATAAGGAGTTGATCCCAGCGCGCACGGTTTTGATCCAAGAGCAGGATAGGCTCCCCCGAGGGACCAATTCGCGCGCCTGAGCGCGACGCTTGGATCTCCATGAGCGCGACGAGGCCGTGAACCTCCGGCTCGCTCGGAACGAGCTGGGCCAAGATACGCCCGAGACGCAGGGCATCTTCGCAGAGGGCCGGGCGCAGCCAGTCCTCGCCGGCCGTGGCGGAGTAGCCCTCGTTAAAGATCAGGTAGATGACTTCCAGCACGGAAGACAGACGAATGGCAAGATCGGGACCGCGGGGAACCTCAAAGGGGACGCGTGACTCGCTGAGGGTCCGCTTGGCCCTGACAATGCGCTGGGCCACCGTGGGCTCCGGAACGAGGAAAGCGCGTGCGATCTCCTCCGTTGTCAAACCTCCGAGCAAACGAAGTGTGAGAGCAACGCGCGCCTCCGTAGAGAGAACTGGATGACAGGAGACGAACACGAGACGCAGCAGATCGTCGCCGATGTCATCGTCAATCGCGGCGTCGAAATCCGCCACTGCCATCTCCTGCTTCGCCGCTAGCTCGCGACCCAGTTCCTCGTGCTTGCGCTCGAGACGCCTGTTGCGGCGCCAGAGATCGATGGCACGATGCTTCGCGGCGGCCATAAGCCAGGCACCCGGGTTGTCCGGGATGCCCGACTCCGGCCACTGCTCGAGCGCGGCGACCAGAGCGTCCTGCGCGAGCTCTTCGGCCAGACCCACATCACGCACCATCCGCGCGAGACCAGCAATGATCCGGGCGGACTCGATCCTCCAGACCGCGTCGATCGCGCGATGCGTATGGGTAGTCGTCACCGCTACCCATCACACCATCTTCAATCCGCCGGTGCAAGCCGGACGGGCCGCGACTGCTTCTTCGCGTCCGTCCGTACGGGCGAGCGCTCCTATGCTTGGGGAACGAAGTCTTCCGGCCCGAACACCTGGCGAACTTCAGTCTCGCCCTCCCAGCCCGGCCAGTGCTTCTTGTGGAGTTCCATGAAGCGTAACGCACCTTCGATCGCTTCTTTTTTCGACTTCAACTCAAAAACCGCATACCCGCCGACGACTTCCTTGGCCTCGGTGAAAGGCCCGTCGATCGCGGTTACCTGCCCTCGACAGAGGCGGACGCGCGTGCTGACCGCAGTGGGGGCCAGTCCGCCACTTGCGACCATGGTCCCGGCTTTGACCGCCTCTTCGCTCAGCTTCCCAATGGCGTCCATAAGTTCCTTGGGCGGATGGCCGAAGTTCTCGGCGTGTTTGACCAACATCATGAATCGCATCGTCAGATCTCCTTTTGCTATCGGTTCCGGAGCCGAGTTTCCGACGGTATCCGCCGGCTGAACTTGGACTCTAATTATGCGTCGACCAAGAGGTAGCGAAATCGACAGGTGCGGAGATTTCTTTTGAATCTTTCTGTCGATCGCACGATAGGGCGGCAGAACCGTCAACGAATACGGATGGGAGCATTCGCCCCGGTCCGGTGTGCCGCCAAGGCTTCACGACGCCTGGCCTTGCTTCAGCTGCTCGCCGAGCGCGGGCTCGTTGCGCCCGGCTTTCTGGACTTCAGCAGTGAAATCGTCGAACTCCTGCACCTGGCGAACTTCGATCATTTCGTTGTCCGAAGCGGGACAGCGCTTGGCCCATTCCACCGCCTCTTCCTTCGACTTCACCTGAATCATCCAGTAGCCGCCAAGCACCTCCTTCGCTTCGGTGAAGGGTCCGTCGGTCACATCCGGCTTCCCACCTGAGAACGAGACGCGCGCACCCATGGAGGGCGGGTGGAGGCCATCGAGCGCCAGCAGCACGCCGGCCTTCTGCAGGGATTCGGTGTACTTCATCATCGCCGCTACTGCCTGGGGGTCTGGCATGGCGCCTGGCTTGGCCTTCTCGTACCCCTTCGGGATCATCAGCATCATGAATCGCATAGCTATATCTCCTTCTGGCTTAGGGTTACCGGCCGGGCTTCCTCCCGGTCTCGACCGGCTGAACCGAGCCCCTACCTACACATCGAACGACCGGCAGCAAGATCGACAAGTACGGTATCTTTTTTGGAAGCATTTGTTAAGGGTTGGCCTCCATAAGGCCTTATCGTTTAGGGCTTCCTGCCCCGCCTAGCCAGCCAGGAGGCAAATCAGCGGCCAGACCGATGCGCCAATCTGTAGCAACTGCTGCAAAAACTTTGAATCCTCAAAAACGTACCACCGTGCAGATGGCCAGCACGCCAGAATAACCGGGCTCAATACCTTAAACGCAGCCCTGGCTGTCTCGTCAAGAAGGTAGCACCCGCGTGCCGCCTCATCGAGCTTACAAAACCAAGTGGCAAGTGCGAACCCCACGATGGCCACTCCCACGACGAGTTGGCAGTTCCAAGAGTAGGTGTACTGTCTTTTCATATTTGGCCTCCGCCTTATCTCGGCTCTACCTAGATGTCGAACGAGTGGCCACAAGATCGACAGATCCAGTGTCTTTTTTTTTGGCGCTACTTCTGGGGAGCTGGGGATGTTTTCATTTTGAACCGATTCGGGATGGGGGATTCTGAGGGTGTATTGGAGCCGGACCAGCAATCGGGCCGTTGCTTTGCCGGTTTCCTTGCTTGTAAACAGTTAAAATAGTGCGTGCAATTCGGAAGGTAATGCTGTTTGTTATACAGCATGGGGTAGGAACAAACAAACATCTATCTCTCGAAACCGCAAAAAGCGGCGTTGGAAAAGATTGCCAAGGAAAAGGGTATTTCTGCTGCTGAACTCGTGCGACGAATCATAGATAAGGAACTCCACCGTGGGAAGAAACAAAGAACCGCTAATCGCAGTCGCCGGTCATGAGGAAGGGTCTGGTGGGTAGCGGGTTTTCCCCTTTCCTTGTATGTATACGGCAGCGATCCAGGAAGGCAATTCAAGAATAGGTTGACACCTCTCACCCCCTAGCCAGTAGTCCACAAGTCGGACGGTGCTCTATGAATATGACGGAGCGATGTCTTTCTCGGCGAGGTTTGCTGAAGATTGTGGGAGTGGCGAGCAGTGGAATCGCCATCGCTCGATGGCTGGGACCGTACGTCACGATGGCCCAAGAGCCTGCTCCGGGAAAAGGGATGGAGAGTTTCACCGGGCCGGGGGCCAATTCGCACTGGAATTCCGTCGGTCCCTATGTGACCGAGCCCCAAAAAGTTCCTTTGATTCTGCTAACCGACCGGCCTGTTCAGCTCGAAACGCCACGCCATTATTTCCGCACGGCATTCACACCCAACGAAGCTTTTTATGTGCGCTGGCATCTCGAAGCCATCCCCAATGCCGTGGATCTGAAAACCTGGAAGCTTCTGATCGAGGGGAACGTCAGCAGAGCGCTTGCGCTGAGCCTTCCCGAGCTGATGCAGAAGTTCAAACCGGTTTCACTCGCCGCGGTAAATCAGTGCTCAGGTAACAGTCGCAGTCGGCTGCAACCGCGCGTGCCTGGCGGTCAATGGGGTAATGGCGCGATGGGGAACGCAATGTGGACCGGAGTACGGTTGCGAGAGCTTCTCGATATGGCCGGCGTAAAGAAGGGTTCGGTGCTGGTGCAGTTTCAGGGCTTGGAATCCGGGCCGGGGCCAGAGGGACTGGGCTCAAACCTTTTTCTCAAATCGCTGGACCTTGGGAATCCTGTCCTGGACGAATGCGTCGTCGCGTATCTGATGAACGGCGAGCCGCTTCCAATACTCAATGGATTTCCGGTGCGACTGGTCGTTCCCGGATATTTTGCGACCTATTGGACGAAATGTCTGACGTGGATTCGCATTCTCGACGCGACGGACGAAAATTTCTGGATGAAGACTGGATACCGCGTGCCGGATACGCCGAGAGGGAACACCACCCCCGAGGAGGTCAAAGCAGGCAAGGTAAAAACGGTGCCCATCGAGCGGCTCCCGGTGCGGTCTTTCCTCATCTGGCCCGATGGATCTTCGAAGATTCCTGCGGGAATGAACGTCACCCTGGGGGGTATCGCTTTTAGCGGGTTCGGCCGCGTGAACCGCGTGGAGGTTTCCGAGGACGGGGGAATAAATTGGATGACGGCAAAACTCGGAGAGGACCATGGCGCGTACTCCTTTCGCACTTGGGAGGCGTCGTGGACCGCAAAATCGCCAGGACGCTATTCGCTGGCGGTGCGCGCGACCGATGACAAAAACAACACGCAGCCCGACGAGCCGGTCTGGAATCCAGGAGGGTACCTCTGGAATCGGATCGAGCGGCAGGAAATCGTCGTGGGAAATGCCAGCTAAGGAGAGAACCACGATGAAAAACAGAGTCCCAGCGTTTTTTCTTGTGATGGGCGGATTGGTGATAGCAGCAGGCGTCGTTTACGGCGAGTTGAAAAAAGGCTATTACTCGCCAGCGGAACTCGGAAGCGTGCGGCAGGCGGCGCCTGTCGAACTTTTGACGGATTCCAGCTACCAGGCGTGGGCGTACCCGGTGCCTGCCGCGGATCTCACCCCCGGAGATGGCCTCCAGGAAGTTCAGATTTACTGCAACACCTGTCACAGCCCGCGTTACATCACCATGCAGCCGCCACTCCCCGCGGCGACCTGGGAAGCCGAGGTGAACAAGATGAACAAGACCTTCGGCGCAGGCATTCCTGAGGACAGCACGCGGAAAATCATTCTGTACCTCGAAGCCCATTATACTGTCGAGAACCGCAAACAGTAGCGTTGAAATGTTGCTGTTCACCCACTAAGAGAAAGAACAAGTTAAAGATTTGGGCGACCGGCTCAGCGCCGTTTCTTGCTTTCGTTCTGCGACACCCGCGCCTTCACCAGTTTCTTAACAAGCGCGGTCGGCAGTGGCTTGTCCGTGGGGAAGTGGATGGTCCCTTTGGATGTGGAGAAGCCCTTAAGTTCGTTCTTAAACGCTTCGACAACCGAGGCAGTGGGGAACAAACTGCAGTGGTTCGAAAAAGCGGCGAACCACACCAGCACTCCTTTGTACTTGAACGCAGGCATCCCATAGCTGATGGTTTCGGTAGCCTCCGGTGGCACAGCGGACCGAATCGCCATGCGAATCTTGCTCAAGGTGCTGCGGGCGGGTTCCGGGATACCACCAAGGTATTCATCAACGTTTTTCGGAGCCCCGTTGGCTTTCGCCACAGAACTGTGACTGCCAGATTTCACTTTTTTCATGCCCGAGATGCTACAAAAACTTCCACTGCAAGTCCATCCCCAGCCACCGCGTCTGGAGAAGGCTCTCTCGATTATGCGTTATATCGACAAACGAATTGCAAAGCCAAATTCCCGATTCAGCAGATTACCCGGTCAGTCGAACCTCAGTGCCACCATGGGGTCCACGCGCGCCGCACGTCGTGCCGGCACGTAGCAAGCGAGCGCCGCCACGATCAGCAATACCGCCGCCGTGACTGCCAAGGTCGGCGGGTCCGTCGTGCTCACACCCACCAGCAAGCCTTTTAGCGCGCGGGTCAGTATCATCGCCATCAGCTGACCCATGGCCAGCCCCAGCGCTGCGAATCGCAACCCTTGCCCCATGATCATCGACAACACCTGCTTTCGAGTGGCACCCAGCGCCACCCGGACGCCGATCTCTTGCGTCCTCTGCGCCACTGAATACGAAATGACTCCATACAGTCCAATTGCCGCTAAGACCAAAGCCAACGCGGCGAAGGCACCCAGCAGCATCATGTAAAAGCGCCGCTGCCCGAGCGACCCGGAGACCAGCGCCTCGAGGGGCACAGGCTCTCCCACCAAAGCGTCGCGGTCGATGCTTTGAACCAGTTTACGCGCCGGTTGTCCCAGCACAAGCAACCCTTGCGCGCGAATCACGGCTGTCGCGCCACTTACGCCCGACTGCGCCAGCGGAACGTAAAAAATCGGCGGGATGGGGGCGTCCACGCCGAAGTGGTGCACGTCACCCACAATCCCCACGATTTCACCCTCGTTTTTCTCGTATCCGCCTCGGGCGCCAAATTTGATTCTCTGCCCGATCGCGTCGCCGCTCGGAAAAAACATTCGCGCCGCCGTTTCGCTGATCAGAAGAACACGCGCGGCGCCCAGCCGGTCGGCATCCGTAAACGTCCGCCCTTGCCGCAAGGGAATTGCCATGGTGCGGAAATAATCCGGCGTCGCTGCACGCAGCTCGGCTGACGGCTCATCCTTCGCTGGCACGTTCCTGCCCTCTACGCTGAAACTGCTACTGAAATCATCGCCGGAAAGCGGCAGCGGCGTCACCAAAGCTACCGAGGTTACACCCGGCAACCCGCGCAGCCGCGCCATGGCCTCCTCCCAGTAGCTTTGCAGCGCCAGGCTGTTCTTGTAATGTGCGTCCGGCACGCTGACATCCATCGTCAATACGCCGTGCGGGTCAAAGCCCGGGCTCAGTGACCTCAATCCCATGAAGCTGCGGACCAGCAGTCCGGCGCCGGCCAGCAGCATCATTGACAGCGCTACTTCCCCGATCAGCAGCGCGCTGCGCGCTCGTCCTGCCTCGCGCGAGGACGAAGCGGGCGCCTTCAGCAAGCCGCTGAAGTCCAGGGCCGATGACCGCAGCGCCGGCAGCAACCCGAACAGCAGCGCGCTCGCCACCGCCAGGCTCAGTGTGAACCCCAGCACCGCTCCGTTCAGCCCCACGCTTCGAAGCCGCGGAATATCCTTCGGCCCGAAGCTCACGATGGACTCGAGCGCCCAGTGCGCCAGAAGCAGACTAGCCGCTCCGGCCAGCAGCGCCAGCAACAAACCCTCCGTTAACATCTGGCGCACCAGCCGAGAACGTCCTGCCCCCAGCGCGCGGCGCATGGCCAGCTCCCGATGACGCACCGTCGCGCGCGCCAAGAGCAGGTTGGAAATGTTGGCACACGCGATCACCGCCACCAGGCCTACCGCTCCTAACAGCACCAGCAGCGCCGGGCGAATTTCTTCTACCAGCGCGCTGCTCCACCGCTCTGCGCGCACACCCCACTTTCCGTCTTTGTCCGGATAGAGCCTGCGTAGCTCCGCCATGATCCCCGCCAGATCATCGTTGGACTGCGCCACGGAGATGCCGCTCTTCAGCCGTCCCAAGACATGCAGATAGTGCGCCCCCCGCTGCGTCATCACCTTGTCGTCGAATCCGATGGGCACGTAAGCGTCGCTACCCGTAAGCGGAAAATGGAACTCCGCCGGCATCACTCCGACAATGGTGTACGGCTCGCTGTCGAGTTCGATGGTCCTGCCGATCGCGTCTGTCGCGCCGCCAAAGTCCGCTTGCCACAATCCGTAGCTGAGCACCACCACGTGATTGGCACCCTTGCGATTCTCTTCCGTCAGAAACTCGCGCCCCAGCACGGGATGTACTTGTAGCGTGCGAAATATCTCCGCGGTGGCCATCACCGCAAGCACGCGTTTCGCTTCGCCGCGCCCGGTCAACGCGTATTCGCCCGTGCGGTAGGCGAACATTGACGAGAAGGAGCGGTTCTGGTCGCGCCAGTCGAAAAAGTCGGGCGCCGACGACGAGTAAGGCGTGGTTATGCCGCCCCGCTCCCAAGTCGAGGCCACGCGCACCAACTCGTCCGCATGATTGAACGGCAACGGCCGCAGTAGCACTGCCTGGATCACGCTGAACATTGCCGAGTTCGCTCCAATGCCCAGCGCCAGCACGGCTATGCCAGTGAACGCCGGATTCTTTCTGAGCATCCGCATTCCATAGCGGACATCCTGGACGAAGCCTTCGAGCGCCGCCTCCCACCCAACGTCGCGGACATCCTGTTTCAGCACTTCCATGCTGCCCATCTCTAGTCGCACTTTGCGGAGCGCCTCTTCACGGCTCATGCCCGCTTCGATCTTCTGTGCCACCGCGCTCTCGGCGTAAGCCCGCAATTCTTCGTCAAGATCGCGCTCCGCCTGCTGCTTTCGGAAAAGCGCTCGCAGCCCGCCGCCGATGATTCTGATTAGGCGCATCACAGTTCTCCGATGAGCATGTCCAGCTTGCCTTGCACCACTCCATCCGGCTCTTGCCTTCTCCTCTAGATTGGCAAGAGGAGAATAGTCCCGTTCTCTAGATTGTCAATGGAAAATTGGCAAACGCGGCGGCTGGTCCGCTATCCACGGATAACAGCATGCTAGCTAAGCTAGAATTTCTCGACCGATGCGTGGTGGCACGAAGCGAGGCCATTCTTTGCGGCGCTTGCGGAGCTCTTCAGAGGGTCTGAAATCTTTCTTTCACTTCTCTCACGAACTCGAGGAACTTCGGTGAGTTCGTGAGCTCCGGATGCCAGCACATGTCGCGCTCAATGAGGTCATACGTTTCCTGAATCCGCGCACCGGGGAGGGCCGCTCCGTTGGCCTCGCGATCCCGTCCCATGAGCCACAAGTGATCCGCTACCGTGGCAGCCGCGGTCACGTCGTGTGTGACAACAATGATGGTGTTCAGTTCGTCCAAGCAGGCAATCTCATTGATCAATTCGCAGACCTTCGCTTCCATCACCACATCGAGGCCGGAGAACGGCTCATCCATCAGCAAGAAATGTTCGCTGCACAGAAGCTGCTGCGCGATGGCCACGCGCTGCCGCTGGCCACCGGAAATCTGCGCCGGATAAAGTTGCGACTGGTCCACCATATCCAGCCGCCGGAGGTACTTCAGCACCCGTTCATGCGCGGCTTCGTGACCCTTTTCCATTTGCTTGGCGGCCAGCATCAGGTTGCTGAAAATCGTGCGGTTTTCGAACAATGGATAATTCTGCGCGACGACACCTACCATCCCGGCTTTGACCGGGGTCAGCCCGGACTTGACCAGCACCTGGCCTGAAGTGGGGTGATTCAGACCGGCGATGATTCGAAAGAGCTGCGTCTTGCCGATCCCCGAAGGTCCGAGGAAGCCAACTACCTGGCCTTGCGTGCGGCCCTCGCGCACGATGTCGCGAATTTCCGCGTTCACATCCCGAAGGATAACCTTGTCTTCGTAAGAAAGACTGACGTGATCAATCTTAAGAAGCGTTTCGCCGTAGGTGCAGCGCTCAGGCACGGGTGGTCCTCAGGAGATCCATGAGTTACTATCTTTTTTCAAGCTGCAAATCGGCGTAGGGGAACAAAAATTTCTTGGCCAACCCCAGCGCGTAATCCTGGAACAATCCAATCAACAGAATTGCGATTTGAATCGCAAACACGGCCTCCAGACGGAAGTGCTTGTTCTGATTCAGCAACAACGCTCCGATCCCACCCTCTGACCGCGAGATACCCTCGACCATGGTGAGCATCATCCAACCCATGGCCGCGTTCTGACGCATAGCATCGAAAGCCGCGTCGGCTTTGCCGAGCACAATCACTTCCCAGACGACGCGCCACTCGCCCATGCGCAGCGTGCGTGCCAGGTCAAACTTTTCTTTGGGGATTTGCGCGACCACGTCGATCATGCTGGTCACAAAAAAAACCGCCACACCAAAAACTAACAAGCTTACTTTCAGCCGGTGTCCGCTGGAAAAAATGATAGTGAAAAAGAACGTGAGTCCCACCATCCCGAGGAAACGACCCTTGGAAATGGCCAGCACGATCGGCTGGAACACGGGAACCACGGTGAGGTAAGCAAGCCCCAGCGAAATGACCGTCGCCCAGGCCATGGCCTGCACATTCAACAGGAAACTGACGATCAGTTCTTGGCCCAGTCCCTGGTGAGTCCACAGGTCAACAAAGGCCCGCCACACATCCATTGGTTTCGGCAGGAAAACATAGGTCGAAGTCGCCCAGACCAGCAGCAGCACGGCAATCTGGAACGCAATGATGAAACGCAGTGCCGCTTTGGAAATCAACCGGTTGGGGGAAAACGCGTCGAGAATTTCGTGCCAAAAGCTGCCACGGCCCGCTGTGGCCATGCGATTTGCGGCCACCGTTGTGCTCGTGCCCATCGCTCCGGCCGCCGGTTTCATGGGACTCACGGGGGTTTCCTATTCCTTGCCCGACAGAATGATTTCCACGCGGCGGTTTCTGGCGCGGCCATCCGCGGTGGCGTTGGAGGCCAGCGGCTTGGAATCGCCATAGGCGT
>WNGP01003235.1_pt1 | contig 15228 bp, 11 predicted proteins | sample 5407671 | NCBI WGS metagenome assembly WNGP01 (sample SAMN13153381, study PRJNA577476) | soil metagenome | isolation source: 40 cm soil or saprolite under Garry oak tree replicate 2 | place: USA:California | collected 2016-06-15 | reverse complement strand
TCGCTGCGCACCTGGCTGTATCGCATCGCCACGAACGCGTGCCTGACCGCGATCGAGCGGCAGGGCAGGCGGCCGTTGCCTTCTGGTCTTGGCGCGCCGCTCGATGGCCCGCAGAGCCAGATACCCGGGCCAGCCGACGACGTGCCGTGGCTGACCCCGCTGCCGGACGCGCTGCTCGGTGTGGCCGCCGACGATCCCGCGGCGATCGCCGGCCGGCGAGACAGCCTGCGGCTCGCGCTGATCGCTGCCTGGCAGTTCCTGCCAGCGCGGCAGCGAGCGGTGCTGATCCTGCGCGACGTGCTTGACTGGCCCGCCGCGGAGGTTGCCGACGTGCTCGGCACCACAACCACGGCGGTGAACAGCGCCCTGCGCAGGGCCCGCGCCCGGCTGGTGAAGGTGGCACCGGCCGAGGCCGACGTCAGCCCGCCCAGCGGACACTCCGCCCGGGAGCTGCTCGATCGGTATCTGGCGGCATTCGAGCGCGCGGACATGGCCGAGCTGGCCCGGCTGCTGCGCGAGGACGCCGTGCTGGAGATGCCGCCGGTTCCGGCCTGGTTCATCGGCCGGGACGACGTGGTGCGGTTCTTCGGCATGCACGTCCTCACCGAGCCGAATCTGCACCGGCTGGTTCGCACGGCAGCCAACGGGCAGCCCGCGGTAGCCGTCTACCGGCGCGGCCAGGGCGGCCGATTCGACGCGCACGCGATCCAGGTGCTGAGCGTCACCGCCGACCAGATCAGCCGGATCGACACCTTCCTCGACACCGCGCTGTTCGGCACGTTCGGGCTGCCGGCCGTGTACCAGGCCGGCGCGGCGTCCGGGCCGGCCGGCGACCTGGCCGGCCGCCCGCCGGGCCGGACCTGACCGGCGGGGGCATGGCCAGCGCACCCGCCGGGCTGGCTCTGCTCGAGCGCGCGGTCGGCTACGCGCTCGCCCAAGCCGTGGACGTTACGCCGGTGCAGCTCGCGTACCCGACTCCGTGCGCCGGCTGGGATCTGCGAACGCTGCTGGCCCACATCGGCGACTCGGCCCGAGCACTGCGCGAAGCGATCGGTTCCGGCCGGGTTTGCTGGGTGGCGGGCCCGGCCGCGGAGCCGGGAGACATCGCGCCGGGCCGGCGGCCGCACCCGGCGGCCGCGTTCTGCGCTGAGGCCGGGCTGCTGCTCGGCGCGTGCGCCGTCGACCGCACCGAGCATCACGTCGCCATCGGCGACAGGCGGCTCACGGTCGGCCTGGTCGCCACCACGGGAGCGATCGAGCTCGCGGTGCACGGCTGGGACATCTCCGCCGCCTGCGGCCGGTCCCGGCCGATCCGGCCGATCCCGCCCGAGCTGGCACTCGACCTGCTCGAGGTCGCTGGCCTGGTGGTGAACGGCACCACCAGGCCGGGGTTGTTCGGTGAACCGCTGATGGTCCCGCCGGTTGCCTGCCCCGGCGACAAGCTCGTCGCCCTGCTCGGCCGGACGCCGCCCACCTAGACCGGCGCGTCAGCTACACCGGCGAGTCAGGCCGCCGTCGCTGGTCTATATATCGAGACCCTTCGCACCACAGGACCTACCACGGAGGCACGGCATGACCACGGAAGAACTCACCGGCACCACAGCCATCGTCACCGGCGCCAGCAGCGGCCTGGGCCGCGGCATCGCGAGCGCCCTGCATCAGGCGGGCGCGCACGTCATCGGCGTCGCCCGCGATCCGGCCAAGCTGGCCGACCTGCGGGCTCAGCTGGGCGAGCGGTTCACCCCGGTGGCCGCCGACGCTACCGACCCGACGACCGCCGGGACGCTGATGGACGCGTACCGGCCGCGGACGTTGGCGCTCGTGGCCGGCGCCAGGCCGCTGAGCCGGCCGCTGCACCAGCACACGTGGGAGACCTTCAGCCGCAACTGGGAGGTCGACGTCAAGCAGGCGTTCGGCTGGATCCGCGAGGCCCTGCTGATGCCGCTCGCACCTGACAGCGTAGTCATTGCCATGTCGAGCGGCGCCGCCGTGCGGGGGTCCGCGCTCAGCGGCGGTTATGCCGGGGCCAAGGCCACCATCAGGTTCGCGGCGAGCTACGCGCAGGAGGAGTCGGAGCGGGCCGGCCTCGGCATCCGCTTCCTGTCAGTGCTGCCGCAGCTCACGCCAGCCACGGACCTCGGCGCGGTGGCGGTCGCCGCGTACGCGGCCAGAGCCGGCCTGGACCTGGCCGCGTACCGCGACCAGCTCGGGCCGGCGTTGACGCCCGAGACGGCGGGCAAGTCCTTCGTCGAGCTGGCCACCCATCCCGAGCTAGCAGGCAGTTTCATGCTCACCGCCGGCGGCCTCGCCCCCGCGCCGTGACGGCCAGGCAGCCGCTCGGCTGCTGGCGATCGGCGCGTCCGGGCTGATCATCTCGGAAGCCAACCGGTGAGAGGCCGTCCTGGAAGCTTTGCGCCAGACTGAACCACAAATCCTTCGGCTTACCCAAAAGTCTTCGGCTCGGCTCCAGTAGTGGCGCGCGGCGCCTGATCTGAGGGCTGGCAGAGCGAGGTTGCGGATTCCGGTGTCCGGCGCGATCTGGGCTTCCCCCGGGTTTGTGACCCGCGAGAGCGGACAGCGCGCCAGAAAGCGGCCTGAAGCCGTGACCAAGTCCGGGTAAGTCATCGGTGCGGCGGCGGGCCAGGCGGACACCGAGGTGATGGGCGGGCATTGCGCGCGGGCTGACCGGGTGCCATGGCCGCGATCGTTCTCGCCGGTGCCGATCGGCCGTTGGCCGCGGACTTTCCACATACCATTGTGCTGGCCGGGGTGGGCAACGCCGGACGATCTTAGCCGGGCGTGCAGAGCCGGACGAGTCGCCTCGGCCGGGCGCCGGGAGCGGGCGCCGGACAATTTCGGGACGTGAGACCAGCCGATGGCAGACCAGACCGGGGATGGCGCGGACCGAGGCGAGCGGAACGCGCTCGATCTTGACGCGCTCGCCGTCAGCGACCGGTTCCGGCTGTTCAACTTCACCCGGCGCGATGACCACGTCGCCTACCTGTGGGTGCTGCGGGCGCTCGACCGGCTCCGTGCGGTGCATCAGGTCCAGGCGCACAGCGACGAGGTGGCGGCGGCCCTGGCCGAGCTGGCCGCGTTCCACGACGAGGCGCCCCGGCTGGACGGCAGCCTCAGGGAGAAGCTGGACGCGCTGGCCGAGGACGGGATGGTGCACCGGCTCGAGGACGCGTCCCGGGCGGGAAGCCTGGCCAGATACCGGAACCGGCAGTCTGTCTACCAGTTCAGCGAGCTTGGCTACCGCGCGTTCGCGGCCGTGGAGGACGTGCTGGCCGCCAGGATCAGCGACGCGAACCTGTCCCGCCTGGTGTTCTCCGACATCCTCGACGACCTGAAGTCGCTCGCGGCGGCCGTCCGCGACGCCGACGGCCAGCAGGTGTACCGCCGGCTGTCCAGGCTGGACGCCGTCCTGGACGACATGTCGCGCCGCGCGGCGCAGTTCCACCTGACGCTCGGCGAGATCATCCGGTCCACGGACACGTCACCGGGCACGTTCTTGCGGTACAAGAACGCGCTGCTGACCCACATGACCGACTTCATGGCCGAGCTCGACCGGTATCTGCCCAGGCTCGCGGCCGCCGTCGCGGAGGTGGAGGACGCCGCCGGCCGCGACGGCCCGCACGGCCCGGGCGCGGACGCGATGCTGCGGCGCGCCGCCGAGGCCGACGAGCGCCCGTTCCTGAGCTATGACGAACTACTGGAGGACTGGCGCAGGCGCTGGGCGGCGCTGCGCGCGTGGTTCGCCCCCGACGGGTCCGGCGAGTCGCGCGCCAGCGGCCTGCGCACCGCTACCCGCGCCGCCGTCTCCGGGGTCATCGCCCTGCTCCGGCAGGTCACCGAGGCGCAGCGGGGCGGGGTGAACCGGTCCTCCCAGCTCAGGCACCTGGCCGAATGGGTATTCAACGCGCCGGACGAGGGCGCGGCTTACGCCCTGATGTCCGCGGCGTTCAACCTGCGGTCTGCGCGTCATCTCGGTGGAGCGCACGACGACGCCGAGCAGATCTCCGAGCGCGCGGCGTGGTGGGACGCGCCCGGCGTGGAGATATCGGTCACCCTGTTCCGGCGCGGGAAGGCGCCGACTCCCGGCATTCCGCAGCCCGTGCGATCCCAGCCGGCGATCCGTGCCGAGCTGCGGCGACGCCAGGCCGCCGCGCGAGCGGCCGAGCGGGCGGCCGCCGGGCGGCTGCTGGAGTCCGGGGCGCACGGGCGGGTCCTGGACGAGGCGGAGACCCGGGTGCTGCTCAGGCTGCTGACCCTGGCCACCGAGGCGCGGACCGTCGTCGCCGGCCGGGTGGCTGCCGGGTCCGGCGGCAACGACGTGCTCACCATGCGCCTCGTCCCGTCGGAGCTGGGCAGCGCGGTGCGCACCACGAACGGCGTCCTGCACCTGCCCGGACTCAGCCTGGACCTCGCGCCGGCGGGTCCAGCGGACGGCGGCAGGCGCTGATGGCCGTGCCCGCCGCCGGGGTCGCGCCGAGCGATCTCGGCTCGTACCAGCAAGCCGTCCGCCTGGTCCTCACCCACGACATCATCACCGCCGCCAGGCCGCGACCCGGCGTGCTCGACCAGGTGCTGCGCTGGGCCGACCAGATGACCAGGGACTTCCGCGAGGTCCTGGGATACACGCTGATCGCCACCACCCGCCAGGTCAGGCTGTCCAGGAGGCTCGACGCGCTCGACCCGACGCAGGGCACGATGTTCGCCAAGAACGGCAGGCCGTTCGACCGGCGTCGGCTCGCGTACCTGTGCCTGGTGCTCGCGTCATTCCAGCGCTCGCGGGTGGAGATCAGCCTGGCCGACCTGGTACGAGCCTTCGCCCCGGCCGCGAACGCCATCGACGCCCTCGGCTTCGACGCGACGGTGACCGCGCACAAGGCAGCGGTCGTGGACGTGCTCGACTGGCTGGTCGAGCGCGGGGCGCTCCGGTTGTCCGACGGCTCGCTCGAGGCGTGGGCGCAAGACAGCGAGCGCGGCGACGCCCTCTACGACATTGACCACGACATCTGCGCGGCGCTGTTCAAGCCCGCCCGGCCGCTGCAGCACCTGACCAGCGCCGCCGGGCTGCTCGACGCGCCGTTCGTCAGCGCGAAGCGCGGCGCCCAGCGCGCCGCCGCGGCGCAGCGCGCGGCCCGCGCGCTGGCCGAGTACCCGGTGGTCTACTTCGGTCAGGTCGACCCGGAGATCGCGGACGCCCTACGGCTGCCAGGAGCCGCCGAGAACCTGGCCCGGCTGACCGGCCTGGCGGTGGAGCGGCGGGCCGAGGGTGTCCTGCTCGCCGACGCGGGCGGCAGGTTCACCGACAAGCCGTTCCCCGGGCGCGGCAGCGCGGTCAACCGCGCGGCCGGCCTGCTGCTCGCGAAGATAGCCGACGTCATCGAGGACCCCGGCGAACCCCTGACCAGAATCGACGTGCCAGCCGAGGCCACCGACCAGCGCGACCTGCTGGCCAGGATCGATTCCGCGCTTCCGGTGGCCGGGGTGGTGCAAGAGCTGGCCTGGTCGGCTCCGGCAGACAATCATGACTTTCAACACGAGCCGCCGACGACCGTGACATCGCAGGCCGGCCAGGTCGGCGGCGCATCGCCGGGCAGCGTCCCGCTGATCGAGGACAGCAGGCTGCGGGCGATGATCGACGAACTGTACGACGAGCTCGGAGCGGCGTCGTTCACGATCACCTGGCAGCACGACCCGCGCGGCCTGCTCGAGGCGGCGACGGCGTTCCTGGCCGATCTGCGCCTGCTGCGCCCGGTTCCCGGCGGCGTGCTGGTCCTGCCGGCCGCGGCCCGCTACCGCAACATCACGCTGGCGCTGCCGGTCAGGCACGCCGGGGACGGGCAGATGGCGCTGCACTTCGGCGCCGCGGGCGCGGACGGAGAGGAGTCATCGACGTGACGCAGGACCGGTTCAGGCCCACCCGCGCGGGCGTCATCAACGTGTGGGACTACGTGGACGAGGAGTTCGCGTTCGCGGACGGCCGGCTGGCGCTCCGCGGCCACAACGGGTCGGGCAAGACCAAGGCGCTCGAGGTGCTGTTCCCGTTCGTGCTCGACGGCGTGGCCGACTCCCGCCGCCTCGACCCGTTCAGCGGCGAGAACCGGACCATGAAGTCCAACCTGCTGTACCGGGGCCAGGAGGCCGAGTACGGCTATGTCTGGATGGAGTTCGCGCGGCCGGGCCCGGCGGAGACCGTGACGCTGGTCATCGGGATGCGCGCGCACCGCAACCGCGACGGGGTGCGAACGTCGTTCTTCGTCACCGGCAAGCGGCTCGGCGCCGATTTCGGGCTGCTGTCGGCCGACTCCCGGCCGCTGACCGAGCGGCAGCTCAAGGCCGTGCTTGAGCCGGGCGCCTGGCATCGGACCGCCACCGAGTACCGCGACGCGGTCGACACCCGGCTGTTCGGCCTCGGCCGGGAGCGGTACGCGCAACTGCTCGACCTGCTGCTCGCGCTGCGCCGCCCGCTGCTGGCCAAGGATCTCGACCCGGCGAAGGTGTCCGACACGCTGACGGCGGGGCTGAGTCCCGTCGATGACGACCTCGTCCAGCAGGCCGCCCGCGACTTCGAGAACCTCGCGGCCGTGCAGAAACTCTACGACGACCTGGTCGCGGCGAACGCCGCCATCGGTGAGTTCCTCGGGCACTACACCAGCTACCTGCGCTCACATGCCCGGTTCCAGCTTGAGCGGGTGCAGGCCAGGATCGAGGCGGCGGCCGGGCACGCCGACCGGATCGCGGTCGCCGCGGCGGCCGGGCGCACGGCGGCCGCCGCGGAGCGGCGTGCCCTGGCCGACCGGGATGCCAGGCGGGCGGAGGGCGAGCGGCTGCAAGGCCGCCTGGCCGGGCTGAAGAACTCGGACGAGTACAAGGCGCAGGGCCGTCTCGACGACAAGCGCCGCGAGGTGCTCGCCGGCCAGCGCGAGGTCGGCGACCAGCGCAGCCGCCTGGATCGCGACCGCCGCCAGATCAAGGACCTGCAGGACGCGGCGGTCAAGCTCAGCCGCCGCGCCGTCGAGGCCAGGACGGCGCAGGACAGGTTCGCGGCCGACCTGGCTGAGGCCGCCGAGCGGTCCGGCATAGCCGACGACGGTTTCGGCCCGGTCGACACCGGCGACGACCTGCTCGTCACGGCCCGCGCGCGGGCCGTGGCCCGCCGGGACGACGTGTCGGAGATCCGCAGGCTGCTCGAGGCCCTCCGCGACGCCAGGGCCAAGCGCACGTACGCCGAGCAGGAGGTCGGCCGCAAGGAGTCCGCCGAGCGCGAGGAGGAGCAGGCGTCTTCGGCGGCCGATCGCCGCCTCGCGCAGGCACGCAAGGCGGCGGCCGATGAGCTCGCCGCCTGGACCGCGCGCTGGACCGCGCCCGTGCCCGCGGCTGAGTCCGTGCCCGTGCCCGCGGCTGAGTCCGTGCCCGCGCCCGCGCCCGCTCCGCCCGCCTCGGACGGCCTCCCCGGGCACGTCGTCTCCGCGGCCGATGCCGAGGTTCTCGACGCGGCGCTGGAGCGGATCGGGGACGCGGGCGAGCCCAGCCTGGCCGAGGTCTTCGCCGGCCTGACCGCCGAACGCCAGGCGGCCACGATCACCGCGCGGGCGAACCTGGAAACCGAGCTGCGCGAGGCGCGACGGCGGCTGGCCGGCCTGCGGGCCGAGCGGGAAGCGATCGCCGCCCAGAAGGACGATGCGCCGCCGGCCAACGACCTGCGCACCGCCAGCCGGGACGGGCGGCCAGGCGCGCCGCTCTGGCAGCTCGTCCGGTTCGCGGACGGCGTCGACGGCGCGCAGGCGGCCGCGGTCGAGGGCGCGCTGTACGGGGCCGGCCTGCTCACCGCGTGGATTCACCCCGATCCGGCGCAGACCACCGACGCGCTCGCCGCGGCCGAGCCGGACGGCTACCTGATCGCCGCGGACCCCGCGGACGGCGCCGGACGCCGGACGCTCGCCGACATCCTCCGCCCGGAGGACCAGGAGCAGGTCGCTCCCGCCGTGATCACCGCGATCCTGCGGTCGGTCGCGCTGAGCGACGACCTGGTGCCCGCCGGGGAGCGGCCGCCCGCCCCGGCAGGCGGCGCGAGCGTCCCGGTTGTCAGCAGGAAAGCGCAGTTCAGCTACGGCGTTCACGCGGGGGCGCGGCCCAAGTCGGCACCGGAGTACATCGGCGCCACCAACCGGGCGAACCGCCGCCGCGCCAGGCTCGCCGAGCAGGACCGGCTCATCGCGCAGGCCGCCGCGGCGGAGCAGCGGCTCGCGGCCGGACTGGACCGGGCCGCCGCGCTGCTCGAGGACTTCCGGCGCGCGCGGCGCGAGTTGCCCGCCACCGCGCCGGTCGCGAAGGCGGCCGACGCGGTCAGCACGCACGCGGCGCTGCTGGCCAGGGTCAGGGACGAGCTCGCCCGCGCCAGGAAGGCGCTCGACGCCGCGATCGTCGAGGTGGACGCGAAGAGCAGGCTGCTCAGGCAGGCCGCCGCCGAACGGCGGATGCCGACGGCCGCGGAGCAGGTCGACGCGATCGCGCGCGCGGCCGCCGAGTTCGAGAGCGTGGCGACGCAGCTAAACGGCGAGCGGGTGAAGCTGGCGCAGGCGGAAGAGGACCTCGCCGAGCGAACCGAGACGATCGAGCGGCTGACCGCCGAACTCGCCGGATCCGAGCGCGCCGTAGCCGACCGGGAACGCGCGCAGGACGCGCTGGAAGAGGAGTTCCAGACGCTGCAGGACACGCTCGGCGCAGACGTCCAGCAGGTGCTGGGGCAGATCCGCGACACCGAGAAGCGACTCAGCGCGGCCGGCGACGCGTACGACGAGCTCGACGCCCGGGCGCACCGCGAGTCGATGAACGCCGTCCGGGCCGAGGAGAATCTCAAGGGCGGCCGCGAGGCGCTGGCCGACGCGGTCGGACAGCTCTACGAGCAGGCCACCGAGTTCGGCCCGTACGCGCGGGCCGAGCTGCGGCCGCTGATCGGGGTCGCCAACGTCGGCCCGTGGCCGGACGCCCGCTGGCCGGACGTCGAGCGTGCCTGCGACGCCATCACCGCGGAGCTGACACGGGACGCCGGCCCCGGCGGTGGCCAGAGCACGCCCGCGGACGCGGCGACGACGGTCTGCGGGGTGCTGCCGTCCGGCGTCGCCGAGATCCTTGCCGCGTTCGCCGCCGCCACCCGCGGCGGGCGCCAGGTCACCGAGGGAACGCTCAAGAACACCGCCGACCGGATGTCGACCGGGCTGAAGGACTTCACCGAGGCGCTCGCCGCCTGCGACGAGGACTACCGGGTCGACTGGACGCCCGGCGGCGTGGTGACCGTGCACGTGCTCGACGACGAGGGCCGCAAGCCGGTCGCCGAGTTCGCCGCGAGGATCGCCGACCGCATGGCCGACCAGGGCACCCTGCTCGAGGACCGGGAGCGCAAGGTGCTCGAGGACGAGCTGCTGGCCGGCCTCGCCCAGCAAATCCACGGCCGCGTCATCGCCGCCAGGGACCTCGTGCGCGACATGGACTCCGACACCAGGTCGAAGCCGATGTCGTCGGGAATCGCCGTCGGCATCCGGTGGGCGCAGTCCGACAAGATCACCGACCGGCAGCGCGCCGCTTCCCGGCTGCTCGAGCGAGCCGCCCCCGGGCCGGAACGCCTCGCCGAGCTCCGTGGCCTGCTGCGCGAGATGATCAGGGAGTATCGCGGCACTCACCCCCGCGCCACCTACCGGGAAGCGCTCGGCAGCGTGCTGGACTACCGGTCCTGGCACGTGTTCGAGCTGCTGCTGCTGCAGCCCGGCGAGCCTGAGGTGCGGCTGACCCGCGCCAAGCACTCGGTCATGTCAGGCGGCGAGAAGTCCGCGTCGATCCACCTGCCGCTGTTCGCGGCGGCCAACGCGCTGTACTCGTCAGCGAAGGACCAGTGCCCGCGGATGATCGCGCTGGACGAGGCGTTCGTCGGCATCGACGAGCGGTACAAGCCCGACCTGTTCGGCCTGGCTGTGAAGTTCGCTCTCGACCTGTTCATGACCGGCCACGACCTGTGGGTCACCTGCGCCACGGTGCCAACGATCGCGCACTACGACATGTACCACGACAAGACCACCCACACCGTGTCGTCGCTGCTGATGCTGTGGGACGGCACGCAGCTTCTCGACGCCGGGGCCGGCTACGCGGACAACGACGATCTTGTCACCCGGCTTCTCGGCTTCCGCCCGACCCGGCACGCGCCGCTCGGCAGCGAGCAGACGCTCTATGCCGCGGTCGCCGGCGACCAGGCCGCGGACGACGAGGCCGAGGACGACGATGACGCGGAAAATGCCGACCCGGCAGCCGGCGCCGAGGGGGCGAGCGACGCGTGATGACCGGCCCCGACCGGGCGTCCGGCTACCAGTCGGCGGACTACCAGCGGCTGCTCGCGGCCGCGCGCCGGTCGCTGGAGCGCTCGGGTGGCACGCTGGCCGGGTCGGTCAGCGTCAGCGAGCCGACCGACGCGGAGCGCAGGGCGATCATCGGCATCACCGGGCAGTACCGGGACCTGCGGACGGCCAGGATGTCGGTGCGCCTCGCCGACCTGGACCGCGCGGTTCGCGAGACCACCGGGCGCGGCCTGCCCGACTTGCTGGCCGAGATGGGCGGGCCGCTGCGGGACCGCCCTGCCGAGCGGAGCGCGCTGGCCGCCGCGCGCCAGGCCGCCGTCGGCGCGGCGCAAACCAGTCCGCTGCATGCCTCCTGCGGCTGGTACCGGGACTGGCTCGCCGAGGTGGTGCGCGACGGCAGCCTGACGAAGCTGGTCAACTCGGGCGAGCAGGCGCAGCTTGCGCAGGCGGTACGCGTGCTCGAGCAGCTTGGACGCTCGGGCGCCCCGGTGCTGCTGCCTGCGCTCGCCGCCGACGTCACCGGGGACACCAAGGCCCTGAGCCACGGAACGGTCCTGTCGACGCTTGTGCTGCGCGCGCTGGCGATCAAGGCGGGGGCCGGCAGGCCGGAGGCGGCCGAGGATCGCAGGGATCTGTGGGAGTCGGGCAACGTGGTCGCCGACGACCTGGCCAGCCGGGTGCTCGTGCTGAACCTGCCGGCCGAGGGACGCGGGCTGGGGGACTGGCTCACCGGCGCGGCGGGGCTCGGCGTTCCGTTCTATGTCACCTTGCATCAGCTCATGACGCTGCCCCTGGCGGTCAGGGAGGCGCTCGTGCACGTCTGCGAGAACCCGGCGGTGCTGCGCCGCGCCGCCGCCGAGCTGGGTGTCGGCTCGACGCCCCTGCTGTGCGCGGAGGGTCGCCCCTCGACCGCGTTCCACCAGCTCGCGGGCGCCGTCGTCAGGGGCGGCGGCGAGCTGCGGTACCACGGCGACTTCGACTGGCCGGGAATCTCGATCGCGAGCGCGGTCATGTGCCGTCACGGCGCGCGACCATGGCGGATGCGCGCCGGCGACTATCGTGCCGGCGTGCGGGCCGGCGGCGAGCATCTCCGGCTTGCCGGGGCCCAGCAACCGACGCCATGGGATCCCGGGCTCAGCGAGGTCATGGCGGCGACCGGACGCGTCGTGTACGAGGAGACCGTCGCCGACGCGCTGATCGCCGACCTGGCTGGCCGCTGACCGGCTGGCCGCTGACCCGGGCGCTATTCGACCCGGATCCAGCCGAGCAAGTCCTCCTGGCGCACCGTGTCCAGAAGCGCCGGGTGGTCGGTGGCCATGTGCCCCCGGATCACCCCGACGACCTGGTCATCGCTCTCGCCTCGGGCCACGAACCCGCATTCGCATCGGATCAGCTTCGCCATCGCACCTCCCAGCTAACGTCCACGGACAGCGTATTGCCAAGATGTTGGCGTGACCTTGGCGTCCTCGCGCCTAGTGCGAATCCAGATCTGCGGGCCGCTCGCCGTCGAGCGCGACGGCCAGCGCCTCGATGCCCGCCTGCCCGGTCGCCAGGGCCGGTTGCTGTTCGCTTACCTGGTCGTCAACCGCGACCGCCAGGTCCCACGCAACGAGCTGGCCGAGGCCCTGTGGCGAGAACCCGACCCCGCCGCGGTCGACAGCCGGCTCAACCCGCTGCTCTCCAAGCTGCGCCGGGTCTTCGGCACCGACACCGTGGACGGGCGCTCCACCCTCCGGCTGCGCCTGCCCGACGCCTGGGTCGACATCGAGGCTGCGGCCGAGGCAATTCACCGAGCCGAGTCATCGGTTGCCCAGCAGGACTGGGTGCGGGCGTGGGGGCCGGCGCTCACCGCGCTCATCGTGGCCGAGCGGGGCTTCCTTCCCGGCGAGGAGGCCCCCTGGATCGACGAGATCCGCAATCATCTGACGGTGCTCCGCCTGCGCGCCCTGGAGTGCTACGCGGCAGCCGGGCTGGGCATCGGCGGAACCGAGGTGGCCGCGACCGTCCGGGCGGGCCGGCAGCTCATCCGCCTCGCACCCCTGCGCGAAAGCGGCTACCGGTATCTCATGCGGGCTCTCGCCGCCCAGGACAACCTGGCCGAGGCCCTCAACGTTTACGGCCAGCTCAGCGAGTGCCTGCGTGACCAGCTCGGCGTCTCGCCGAGCCCGGCCACCCGCGAGCTCTACGAACGGCTACTCGCCGCAACCTGAGACGCCAAGGTTTCGCCAAGGTTGTGACAACGGCGCCGTCATAGAACTGTGCCGTAAGGAGCCCGGCGAGCACGGAGGTACAGATGAAGACGGCGTCAGAGAAGTCCGCGTCCAGGCTGGTTCCAGGCACCGGCGACGGGGTGCTGGTGGATCCGCGGTGGCTGGAAGCTCACCTGCACGACCCCGGCGTGCGAGTGGTCGAGGTGGATGTGAGCAGGCTCGCCTACGACGACTGGCACATCGAAGGAGCCGTCCTGTGGAACATCTACCAGGATCTGAAGGACTCCGACTACCGGCTTGCCGGTGTCCAGGCGGTGGGACGGCTCTTCGCCCGGTCAGGGATCCGCGCGGACCACACGGTCGTGTTCTACGGCTATGCGCCAGCCATGGGTTTGTGGCTGATGAAGCTCTACGGTCACGCGGACGTGCGGATCCTCGACTGCTCACGCGACACGTGGCGCCGTGAGGGCCGGCCAGGCAGCGCCACGGCGACCGAGCCAGCCACCATCGACTACCTGCTCCCCGAACAGAACGAGCGGCTCCGCGCCGACCACGTTGCGGTGCGCAAGGCCATGGGTGACCAGGAAGCCACCATCCTCGACGTCCGCACCTGGGACGAGTACCGGGGCGAGCGGTTCTGGCCCTCTGGCGGCATGGAGCCCGGAGGCCGCGCCGGTCACGTCCCCTCCGCGGCCCACCAGCCCCTCGACGGCCTCTACGACGACCGCGGGTCGTTCCGGCCCGCCGCTGACCTGCGCCGGGTATTCTCCGCCGTCGCTCCGGGCGGCGGCGAGCTGATCACCTACTGCACGATCGGCGCGCGGGCCAGCACCGCATGGTTCGTCCTCAGCTACCTGCTCGGGTACGACGATGTCCGCGTCTACGACGGGTCGTGGGCCGAATGGGGCCGCCTGGCCAGGCGGGTCAGAACCCGAAGCACTCCATGAGGTTGCCGATGTCGCTGCGGCCGTCCCTGGGCGGGGCCGGCGGTCCCGTCGGGCTGCCGTTAGCGGCCTGGTTGTTGGGACCGCCGGGGGTGGACGTGTCGAACTGGTGGTTGACCGACGCGAGGGTGGGCAGCCCGAATACGGTCTCGATGAACTTCAGCAGCGAGCTGTGCTCATACAGCGTGGGCTCGACGTGCGCCTTCTTCGCATGCGGCGAGATGACCCAGGTGGGCACCCGGAACCCCAGCCCGTAGGAGTCGAGTTGCGGCGACGGGACGTGGTCGAAGAACCCGCCTGACTCGTCATAGGTGATGAAGTAGGCGGAGCTGTCCCACGCGGAGGAGCTTTGCAGGGCGGTGACCAGCTCCTGCTGGAGGTCCATGCCGACGGTGACGTCGGCCGGGGGATGCTCGTCCTGGCCGCGAAGGAAGCTGGGGATGATGAACGAGACGTTCGGCAGCGCGCCGTGCTTGAGGTCGGCCAGGTAGTCGGCCTTGGTCGCCCGGGTGCGCGGGTCGTTGGCCCAGCGCTTCCAGAACACGAAGACGTTGTCGCTGTCGCCCGGCGGGACCGGATCCCAGGCCGTGTTGTAGATCTTCCAGGTCACCCGGGCCGCTTCCAGCAGGTCGAGGATGATCGGGTAGTCGAACACCCCGAAGCCCCAGATGCCGTTCGTCGTGATGCCGCCGGAGGTGGCGGCGGCCAGGTAGAACCGGTTCGGGTAGGTCGGGCCCATGACCGGGCAGAAGTAGTTGACGCACAGGGTGAAGTCATTGAACAGGCTGTAGTAGAACGGCAGGTCCTGCTGGGTGTAGTAGCCGAGGCAGTTGATCCCGTCGGTGGTGTAGAAGCCATCCATCTGCCCGCTGTCGTACTCGCTGTGCATGGCGGTCCAGGAGTGCCCGATATCGGGGGTAGTCAGGCTCGTGAAATGGTAGGGAGTCACGGTCCCGCCCTGCCCGTCGGGTTGCGAGTACCCGGCCGGCACGCCGTAGGCCCCGGCGAAGGGCGCGAAGCCGTAGTAATGGTCGAACGACCGGTTCTCCTCGCAGGCCACGATCACGTGCCTGATCGGCAGCGACCCAGCGGGCGCGGCAGAGGCGCTGCCGGTCGGCTTGGCCAGCAGCGGCCCGGCCAGGCCGGCGGCGCCGACCAGCCCCACGCCCTTGAGCAGAGTGCGCCGGTCGGTTCGCATCGACCAGACAGATCCCCGCGCGAGCTCGTTGCGGCTGATCTCGGGACCATCGCTCATGCTGCCTCCTCGATCTCGGCTCCGAGCATCGCGCCCAGAGGTGACTCCACGGTGACCGGCAGCCGACCGGCCGGAAACGCGAACCGCACGTTTCCGTCATCAGTCATCGTGTCTCGGGCCCGCGCCGGGGACAACCCCATCCGCAGGAGACGACCAGCCCGGATCGGCAGGAGACAACGTGGCAGTAGACAAAGGGCAGGGTCAGCAGGAACCGAGCCTGTGGGTGCTCAGCAGGATGGCTCCGAGGGCAACCCAGGCACCGCCGTAGTAGGTGGGGTGCGCGTGCTGCGCGGCAGCCGCGCCGCGGAGAAGCTGGCGCGCAGCGCGGCCGTCACCTGCCGCCCGGGCCGCGGCGGCCGAGGCGACGAGGGCGAGCGGCGCGGGCGTGCCGTTGAGCACGCTGCCGTCGGGGTGCAGGCTGAGCGCGCGGGCTCGGTCTGGCGAGCGGAGCATCGGCCACC
>WNGP01002558.1_pt1 | contig 15232 bp, 14 predicted proteins | sample 5407671 | NCBI WGS metagenome assembly WNGP01 (sample SAMN13153381, study PRJNA577476) | soil metagenome | isolation source: 40 cm soil or saprolite under Garry oak tree replicate 2 | place: USA:California | collected 2016-06-15 | reverse complement strand
GCGCGCGCGGGTGCGCGCTTTCTCCTGGATTCGGCGGCCGGAGTCGATCCCGCGCGGCGCGAGGTGACCACGGCCCGGGGTGAACGCCTTCACTACGACGTCCTGTCGCTCGACACCGGGTCGAGCGCCGGCGAGCCGGCCGGCGCGGCGGAACACGCGCTTCGCGTCCGCCCCGTCGAGCCGTTTCTCGCGGGCTGGGAGCGCCTGCGCGAATCGGCGAGGAGGGGCGAGGTGCGCCGCATCGCGGTGGTCGGCGGCGGCGCGGCCGGAGTCGAGGTGCTGCTTGCCATGCGGCACGGGCTTGCCGGAGTCGCCGCGGAATTCGCGCTGTTCAGCGAGTTGCCCATCCTCGCCGGCCACGGCGCGCGCCGCAGAATGGCGCGCATCCTCGGCGCTCGCGGCGTCGCGGTGCACTCAGGCAGAAAGGTCGTTGCAGCGGACGAAAACGGAATCGAGCTCGACGGCGGCGAGCGCTTCGAGGCGCAGGCGGCGGTATGGGCAAGCGGAGCGTACGCGCCTCCATGGGTCGCGCAGAGCGGGCTCGCAACCGACCCGCGCGGCTTCGTCGCGGTGAGCGACACGCTGCAATCGCGGTCGTACCCGGAAATATTCGCCGCGGGAGATGTAGCAAGCGTGATCGGCGAGCCCAGGCCGAAATCCGGCGTCTTCGCCGTGAGGCAGGGGCCGGTCCTCGCGCGCAACCTGCGCCTCGCGCTCGCGGGCGAAGCGCCTGAGCCGTTCCGCTCGCCCACGCGCTCGCTTGCCCTCATCAGCTGCGGCGATCGCTACGCGGTCGCTTCCTGGGGGCGGGTTTCGCTGGAAGGCGCGTGGGTGTGGCGCTGGAAGGACCGCATCGACCGGCGCTTCGTGGAGCGATACCGACTCGGACCGGCCGAAAGCTGAGAGCGCCGGCGCGAATTCGCTTGCCAGTTTTCTCCCGAAGTGCTATCGATAAAGAAGCACCATCTCGAAAAGGAGGAACCATGATCCGAAAAGTCGTCTATTTTTCGATGAAAGTGCCGAACCGCCCGGGTATCGGCATGCAGATGCTGAAATCGATCGCCATGGGCAAGCAAAACCTGCTCGCCTTCACCGGATTTCCCCAGGGCGGCAAGGCACAGGTCGATTTCGTTCCCGCCAATCCGGTCGAATTCGCCAAGGGGGCGAAAAAGCACGGCGTGAATCTGGGCAAACGGAAAACGGCGTTTCTGGTTCAGGGGGAGGACCGCGTCGGCGCGCTTCTCCGCGTCCTCGACAAGCTCGCCAAGGCGAAGATCAACATGGTTGCAATGGACGCGGTGACCGCGGGCAACCGCCGCTTCGGCGCGATCTTCTGGGTGAAGCCGAAGGACATCGCGCGGACGTCGCGACTGCTCGGCGCGAGATAGTCGGGACCCGAGCGGCCCCGCGCAAGTGCCTCAGCGCAAGCGGATGCTGGTCAGCCCGCCCCACAGCGGCGAGGCGAGATCTTCGGCGAGCAGCCAGGCGATGAGAATCACGCCGACGACCACGACAAGGTATTCGGCAACTTCGATCCAGAGGTGGCGGTCGATGACGGGGTGATCCACGGGGACTTCCATGTGCCTGACTATGTCGCCAGCATAGTACGGCGTGCGCCCGGAAGATAGTCGTTGTTCGCTACAACAGGGAAAAGCGCCACTGGCGGAGCACCCGGACATGGAGTCGGGGGTAAACCCGACAGGGACATCCCGCAGCAGTCAGTGCGCCTTCACACCGCCCCGGTTTTCCTCAGAAGCGCGGCAAGCGCCTCCGCGAGCCGCGCGTAACCGGCCGCGTTCGGATGAACGAGATCGGACTTCAGTGCGTTGTCGGTGAGGATCTTCTTGAGCGCCTTCTCCTCGTAGGGCAGGCGAAATTCCTTTGCGATGTCCGCGTAGAAGCCCGCGGGCGAAGGGAGCAGGCCGGGCTTCGGAACGCCGATCAGCACCACCTGAGCGCCTTGCGTCCTGGCGAGCCGCACCATGGCGCGGATGTTGTTCGCCGCCTGCGCTTCGTCGAGTTTCCTCAGAAAATCGTTGCCGCCGTGACAGAGAATGACGAGCTGCGGCTTGGCTTCGTCGAGGGCCAAGGGCAGGCGCGCGAGCCCCTCGGCGCTCGATTCTCCCGGGACGCCCGCCGACACCACCTTGCGGCCGATCAGCGCCTCGAGCCGCGCCGGATAGCTTTCGCTGGGGTTCGCACCGATGCCGAAGGTCAAGCTGTCGCCGAAGGCGAGCACCACCGCGTCGGGCGCGAGGGGAGGGAGCTTCGGCTGGCCGCCGCAGGTAGCGAGCAGCGCAAACAGAAGGGGCGCCGCCGCGCGGCGGAACCTCATCGAGCCTTCTCCGGTCCGGGCACACCCGCGCACTCCTCGAAGATGCGCGCGCGGCAAGCGGCGCAGATGGAGAGGTCGAGCCGCGTGAACACCCCGCCGATCGCTTCGCGCTTGCCGCGGAAGACGTTTTCGCGGCCGAGCTCCGCCATGTAGCCGCCGCGCTCGAGCAGCTCCTCGACCGGCTTCCTCAGGCTGTAGAAGTAGAGCTGCCCGCCGCCCGCGCGCCGCCTGCGCGCTTCCTCCACGAGCAGCCCGGCGCCCGCCATGTCCACGAAATTGATGCTCTTCGACATCAGGAGCAGGTGCTTCTGGCCGGGACTGTGCTCGCGCAGCGTGTCGAGGTGCCGCTCGACGTGGCCCACCGCTCCGAAATAGATCGAGCCCTCGATGCGCAGGATCTTGAGCTGGGGGCACTCGACGAGACTGTCCTCGACCTCGGTCATCTTGCGCCCGGTGTGGCGCGGATCGGGCACGAGGCTGCGCATGATCGGGTGCGAGGTACGGATGAGGAACAGGACCAGCGAGACGAGCACGCCCACGAGGATCGCGAACTCGAGATCGAGCAGGAGCGTCGCAAAGAAGGTGACGGCGAGCACCGCGCTCTCGCTGCGGCTGGTGACGAGAATTTTGCGGATGCGGCCGAAATCGATCAGGCTCCAGGCGACCAGAAACAGAATCCCCGCTACGACGGCGATCGGCAGATAGGCGGCGAGCGGTCCGACCGCAAGGAGCACGAATACCAGCAGGGCCGCCGCGAATATCGCCGACATTGGCGTCCGCGCTCCCGCCTCGTAGTTGAGGCCGCAACGGTTGACCGAGGTGCTCGTCGGAAAGCCGGAAAAGAAAGCCGCGGCGATGTTCCCGAGGCCCTGTCCGATGAACTCCTGGTTGTCGTCGATGCGCTGGCCGGATTTGAGCGCGATGGCATGCGCGACCGAGACCGCCTGGGTGAGCGACACCAGCGCCACGGCCATCGCGCCTCCGAGCAGGCTCTGCAGCGTTCCGGGGGACAGGTCGGGCAAGGAAAGCGGCGGCAGCACTCCGCGCAGGGGCCCGAGCGTGCGCAGGCCGGTGCGTTCCGCGCCGAGCATCTGATTCAGGACGAAAGCGAAGACACTCCCGAGCAGCATCGCGACGAGCAGGGGCGGAATCCTCGGGAGGAACCGGCGTGAACCGATCCCGATCGCAAGCGTCGCCGCCGCGACCAGCACGACCCACGGGCGAGCGTCGCCCAGGCGCGAGAACGTCCCCGCGACGAGGTCGGTGAAGTGCACCGCCGGCGTCCCCGCGATGCCCAGAAAATTGGGAAGTTGGCTCGCAAAGATCAGCACGCCGACCGCCGCGGTAAAACCGACCACGACGGTGCTCGACATGAAGTTCACGAGCGCGCCCAGTCCCAGCACGCCCATTGCGACCATGATGACCCCCGACATGAGCGCGAGCGTGAGCGCGATCTCGGCATAGTGCGGCGTGCCCGGCGTCGCGAGCGGGCTGAGCGTGGCGAGCACCATGAGCGATAGCGGATTGGTGGGCCCGGCGACCGTGTGCAGGGACGAGCCGAACAGCGCCGCGACGACGGTCGGGACCATCGCGCAGTACAGACCGTACTCCGGAGGGAGCCCCGCGAGCGTCGCGAATGCCACGCCTTGCGGGAGCACGACGATGGCGCCGATCATGCCGGCGAGCGCGTCGGCCCTGAGCGTGGCCGCGTTCACCCGCGGCCACCATTTGAGGAACGGGAACAAGCGCCGCGAGAGCGGAGTGATCGATGCGGTCGAGGGCGTCACGTCGGGGTGAAGACTGAAACCCTATGGTATCAAACGCCGTCGCGATGTCCCTGCGTGATATCCTGTCACGCTTTTCCTTCCGCTGAAAATCCGGCATGCCCGATTTCCGCAGACCCAGCCCGACCGTCATGCTCGTCTGCGCGAGCGTGATCCTCACGCTCGCGCTCGGCATCCGCCACAGCTTCGGTCTGTTCCTGCAGCCGATGAGCATGGACAACGGCTGGGGCCGCGAGGTGTTCGGCTTCGCCGTGGCGCTGCAGAACCTGCTGTGGGGCATCACGCAGCCGTTTACCGGCATGCTCGCCGACCGCTTCGGCGCGAGGCGCGTGCTCTTCGCGGGAGGGCTGCTGTACGCGCTCGGTCTGGTGCTCATGGCGAGCTCGAGCACTGCGCTCGGGCTCACGCTCGCCCTCGGCATCTTTGTCGGCATCGGCATGAGCTGCACCACCTTCAACATCGTGTTCGGCGCGCTGGGGCGCGCGTATTCCGCGGAGAGGAGGAGCGTCGTGCTCGGCGTCGCCAGCGCTGCGGGCTCGTTCGGCCAGTTCGCGGTGCTGCCGCTCGCGCTGGTACTGATCTCAGGACTCGGCTGGTACGCCGCGCTGATCGCGTTGTCTGTGCTCGTGGCCGTAGTGATGCCGGCCTCCTTTGGCGTGGCCGACAAGGGCTATCACGGCACGCTCGCCGCCGGCGCGGGCGTGTCGCTGAAGGAAGCGCTCGCCGAGGCGTTCCGCCACAAGGGCTTCTGGCTGCTCGGCGTGGGCTACTTCGCCTGCGGCTTCCAGGTCGTCTTCATCGGCACGCACTTCCCGGCGTTCCTCATGGACCAGGGACTCACCGTCCGCGACGGCACCATCTCGCTCGCGCTCATCGGCCTGTTCAACATTTTCGGCTCCTACCTCGCCGGGCAGCTCGGAGGCCGTTTTTCGAAGACCTACCTGCTCTCCGGCCTCTACGCCGCGCGCGGGGTCGCGATCGCGCTGCTGATCGCGTTTCCGCTCACGCCCATGTCGGCTTATCTGTTCGCCGCGGCCATGGGATTCCTCTGGCTCGGCACGGTTCCGCTCACCAACGGCGTGGTCGCCGGAATTTTCGGCGTGAAGCACCTCGCCATGCTGTCGGGTTTCGTGTTCTTCTTCCACCAGCTCGGCAGCTTCTTCGGCGGCTGGCTCGGCGGCTACCTTTTCGACCGCACCGGCTCCTACCAGCTCGTGTGGCTGATCGCGATCGGGCTGTCGGTGATTTCCGTGGTAGTGAATCTGCCGATCGACGAGCGGCCGGTGAAGCGGGCGGGGGAGGCGGTTGCGGCTTAGGAAATTTATCGCGAAGCATATGAAACAGCCGGTGATTCACAGAGATCCTGATATTCAGGGTGGCGTGCCCATCTTTGTCGGCACACGCGTTCCAGTGAAGAACCTCTTCGACTATCTTGAAGCCGGAGACTCGCTCGACGATTTCCTGAAGTCGTTTCCATCAGTGACGCGGGAGCAGGCCGTCGCGACGCTTGAACTTGTCCGCGAGGCTCTCGCGCGGGATGCACGTTCTGCTTGACACCGGAGTATTATTAACGTGGTCTATCACATTCGAAGCGCAGCCTTATGAAACCGTCGTCCGTGGTTCACTCCGATCCCGATATTCTTGGCGGCACGCCGGTATTCATCGGGACGCGGGTCCCGCTGCAGGCGTTGATCGATTACCTCGAAGGGGGACATTCGATCGAGGAGTTCCTCGACGACTTCCCCTCGGTTTCGCGGGAATTGGCTGTTGCCGCGCTCGAACAGGCAAAGGCCCATCTGATCGCCGATGCGCGTACTGCTTGACGAATGCGTACCGCGAGCGCTTCGAGATGAACTTCCCGGTCACGAGGTCAAGACGGTAGCAGAGGCGGGATGGGCGGGAGTCAAAAACGGACTCCTGCTTGAGCTCGCAGCAAAGAGATTCGACGTACTGCTCACGGTTGACCGCAATCTGGAATACCAGCAAGACTTTTCTGTTCTTGCGCTTGCCATCGTCGTCATTCATTCCCCGAGCAACGATATTGCCGATATTCGACCGCTGATGCCCGCGGCGCGCGAGGCACTGATCAAGGCAAAATCGGGGACGGTCACGCGTGTATCGAAATCCGGGTAAGGATCGACTCCCGGGGCTCCGGCCATGCCGAAGTTTAGCGCCAACATCAGCATGCTGTTCAAGGAAGTCGAGTTTCCCGAGCGCTTCGAGGCGGCGGCCCGGGGGGGCTTCAAGGCGGTCGAGATCCAGTTTCCCTACGGGTGGAGCAAGAGCCAACTCGGCGAGATCGCGCAGCACGCCGGCGTCGAGGTGGTTCTTATTAACATTCCCGCAGGTGATCCCGAGAAGGGCGACCGCGGCATCGCTTGCTTGCCTGATCGTGTCGCTGAATTCCGCGAAGGCGTCGCGCGGGCGGTCGAATACGCCGGAGCGCTGGGCTGCAAGCAGATGAATTGTCTTGCTGGTGTCACACCACCGGACGTTGATGGATCGAAGCTGCGGGAGACTTACGTATCCAACCTCCGTTACGCGGCGGGCGAGCTCGAGCGTGACGGTATGACTCTCCTCATCGAGCCCATCAATACGCGGACGATTCCCGGGTTCTATCTGAACAAATCGGCCCAGGCGCTCGCGCTCATGGACGAAGTGAGCGCGGCCAATCTCAAATTGCAGTACGACCTCTTCCACATGCGGACCATGGGAGACGATCTCGCCAGGACTATCGAGGCGAACCTCGGTCGAATAGGGCATATGCAGATCGCCGATGTTCCCGGCCGGCACGAGCCCGGAACCGGCGAGATCGATTTTCCAGCCCTCTTCGATCTCAGCGACCGGCTCGGCTACAAGGGCTGGATCGGCGCGGAATACGTTCCCGCGGGGAAAACCGAGGACGGTTTGGCGTGGGTGAAGAAATACTTGTAAGCTGCCGATAGCGAAAGACCGACATGAACATCGCCGTCACCGGCATCAATTTTCTCCGCCAGGCGGAGGTAGCCGGGCGCCTGAAACAATTGCTGCCCGCGGATGCCGTGCTGCACGCGCAAGAGGATACGCGCTCGTACGAATGCGACGGCCTTACTGCGTACCGGCAGTTGCCGATGGTGGTGGCGCTGCCCTCGAACGAAGAAGAGGTGCAGCAAGTGCTGAGTACCTGCCGCGAGCTGAAAGTGCCGGCAGTCGCGCGCGGCGCGGGCACCGGCCTCTCGGGCGGAGCGCTCCCGATGGGGGACGGCGTTCTGCTGTCGCTCGCGAAGATGCGGCGCATTCTCGCGCTCGATCCGCTCTCGCGCACGGCGCGCGTGCAGCCCGGCGTCACCAATCTCGCGATCTCGGAAGCGGCCGCGCCCTACGGTCTTTTCTATGCGCCCGATCCTTCCTCGCAAATCGCCTGCTCGATCGGCGGCAACGTCGCCGAGAACTCGGGCGGCGTGCACTGCCTGAAATACGGCCTCACGCTGCACAACGTCCTGCGGGTGCGCGCGGTCACGATCGAAGGCGAGATCGTCGAATTCGGCAGCGAGGCGCTCGACGCACCCGGGCTCGATCTGCTTGCGCTCATGATCGGCTCCGAGGGCATGCTCGCGGTTGCGACCGAGATCACGGTGAAGCTATTGCCCCGCCCCGAGACGGCGCGCGTCATCCTCGCCTCGTTCGACGACGTGGAGAAGGCCGGCAACGCCGTGGCCGCTGTCATCGCGGCGGGCGTCGTGCCTTCGGGCCTGGAAATGATGGACCGGCCGGCCGCGCGCGCGGTGGAGGAGTTCGTGCACGCCGGCTACGATCTGGAGGCCGCGGCGCTCCTCTTGTGCGAAGTGGACGGCACGCCTGCGGAGGTCGAGGAGGGCATCGCCGGCATGACGGAGGTGCTGCGGCGCGCAGGTGCGACCGCCATCCGCGTCTCGAGCTTCGAGGCGGAGCGCCAGAAGTTCTGGGCCGGGCGCAAGGCCGCGTTCCCCGCGGTGGGCCGCATCTCGCCCGACTACTACTGCATGGACGGGACCATTCCGCGAAAGAAATTGGGCGAGATCCTGAAATTCATCGCCGCGATGGAGAAGAAATACGGCCTGCGCTGCCCCAACGTGTTTCACGCCGGCGACGGCAATCTGCACCCGCTGATTCTTTTCGACGCGAACGATCCCGACCAGCTCGAGCGCACCGAGCGCTTCGCGGGCGAAGTGCTGGAGAAGTGCGTGGAGGTCGGCGGCACCATCACCGGCGAGCACGGCGTGGGCGTGGAGAAGATCAACCAGATGTGCGTGCAGTTCGCGCCAGCGGAGATCGAACGCTTCCAGGGCGTGAAGCGCGCCTTCGATCCCGAGGGCCTCCTCAATCCCGGCAAGAACATCCCGACCCTGCACCGCTGCGCCGAGTTCGGCCGCATGCGGGTGCGAGGCGGGCAGCTCCCGCATCCGGAGCTGCCGAGATTCTAGACGTGCGCTTGGGCAAGAGGGTGCAAGCCCGTTCGTTCTTCTCGGTCTTGCTTCTGGCCAGCTGCCTGTGGCCCGGCCCCGAAGCGCTCGCGATCGTGGACGAGATCCAGGTCTACACCGACGATCTCGACGCGCGCGGCGAGAGCGGCCTCGAGCTCCACGTGAACACAACGCCGAGCGGCAGGAGGATACCCGACTACCCGGGGGACGTACCGCCCAACCACGGGATCCGGATCACGCCGGAATTCTCCTGGGGCCTGGGCAACGACTTCGACTGGGGCCTGTATCTGCCGACCGCGACCGACGCGGAGGGGCACTACCATCTGGGCGGAGCCAAGCTGCGCGTGAAGTGGCTGCCGGTTCGCGGGGCGGAAGGCCAGGGCGGCTGGTATTTCGGGATCAACAACGAGCTCTCCAGGCTCACGAAGACTTTCTCCGACTCCCGATGGAACGACGAGGTGCGGGTCATCGGCGGCTACCGCGGCCGGGATTGGCTGATCGGGGTGAATCCCATTTTCGAGTGGGGGCTCTCGCCCGGGTTTCGCGGCAGTCCCGATGTCACGCTCGCCTGGAAAGCAATGCACGATCTCGGCCAGGGATTTGCGCTCGGTGCCGAGTACTACAACGATATCGGCACGCTCGCGAACCGGCTGCCGCGCGACCAGCAGAACCGAACCCTCTATGCGGTGATGGAGATCGAGGGCAAATCCTGGTCGCTCAATTTCGGTGTCGGCCGCGGCTTGACGGTGGCGACCGACGACTGGACCGTCAAGGCCATCGTCGGGGTCTCGTTCAATTGATGCCCGGGTGACACGGAGCGACGCGATGGATTCGGCGCTCAACAAGCTTTCCGAGACAGTGCGCGAAGCGGGCCGCTCGAGGCGCGCGCTGCGCCTGCGCGGCGGCGGCACCAAGGATTTTTACGGCCAGGCGCCGGAAGGCGAGGTGCTCGACACGCGCGGCTATTCCGGCATCGTCGCCTACGAGCCCTCGGAGCTGGTGATCACCGCGCGCTGCGGCGCGAAGCTCGCCGAAATCGAGTCCGCAATGAGCGAACACCGACAGATGCTCGCTTTCGAACCGCCGCATTTCGCTCAGTTTGGTTCAGGTGCGACTGTCGGCGGGATGATCGCGGCCGGGCTTTCGGGGCCGCGCCGCCAGGCGGCGGGGGCGCTGCGCGATTTCGTGCTCGGCGTGAAAATCATGGACGGGCGCGGCGAAGTGCTTTCCTTCGGCGGACAGGTGATGAAGAACGTCGCGGGCTACGACGTGTCGCGCCTGATGGCGGGGTCGCTCGGCACGCTCGGAATCATCCTGGAAGTCTCGCTCAAGGCGCTGCCGCTCCCCCTGGCCGAAGCGACGCTCAAGCTCGAACTGCCCGAGGACAAGGCGATCGAAAGGCTCAACAAATGGGGAGGCAAGCCCCTGCCGATCAGCGCCAGCGCCTGGACCGGCGGCGAGCTCGGCGTGCGCCTCTCGGGCGCGGCTGCCGCCGTAGCCGCCGCGCGGGAAAAAATCGGCGGCGAGCTCGCCGACGCCGCGCAGGGCGGGCGCTTCTGGACGGGGATTCGCGAACAGACCGATCCGTTTTTCAGGAACGACGCGCCGCTGTGGCGCATCTCGGTTCCGTCGGCCACGCCGCCGCTCAAGCTTCCCGGCGAACCGCTCGTCGAGTGGGGCGGGGCCCTGCGCTGGCTTTGCTCGCAGGCCGACTCGCGCACCGTCCGCGAGGCGGCGAAGCGCGCAGGCGGCCACGCCACGCTCTTTCGCGGCGGCGACAAGTCGGTCGGCGTCTTTCAGCCGCTCGCGCCGGCGCTCATGAAGATCCACAAAGAGCTCAAGCGCGAGTTCGACCCGCAAGGCATCTTCAACCGCGGCCGCATGTATCCGGAGCTGTGACGGAGTCGCTGATGCAGACCGCTCTGGCCGATTTCATCCGCGACACGCCCGAAGGGCGCGAAGCCGACGCCATCCTCCGCAAGTGCGTGCATTGCGGCTTCTGCACCGCGACCTGTCCGACCTATCTGCTTCTCGGCGACGAGAACGACGGCCCGCGCGGGCGCATTTACCTCATGAAGCAGGCGCTCGAGGGGCAGGAGATCACCGACAAGACGCGCCTGCACCTCGACCGTTGCCTCACCTGCCGCGCCTGCGAGACGACCTGCCCGTCGGGCGTGCAGTACGGGCGGCTGCTCGACATCGGGCGCAGGCTGGTCGAGGGAAAAACGGCGCGGCCCGCGTGGGAACGCGTCAAGCACCGTGCGCTCGCGGCAGTCCTGCCGCGTCGTTCCCTGTTCGCGCCTCTATTGAAGCTCGGCCGGCTCGCGCGGCCGTTCCTCCCCCGAAGCATCGCCGAAAAAGTGCCGGCTTCGACGCCGGCGGCGGGCGCCTGGCCAGCGCCGCGGCACGCGCGCAAGATGCTCGCTCTCGCAGGCTGCGTGCAGCCCGCGCTCGCGCCCGACATCAACGCGGCGGCGGCACGCGTGCTCGATCGCGTCGGAATCTCGCTCGTCGAAGTCAAAGGCGCGGGCTGCTGCGGGGCGCTGCGTTACCACCTGAACTATCAGGAGGACGGCCTGGACGACATGCGTGCGCTCATCGATTCCTGGTGGCCGTACGTCGAGAACGGCGTGGAAGCGATCGTCATGACCGCGAGCGGATGCGGCGTCACGATGAAGGAATACGGGCACCTGCTCGAGCGCGATCCCCGCTACGCCGCGCGAGCCGCGAAAATCAGCGCTTTGACGCGCGATATCAGCGAGGTAATCGATGCGGAGCACGCCCGCCTCGAGCCGCTGCTCGGAAAAAAAGGCGGGCGCGTCGCTTTTCATCCGCCGTGCACACTCCAGCACGGCCAGAACATCAAAGGCTTGACCGAGCGCGTGCTCGCGCTCGCAGGGTTCGAGCTGACGCCGGTGCCCGACTCGCACCTGTGCTGCGGTTCCGCAGGCACGTATTCGATCCTGCAGCCCGGGCTGTCCGGGCAGCTGAAACGGAACAAGCTTTCGGCCCTCGCCGCAGGCAGCCCCGAAGAGATCCTCACCGCCAACATCGGCTGCCTCGCGCACCTGCAGGGCGGCACCGAGTTGCCGGTGAGGCACTGGATCGTGGCGCTGGAAGAACGGTTGCAATAAGCTGTGTCATTCTGAGAGCGCAGCCCGAAGAATCTGCTTTTCGGTTCGGTCAAAAGCAGATCCTTCGCTTCGCTCAGGATGACAGCGGTTACCAATGGCACGGCTGATAGACAACATCCCCGAGCGTCCGCCGAACCGCGACATCCGCCAGCTCGCGCGGGTGCTGCGCTTCCTCTGGCCGTACCGTGCGCGCATGGCGGTCGCGGGCGTCGCGCTCACGGTCGCCGCGGGCTGCGTGCTGGTGCTGGGCCAGGGCCTGAAGCGCGTCATCGACGCCGGCTTCTCCGGGAACGACGCCGCGTCCCTGGACACGGCGCTCTTTGCGCTGCTCGCCATCGTCTGCGTGCTCGCCGCGGCAACGTACACGCGTTTCTACTCCGTGTCCTGGATCGGCGAGCGCGTCTCGGCCGACATCCGCCGGGCGGTGTTCGGGCACCTGCTGGAACAGTCTCCCGGATTTTTCGAGACGATGCGCACCGGCGAAGCCATCTCGCGCCTCACCAACGACACCGCGCTGCTGGAAGTCGTGATCGGCTCCTCGGCATCGTTTGCGCTGAGGAACACCCTCATCATGCTCGGCGCTCTGGTCATGCTCATCATCACCAGTCCCAAACTCACCGCGCTCGTCGTGCTCGGCGTGCCGCTGGTGATCGCGCCGATTCTCCTGTTCGGCCGGCGCGTGCGCAAGCTCTCGCGCTCCAGCCAGGACCGGATCGCCGACGTCAGCACCTATATCGACGAGGCCTTGCACGAGATCCGCACGGTGCAGTCCTACGGCCACGAGGACAGGGACCGGGAGCGCTTCGGCGAGCGCGTCGAGCAGGCCTTCGGCACCGCGGTGAGGCGCATCGGCCAGCGGGCGCTTCTGGTCGCGCTGGTGATGCTGCTCGCGTTCGGCGCGGTCGGCGTCATCCTCTGGATCGGCGGACACGACGTGCTCGCCGGGCGTATCAGCGCGGGCGAGCTCTCGGCCTTCGTGTTCTACGCGGTGCTCGTAGCGGGCGCCGTCGGCGCGGTGTCGGAAGTCATCGGCGACCTGCAGCGCGCGGCGGGCGCGACCGAGCGCCTGATGGAATTGCTCGCGACCGAGCCCTCGATCCGCGCGCCGGCGCAACCGCAAGCGCTGCCCGAGCCTCCCCGCGGAGAAGTGCGCTTCGAGCGCGTGACCTTCCATTATCCGTCGCGCCGGGACGCCGCAGCGCTCTCGGATTTTTCGCTTTCCGTTTCGCGCGGCGAGAAGGTCGCGCTGGTGGGGCCTTCCGGCGCCGGCAAGTCCACCGTGTTCCAGCTGCTCCTGCGCTATTACGATCCGGACGCCGGAACGATCACGCTGGACGGCGTCGAGCTGAAAAAGGCCGACCCCAAGGCGGTGCGCAGGCGCATCGCGCTCGTGCCGCAGGACCCGGTGATCTTCGCGGCGAGCGTCGCCGAGAACGTTCGCTACGGCCGGCCGCAGGCGAGCGACGCCGAGGTGATCGCCGCGTGCAATGCGGCCTACGCAAGCGAGTTCATCGAGCGCCTGCCCGAGGGGATGAATTCATTCCTGGGCGAGCGTGGCGTGCGCCTTTCGGGCGGCCAGCGCCAGAGGCTTTCGATCGCGCGGGCGCTGCTTGCCGACCGCGCGGTGCTGCTCTTGGACGAGGCGACGAGCTCGCTCGACGCCGAAAGCGAAAATTACGTGCAAAAAGCGCTCGAGCACTTGATGCGGGGCCGCACCACGCTCATCGTGGCGCACCGCCTCTCTACGGTGAAGAACGCCGACCGCATCGTCGTCATGGACCAGGGCCGCGTGATCGCTGCGGGCACGCACTCGGAGCTGGTGCGCGAGCAGGGCCTGTACGCGAGGCTCGCCGCGCTGCAGTTTCTCGGGGAAATCTCGCCCGCGGCGGTGGAATGAGTAGGGTGCTCCCGCTCCTCGCGCTGCTCCTCGCGCTGCCGGCGCAGGCCGACACGCTGCGCATCGGCTCCAAGCGGTTTACCGAGTCCTACATCCTCGGCGAGGTGCTGCGCCGTGCGGTCGAAGGCAAGGTTCCCGTCGAACACCGGCCCGGCCTGGGGAACACCGGCATCGTCTTCGCGGCGCTCAAGGCAGGCTCGATCGACCTCTACCCGGAATACACGGGGACGATCGCGAGGGAGATCCTCAAGGTCGAGGGCAATCCGGGCATCGAGGATCTCAACGCCGCTCTCGCTCCGCAGGGACTCGGCGTCGCAGTGCGGCTAGGCTTCAACAACAGCTATGCGCTCGCGATGCGCGAGGACCGCGCGCAGGCGCTGGCGATCCACGCGCTATCGGACCTCGCGAGGCACCCGGGCCTGAAGCTCGGCCTGTCGCAGGAATTCATCGGCCGTGCCGACGGCTGGCCGGGGCTGAAGGCGGCATACAAGATGCCCCACGCCACGCCCTCGGGACTCGATCACGGCCTCGCCTACGAGGCGATCGCCGCCGGCAGGATAGACGTCATGGATATTTATTCCACCGACGCGAAGATCGAGCGCTACGCCTTGTGCGTGCTGGAGGACGACAGGAGATACTTTCCGAGCTACGAGGCGGTGCTCCTTTACCGGCTCGATGTTCCGAAGCGTTTTCCCGAGGCCTGGCGCGCTCTCCAGGCGCTCGAAGGCCGGATCGACGAGCGGCGCATGATCCGCATGAACGCCGCCGCCGAGATCGAAGGCCGAAGTTTCGCGGAGGCGGCCGCGCTCATCGACGCCGAAGGCGGACCGCAGCGCGCGGCCCGGCGGAATTTCTTTAGCGCGCTGTTCGGCCCGGATTTCTGGCGGCTCACGGGCGAGCACCTGCTGCTCGTGTTCGTTTCGCTTGCCGCAAGCATCGCGCTCGGGGTGCCGCTGGGCGTCGCGGCGGCGAAGCTCCCGGGAACGGAGCAGGCGATCCTCGGAACGGTGGGCGTAATCCAGACGATTCCGTCGCTTGCGCTCTTCGCTTTCCTCATCGCGCTGACGGGCACGATCGGCACGTGGCCTGCGCTCATAGCGCTTTTCCTCTACGCGCTGCTGCCGATCGTTCGCAACACGTGTACCGGGCTTACCGGCATCGTCCGCGGCATGCGGCAGGCGGCGATGGCCCTGGGCCTGGAACCGCGCGACCGGCTTTGGCTCATCGAAGTGCCGCTTGCGCTGCCTTCGATCCTCGCCGGCATCAAAACTTCCGCGGTGATCAACGTCGGCACCGCCACCATCGCCGCGTTCATCGGCGCCGGCGGCTACGGCGAGCGCATCGCCTCCGGGCTTGCTCTGAACGACAACGTGACTCTGCTCGCGGGCGCCATACCCGCGGCGGCGCTCGCCCTGCTGATCCAGGGGGCGTTCGAGTTCGGCGAACGGCAATTCGGCTGGATGGCGCGCGCGCAGAGGCGTTCGTAGCTCCTCCCAATCGGGCTATGATAAGCAATGGCAGAACGAAAGACGAAGTCGGCGCCCGTTCCCGTCTCGGGCCTCGCCCACATCGGCATTCGCGTGCACGACCTCGAGCGCTCGGTGCGATTCTACGCACTGCTAGGCTTCACGAAGACTGCC
>WNGP01009436.1_pt1 | contig 15238 bp, 8 predicted proteins | sample 5407671 | NCBI WGS metagenome assembly WNGP01 (sample SAMN13153381, study PRJNA577476) | soil metagenome | isolation source: 40 cm soil or saprolite under Garry oak tree replicate 2 | place: USA:California | collected 2016-06-15 | reverse complement strand
GGTCGCCCAGTGGGTCTATGCCCACGGCGAGCTGGCCGGGCTCGGCACCTCGACGCTCCCGGGGGCGACCGCGCTCTACGTCCCCCTCATCGGCTCTCGCGGCGCGGTCGGGGTCCTCGGGGTGCGGCCCGCCGAGCGCCATGCCTTCGACAGCCCCGAGCAGCTGCACCTGCTCGAGACGTTCGCGAACCAGACCGCGCTGGCCATCGAGCGGGCCGTCCTGGCCGAGGAGGCTCAGGCGACCCAGGTGCGCATGGAGACCGAGCGCCTTCGCAACTCGCTCCTGAGCTCGGTCTCCCACGATCTGCGAACCCCGCTTGCTGCCATCACGGGCGCCGCGAGCACCCTGATCGAGGGGCGTCCCGCCGCGGAGGCGCAGCACGAGCTGCTCCAGACCATTCGCGAGGAGGCCGATCGTCTGAATCGCCTCGTCCGGAACCTCCTCGAGATGACCCGCCTCGAGTCCGGCGTCGAGGTGCGCAAGGAGTGGCACCAGCTCGAGGAGGTGGTGGGCGCCGTGCTCGGACGTCTGGAGCCGGCGCTCCGAGACCGGCCCGTGCGGACGGATGTGCCCAAGGACCTGCCGCTCGTTCCCATGGACGATGTCCTGATCGATCAGGTGCTGACCAACCTGCTCGAGAACGCGCTCAAGTACACACCCGCGGGCACGGGCGTCGAGCTCCGTGCCTGGAGCGATGGCTCGAGCGTCACGGTGGAGATCGCCGATCAGGGGCCGGGCCTCGCGCCCGGCGACGAGGCGCGGGTGTTCGACAAGTTCTACCGGGGCGCCGCCGGATCCTCGCGCGGCGCGGGACTCGGGCTGACCATATGCCGGGCCATCGTCGAAGCCCACGGCGGCCGCATCTGGGCGCAGAACCGGCCGGACGGGGGCGCCGCCTTCCGCTTCACGCTCCCGCTCGAAGGCACGCCCCCGCGAGTGGAGGCGGAGGGTGGCTGATCCCGAGGGAAAGTCCGAGGCCTCGCCCGATCAGATTCCCGGGCCCTCCGTGGTGCTCATCGAGGACGAGCCCCAGATCCGGCGCTTCCTCCGCGCCGCGCTCACGGGCCACGGCTACCGCCTCTTCGAGGCGGGCAGCGGCGAGGACGGCCTGATCGAGGCGGCGACCCGGCAGCCCGACCTCGTCATTCTCGACCTGGGCCTGCCCGACCTCGACGGCCTCGGCGTCCTCGCGCGACTTCGCGAGTGGACGTCGGTGCCCGTCATCGTGCTCTCCGCGCGAGGGCAGGAGCGCGACAAGATCGCCGCTCTCGATGGCGGCGCCGACGACTATGTCAGCAAGCCCTTCTCCGTCGGCGAGCTGCTCGCCCGGATGCGGGCGGCCCTCCGGCGCCGCGACCAGGTGGGCGAGGGCGCCGCCGCCACCACCTTCGTCGTGGGCGATCTCTCCGTGGATCTCGCCCGACGCCACGTGCTGGTCGGCGACAAGGAGATCCATCTCACGCCGATCGAGTACAAGCTCCTGACCACCCTCATCCGGCATGCGGGCAAGGTGCTGACCCACCGGCAGCTTCTCAAGGAAGTCTGGGGGCCTGCTCACACCGAGGACAGCCAGAACTTGCGCTTCTACGTCGCTCAGCTCCGCCGCAAGCTCGAGGCCGTCCCCGCGCGGCCGCGCTATCTGCTCACGGAGCCCGGAGTCGGCTACCGCCTTGCCGCCGAGTCGTAGGCCCCGCTGGAGGGCCGTGGTAGCCTGACCGTATCCGTATGGCGCACCTGCGCGCGTGCCTGGTTCTCTCGCTGCTCGTGGGACTCGTCGTCCTCGGCGCCTGGGCGAGCCCCGGGGCCGCCCTCGAGGAGGCGGATCGTCTCTTCCTGGTCGGCGAGAAGGCCTTCGACGACGGCCTCTATCCGCTCTCCCGCCGCATGCTCGAGCGCTTCGTCGAGCGCTTCCCGAGCGAGCGACGGGCGGGAGAAGCGACGCTGCTCCTGGGCAAAGCACGGCTCTCTCAGGGCGCGGGCGAGGCCGCCCTCGAGGCATTCAAGAAGGCCGAGAGCTTCCAGCCGCCGCCGGGGAAGCCGGGCGAGCTTCGCTTCTGGGAGGCCGAGGCTTTCTATCGTCTCAAGCGCTTCAGCGACGCGCGCACCGCGTATTCCGACGTCATCGCCGGTGGCGCGGCGGGACCCCGAGTGCCCGACGCGCTCTACGGACTCGGCTGGAGCGAGCTCGAGGCCAAGCGTCGGGAGCCGGCCGCCGCCGCCTTCCAGCGTCTCGTCAGCGAGTTTCCCGACCACGCCCTCGCGCCCACGGCGACCATCCAGCTCGCGCGCACGCTCATCGAGCTCAAGCGCGCCGAGGATGCCCAGGGCGTGCTCCAGGCCTTCGTGACCAAGAATCCCGAGCACAAGCTCGCCCCGGAAGCGCGCTACTGGCAGGCCCGGGCGCGGCTGGCCGCGGGGCAGACCGACCAGGCCGTGACCGATCTGCGCGCCTTCGCCAAGGCCAATCCGACGAGCGAGCTGGCTCCCGCGGCGCGTCGGGCCGTGCTCGACACGCTCATGAAAGACGGCCGGAAGAGCGAGCTGGCCGACGAGTACACCGCGCTCATGTCGCAGAAGCCCGCCTCACCCGACGGGCTCTACGATGCCGGCGCCATCGCCGAGCGTCTCGGCCGCTCGCGCGACGCGGAGACGGCCCGGGCCCGGCTGCGCAGGGAATTTCCCGAGCATCCGCTGACCGGGCGGACTTCGCTCCAGTCGGCCCAGGCCGCCTTCACGAAGAACGCCTTTCGCGAAGCGGCCACGCTGGCGCGCGCGGCGGCCAAGAGCCCGGAGGACGCGGTGCGCGGCGAGGCCTTCCTGCTCGTGGGCGAGAGCGAGATGAAGCTCAAGCGCCCCGCGCAGGCGCTGCCCGCCTTCCAGGCCGCCGGCGACACGGCGGGTCTCGAGCCTGCCCTTCACTTCCGGGCCCTCGCCGGCTCCGGGCTCGCCCTCGAGGAGCAGAGGCAGTGGACGCAGGCCGCCAAGTACTACGACGAGGTCGCGGAGAAGAGCCCGGACAAGACGCTGGCCGCCTGGGCCAGGACACGCAAGGCTGCCGTCGCGGCGAACATCAAGCCTGCTCCCAAGGCCGGGGGAAAGAGCGAGAAGCGATGAGGGTGCTCGGGTCGCTCGCGTTGCTGGGCCTCGTTCTTGGCCCCTCCGCCGCGCAGGCCGCGGAGGTGTCGTTCACCTTGCCTCCGCCGGATCTCGCCGCCGTGTTGCCGCTGGTGTCGCCGGCGCTCGACAAGGGGCCAGTGGGCAGCGGGCCGATGAGCCTTCCGCCCTCGCCGCAGCCGGTGCCCCCGCTCCCGCCTGCGCGGGTCGTGGTCGACCTCACGCAGCTCCCCCTCGCGCCCGCGCCCCCGCCGCGCTTCCTCGCGTGCAATCCGCTCGGGACGGTCTTCGGGGTCGCCTCCGAGCTGGTCGAGTGCGGGCGGGCGCGCTTCCAGCGAAACGAATTCGAAGAGGCGCGCGAGGCCCTCGAGAACGCCGTCAAGAAGAACACGGACCGGGCACTCCTGCGCGAGGCGCGGTACTGGCTGGCCGAGACGCTGATCCGCCTGAAGCAGACGGACGGTGTCGAGCAGGCGCTGCACCTGGCCATCCAGGACGAGCCGCGCTCGGACATCGGGTACTACGGCGGCCTGACCTACGGAATGGTCCTGCTCAACGCGGGCCAGCCCGCGCGCGCGCTCGAGACCTTCGACAACATCCTCAAGGCGGGCGCACCGCCCGAGGTGATTCCGTGGGCTCGTCACGGACGCGCGCTCGCCCTCTACGGCCTGGGCCGCTTTCCCGACGCGCGCGAAGCCTGGACGGGGCTCCTCGCCCAGAGCCTGCCGCGCTCCGTGGCCGGCGAGTCTCAGTTCTGGCTCGGCGATACGCTCGGCCGGCTCGGCGACTACAAGAACGCCATGGCCAGACTCTCCACGTTCACCGCGCGCGGACCGCAGCTCAATATCGAGTCCGGCCTGCTCCGCCAGGCGTGGTGGAGCCGCGCGGGCGGCCAGCCCCTGGAGGCGGTGCAGACCTATCGCGGGCTCCTCTCGGCCTACCCCAAGCTGAGCGAGATCCTGTGGGCGCGGGCGGGCCTGGCCCTGGCCCTGCTCGACATCGGCGACTATGCCGCCGCCCTCGACGAGGCGCGACGGCTCGACCAGGCCGATGCCAAGGGCGCCCTGGGGCTGCCCGTGCTTCTCGCCGTGGACCGCTGGGCCACGGAGAAGCATCGAGTGGAGGAAGGGCGGACCCTGTCCCTCGAGCTCCTGGGCAAGAATCTCGAGCCCGCCGCGCGCGCCTACGTCGTGCTCCTCGGCGCGGAGCTCGAGCGCGAGGCGAAGCAGCCGAGCGAGGCGCGCAGCGGCTTCGAGCTCGTCGCCAGCAATCCGAGCACGCCCGCCCTCGGCTGGTACGCGGGCTATCGCCTCGCCCAGATGGACATCGAGGGCCGCGAGTTTGCCCAGGCCCAGGCGCGTCTTGACGCGCTCCTCCGCCAACCGCTCGATCCGGATGTCCGCGCGGCCGTGCTCGCCCTCGGCGGCGAGGCGGGCTATGCCGCGCGCGACTGGGACCAGGCGGCGGACCGCTATGGTCGCTTTCTCGCCGACTACGGCTCCTCCCCCGAGGCGCCGTCGGTGCAGCTCGCCCTCGGCTGGACCCAGTTCCGCCGCGGTCGTCCCGAGGAAGCGCGGAAGCTCTGGACCCAGTTCGCCACGAGCCAGGCCAAGGACCCACGCGCTCCCGCCGCGCTCCTGCTGGCCTCCGAGATCGCCGCGCGCTCCGGCGACACGGCGGGCGCCCAGACCCTCCTCGACGGGCTGATCCAGCGCTATCCCGAGGGTGAGCACGCCGAAGTCGCTCGGCTCAACCGCGCCATCCTCCTGCTCCGGGCGGGCAAGGGCGCCGGCACGGTGGGCGACCTGACCACCCTGGTGCGTCGCGCGCCCCTCTCGCCGTACATCGGCCGCATGCGTCTGGCCCGCGCCGCCGCCCTCATGGCCGACGGCAAGCCGGAGGAGGCCACGCGCGAGCTCACCGCCGCCCTCGCGCAGGGCGAGGGCGCGGTGGCCCACCTCGGGCTCGGCCGCATCGCCTTCGACCGCAAGCAATGGGACGAGGCCGAGCGCGAGTTCGTGGAGGCGCGCGATGGGGGCACGACCCCCATCGTCGCCGCCGCCGAGTACGGCATCGCCGCCGTGCTGTGGAACCAGGGCAAGCGCGCGGACTTCAACCGGTTCGCGACGGCGATTCTCACGCAGCCCACCAACGCGACCACGACGCCTCAGGTGCTCGGCGCCACGGCGGTCGTGGCCGCCGACGAGCAGAAATGGAAGGAGGCGCGCGCGGCGACCCAGAGGCTGATCAAGGAGTTTCCCGCCAGCGACACGACGCCGGCGGTCCTCGCCCAGGTGGGAGCCTCCGCGGGGCGGGGCGGGGAGTGGACGCTGGCCGGCGACGTTCTCCAGACCCTGGCCACGCGCTATCCGACCCATGGGGCCACTCGCGACGTGCGCCTCGACTACGCCGAGGCCCTCGTGCGCACGGGCGCCGTCGCCGAGGCGCGTACGCGGCTCCAGGCATTCGTGGACACCTCGCCCGCGCAGGACCCCGCGCTGCCGCGCGCCCTTCTGCTCCTGGGCCGGAGCTACGAGACGGCGGGCGATCAGGCGCAGGCCCTCGACCTCTACGCCCGCGTGACGCGCGACTACCCGGCGTGGGAGGGCGCGGCCACTCTCGGCCAGGCGCGCGTGGCCATGATCGACGGCAAGTGGGCCGAGGCGCAACCGCTCTTCGAGCGCGCGCTGTCGGCCAGCGATGTCCAGGTCGCCACCGAGGCCGCCTATCGCCTCGGCGAGGGCTATCGGGGAGCGGGCCGTCACCAGCAGGCCGTCGATGCCTACATGACGGCGGCCTACGTCGCCCCCGACACGCCGCTGGGCCGGCGCGCCCTCCTCGGCGCCGGACAGTCCTTCGCCGCCCTCAAGCAGCCCGACTTTGCCGTCATCGTCTACAAGAAGCTCCTCGCCTCGTCGGGCATCGAGGCCGAGCTGGCCGAGGCGGCCAAGAAGAACCTGCGCGCCCTCGGCGCCAACTAGGAGACATTCCACTCGCGCGGAGCACGGAATTACTCGGACAAACTCCTCGCCGCGCCCCGTAGGTATAATGGGCGCCGCTCCACTCGGGAGCGGCCATGACGACCAACGTCGGGATGCTGATGTGCGCGCGCCCATGAAGGGCTATGGCGGGCGGATTCTCTTCGTCGATCTCACACGCGGCACGAGCCGCGTCCAGAGTCTCGACGAGGGCACGGCCCGTACCCTTCTCGGCGGCAACGGGCTGGCGGCGCGGCTCCTCCTCGATCACGTGCCGGCGCTGATCGACGCCTATGATCCGGCCAACGCGGTGGTCTTCGCCGTGGGGCCCGTCACCGACACCACGGTGCCGGGCAATAGCCGCGCCTGCGTCGCCTCGAAATCGCCGCTGACCGGCCTCTTCTTCGACTCGACCTTCGGCGGACGGTGGCCCGCCACCATGAAGCGCACCGGCTTCGACGCCCTCGTCATCACCGGCCAGGCTCCCACCCCCGTCTACCTGAAGGTGACGGAGTCGGGGCTCGAGGTGAAGCCGGCCGCCGGCCTGTGGGGCCAGACCACCCGGGACACCGTGCATGCCATCCAGGCCGTGGAGGGCGACGCCACCGACGTCATTGCCATCGGTCCCGCGGGCGAGCGGCTCGTGCGCTTCGCCTGCGCGGCGACGTACTGGAAGAATCGCGAAGGCGTGGCCGGGCGCGGCGGGATCGGAGCCGTGCTCGGGGCCAAGCGCGTCAAGGCCGTGGTCGTGGCGGGGACGAGGAAGACCGAGGTGGCGGACGCCGCCCTCCTGAAAGCGCTCCTCGAAGAGAAGCGCGATCCGCTCAAGACGGGGACCGCGGCGCTCTCGAAGTACGGCACGTCGTTCCTCGTCAAGCCCATCAACACCCTGGGCGGGCTCGGCGCCTACAACCTCCGTCAGGAGACCTTCGCGGAAGCGGGAATGATCTCCGGGGAGGAGATGCACGCGCACCATCACGACCGTGACACGACCTGTCTCAAGTGTCCCGTCGCCTGCGGCAAGCAGTACGAGATCCGCGACGGCGAGCTGCAGGGCATCAAGGCCAAGATGCCGGAGTACGAGACCATCTTCGCCTTCGGCTCCATGCTGGGCAATGCGCACGCGGGCTCGCTCGCCAAGGCCAACGACCTCTGCGATCTCGTGGAGATGACGGCGGCGCGTGAGGGATTCGGCGACAGGCTCGCGGAGGGCGCCTGGCGCCTCGCCGAATCCATGGGGACAGAAGCGACGCGGGCCGTCTACGCCGTGAAGCGCCTGGAGCTCCCCGCGCATTCCGCGCGCGCCCTCAAGGGCATGTCCATCGGCTACGCCACGGCCACGCGCGGGGGCAGCCATCACGACACGCGCCCCACGCCCCAGTATGCGCAGGGGTACGATCGCCGCGGCACCGGCGGCAAGCCGGAGTTCGCCGTGCGCAGCCAGCACTTCACGGCGGTGGACGATTCGCTCGTGCTCTGCCGCTTCACCTCCGAGCGTGGCTTCGGCCTCTTCGTGGACGAGCCCTACGCGCGCATGGTCCGCGCCGTCACGGGCTGGGACATGACGGTGGAGGAGCTGGAGCGGGTAGGCGAGCGCGTGATCAATCTCGAGCGGCTCTTCAACGTGCGCGAGGGTGCCCGGCGCAAGGACGACGTGCTGCCCTGGCGCGTCATGAACGAGCCCATTCCCGATGGGCCCTCGGCGGGGATGTACTGTCCGCCGGAGGAGCTGTCGATGATGATCGATCGGTACTACGGCCTGCGCGGCTGGGATGATGACGGTGTGCCGACGAGGGCTCGCCTGGCCGCTCTCGGCATCTGACGTCTCCGTCATGTGACAGGGAAATCTTCCTGGCGTATCGACGTCACCAGCCCCGTCGATCGCAGGACGTCGATCGGGTCTGGGCGCCCGGCCCGGCGGGGTTGACTCGGTAAAAGACGCCACCAGCGAATCGTTGCCTGTCCGAAGAGCCCGAATAGACGTCCTTCGAATTCGGCACGGCGGTTGCCTCAGACTCTTCTATGGCTTCGGGCAACCACGCTGTCCGCCCACTGACACTGCCAGAGAGCAAGGGTCAGCCCGCCCGGCAGGCTCGCGCGCTCCTCGCTCAGCTCCGGCCTTATCTGATCGGCGCCTTCGCCATCCCGATCGTCGCCGCGCTCTACTGGGCGCAGACCGTTCTCATTCCCGTCGCGGTGGCCCTGCTCCTGAGCTTCTTGCTCGGTCCGCCGGTGCGCGCGCTCCAGCGGACCGGTCTCGGGAACACGCGCGCGGGTCGGGTCGGGTCGGTGGTTCTCGTCGTCGTGCTCGTGTCCCTGGTCCTGGGAGGGATCAGTTACGTCGTGGCCCAGCAGATCGTCCTGATCAGCCACGACCTGCCGCAATATCGAGGAAACCTCAGGCAGAAGATCGCCGATCTGCGCGGTGTGAGAAAGCCGGGGGCTCTGAAGGAGGTCGAGTCGACGGCCAACGAGGTCATCAGTGAGCTCCAGAGACCGGCGCTGCCGCCGAAGCAGGAGTTCGTGCCCGTTCCCGTCACCGTCAGGAACGAGGGCATAGCCTTCCTGCACGTGCCCAGGCTGCTCGACGCCTTGACGAGTGCGGGCTTCGTGATCGTCCTCGTCATCTTCATGCTCATCGAGCAGCGGGACCTGCGCAACCGGCTGATCCGGCTGATCGGGCACGGCCGGCTCGCCACCACCACACGGGCCCTCGGGGACGCGAACAACCGCATCACCCGCTATGTGCTCGTTCAGACCATCATCAACCTGGGCTATGGCGTGGCCATCGGGCTCGGGCTCTATCTGATCGGCATTCCCTACGTCGTGCTGTGGAGCTTTCTCGCCTTCGCCCTTCGCTTCGTGCCCTACATCGGAACCTTGATGGGGGCGCTGGCGCCCGTGGTCGTGAGCCTTGCGATATTCCCCGGCTGGCCGCGGCCCCTGCTCACCGTAGGTCTCTTCCTCGTCGTCGAGGCCCTGACCTACGTCGTGGTCGAGCCGCTACTCTACCGGCAGACGCTCGGCCTGTCGCAGACGGCGCTTCTCGTCGCCATCGCCTTCTGGACCTGGCTCTGGGGTCCCATCGGCCTTCTCCTGGCCACGCCCCTGACCGTCTGTCTCGTCGTCCTGGGCAAGCACGTGCCCGCCCTCGGGTTTCTCACGATCCTCATGGAGAATCACGAGCCGGTGCTGCGGGGCCATGTCAGCTACTACCAGAGATTGCTCGCGAGAGACGAGGCAGAGGCGAACGACATCGTCCGCGTCTACCTCGAAAGGCATCCGCCAGAAGACGTGTGTGACGACATTCTCCTTCCTGCCCTGAGCCGTGCAAAGCGGGACCATGACATGCAGCAGCTCACCGACGCGGAGGCCCAGACTATCTACCAGGCGGCCGCGCAGACCGTGGGGGATCTGGTCGCCGCGCGACCCTCGTCACCCGCGGGAACGGACGGCGAGGGCCGTGCCCCCAGCGCCTCGGAGATGCCTGCCTCCAGGCTGCCATGCGTGCAGGGATGCGTGGCGGGAGACGAGGCGGGCGGGGTGGCGCTCGGGATGCTCGAGCATCTCCTGCGACCACATGCCATTGTTCTCGAAGTCGACTCGGCGCATACGCTGCCGGGCGAGGTCCTCTCCCGTGTGGCCGCGAAGAATCCGACCATTGTCTGTGTCGCCTCGATCCGGCCGGGCGATCTCGCCCACACGCGCTACCTGTGCAAGCGCCTCCGCGTTCGATTCCCCCACGTCAAGATCGTCGTCGGACGCTGGGGCGAGAAGGACAGGGGTGAGCAGGACCAGCTGCTCGCCGCCGGCGCGGACGCGGTGAGCGCAACGCTTCGAGAGGCGCGCGATCAGATCCTAGAATACGCGCGCCTCGGTTCCGGGGCTCCCGACGCGTTCCTCGAAGGCGCGTGACGGCGGTGCCGGCCAAACTCGATCGCCTGGCCATCGCGCGAGCGCTCCGGGAGATGAGCAGCCTGCTCGGTCTGACGGGCGGGGAGCCCTTCAAGGCTCGCGCGTACGAGCGAGGCGCCCGCGTGCTCGAGCGCGTTGATGTTGACATCGGCCGCTTGATCGAGGAGGGCCGGCTCACCGCCCTGAAGGGTATCGGGCCCGGCCTGGCCAGGACGATCGCCGATCTTCATCTCACCGGTACCTCCCGCGTTCTCGAAGAGCTCCGCCGGCACTTTCCCCCGGGCGCGGCCGAGCTCGCACGTGTACCTGGCTTGGGCATCAAGCAGATTGCCGCCCTGAATGCCCATCTCGGCATCGAAACCATCGCCCAGCTCGAAGCCGCGTGCGAGGCCGGGGAGCTTCGCGTCGTCAAGGGGTTCGGCGAGGCGAGGGAACGGCGCCTTCTCGCCGCCGCACGAAAGCTCACGTCGCCTCGGCCCGCGAAGGTGCTCTTGCCTGCCGCTCTCGAGGTGGCGGAGGAGGTCGGCGACTACCTCCGCCATGGTCCCGACGTCGGCGCCGTGGAGATGGCGGGCGACCTTCGCCGGTGGACGGAGACGGTGGACAATCTCGTTGTCGTGCTCGGATCGACGGACCCTCGCGCGGCGCTCGAGCACGCCCTCGCTTTTCCTCAGGTGGCCGCGGTGAGCAGGCGGAATGGATCGGGCTGCCGTGTCGTGCTCACCACCGGCCTGCCGCTCGACGTCAAGGTCGCGACGCCGGACCGGTTCGTGACCGAGCTCTTCCACGCGACGGGCGCGGCCGCGCACGTGGAGCATGTGCAGCGTCTTGCGCGCGATCGGGGACTTCGCCTGCAGCCTTCCGGGCTGTCGCGGGCCCGGGGCGGGCGGCGCGTGGGCATCGGCTCGGAGGCCGAGCTCTATCGCCAGCTCGGTCTTCAGTACGTGCCGCCCGAGCTGAGGGAGGACGAAGGCGAGATCGACGCGGCGCTCGCGGGAAGCCTCCCCGATCTGGTCGAGGTCGACGAGATCCGGGGCTTTGTCCACTGCCACACGGACTATTCCGATGGCCGCCACACCGTGGAGCAGATGGCCCGCGCCGCGGAGTCGCTCGGGCTGCAGTACCTGACCATCACGGATCACTCTCCCGAGGCGTCCTATGCGGGCGGCCTCAGCATCGAGCGCCTCAAGGCGCAGTGGGACGAGATGGCCAGGGTGCAGGAGGCGGTCACGATCAAGCTCCTGCGCGGCACGGAGTCCGACATTCTCGCCGACGGATCCCTCGACTATCCCGATGCGATCCTCGAGCAGCTCGACGTCGTGATCGCCAGCATTCATCGCCGCCATCGCATGAGCGCCGAGGAGATGACCCGCCGGATCGCGCGGGCCATGGAGCACCCGTGCTTCAAGATCTGGGGGCATGCCCTGGGCCGGCTCATCGAATCCCGTCCACCCGTGGAATGCCACGTGGAGGAGATCCTCGATGTCATCGCGCGCTCTCGCGCCGCGATCGAGATCAACGGGGATCCCCACCGCCTCGACATGGAGCCACGCTGGGTGCGCGCGGCCCGCGGGCGCGGGATCCGCTTCGTGATCTCCACGGACGCTCACTCCGTCAGCGAGCTCGGGAACCTGCGATACGGCGTGGCCATGGCCCGCCGAGGCGGAGTTCCGGCCCGCGAGGTCCTCAACACCCTCGACCCGGTGGAGTTCGCGCGCGAGGTGTCGCCAGGCCCGCGGCCCCGCGGCGGGAGCGACCGATAGGCATTCTTACCGCTTGCGACGTTTTTTCCCGGTAAGGCCGAGGGCCCGGCGCGACACCCGCGCCCCATGTGCACGTGGATGCGAGCACATGGGCAGCTCCTCCGAGGCACGGTCCTTGCTCCCTCAGCATCACGTTCGGCTGTGTCGCTGCTGACTCATCCGAAGGAGGAACCCAGATGACTGACGAGAGCCGCACGCGGCAAGTTCCCGGGGGGACGCCGACGAAGGCCGAGGTGGGCACCAAGGCGGCCGAAGGCGCAGGGATCGGCGGCACCATCGGCGGCGTGGTTGGCGCAGTGCTGGCGGCGGTCGCGACCACGGCCGCCATCGCCATTCCTGGCTTCGGGCTCATCGCGGCGGGACCGATCGCAGCCGGACTCGCGGGAGCCGGCGCGGGCGGACTCGCGGGCACCATCGTGGGTGCCCTGGTCGGCGCAGGAATTCCGGAGGAACGCGCGCGGCTCTACCGCGCACAGCTCCACCGTGCACGGCTCTACGACGAGCGGCGGAGGCAACGCGGCATGCTTCGGAAAGCGCCCCCGCGATCCAGGGCCGCCGCGGTACAGTTCGGGCGCGAATGGAAGAGCCACCGGGGCGGGACCATCTACCCGTAACGCGGCTGTCCGGGCGGGCGCGCAGAGGGCCGCGCCGCGTGGCCGGTCGCGCCGCGCCCGTGTCGCACCGGCAGGCGGCGTTCCGGACGGCGACAAAGGATCGCATCATCCTGCTCGGCGTGAACGTGGTCGAGGTGGCGCTGGCGGATCGGACGGTCACCCTGACCAATCTCCTCAAGCCGTTCTGGCCTCGACTGGGGCTGACCAAGGGTGATCTGCTGCAGTACTACGTCGAGGTTGCCCCGGTCCTGCTTCCCCATCTCCGGGATCGCGCCATGGTGATGAAGCGGTATCCCAACGGGGCGGCCGGCCCCTTCTTCTTCATGAAGCGGGCGCCGACGCCGCGCCCGAGCTGGATCGACACGTGCTCCATCGAGCACGCCTCGGGCAGTGTGATCGACTTTCCCATCGTGCAGGATCTGGCGTCGCTCCTGTGGGTGGTCAACCTCGGCTGCATCGACCTGAACCAGTGGTACGCGCGCTGCGACGACGTCGACCGCCCCGACTATCTGCACTTCGATCTGGACCCCGTGCCCGGCGCCACCTTCGACAGGGTGAGGGAGGCGGCCCTCCTGCTGCGCGATACTCTCGAGGACCTGGGCGCGCCCAGCCATGCGAAGACGTCCGGCTCCAAGGGCATCCACGTTTATGTGCCGATCGTGCGGGGGCCGACCCAGAAGAGCGTGTGGCAGATCGCGAAGACCTTCGCCCAGACCCTGGCTGCGGCGCGTCCCGCTCTCCTCACGGCCGAGTATCACGTGGTCAAGCGACCGGCGGGCCGCGTGCTCGTCGACTACAACCAGAATGCCTGGGGACGCACGCTCGCCTCTGTCTACTCGGTCCGGCCCACGCCGGGAGCCTCCGTGTCGACGCCCCTCGAATGGAGCGAGGTCGAGCGCGGAATCAAGATCGAGGACTTCCGCATCGACAATGTCCCCGCGCGCGTGAAGCGCACGGGCGATCTCTGGGCGCCTCTCCTCGCCACCCGGGGACGATTCCGGCTCGACCGTCTGGCATGAGCCTGCCGCTGTCGCCGCCGTACCCGCCGATGGAAGCGCGGCTCGTCGAGCACATCCCGGTCGGAGCGGAGTGGCAATACGAGCCCAAGTGGGACGGCTTCCGCTGTCTCGTCTTCAAGGACGGCGGCTCCGTCGAGCTGCAGTCCAAGTCGGGTCAGCCCCTGGCTCGGTATTTCCCGGAGGTCGTGGAGCACGTTCGATCCGTGCCGGCGGGCGTCTTCGTGCTTGACGGCGAGATCGTGGTCCCCGTGGACGGCCAGCTGTCATTCGACGATCTCCTCCAGCGGAGCAATCCGGCGGAGCGACGGATCCGGAAGCTGGCCCAGGAGCGGCCGGCGGTCTTGATCGTCTTCGACATGCTCGTGGATCCGAGCGGCCGCTCCCTCGTGGACTGCCCGCTCCACGAGCGGCGGCGAGCGCTCGAGGCCTTCGCGCGAGAGAAACTGGCGGCGGTCAAGGACGTGCAGGTGTCTCCCGAGACGACGGACATCAAGGTGGCGAGGGGATGGCTGCGCATGGCCGGCGGCTCGCTCGACGGGATCGTGGCCAAGCGCGTGGACTTCGAGTATCGCTCCGGCGAGCGGACGGGCATGCAGAAGGTGAAGCGCCAGCGTACGGCGGATTGCGTGGTGGGCGGCTTCCGCTACGCCAGCAAGGGGCGCGTGATCGGATCCTTGCTCCTCGGGCTCTACGATGGTGACGGTCTCCTGCATCACGTCGGCTTCGCCGCGGGGTTTCCGGCCAGCATGCGCAAGGCCCTGCTCGCGAAGGTGACACCGCTCATCAAGCCGCCGGGCTTCACCGGCCGAGCCCCGGGCGGGCCCAGTCGATGGAGCACGCAGCGGTCGGGGGAGTGGGAGCCGCTCGCGCCCAGGCTTGTGGTCGAGGTTGGCTACGATCACTTCACGGGAGGACGCTTCCGCCACGGGACCCACTTCCTGCGCTGGCGGCCCGACAAGGCGGCGCGTCAGTGCACGCTCGACCAGGTCAAGGTGGCGGCAGCCTCCGCCTCCTTGCTTCCCTCCCGCGCGGTGACCGGCTCCCGGGCGACCTGACTCGGCCGCGGCCGTCCTGCGTCGGCTCCGTCTTCCCGGCGCCTCCCTCACCACCGCCTGGAACAGTCCGTGGGTTTCCCTCGCGCTCTGAGCTAAACTCGCCGGAAGACGTACGCTCAGACGGCCCCCGGTTCTACGCTACCGGGTGCTCGCAAATGATGCGGTGAGGAGCCGTGGATGGGAGCACGTGGGACATACAGAATCTCGTCGATGGCGGCCCGGCTAGGGCAAGAGCGGGCCGTCCCGGGGCCCAGACCCCCCCTCCTCGCCTTCGGCGTCCTGAGCTTTCTCACCCTCGCGGCACTGCCCGTGGCCGCGGCCGGCCCGGAGCTCACGCAGGAGTGGCGCCGGTGTCGTGGGGACGAGGTGAGATCCTCCGAGGTGGCGATTCAGAGCTGCACCGCCATCATCAGATCGGGCCGCGAGAAGGGAGCCAGGCTCGCCGCCGCGTACTACAGCCGTGCCACCGCCCACCGCGTCGATGGCTGGTACGATCGCGCCATCGAGGACTACGATCAGGCGATCCGGCTCGATCCCAAGCATGCGATCGCCTACAACGATCGCGGCACCGCGTATAGCAGCAGGGCACAGCCGAACCGCGCCATCCAGGATTTCGACCAGGCGATTCGGCTCAACCCGAAGCTTGCCTCCGCCTTCAACAATCGCGGCAATGCGTACAGCAGCCGCGGCGAGCTCGATCGAGCCATCCAGGATTACGATCACGCTCTCAAGCTCGAGCCCAAGTACGCGTTCGCCTTCAACAACCGGGGGAATGCCTA
>WNGP01002556.1_pt1 | contig 15239 bp, 11 predicted proteins | sample 5407671 | NCBI WGS metagenome assembly WNGP01 (sample SAMN13153381, study PRJNA577476) | soil metagenome | isolation source: 40 cm soil or saprolite under Garry oak tree replicate 2 | place: USA:California | collected 2016-06-15 | reverse complement strand
CCGTCCTCGGTCACCCGCCCGTGGTCGAGCACCAGCACCCGGTCCGCGATCCGCACCGTCGACAGCCGGTGCGCGATGATCACGGCCGTGCGGCCGGCCAGGACGGTCTGCAGCGCCCGCTGGACGACCCGCTCGCCGGGCAGGTCGAGCAGCGACGTCGCCTCGTCCAGGATGAGCACGCTGGGCGCGGCGAGGAACGCCCGCGCGAACGAGACAAGCTGCCGCTGGCCGGCCGACAGCCGACCGCCTCGCTTGCCGACGCTGGTGTCGTAGCCGTGGGGCAGGTCGGCGATGAAGTCGCCGGCCCCGACGGCCTGCGCCGCCGCCTCGACCTCGGCCCGGGACGCACCGGGCCTGCCGAGCTCGATGTTCTCCGCGATGGTCGCGCTGAACAGGAAGTTCTCCTGCGTGATCAGGATGACCTCGCGGCGCAGGTCGGCGTCGGCCAGGTCGCGCAGGTCGACCCCGCCGAGCAGCACGCGGCCCTCGTCGGGATCGTAGAACCTGGCCAGCAGCCTGGCGATCGTCGTCTTGCCCGCCCCGGTGGCGCCGACCAGGGCGACCGTCTGCCCGGCCGGGATCGTCAGGTCCATCCCCGGCAGCACCACGGTGTCCCGGTAGCCGAATCGCACCGAGGCGAGCTCAAGCTGCCTGCCGGGACCGGCGCCTGGGGGCTGGTAAGGCAACCCGGCGGTGGTACGCGGCTCGGGCACCGACGGTGCCTCGTCCAGCACCCCGGACAGCTTCTCGAGAGCGGCTGCCGCCGACTGGAACGTGCTGTAGAACTGCGACACGTCCTGGAGCGGCTCGAAGAACCGGCGCAGGTAGAGCAGGAAGGTGACGAGCACGCCCACCGGCATCGCGTGGTCGATGACGCGCACGCCGCCGTAGAGCAGGACCGCCCCGACGGCCAGGTTGCCGATCAGCGTGACGCCGGGAAAGTAGATGGCGACCAGGCGCATGGACTTGAGCTGCGCGTCCGCGTACCCCTGGTTGAGCTCGCCGAAGATCTGGTTGTTCCGCGGCTCCCTGCGGAAGGCCTGCACGGCACGTATCCCGTTGAAGGTCTCCACGAACTGAACGATGACCAGGGCGATGGTCTCCCTGGTCCGGCGGTAGGCCACGGCCGACTCGCGCTGGAACCAGACGCTGAGCCAGGCCAGCGGGACGAAGCCGGCCATCACGGCAAGGGCCAGCGGCCAGTCGAGCAGCAGCATCCCGGTGCCGACGAAGACCAGCGAGAACGCGGCGTTCAGCAGCGAGTCCAGGCCCTCGTCGAACAACTCGGACAGCGCGTCCATGTCGGAGACCTGACGGGAGATCACCTTGCCCGTCGTGTAGCGCTCGTGGAAGGCGACGGACAGCCACTGGAAGTGAAGGAATACCCGGTGCCGCAGCTCGCGCACCACCCGGCTGCCCATCCTGCCGAGCATCGAGATGAAGGTGGCGGTGGCCATCGCCTGGATGGCGGTCGCGACGCAGAACCCGGCGACGACGATGATGATCGGCACCGAGTCATGCGTCCTGATCAGCGCGGGCACCCGGTCGACGGCGACGCCGATCAGCCAGGGCCCGGCCAGGCCGGCCAGGTTGCCGGTCAGGACGAGCAGGATGATCGCCGCGACCGTCCGGCGATGCGACCGCAGCAGGTCGGCCAGGAGCGCCCGGCTGCGGCGGCGCAGCAGCAGCGACAGCCCCTTGGAGACCTCGACCGCTTCCTCGGCGGCGATGCCCCGCCATGACTGGGTCTCGACCTGGCTCATCGCATGGCTCCGGTCTCCGCGTCGGTGCGCATCAGGAACTGGTAGTGCGGGTTAGCGGAAAGCAGATCGTGGTGCGTGCCTACGGCGGTGATCTCGCCGTCCTCGAGCAGGGCAACCCGGTCAGCCAGCGCGACGGTGGACGGGCGGTGCGCGACGACCAGCGCGGTCGAGGTAGCGAGCACCTGGCCGAGCGCGGCGGTGACCTTCTCCTCGGTATGCACGTCGAGCGCGGACAGCGGGTCGTCGAGCAGCAGCACGGACGGCCGGGCCAGGATCGCCCGCGCGAGCGCGATCCGCTGCCGCTGGCCGCCGGACAGCGACATCCCCTGCTCGCCGATCCTGGTGTCGAGCCCCCACGGCAGCTCGTCGACGAAGTCGGCCTGCGCGGCGGCGAGGGCGGAGCGGACCGACTCGTCCGAGGCGCCGGGCATGCCGAGCGCCACGTTCTCCCTGACGCTGACCGAGAAGAGCGTGGGATCCTCGAAGGCGCAGGCGACGAGCGTGCGCAGCGTGTTGAGCGGCAGCCCGGCGACGTCGGTGCCGTCCAGCGTGATCGATCCGCCGGTCGCGTCGGCGAGCCTGGCGATCAGGTACAGCAGCGTGGTCTTGCCCGATCCCGTCCCGCCGACCAGCGCGACCGTCTCACCGGGGGACAGATCGAGGCAGACGTCGCGCAGCACGGGATGCGCGGCTCCCGGGTAGGTGAACCTGACGTGGCTCAACACGAGCCGGCCGGACGGTGCCTCCGGGCGGCGCGGCCTGGGCACCGCCTGGCCGGCCGGGCCCGCCAGGGCGGGCGGGCCGGTGACCGTAGGCGCGGTGTCGAGAATCTCGTAGACCCGCTGGGCGGCGGTCGCGCCCTCCTGGCCGAGCGCCAGGATGTACCCCATCGCCTCGATCGGCCAGACGAGCTGCAGCACGAGGGCGACGAACGCGACCAGTCCGCCGGTGGTGAGGCTGCCGCTGCCCACCGCGAGCGCGCCGATCAGCAGGATCGCGGCGATCGTGACGTTAGGGACCAAGTCGAGGCTGGCCCAGAACGCGCCGCGCAGGCGCGCCTTGGCGACCTGCGTCTCGTAGACGGTCTGAGCGAGCCTGGCATGGGCGGCGGCCGAGGTGTCCCTGCGACCGAGCGCCTTGATCACGCGGATGCCGGCCGCCGCCTCTTCCACGTAGGTCGCCAGGTCGTCCTGCTGGTCCTGCACCCGGCGGGAAAGCACCCCGTAACGCCGCTCGAACCGCATGCACAACGCCGTGACCGGCGCGAACACCCCGGCGGTGAGCAGCCCGAGCAGCAGGTTGAGCCTGATCAGCAGCACGACGATGACCACGAAGCTGGCCGAGCTCGTGATCATGAAGACGATGCCGAAGCCGAAGAAGCGCCTGATCGCCGACAGGTCCGTGGTCGCCCTGGAGAGAAGCTGGCCGGACTGCCAGGCGTCGTGGAACGCCGGCTCGAGCCCCTGCAGGTGCTGGTAGATGTCGTCCCGCATGGCCTGCTCGAGGCCGGCCACGGCGGTCGACTGCGCCCGCCGCCTGACCAGGTTGAGCGCGACCTCGGCAATGCCGAGCGCAATGGCGGCCGCGCCGATCGGGATGAGCAGTCCGTACCCGTGCCGGCCAGCCTGGCTCGACGCCGAAATCGGGCCGTCGATGGCCGCCTTGGTGAGCAGCGGGATCGCGATCTCGGTGCCGGACCCGAGCAGCGCCGCGGCGAGCATGACCAGGATCTGGCCGTAGTAGGGGCGCAGGTATCCGCGCACCCGCCAGAGCGACGCCAGCGGGGACTTCGGCGCCGCGGGCGCGGCCGGCGCGGAGAGTGCTGCGGGAAGTGCTGAGGCAGGAGTGGCTTCCTGTTCCCCCCGGACGCCGACGTCAGTCTGAGCATCCGGGGTAGCCACTGCCGGATGCTAACCGGATAGCGCGTTCACTGTCACTTTGTTTTCCGGCCTCCCGCGGGTGGCGTAGGACGTGGTGTTTCTGGCAATCTGGCGAAGCGCGCCGATTTGGTCGGGGGGACCGCGGCGTGGTCAGGGAGGTACCCATGGAACACAGTGATTCCTGGGACAGGCCTGTGCCGCTGGCCGCTCCGGTCCTGGCCGGGACCGAGACCGGCGCTCCGGTGGCCTATTACGACGGCATCCGCGCGATCGCGCGGATCGCCGGCCAGTTCAGCCGGACGGCCTGGAACGCGGTGACGCCATGCCCGGAATGGCATGCCGCCGACCTCGCCGGGCACCTGCGCTGCGTCGCCGACGACTACCACGAGTACCTCGACGACGCGCCGGTCAGCCGCCTGTCCAGGCTGATGGCCAGCGGCGCGCACCCGCAGTCCATCGCGAGGAAGCTGGCCAGGCAGAACGCGGCCGAGCTCGCCGCCCTGCCCGAGGATCCGCCGGAAGAGCACATCGCGGCGTTCGTCAGGTCGGCGACCAGGTACGCGGCCAGGATCGGCCCGCTGCTCCGGCTACCGCACCACAGCTACCGCGGCCGGGTGGTATCGGTCGCCGGAATGGCCGGAGCGGCCTGCGTGGAGTGGCACGTGCACGCCTGGGATCTGGCCAGCGCGCTCGGCGTCAGCTACCGTCCCGCCGACCCGGGGGCGGTGCTGGCGGCGTGGCTGGCCGGCGTCCCCCAGCTTCCGCTCAGCCCGGACCGGGACCCGTGGCTCGCGGTGCTGCGCTCATCGCGGCGCCTGCCCGACTAGGGCGTCTCCCAGGAGCGCCCGGCCAGAGCGCCGGGTCCCGTGCCGCGTGCTCGTGCCCGCGCTGCGATGATGGCGAGCACGAGCGAAAGGGGCTGACCGCAGATGGCATTCGACGTGAACAGGGTTCGCGCCGCCTACCCGGCACTGGCCGACGGGTACGCCTACCTGGACGGCGCGGCCGGGACTCAGGTGCCCTCCGCGGTGATCAGCGCCATCGGCGGCGTGCAGCGGGCCGGCCTCGGCAACGACGGCGGCGCGTTCCCGGCCAGCGCCAGGGCGGACGCGATCACGAGCGGCTGCCGGGAGGCGGTGGCCGACCTGGTCGGCGGGGAGCCGGCCGGCGTGGTGCTCGGCCCGAACATGACGACACTGACTTACCGGATGGCGGCCGCGCTCGCCGACACCTGGCGGGCCGGTGACGAGGTGGTCGTGTCCAGGCTCGACCACGACGCCAACATCAGGCCCTGGGTCCAGGCCGCGCGCAGGGCCGGTGCCGTCGTGCGGTGGGCGGAGCTGGATCCGGCCACCGGCGAGCTTCCGGCCGAGCAGTACCCTGGCCTGCTCGGCGACCGCACCAGGCTGGTGGCGTTCACGGCGGCGAGCAACGTCATCGGCACCCGGCCGGACATCCCGGCGATCACCGCGATGGCCAGGGCGGCCGGGGCGCTGAGCTACGTCGACGGGGTGCACGCGACCCCGCACGGGCCGGTCGACGTCCGCGCGCTCGGCGCCGACTTCTACGCGACGAGCGCGTACAAGTGGTCGGGTCCGCACGTCGGCGCGGTCATCGCCAGCCCGGCCCTGCTCGACTCGCTGCGCCCGGACAAGCTGGTTCCCTCGCCCGACACCGTTCCCGAGCGGTTCGAGTTCGGCACGCCCCCGTTCGCGGACCTGGCTGGGGTCACGGCGGCGGTCGAGCACCTGGCCGCGCTCGACGACGCGGCGGCCGGGACCAGGCGGGAGCGCGTGCTCGCCTCGATGGCCGCGGCGCAGGCGCACGAGCAGAAGCTGTTCGGCGTCCTGCTCGGCGGCCTGGACGGGATGCCGCACGTCACGACGTACGGCAAGGCGGCAGCGCGGACGGCGACCGCCTACTTCACCGTGGCCGGCCTGACCCCGTGGCAGGTGGCCGAGTACCTGGCCGCCCGCAGGATCAACGTCTGGAGCGGGCATAACTACGCCTGGGAGCCGACCGGCGCGCTCGGCATCAGGGAGTCGGGCAGCGCGGTCCGGGCCGGGCTGGTGCACTACAACGACGCCTCGGACGTGACCAGGCTGCTGGAGGCGGTCGCCGAGCTTGGCTGAGTCCGGCGGCTCGGGTCAGGACATCGCGTACCGGTAGACGCGCGAGTCTCGTTGCTCGAAGCCCAGCCGCTCGTAGAGCTTGCCCGCGGCCACCCTCGATGGCCTGGTCGTCAGGTCTACGGTCCTGGCGCCGACCTGCCCGGCGATCTTGATCGCCTCGGTGGTGAGCGCTTCGGCGACTCGCTTGCCGCCGAACTGCTTGCCGCGGGCCGCTTCGTCGACGACCACATCCTCCACCCACGCCCTGATCCCGGTCGGGATGGCGAAGACCACCAGCGTCAGCGTCCCGACGATCTCGCCGCCCACTCGGGCCACGAGCAGCGTGCTGGCCGGCGCGGCCACGATGACCGACAACGCCGGCGCGTCAAGCGGCGCCGCGCTGGTCGAGAGCTGGGGGAGCAGCCGGCCGAAGGCCTCGACGACCTCGCTCGTGACTTCGCTGACCACTTCGATGTCGACGTCCACCGGCGTAATCTACCGGGTCACGCCGGACCCCGGCCGCCGACCCGCCGTTTCCATGATCGCGGCGGATCGACGTCGCATAGACCCCCGATAACCACGCCCCGCGCCTTGTCATCGAATGGACAACCGAGATCCAGACTAGCCGCCACCCATCCAGCCGAGCATGACCACAATCATCCGAGCCGAACAGGCCGCGCGGGCAAGCCCCAGCCAAGGCGCACCGCGCGGCCACCAACCGAGGAACCACGTCCACCAACGAAGGCTGCCCGCCCGCCCAGCCAAGCGCCGGCCGGCGTCAGCGTGAACGCGCGCTCACCCACCACCAAGGCACACCAGGTCCGAGCCCACGGAGCCCTCACGAGCACTCCACACGAAGCCACCCCGAGCGCGCCTCATGGGTCCGGGGCGACAGGGGCCGGGGCTGCTGGCGGGGCCGTCGGAGGTCGCGCTCCGCTCTCGCGGGCCATCGCGAACATCGCTGCCACAACGATGTTCGTCTCGAGGCCAGTTCAGCAACATCGTTGTGGCAGCGGGGGTCGCCGGCGAACATCGCTGCCACAACGATGTTGGCGGAGGCGGGCGAGGGCGAACATCGCTGCTACAACGATGTTGGCGGAGGCGGGCGAGGGCGGGCGAGGCGGGCGAGGCGTTCGTGCGGGCGGGGGGGAAGGGGGGCTTGGGGCTGAGCCGGACAGGGTCGCCGGGGGGTAGGCGGAGCACGGGACGGCTCAGCGGGCAGACGAGTGCTCCCATGCCCGGAACCGGTCGCGGAAGGCCCGCGCCGCGGCCCTGAGTTCAAGCTCGGGGTCCAGGCCGGCCGCCCGCGCCTTCGCGACCAGCGCGAACAACTCCGCGCCGATCGGGCTGACCGGCCCGGCTTCCGCCTCGGCGTCGTCAGCCGAGGCGCACGGGGCGGCCGGGCCGGACGTGTCGGTCTGGTCGGCCGCGCACGGGGCGGCCGGGCCGGTCGTGTCGGTCAGGTCGACCTGGCTGGCGGGAGCGCCGGCGGACTGTGCCCTGCGCTGCAACTGGGCGGCCAGCGACAGCGCCGGCTGGCCCATCGGGACGCCGTCGAGCGCCGCGCTTAACTCTGCGTCCCTGCCCGCCTGGAACAGGCCCGCGCCATCATCACCGGCCGCCACGGCACCACCACCCTCGCCCCCGACCAGGCACTATCTTCGGATTTGACGCAACGCCCTAGAGGCTGGTCAATGATCATGCTGCGGGATGGATATAAAGGGCTTATGGCGGGCAGCGCGGAAAGAGCTCTCGTGCTGGGCGGCGGCGGGATCACCGGGATCGCCTGGGAGATCGGGGTTCTCGCCGGCCTGGCCGAGCGCGGCATCAACCCGGCCGACGCCGACCTGGTGGTCGGCTCGTCCGCGGGCTCGGTCGTGGGCGTCGACGTGCGCTCCGGGGCGGCGCTGGCCGACCTGTACGCGATCCAGGCGCGGCCGCCGGAAGCCAGCGAGGTCTTCGCCAGGATGGGCCCGGCGATGATGGCCAAGTACGTCAGGGCGATGGTCTTTACCAGGAAGCCCGAGGTCGGGCGCAGGCGGGTCGGGAAGATGGCGCTCCGGGCGCGGACCGAGCCGGAAGACACGCGGCGGCGGGTCATCGAGTCCAGGCTGCCCAGTCTCGAGTGGCCGGCCGGCGAACTCAAGATCACCGCGGTGGACGCCGCGACGGGCGCGTTCGCGGTGTTCGACGCGGCCAGCGGCGTCCGGCTGCTCGACGCGGTCGGCGCGAGCTGCGCGGTCCCCGGTATCTGGCCGCCGGTCACCATCAACGGCCGGCGGTACATCGACGGCGGCATGCGCTCGGCGGCCAACGCCGACCTGGCGGCCGGATGCGGGCGTGTCGTGGTGATCGCGCCGCTGGCGCAGGGGTTCGGCGTGATCGAGAGCGTGGCCGGCCAGGCCAGGAAGCTGGCCGGCCAGGGCGTGCGGGTCGCGGTGGTCAAGCCGGACAAGGCGGCGCTGAAGGCGATCGGCAGGAACGTGCTCGACCCTGCCCGCCGGCCGGACGCGGCCCGGGCCGGCTACACCCAGGCCGGCTCGGAGGCCGATGCGGTCAAGGCGGTCTGGCTGTAGGTCCGCGGGCACGCACGCACGGGCGGGACGGCATGTCCGCGGGCACGCACGCACGGGCGGGACGGCGCGGACCGGGAAGCGGGCATGGAAAGAGCCGGGCCCGGCGGGAGGTCGGGCCCGGCTCAGCTCAGGTGCCGGCTGGTCAGACGGCGTACTCCAGCAGCGGCTGCGCCCGGCTCGGGTGCCGCAGCTTCGACAGCGACTGCTTCTCGAGCTGCCTGATCCGCTCCCTGGTCAGGCCGAGCGCCTTGCCGATCTCGTCCAGCGTGTGCGGGTTGCCGTCATACAGCCCGAACCGCATGGCCATGATCGTGGCCTCACGCGGCGTGAGCGCGTCCAGCGCGTGCCGGAGCTGGTCGGCCATGAGCTGCCGGTCGACCAGCTCAGCCGCCTCTGGCGCGTCGACGTCCTCGATTAGGTCGCCGATCGACGTCTCGCCGTCCTCGCCGATCGTGGAGTCCAGGCTGATCGGCTGCCTGCTGGTCCGCAGCAGCTCCTCGATCTGGTCCGGCGTGCGGTCAAGCTCGACGGCCAGTTCCTCCGGCGTGGGCTCACGGCCGAGCCGCTGGTGCATGTCCCGCTCGACCCGGCTCAGCTTGCTGAGCATCTCGAGCACGTGCACCGGCAGCCGGATGGTCCTGGCGGAGTCGGCGAAGCCGCGCTGAATCGCCTGGCGGATCCACCACATGGCGTAGGTGGAGAACTTGTAGCCCTTGGTGTAGTCGAACTTCTCGACCGCCCTGATCAGGCCGAGGTTGCCTTCCTGCACCACGTCAAGCAGGGACAGCCCGCGGTCGCTGTACTTCTTGGCCACCGAGACGACCAGCCGCAGGTTGGCCTCGAGCATGTGCGCCTTGGCCCTGCGCCCGTCGGCGGCGACCGCCTCGAGATCCTCGCGGTGGCGAGGCGTAAGGCCCGTCTCGGTCTCCAGCTTGTGCTCGGCGAACAGGCCAGCCTCGATCCGCTTGGCCAGGTCCACCTCCTGGTCGGCGGTGAGCAGGCTGGTGCGGCCGATCGACTTCAGGTACGTGTGCACCGAGTCGCCCATGACCGAGGTCTGGTCGTCGAGGTCGACCTCACCGGCCGGGTCGTCGTCGCCGGGCAGCGCGACCGGAGCCCCGGCAGGCACCGTCGCGCCGCGCGACTTGCGGCTGCGCGTCCGGTTCGGCCTTCCGCGCCGGCCCGCGTCCGGCTCGGCGTCGTCGAGCAGACCGGCGTCGTCAAGTTCGGCCACGGCAAGACCCGGGCCGCCGAGGTCGGCCTCGGCAAGGTCCGGCACAGCGTGAGTCACTTCTGCGGGCTCCACTTCAGAAATTCCATGATCGTCGGAGCTGCCCGTCGGTGCGGCAGCAGGATCGATCGCCTCGTTGCCGAGCTGAACGCCCTCGTCGGAAAGCTCGCGCAGGATGGCCCGAGCTTCCGCAGCAGTAACGTTCGCCTGCCCGAAAGCGTTCCGCAGCTCGGGAAGCATCAGATATCCCTGGCGGCGCCCGCGCCGGACGAGGTCGTCGACGTGGCGGGCTGCGGCCTCGTCGTCGTGACGCTCCGCGAGAGCGCTGGCGGTCCTTGGCATGAGACACCTCCGTTCGTGTGCGTATCGCTTGCGCAGATCGCATGGCCCGCATCCGGCAGTACCCAAGAGCCGTGGCACTTGGTATTGTGCAGTGCGGGCGCTACGTATAACGCGCGACGGGCTCTTTTGTTTCCCGCGCCGCGCTAGCGTGCCGTAACTTTCCCGTGGTGCTGGCGGTGCCGAGCTGCCTGGCGGCGTCGTCCCTGATCAGCTTCCTGTCCGGTTTGCCCGACGCAAGCATCGGCAACTCGGAGACGACCGCGAGGCCACGAGGGGCCGCGTGCCGCGGCAGCCGGTCCCGCACGTACGCCCTGACCTCGTCCAGGCTCGGCGGGTCCGCCGCGTCCGACGGGATGATCACCGCGGTCACCCGCTCGCCCCAGTCGCGATCCGGGGTTCCGACCACCACCGCGTCGCGCACGCCGGGACAGGCCCGCAGCACGTGTTCGACCTCGCCCGCCACGACCTTCTCGCCGCCGGTGTTGATCACGTCGTCGGCTCGGCCGCGCACGACCAGCCGGCCGTCGGCGCCGACCTCGCCGATGTCGGACGTAACGAACCAGCCGTCCCGCAGCACGGTCCTGGTCAGCTCGGGAGCCAGCCGGTAGCCGGAGAACAGGACCGGCCCGGCGATGCTGACCCTGCCGTCGGCGTCGAGGTCGCCGGTGACGACCTCGACACCGTCCAGGGGCACGCCGTCGTAGACGCAGCCGCCGCAGGTCTCGGTCATCCCGTAGGTCGTGACCACCCTGGCTCCCGCCGCGGCCGCCTCCAGCAGCATCGCGTGCGGGATCGCCGCGCCGCCCAGCAGGATCGCGCGGAACCCGCCGAGCGGAGCGCCTGCGTCGAGCAGCCTGCGGAGCTGTGTCGGGACAAGCGAGACATAGTCGCACCTGTCCGGGCTCGCGGACGCCGCCCCGGCATCGCCGGCATCGCCGGCATCGCCGGCGTCCCTGGCCACCCTGGCGACCACTCCGGCGTCGATCCGGTCCCGCACCTCGGGCTCCGACCCGGCCACCAGCGAGCGGACGAGGACGCCGAGACCGGAGACGTGGTGGGTCGGCAGGCAGCAGAGCCAGCGCTCGCCCGGCGCCGCACCGAGCCTGGCCAGCGACGCGCGCGCCGAGGCGAGCAGCGCGTCCGCGGTGAGCTCGGCGCCCTTGGGTGCTCCCGTGGAGCCCGAGGTGGCCAGCACCACGGCCACGTCGTCGGCGACGCCGGGGAACCCCGGGGCCGGGCCGGCCGGCCGGCCGCGACCGGCGCCCGCGAGTCGTTGCGACTCCTGGGGTGTTTCTATGGTCGCGGGGGCAAATGCCGCGATCAGCTCGTCGATCCTGGCTCGCGGCAAGGCCGGGTCGAGCGGCAGGATGGCGGGTCCGCTGCCGTCGAGCGCGGCCGCCAGGGCCTCGAGCAGCCGCCCTGCGGCCTGATGCGCCGGCAGCAGGACCGCGTGCAACGGCCGCGAAGTCACGGACGTAAGGTTAATCGGCGGATTCATGCGGCGAAGACGAGGGGGAGCAGTGATCGACTGGAAGTCGTCAGGGCCGGCTCCAGGGCAGGAGTACACCGATATCCGCTACGAGGTGGCCGAGGGCATCGCGAAGATCACGATCAACCGTCCCGAGGTGCGCAACGCGTTCCGGCCGACGACGCTGTTCGAGCTTCAGCAGGCGTTCAATGTGGCCAGGGACGACCCGGGCATCGGGGTGATCATCCTGACCGGAGCCGGCGACAGGGCCTTCTGCTCGGGCGGCGACCAGCGGGTACGCGGCGACGACGGCTATGTCGACGACCACGGCGTCGGCCGGCTCAACGTGCTCGACCTCCAGGTGCAGATCCGCCGCACGCCGAAGCCGGTGATCGCGATGGTGGCCGGGTACGCGATCGGCGGAGGCCATGTCCTGCATGTCTGCTGCGACCTGACGATCGCGGCCGACAACGCGGTTTTCGGCCAGACCGGCCCGAAGGTCGGCTCGTTCGACGGCGGGTACGGCTCCTCGCTGCTCGCCGCCACCGTCGGCCTGAAGAAGGCTCGCGAGATCTGGTATCTGTGCCGCCAGTACAGCGCCGCCGACGCGCTGGCGATGGGCCTGGTCAACGCCGTCGTGCCGCTCGCCGACCTGGAGGCGGAGACCGTCTCGTGGGCCCGCGAGCTGCTGGAGAAGTCGCCGCTGGCGCTGCGGATGCTCAAGGGGGCGCTGAACGCGTTCACCGACGGGGCGGCCGGGCTGCAGCAGTTCGCGGGCGACGCGACGCTGCTGTACTACATGAGCGAGGAGGCCCAGGAGGGCCGCGACGCCTACGTGAACCGGCGGGCTCCCGACTTCTCCAGGTTCCCGCGCCGGCCGTGAGCCAACTCGAGACCGGCCACCTCGACGGGAGTCCGCGGGAGCTGCTGGCCGGGCTGCTGCCGACGCTGCGCGCCTTCGCGATCCCGATGCGGAACCGGTTCCGCGGCATCACCGTGCGCGAGGGCGCGCTGATGCGCGGGCCGGCCGGCTGGGGTGAGTTCTCGCCGTTCGCCGAGTACGGCCCGGCCGAGAGCTCCCGCTGGCTGGCCAGCGCGATCGAGTCCGCGACGGCCGGCTGGCCGGCGGCGGTCAGGACCGCGGTCGGGGTCAACGTGACGGTTCCGGCACTCGGGCCGCGGGCCGCGCACGAGATCGCCGCCCGGTCGGGCTGCCGGACCGCGAAGGTGAAGGTCGCCGAGCCCGGGCAGGGCGAGCGCGACGACGTCGAGCGGGTCGCCGCGGTGCGGGACGCGCTCGGACCTGCCGGGCGGATCCGGGTGGACGCCAACGGCGGCTGGGACGTGCCGCAGGCGGCGGCCATGCTCCGGCGGCTCGGCAGGTTCGGCCTGGAGTACGCCGAGCAGCCGTGCGCGACGCTGGGCGAGCTGGCCAGGCTGCGCCGCCTCGTCGACGTCCCGCTAGCGGCCGACGAGTCGATACGCAAGGCATCCGACCCGCTGGCCGTGCGCGCGGCGGGCGCCGCGGACATCGTCGTGCTGAAGGTGGCGCCGCTCGGCGGGGTACGGTCGGCCTTGCGGGTCGCGGCCGCGTGCGGGCTGCCCGTGGTGGTGTCGAGCGCGGTCGAGTCGTCGGTCGGCCTGGCCGCGGGCGTCGCGCTCGCCGCCGCGCTGCCCGCGCTCGACTACGACTGCGGCCTCGCGACGATGAGCCTGCTCGCCGGCGACGTGACCGCCGACCCGCTCGTCCCGGCGGGCGGGATGCTGCCGGTGCGGCGGGTCGAGATTGATGTTCAACGGCTCGCTGCCTGGGAATGTGACCCGCAGCGCTGGTGCGAGCGGGCGCTGGCCGCCGCGGAGTTCCTCGGGTGAGCCGTTGAACCCGGCGACGGCGCTGGCCGCGGCCCTCGCCGACGAGCTGGTCCGGTGCGGGCTGCGGGAGGTCGTGGTCGCGCCCGGGTCGCGCAGCGCGCCGCTGGCGATGGAGTTCCACCGCCGCGCGGAGGCCGGCGACGTGCGGCTGAGCGTGCGCATCGACGAGCGCAGCGCGGCGTTCTGCGCGCTCGGGCTGGCCAAGGCGAGCGGCCGCCCGGTCGCCGTGGTGTGCACGTCAGGCACCGCGGCCGCGCACTTCCACGCGGCCGTGATCGAGGCGGACGAGTCGGCGGTCCCGCTGGTCGTGCTGACCGCCGACCGGCCGCCCGAGCTCCGCGGCACCGGGGCCAACCAGACGGTCGACCAACTCCGGCTGTACGGGCCGGCGGTGCGCTGGTTCTGCGAGATCGGCGTGCCAGAGGCGGGCGCCGCGCAGGTGGCGTACTGGCGCAGCGCGGCGTGCCGCGCGTGGGGCCTGGCGTCGGGCGCCGCAGGCGGCGTGCCGGGCCCGGTGCACCTGAACCTGCCGCTGCGCGATCCGCTCGTGCCCGACGGACCGTACGGGCAAGTCGGGCGGGACGGGCCGGACGGGCCGGACGGGCCGGTCCCGCACGGCGGGCGGCCGGACGGCGCGCCGTGGACCAGGTTCGCGGCCGCGGCCGAGCTGCCGCGGGCCGGGCGCGGCATCATCGTGTGCGGCGACGGGGACTATGACCCGGAGCCGCTCCTCGACCTGGCCGAGCTGGCGGGCTGGCCGGTGCTCGCCGAGCCGTCGTCGAACGCCAGGCGCGGCCCGTGCGCGCTGTCCGCCTACCAGTACCTGCTGGCCAACGCCGGGTTCATGGCCGCGCACCAGCCGGACGTGATCGTCTCGGCCGGACGGCCCGGGCTGTCCCGCAGCCAGCTTGCCCTGCTGCGGACCGGCGGGACGGTGCGGGACGGCGCGACCGTCCGCCACCTCGTGCTCGCCCAGGGGCCCGGCCGGTGGGCCGACCCGGCCAGGAGCGCGACCGACGTGACCGCGGCGGTCGCGCTCGGCGGTGCGGTCACGGCCGGGACGGCTGACGCCGGCTGGCTGGATGGCTGGCTGGCCGCCGACCGCGCGGTCCGGGCCATGGTTGACGAGATCCTGGACGCCGGCGAGCTGCTGAGCGAGCCCAGGCTGGCCAGGGACCTGACGGCGGCGCTGCCGGACGGCGCGCTGCTGTGGGCCGCGTCCAGCCTGCCGATCAGGGACCTCGACCAGCAGCTCAGGCCGCGCTCCGGGCTGCGGATCCTGGCCAGCAGGGGAGCGAGCGGCATCGACGGCCTGGTCTCGTCGGCGACCGGCGCGGCGCTCGCGCACCAGTCGGCGGGCGGCGGGCCGGCCGTCGCGCTGCTCGGCGACCTCGCGCTGCTGCACGACGCTCCCGGCCTGCTGGTCGGCCCCGGCGAGCCGCGTCCCGACCTGTGCGTGGTCGTGGTCAACAACGACGGCGGGGGCATCTTCTCGACGCTCGAGCAGGCCGCGTTCCCCGGCCCGTTCGAGCGGGTGTTCGGCACGCCGCACGGCACGCCGATGGCGAGCCTGGCGGCGGCGGCCGGGCTGCCCTACCGGCGGATCGAGCGGGCATCCGAGCTCGGGCAGGCGCTGGCCGCGGCCGGGCTGCCCGGCGCCGGCGTCAGCCTGGTCGAGGTGCGCACCGACCGCGCCGGCCAGGCCGCCCTGCGGGAGCGGCTGGCCGCCGCCGCGGCCAGCGCACTCGGCTGACCCGGCGCGCGCTCAGGTGATCCTGACCCGCGGGTCGAGCACGGCGTAGGACATGTCCACGATCAGGTTGGCGACGACGACGAAGAGCGAGGCGAGGATGACGAAGCCGATCACGACAGGCTGGTCGCCCTGGGTGATCGAGGTGACCGTCTCCTGGCCGAGGCCCTGCAGGCCGAACACCTGCTCGACCACGAGCACGCCGCCGAGCAGGGCGCCGATGTCGATGCCGAGCTGGGAGACGAC
>WNGP01005701.1_pt1 | contig 15241 bp, 9 predicted proteins | sample 5407671 | NCBI WGS metagenome assembly WNGP01 (sample SAMN13153381, study PRJNA577476) | soil metagenome | isolation source: 40 cm soil or saprolite under Garry oak tree replicate 2 | place: USA:California | collected 2016-06-15 | reverse complement strand
GTATCGATGACGAGCACATCATGGCCAGCATTCAAATATGCCTTTGTTAGATAGGAACCAATAAAACCTGCACCACCTGTAACTGCTATTTTCATTGGGTGAAATATCCTCTCTCTATCGTCATTGAAAGAAAGGCGAGCATGGTTGAGTCTCCAATTCGATCACCTTTTTTATAGTATAATATTGCGACCTATAGACATATCTAAGCATCCTGTAAGGGTAGAGCCAGGCACCCGTAAACGGGAACCTGGCTCTACACCCCTTAGACGTAAGGGGGTGCAGGGGGCGAAGTCCCCTGCCGGGGTCTGGGGTGCCCCCAGTTTCTCCTCCTCCTCGCTCGCCGCCGCAGGCGGCACAGAGAAACTAACAAAGTAGGAATAGAAAGCGTGTTACTCGGGGAGATGGGGACTTCTCAGTAACTTATCGAGTGTAGACTTTTTGACACGATACGCCTGACGTTTACCTCTGTGCGGCAGCGTAATCGCTTCCAGAGCACCGCTTTTGATCCACCTTCTGACAGTGGTATCATCTACACGCAAACGACGAGCAACTTCACGGACAGTCAACAGTTCTTCCTCTACCATAGCAGTTTCTCCTACGCCATGCAAAGTGGCACTATGACGAGACATATTTTTCTCCTTTTAACAACAATCCTTATCTACTCAGAATATTCTAAGGCGTGCTAGACTAGCATTGTTAAGAACAAGAGCTTGTTCGTTTTTTTAACGCTGCAAACGCCCTGTAGTTATAAGGCGGTACAAAGAAAAAAACGATATATCACTGCTTGCTACTTAACTATACTATACATCTCGGCACAAACATACTAAAATGAAACTAACAGGAAAGTGACAAATATGGTAACTCCATGGCTACTTTAAAAGAGACCCCATTCCCTGTAACCGTTTCAGCATAATATAATGAGAATAGACAAAAGAAAGGGCTCCAATGTCCAGTATTAAATTAATTATTAGTGATTTACATCTTACCGGTGGTCAAAGTGCCCTGCAAGGCTTTAGCGACGCGCAGCAGGCTGCCCTGGAAGGACTTACCGCAGCGGCCTATAGTGGCGAGCCACTGGGTCGGGCTGATGACGTTGAACTCATCATCAATGGTGATGCTCTTGACTTCCTGGCAACCTCACCCTACGACACGCAAGGCGCCAGTGATGTTCCTACGGCCCTGGAAAAGCTGAACAAAATTATTGCTGCTCATGGCCCTTTCTTTGAAATGCTGCGTCATTTTATTGCTACTCAAGGACGCCACGTAACCTTCATAACGGGTAATCACGATATCGAACTGTGTTTTGAGGAGGTGCGAGCGCAGCTTCGCGAGACCATTGGCGTAGCAGTAAACGATAGCAGGATATTCTTTTGCCCAACACGCTTCTACCGGCCGTTACCGGATGTCTATATTGAGCACGGCAATCATTACGACTTCTGGAATCATTGTATTAGTGGTCTGTGGGATGAACAAGGACAACCGTTGGATCTTCGTCCCAGCACGATTACCTTACCCTTTGGCTCGTACTATTGGCAGCATGCAGCCCACTCTATCAGCCTCGAATACGCCTATTTTGATCATTTTGAGCCTTCTATGAACAGTTTACGGCAAATAGCCCTTCTTTGCCTGCTCAATCCTGGCATTGTCATGGAATCAGCGAGATTGACCTTGCAAATGCTTTCTGAGCCTCGCCCGGCATTGACAAACCTTGCTCCAGGTGAAGAACGAATACCTGTTAAGCTATTCGAGCAGGCGACAATTGATTTTGCGGATTTTCAACAAGACATGATGGCACGCAAAAAGGACTGGATTGAGCCAGGGAGTCAGGATAAGAGCCAGGCACAAGCAAATACGATGACCGAGTACGCCATGTTGCAAGAAGCCCTTACGTTGCCCCTGATTGAGGCGGTTGCAGCAATCTGTACACCAACAATCTATCAAATGGGAGAAAGTGTGGCGAGAGGTATGCATGCAGTCCTGGCAAATAATCCCAACCTCCGCTACGCTATCGCCGGACATACACACATGGTGCGCATCGATTCTGTGAGCGACGGAGCACAGAGTTATCTGAATACAGCCAGTTGGACGAAACGCCTGGCCCTACCTGCCCCTGGCGAGGTTAATGCTGCCCTGGTGGAATGGCTGCGTCAGCCTGACTGGAGGCATATTCCCCTGCGAGACGTAACACAGCTCACCTTTGCCCTGGTGAGCGAACATCTGCCAGGGGAGCCATCAAGCGCGAGTCTATGTGTATGGGAAGGTGGTTTAAAAGGCAGCTATCGTGTATTAGCATAAATGGGGGTGCAGGGGGCGAAGCCCCTTGCCGGGGGCGCGGGGGTGCCCCCCGAAAATCTCCCCTTTTTATACAGTAGGAAAAAAATATGACAACAAAAAACATTGGTGAGCAAGAGTCTGAGGCCCTCTCAACCGAAGCCTCTAGAATAGAGAGCGCTTCCGAAACGAAGCGCAAAAAATTGGTATTGATCGACGGGCACGCCATGATTCACCGCGCCTTTCACGCTGTACCAGAACAACTTACAAGTAGTACCGGTGAACCGGTCAATGCCACTTTTGGCTTCACGTCTATGCTTATGAAAGCACTCACCGAGGAGAAGCCCGAGTATATAGCGATGACCTTTGATCGGCCTGCACCTACCTTCCGGCACCAGCAATTTGCCGAATATAAAGCTCATCGACCGACCTTGCCCGATAACATGAGGCCACAGTTTAGGCGTATTCACGAACTCGTCCAGGCCTTTGGTATTCCTATCTATGAAAAAGATGGCTTTGAGGCTGACGATGTGCTGGGAACCCTATCCGTGCAGGCAACGCAACAGGGTGTGCAGAGCATTATCTACACGGGAGATATGGATACCTTGCAGCTCGTGAATAAGCATGTCACGGTCAAGGTGGCAAAGCGGGGCATTACAGAGATCACAGAATACGACGAAGATGCAGTGAAGGCCCGCTATGGATTGACACCCGAAAAACTTCCAGACTTCAAGGCGCTGGTAGGAGATAAATCCGATAATATCCCGGGCGTGCCCGGCATAGGTGAGAAAACTGCCAGCAAACTCATCGCCGATTATGGAAGTCTACAGGGCGTCCTTGCACACCTCCACGAGCTAAAACCGAAAGAGCAGAAGCTGATAGGCGAAAATAGCGAGCAAGCAAAGGAGAGTAAATTTCTTGCCACTATTGTGCTGGATGCTCCAGTACAACTTGACCTGGAGGCCTGTCGCATTGAGCACTTAAACCGCGACAAGGTACTGGCAATCTTTCGTGAATTGGAGTTTCGCACGATGGTTGAGAGAGTGCTGGCGCTTTTCCGCGACCTGGGAATAGCGCCACCAGGTGAAGGTACAAGCAATACAGCCAACGGCAAAGAGCAAGAGAGGGCAGCCGCTGCTTCTGCCCCGGCCTCACGCAAGAAGCAAGAGCCGGTACCAGAACAGGATGAAGATTTACTGCTGGCCCCTCCTCTCGGCATTGTGCCAATTCTGACACCACCTCCTCCGCCAGGCTCAGTTGGCTCAGACACACAATTCATTACCTCTGACAGGCTAGAGGAGGAGGGCGCGATAAATCTCGCCCCTACGACTCCTGGTCCCGTACAGATGGATCTCTTCGACATGCCTGAAGCAAGCCAGGAAGTAGTGCGCAAACTGCGCCTGCCGAGTGTTTCCAGGGATCCACAAGAGGCGCCACTACGGCTTATTGAAGAGGGAAGCTCGAAAAAGACCAGTACGATGATCGTGAATAGTGAAGATGCATTGCAGGTACTTATCAAAAGTATGTATGATGCCGGGAAGTTTGCCTTTGACACAGAGACAACTTCCGAAGATCCATGGCATGCAAGCCTGGTTGGTATCTCGTGCTCCATGGCCGCTGGCGAGGCGTATTATATCCCCGTGGGACACATCCAGACCATTGATAACCAGGATCCAGGTACGCAATTACCACTGGCATATGTGCTGGAAAAGTTACGTCCTCTCCTCGAAGATGCGAGGATAGAGAAGTACATGCATAATGCCAAGTTCGATATGTTGATCCTGGCACGTTATGGCATTAAAGTTCGCGGGCTTGCCCTTGACACGATGGTAGGAGCCTACTTAACAGATCCAGGAAGGCGTGGGCTTGGACTCAAAGATCAGGCTTTCCAGCGCCTGGGTATTGTGATGACGCCCATCTCCGAGCTGATTGGCACTGGTAGCAAAACGATTAGCATGGCCCAGGTACCGGTACGGTTCGCTGCCGACTATGCAGGAGCCGATGCCGATATGACGCTGCGCCTGGTTGAACCAATTCGCGATGAGTTGCGGCGCCACAACCTGTTAGATCTCTACAACAGTATTGAGTTGCCCCTGACACCCGTCTTATTACAGATGGAGTTGTATGGTGTGGCCCTTGATGCCGGATTTCTTTCCGAGCTGGAGAAGAAACTCAGCGAACAGATTCGTAAGCTGGAAACAGAAATTTATGCTTCTGTCGGGCACCAGTTCAATATCAACTCCACGAAGCAACTTGGCGATATCCTCTTCGGAGAGCTTAAACTGCCATCCGGCAAGAAGACAAAGACGGGCTATTCCGTCAGCGCCGACGTCATCGAGGGCCTGCGAGGGAAACACCCCATGGTCGATTCTTTGTTGGAGTATCGCCAACTCACCAAGCTCAAATCAACCTACGTTGATGGCTTGCTGGCACTGATGGATCCTGTAACGGGGCGGGTGCATACATTGTTCAACCAGGCGATTTCCTCCGGCGGGCGTTTATCATCAAGTAACCCCAACCTCCAGAACATCCCTGTGCGAACAGAGGTGGGACGGCAGATCCGGCGGGCCTTCATTGCTGATCCAAGCTATGTGCTGCTCACCGCCGACTACTCACAGTTCGAGTTACGCATTCTGGCGCACATTACGCATGAGCCGCGCCTGGTTGAAGCATTCAGCAAAGGTGAGGATATTCATACAATAACGGCGGCAACCCTCTTCAACATTCCTGAATCACAGGTGACCAAAGATCAGCGCAGGCTGGCAAAGACGGTCGTCTATGCTGTGCTTTACGGGCAATCGCCTTTCGGGCTGGCACAAATTACAGGCATGACTAATAGCGAAGCATCAGACTTCATAAAACGCTATCATGAGACGTTTCCAAACATCAAAAACTATGTCGATAGTACCCTCAACCAGGCACGCAAGCAGGGGTATGTTAACACGCTTTTTGGGCGTAAACGCTTCTTCCCTGATATGCACTCTCTGCCTTTTGTCGAACGCCAGGCGCTCGAACGTGAAGCCATCAATATGCCAATTCAAGGGGCAAATGCCGATCTGATCAAGATTGCCATGATTCGCATCCAACACGCTCTCGATGAGAAGCGATGGAAGACACGCATGATCCTGCAGGTACATGACGAACTGGTCTTTGAGATCCCAGTCGAAGAGCTTGAACGAGCCAGGAAATTGATTAAGACGATGATGGAAGGGGTAGCAAAGCTAGACGTACCCATCCAGGTTGAGATGAAAGTGGGAAAGAACTGGTACGAGGCGGAGCCTATGGAGTAACAGGGCTTCTCAAACCCTGGGGCAATACTTCCATACATGTTGCGGCTACGCCGCAACTCGTCCTTTCCTAGATGTTTTTGTGTCTTTTGCGGGCGCATCAGCGCCCGCAAAAGACACAAAAACATCTATTACAACTTCGGGTCGCCGCAGGCGACCCGCCTGTACGGGAGTATTGCCCTACAGTCTCAAAAGGCGCTGAAACTGCAAAAAACTGCGGCCACAGTTTTTTGCAGTTGCTCCGCACGTTGTCGTATTATGATAAAGACACTCCTACCAGTGCCATAGAGCTCTCGTACCACAAAGATCGAATGATTTTACGCTATACAGCAAGTAAAGCCTTTTAAGGAGCCTTTTTGTGCAATTATCTGACCTGATTACAAACCTGCCCCCATATCACTTTTCCGACGCAAAGAAGAAAATAGCAGAGCGAAAAGCCGCAGGCGTTGATGTTATCAGCCTCTCGATGGGCGACCCTGATCTGCCCGCGCCACAGGTGGTTATTGACCGGCTGTGTTCAACCTTACAGGACCCAGAAAACACTCGCTATCCGGAGTACCGGGGTATACGCGCCCTGCACGAGGCTATCGCGGTATGGTTTGAGCGGCGTTTCGGCGTTCGCCTGGTGCCTGAACGCGATATACTGCCATTGCTTGGCTCAAAAGAGGGGCTGGTATATGCGGCCGCGGCCGTACTCAATCCTGGAGATGTAGCGCTTATTCCTGATCCGTATTATACTGTTTATGTCACCGGAAGCACGACGGTTCGAGCCGAGCCATACTTACTTCCCCTCCTGGAGCAGAATGGGTATCTTCCGGACCTCGATAGTATTCCGAGGGATGTGCTGGCCCGGGCACGCCTCCTGTGGCTGAACTACCCTAACAATCCTACAGCTGCCTGCGTCGACCGTAGTTTTTTTGAGAAGGCCGTAGCCTTTGCCCGGCGTCATAACCTGGTCATTATCCACGATATGGCCTATGCCGAGGTCTATTTCGACGATTTCCGCCCCATGAGTATCTTGCAAATTCCAGGGGCCCACGAGGTAGCAGTTGAACTGCACTCCTTGAGTAAGACGTATAATATGGCAGGCTTTCGGGTGGGAATGCTGGTGGGTAATGCCGACCTGGTCGATGCAGTTGGCCGCCTGAAAAGTAATATTGATAGTGGTATGTTCCGTCCCATTCAGTATGCCGCTATTGAGGCTTTGCAATTACCTGTATCATGGATAGAGCAGCGCAATGCCATTTACCGCCGCCGGCGTGATATGCTGGTGACCAGCTGCAATGCCTTGGGCCTGCACACGCAGAAGCCAGAAGCCGGGCTCTACGTCTGGTCGGCAATACCGGGTGGTTTCACCTCAAGCGATTTCACAAACTGGCTCTTTGACAAAACTGGCGTCTTCATCACTCCTGGCACTAACTTTGGCAATGCGGGTGAGGGATACGTACGTATTGCTATCACCGTACCTGATGAACGCATTGAGACGGCTCTCAAGCGCATGAAGGCTGCGATCGAAAGCTAGCAAGGGGAAGCAGGGACATGATTGTCGAACAGGACACAGGATCGATACATCGAGCCCCAACGAATGCCTGGAACCTTTACGTAGGTCGAGATATCTGCTCCGATGTGCAGGCTGGACTCGATCATGAATGGCTTGTTACTAATGGATTGGGGGGCTATGCCGCTGGCTCGATCGTTGGAGCCACGACCCGCAGCTATCATGGACTCCTGGTGGCGGCGCTTCGTCCCCCTGTTGAGCGCGTTGTACTGGTGACGAAGATAGATGAAACGGTTGAATTTCCAGGCGGGCATATCCTCAAGCTGGGTGTCAATGAGTACCAGGATGGCACTATCGACCCCCAGGGTTACAATTATCTTGACATTGTTGGCCTTGAAGGCGATATTCCTTGTTTTACATATGCCCTGCGAGAGTCGCTCACATTAGAAAAGCGCGTCTGGATGGAGTATGGGCAAAATACAACGTATGTACAATACACATTGCACGGAGCATTTGATGAAGAAAACGAAAAGAGTGAGCGCACGCTGATACTTACGCTGTCGCCTTACTGTCTCTTTCGCGATCATCACAGTACAACGCATGGTTCGCCCGACAGGCATTTTATTGTGGAGAACGAGGGCCATCGTTGTCATGTGCAGGCGTATAAAGGCGCTCCGATTATTTCTCTGATTGCAGGTCCACCGGCATCCTTCACTCCTACCGGTTTCTGGTACTGGAAGATATTACACCGGCGTGATCGAGAGCGCGGGCTACCTGACAGCGAGGATGTGTATCAACCGGGAAATTTTCGTATGCGCATTACCCCTGGCATGCGTGTGACACTGGTGCTCAGCGCCGAAGCAGAGCCCTCTACCAGCTTCGGCGGACAACAACATGAAGAAAGCGTATCACAGGCTCACCTGCGCCATAATCGTCGCATCAAGCAACTCCTGGCAGTGGCCAACAGTTCAGCGGAGCATCTGTCACAAAAAGACCCGGTGCTGGCTCGTCTGGTTGTGGCTGCCGATCAGTTTATCGTCGCGCGTCCAGAACAGGCAGTGTACATGGCTATAGGAAACGATCGCCGGCAGCTCTCGCCTGACCGCAAAACGATCATCGCAGGTTACCCCTGGTTCACGGATTGGGGGCGAGACACTATGATTTCTCTGCCAGGACTTCTGCTGGATACAGGCAGGTTCAGTGAGGCGAGAGGTCTCCTCAAAGCTTTTGCTTCCTTTAGCAGGAATGGACTTATCCCCAATCGCTTCCCTGACAGTGGAGAGGCGCCTGAGTATAACACTGCCGATGCAACGCTGTGGATGTTCCATGCGCTTGACTCATATCTGGCTATGACGGGCGACTGGTCATTGTTAAAGGATCTCTTTCCAACGTTTCGCGATATTATCGCGTGGCACGTGCGTGGTACGAGCTATGGGATTGGCGTTGATCCAGCCGATGGTTTGCTCCATGCTGGTGTACCCGGCATGCAGTTAACGTGGATGGATGCCCGGGTTGGTGACCAGGTGATCACACCGCGTCATGGGAAGCCCGTTGAGGTCAATGCTTTGTGGTACCACGCGCTCACCTGTATGGAGAGTTGGGCAGTTCATTTCTCAACCGATGCGACACAGTATGGTCAACTGCGCACCCAGGTACGTCAGAATTTTGCTGAGCGCTTCTGGTATGAAGCTGGAGGCTATCTCTACGATGTAGTAGATGTCGAGGGGAAAGCGGGACAGAATGATGCATCACTACGCCCCAATCAATTATTTGCCGCTTCTCTGACCCACGACCTGCTTTCCGAAGCCCAGATAAGCAGTATGCTGCAGCAAGTGACGGATCATCTCGACACACCTTTCGGCCTGCGCTCGCTCAGTCCCGAGGATCCAGCCTATCGCAGGCATTTCAATGGAAATCAAGCAGCGCGCGATGGAGCGTATCATCAAGGCGCGGTCTGGCCGTGGTTGATAGGCCCATATATTGATATCCACCTGCGTATATACAACGATCGTGCGGCATTACGCGCCCTCTTGCAGCCATTGGTACAGCACTTATGGAGTATGTGTCTGGGCACGATCAGCGAGGTGATGGAACCAGAACCGCCTTTCACCCCGGCAGGCTGCTTTGCCCAGGCCTGGAGCGTTGCCGAAGTGTTGCGCTGCTGGCGTTTGTTAGCCGGATAAGCAGCTTTGCCTAACGGAAGAGTCTCCACAAAATCCTGCGCCGTAACGCTACTACAGCCACAGTAGCGATGGCCATGGTCATAAGAGCCACGAAGAAAGATCTGGTGGGTCCACGGACACGGCGGCTGCCCGTTGCACAGTTTAATGCCTGCATGACCTCATGACGCGCCCTGTTCAGGCTGACTCCCAGGTCTTCGAGCACACCGGCTCCAATACCACTACCTTCACGCAGCAGCCCCAGCAACAGGTGTTCCGTCCCAATATAGTGATGGTTCAGGCGCCTTGCCTCATCTACCGCCAGTTCAATCACCTTTTTAGCACGAGGAGTAAGTCCGATCTCCCCAGGCGCCACGCGCTTGCCGCGGCCAATGATGCCTTCAACTCTGTCGCGAGCCATATCCAGGTCTACATCCAGGGCGGTGAGAACTTTTGCGGCCAGCCCCTCGCCTTCACGCACCAGGCCCAGCAGCAGGTGTTCTGTCCCAATATAGTTGTGTTGAAGTCGCTGGGCCTCTTCCTGTGCCAATGTGAGTACTTTGCGTGCCCGCACGGTGAATCTGCCAAATCTATCTGCCATGTCTTCTATTCCTCCTGATGCAAAAAGATCAGTAGCTAATCAAGGTCGCCTCTTTTCTTGACTCCTCATTGCCTACAGCAGTTCGCAAGCGTTATGTGTGAGTGGCAGACTTGGCAGCCGCAGGCTGCCAAGTCTGCCACTCACACATGAATGAGCGAGCCGCCGTAGGCGGCGAGAAGTCCTGAAGAGTTACTTAGAAATTATCGCTGATCTATTTATGGTAGCTGCCTTTATATACGGCACTTCCTTATGAAAAGGTTCCCTCTTTCGTTCTACCAAACGGCGCGTGAGAGCCCCTGCATTCATGCCGTGGGGAGTTGTCACGAGAGTAGCTTCGGCTCTGGTTCTGCATCAGCTTCTGGATTGACAGGCTGAATTCATGTGGGTGTGTCTCGCGCCATTCGGACCAGATGGCAACGAGCAATGCCTGGAGAACGCCCGCCACTGGCGAGGCAAACAATGCGCCCCAAATGCCAAAGAGTTCACCCCCGGCAATCAAGGCAGCCAGCGAGACCACGGGATGGAGCCCAATCGCTTTCCCCACGATGCGCGGCCCGACCACGTCACCTTCTATCACGTGCACGACCACGAAGTAAACTAGCACAATGATCGCCAGGAGCCAGCCCTTTGTCAGCGCAAGCAGCACGCAGATGAGCCCTGAGACCAGCGTGCCCAGGACTGGAATGAACTCCAGGACGAAGGCGACCACCCCCAGTAAGAGGGCATAGGGCACCCCCAGGATTTCCATGCCGGCCCCAACCAGCACACCGATGAGGCCGCACAGCGCCAGTTGGCCGCGAATGTAGCCTCCGACTACCCGTTGCAGGGTATCGAGCAGAAAGCGTATCCTCCCTCGCTGCCGCCGGGGCATATTCTGGCGTAACCCATTGACCACACGCTTTCCATCGATCAGCAGATAGACGCTCATGACCGCCACCAGGATAATATCCAGAGCCGCGCCAACTACTCCCGTCAGCACTGGCACAATATTTCCCGCAAGCCCTTCGGCCTGGTTGACGATCTGGGAGCGGGCTGCTGTAATCTGGTCCTGTGAGATACCAAGCGAGGTGAGAGTCTGTTCCAATGCCGAGGGGTGCCCGTTCTGCCCGGGCGTGAGCGCTACTCCCAGATAGTTTGAAAGTGAGACGATTTGATCAACAGTCGTGCGCACAATGAAGTAGAGCAGCGTACCGATCCCGCCCAGAACAATCAGGTAGACGAGGAGAATAGCCAGAAAACGCGGCACCACACGCTCTAACAATGTAACCAGGGGGGAGAGAGCATACGCCAGGAGCGTGGCAATGACCAGCAAAAGGATGGTTCTCGCCACATAGCCCGCCGCCCATAGGATGAGGATGGCGACTCCAGCCCAGGCGAGGATGGCTAAGGGAATAAGTACTCGCCGGACCCACTTGGTCACATCTGTCATGAGGGCATCCGCCTGAACAGTCTCATCACTCACCTCTTCAGCAATCGTGGGAAGGGGAGCTTCAAGAGCGGGTTGGGCATTTCTGGCCGGGTTCCTAAACACCTTACCAGCGGCCTGTAATCTGGCTACAACTCGACCAGGCGAGGTCTGGCTCCTGCCAACTTTCTTTGGGGTCCCAGCCCCGGCATTCAGGCGCTCGTTGCCGGTTGAGTCGCCTACAGCCTCTTGACTCGAACCTTTAACCTCGTTCGTATTCCTCTCAAGTTTCTCTCTCTGTTCCATATAAGTTCTCCCGTGCTCTAGCGCTTGTAATGTAATGTGTCTATCTATATGTCATTACCGATTTTTCAAGGATCACATGATCTTTTCACGTATGACACTATGGCTAAGCTTCAGTTTTTTTCATACCCCAATCATCCTATCACTTACTTGCAATATCATACACGTTCGTTTTATCCTAAACGAGACACAAAAGTAATCGATTGAGAGGAATATACTCCCGACATGAGCATTGAAGAAAAAAATGTCGAAGCAGTAGCAGTAGGAAAGAGGCCCACTCGAGCTCCCACTCAAGCCCTACAGCAACTCCAAAGGCGTTGGTATAGCGCACTGCGCTCCGCACTCTGCTCACCGCTCTGGTTATGCCTGCTGGCTGCCCTCCTCATACGAGTATGGCTAGTCTACCACACACACGGCGTCATTGATGGTGACGAGGCCATGGTAGGAATCCAGGCCGAACATATTTTACGCGGTGAACACCCCTATTACTACTATGGTCAGCCCTACATGGGTAGTCTTGAGGCCTATTTGATGGCAATTCTGTTTGCCATTGCCGGGCCATCTGTCTGGATGCTGCGTGCTGAACCCATTCTCCTCTCACTCGCAGTTGTCTGGCTGACTTGGAAATTGGCAGGCATCCTGGCGGATGCCGCACAACTTCCGCCATTTGCCCGGCAGATGTTTAAGACGATTGCTGCACTTTTCGCCGCCATTTCGCCTCTCTATGATACCGTTCTCGAACTCCGCACCCTCGGTGGCTATATCGAGACATTTGTGCTTATGCTCTGCCTGCTCATCGCTGCGTTTCAATTGACAAGACGCTGGCAGGCCGGTGCAGCAAACAAAGAACTCACGCTGCGCTGGGCGGGCATTGGCTTTATTGTTGGTTTAGGCTACTGGGTCAATCCTTTGATTGTCATTACCGTTATGGCAGCAGCCATCTGGATCGTCGTGTTTTGCATAGTGAAACTTGTGCAATTAGCAAGACAGGCTACTTCAGAGTCTCTCCCATCTCCCCTCTCGTTTTTAAAGGGCTTATTGCTCGCAGTAGCAGCCATCCCTGCATGTCTTGTTGGCCTTGCGCCTGCCCTGCGCTGGGGTGCGAGCTATCATTGGGCAAACTTTACCTATGCCCTACAACTGGGAGACTTTAGTACCCTCAATATTAACCTGAAACCGTACTATCATAGTCGCCTGGCCCTGATACACGACGAGGTATTTCTGTACGAAAAATATGTTGCGCCGCGAGTTATCAGTGGAGCGCTCCCAACTGAGAGTCCGGTAATGAGGTCTATCCATTCATTCACACTGGATGTCGGACTATTTTGTATCGTAGCCACATCTATACTGGTTATTCTCTCGCTCGTCTGGCACCATCCACAGCTTGTGCGCATCCGGCAACTCGGCGCTTTGCCATTGCTCCTCGCTATTTGTTCAGCCCTCACATTCTGCACTTCCATAGCCTCTTCTGCCGGCCTCATATCGTTCCAGAATGATATAGCCGGGCGCTACGCAACTCCGCTCATGCTGGTACTACCTTTCTTTTTCGCTACGACCTTCACCCTGGCAAGTATGTATATCTGGTCCAGGGGCGCGGCCCCTGGCGGGGTTTCAGGGGAACGCTGTCTGGGGGACAGTGTGAAGGGGCCCCCTGATTTCCTCCCTCCACCAGCTCCCGAAGCGGGCATCTCTAGGAGAGGGTCACGGCACCCACTTCTTTCGCTTGTAGCACAAGCAATATTGCTTGCATTACTGTTCGCCTACATTGGAGCCCAGGTATCTACCTATGTACTAACCGACCCAGATGCAACCTATCAATCGGCTTCATGTCCCATCGCCCCTGCTTACAACGACCCGATTATTGCCTATTTGCAACATGAACACGTCCATTATGCCTGGGCCATCACGTGGATTGGCAATCCTATTATCTTCAAGACCAATGATGGCATAATCATGTCTGACCCACGAACCATCATATATCATTATGGCTTAGGTCGCATCCCGGCCTACACAGAAGCGGTTCTTCACGCAGATCGCCCCAGTATGCTGACCATCGTCAAGCACAATGATACCTATCCCACACTGCTGAAGATTCTCGATGCCAAACAAGTTACTTACAAAGTGATGCGCTTCCCATCAGAGCCAGGTTATGATGTCCTCGTCGTTACACAACTGAGCCGCACCGTATCGGTTCTAGAGTCAAAAGACTTTAAGACAGCTTTTCCCGGGTGTATATAAGCATAACTAACACAAGGTAGCAAGTGACAGAGAGTTAGAGAAAGATGCAGGTAAAAGTGCATCGTCTGCCTCGAGCTTAGTATAAGCGGGTACTACTTAATGTTGCCTAAAGTTCATTTATACGTTTCAATGAGGGAAAGTGGTAAAAGATACCTTACTGGTATTCACAAAATAGCACTGGGGGTACGTACGTTATTTACGTACGAAAGGAAGGAAGTCATATATGAAATGGTATCCCTATGGGCATGACTTTGGCAATTCTCAGGTAGGTGGGGTTACTGTCCTTAATGGACGAATGTGCTCTCGCAGCATTCCTACTGCGTTTGCCAAGGCTGACACCAATGCGATGCGCAATCTCGGCGTCAAAGTAGATCAGTCAGATACGCATGTCTTCCAGTTCCACGGAGAAGCAATGGCTTATACTGTGGGTGAATTGGCGTTGCAGCAGGCAATCGATGTATATCATGGACGTGGCGATATTCAGCGCTATGCGAGCAAATACAGTTTGCGTGGTCTGCTAACGGTGGCTGCATCATTGATCCCTGATACCGAATTTGGACTCTATGTTGTCACAGGACTGCCGGCTGAAACCTATATCAAGAATATGGCCCTGCGCAACAGCATTAAAGCTGCATTGGATGGAACACACGTCTTTACGATAGATAATGGAAAGTCCTTTCGACAGGTGACCATCGAAGTTGTAACAGTGGTGATGGAAGGTGCTGGCGCTCTCATCACCTATGGTGATAAATCGATGAGCAAGACGGCAGAGAGTGCCGTGATTGACATTGGAGGTCGAACGACAGATCTGTATGTGGCGCGTGGGCAGGTCCCTGTCACTGACTACTGTAAAGGCAAACCGTTAGGAGTGGAGTCGGCTGCACAAATGCTCATGGATACCTTTGAAACCGAGTATGAGCGATCTCTCTCTTTGCTCGAGGCCCGTGAAATCATGTACGCCTATGCCTCAAGCGGGGATATCAGCTATCCTGATATTGCTGTGTATGGGAGAACGGTCAGTACGCACGAATTAGAGCAGTTGGCAAGGGAGGCCGTGGCTCAGGTGGGGAGTGAAATTGTTTCATTCGTCGCTGCTGCCTGGCGACAGAGTGATCGCGATGCTGTGGCGGCGAGCTTCAAGCCAGTTCTGCACATTGGGGGGGGTGTCTATTATTTCTACAATCTTCTAAAGAAGCGTATTCCACATCTTTCCCGTCCAGATGATCCTATCCATGCCAATGCGCTGGGCTATTGTAGTCTAGCTGGTCGTCTTCTTATGCGGAAAATCCAAGCGAATGGTGCCAAAGTATAGCAACAGAAAGAAGGCCATATGTCACAAGATCTAGAGAAGTACCTGTACTTTACCGTTGGTTTGCTCAAGAACTCTTTTGCGCTGGATGCGCTCTCACAAGACGCATTGAAGTATCATCTGATTGATCAACCAGACAAGTTAATTGCCCTTCGCCTGACAGAGTATTA
>WNGP01002553.1_pt1 | contig 15246 bp, 19 predicted proteins | sample 5407671 | NCBI WGS metagenome assembly WNGP01 (sample SAMN13153381, study PRJNA577476) | soil metagenome | isolation source: 40 cm soil or saprolite under Garry oak tree replicate 2 | place: USA:California | collected 2016-06-15 | reverse complement strand
AGAGCGCGTGGGCGCGGTCGAGGAATTTACGAACCTGCTTTTCGGCGGAGGCGTTGTTTACAACTAGCTCGACTCTCTCGTTTGGGGACAGATTGCGGATGATCTCCGCGTAGACCCACGGGATCGGCTCGAACCTCCCGGGCCAGTCGCCATGATCATGCGGCCACGCCAGCCAGGTGGCGTCGTGCGCTTCCCACTCTGCGGGCATCCGATAGCCGAGGGAGGCGGGAATTGACCCATTCCCTTCTCGAGTTAAAGTGTTACTTGAGGTATGAAGTGGACGCTTGGACACGGCGGGCCTGTCTTTAGTCTGTCCATCGATTTGTGATCGGCGCATAACTATCAATGCGGCGGTCACGGAGGAAGGGCCAATTGCGCCGAATGTCTTCCAAGGCTTTCATGTCCACGTCTCCGAACAGAATCTGTTCGCGATCATGCGAGGCCTCGGCCAGCACGCGTCCGAAGGGATCGCAAAGAAACGAGCCGCCCCAGAATTCCAGTCCCTGGCCGGGAGCCGAGTTACCGCGGATATTTCCGGTCTCGAAGCCCACGCGGTTGACAACAGCCACGTAGACGCCGTTGGCAATGGCGTGCGCTCGCTGGATCGTGCGCCAGGCGTCGTGCTGGGCTAGTCCGGATTCGGCCTTCTCGGCAGGATGCCAGCCTATGGCGGTGGGATAAAAAAGCACGTGCGCGCCCTGAAGGGCCGTCAGCCGCGCCCCCTCTGGATACCACTGATCCCAGCAGACGAGTGTACCCAGCCGGCCAACTTTGGTATCGAGCGCGCGAAAACCGAGATCGCCGGGCGTGAAATAAAACTTCTCGTAGTAAAGCGGGTCATCGGGAATGTGCATCTTGCGGTAGACTCCGCGCAGCGAGCCATCGGCATCGAACGTTGCCGCTGTATTGTGGTAGAGTCCTGCGGCGCGCTTTTCGAACAATGAAGCGATCAGGACCACTCCGTGCTTGCGGGCCGCAGCGGAGATCTTCTCGGTCGTCGGTCCGGGAATCGGTTCGGCCAGATCGAAGAGTGCGTGATCTTCCCGCTGGCAGAAATATTGGGTCTGAAAAAGTTCGGGCAGGCAGACGACCTGCGCACCACGACCAGCCGCATCGGCGACGCGCTCGATCGCCTTTGCCAGATTCTGTTCTGGCTCCGGGCCGCATGACATTTGCACCAGCGCCACGCGATATTTCTCGGGCAGCACGCGTTTCCTCCCTCCGCGAACAATATAGCATTCGCGGGACAGCTCAGCCGTCAGCTATCAGGTATCCGTAGCCACTTCTCAAATGCTTGACTGTGGATGGTTGATTTTTGATCGAAGTGCCCGGCCACCCATAGAGATGGCGGGGGACAGGCTTTCCGAGCGGCGGAGTGATCATGACGCTGAGATCCGCTGGGCGTATTGAGCCGAGTCAGATTTCGGAGCTGCGTTTTCCGGCATGAATGGCAGGGTGATGCCGGGTTCCTGTAGAGTATCTAGTCGGTACAATCTCGGTCAGGGATGGACACGGATTAAATTCTCGGAGGCTTGGTATTTTGAAACATGAGAACCAGGGAAACTCCCACCAGGGAAATCGGCACGACGGCGGCGCCCCGGGCGAAGGCAAAGACCGTCACTTAAACAATCCGATCGAAGACCGGCTGATCCCGCTGGAGCCACTCGATCTGGGCAGAGTGCGCTCGATTGACGACCTCGTCCGCGCCATGTCCAAGACCGCTTTCACGGGGCGGCAATTGGGCGAAGCGGCTGACGTGCTCGAGGCCATGGCGCGCGATCCGGACTGCTTTGTGGTGATGACGCTGGCGGGCGCCATGACGGTGGCCAAGCAGGGCCTTATCGTCACCGAGTTGATCGACCGGGGCATCGTGAATGCCATAGTTTCAACCGGAGCGCTGATGGCCCATGGCTTGGTGGAAGCGACTGGCCACGCGCATTTCCGGGCCAACCCTGAAGTGTCAGATGAAGAACTCTATGAGCAGGGATACAACCGAGTGTACGACACGCTGGAGCCCGAGCAGAATCTCGACGATGTGGAAGAGGTAATGTCGCAAGTGCTCGAGAATTGGGACCATAACGAACTGATGTGCTCCTACAAGCTGAATCATGCGATTGGGGCGCACTTGGCGAAACATGCGAAAGATCAGCGGGGAATTCTGAAATCGGCGTATGAGAAGGGCGTACCGGTTTTCGTGCCGGCTTTCACTGATTCCGAACTCGGCCTGGACACGGCACTCAACAATCGACTGCGCGAATCTACGGGCAGGCACAAAGTGCGCTTCGATCCTTTCGCAGATCTCGAACACTTCGCAGCCACGTTGTTGCGTCAGAAGCGGTTGGGAATCTTCACCATCGGGGGCGGCGTGCCGCGGAACTGGTCGCAACAGTTTGGCCCGTTCATCGAACTGCGGCACCGGCGCCTCGGAGAGAACCTGCCGCTCAAGCGCTATCACTACGGGTTGCGCATCTGTCCGGAGCCCGTGTATTGGGGAGGCCTATCGGGAAGCCCGTACAGCGAGGCGATTTCGTGGGGAAAGTTTGTGCCTCCGGGAGAGGGTGGAAAATTCGGAGAAGTATTCCTGGACGCCACGGTTGGTCTGCCACTCATCGTGGCAGCGGTGTTCGAGCGCTTGGACAAGGGCAAGAAAAGCACCGCAGCCAAAAAGGGAAAGAAAGAGGTTGGGAAGAAATCGTAGCTGCTTCCGAGAGATCGACGTCCCAGGTCAAATGCCGACTTGCCGGTTGCACCCGAAAGGATCCTAATCGAAGATCAGCACTGCCGAGGCGATTACGGTCGTCCACAGAGCGCGCTTGTCGCCCACCGCCGATTGGGTCACGTTGGCGGTACGCACGATCTTGTTCGACAGGCGATAGATCTGCTTCTTTTCATCCCAAGAGCGGTCGGGATCGAACTCTACGTTGAGAGTAGTGGCCAGCATCTCGGCTGCCAGCTCCTCGGCGTATTCGCCGGCGGCGTCCTCGGTTTCGCCGAAGGAATGGTGTTCACTCAAGTAGCCGTAGGTGTTGCGGTCGGAAGGAATGGCCACCCCGATGGATGAGGCGAGCAAACGATGCGGCTCGCGCGTAGAGTTCTCGGCCACTACGGCAAACACGACTTCGCCTGGACTCAGATACTTCAACCCCTGTTTGCGGGGCACCAGCTTGCAGTTAGGTGGAAAAATGGAGGAAACACGCACCAGGTTCTGCGCCGCGATGCCGGCGTCACGCAGTGCCAGTTCGAACGATGTCAAACGCTCACGATGTTTCCCGACCCCCTTGGTGAAGAAAATCCGCTTGGGGACCATGTCTTTTCCCAATGAAGTCATCCTCCGGAGCGAAAAAGCTGTGAGCTAGGAATGCACAATCTAACACAATGGTTTGTAAAGAAAGAATGAATTTCGATACCCGTTGAAAAAATGTACGGAGGCTGGAACAGAGCGGGCGCCCGCGAGAGCAGGAACCCGCTGAACGGGGAAGACCGAAATAGCTTCGAGCGACGTTCGAGCTTATTTCGGGGCGCTGACGGAACTGACTTCCAGTACGTCGCCATTAACCGTGCCGGTGACCGTGGCCTTGGCGCCAGCTTGTTTGTCGAGGGTCTCGAGAGCAGTTTTGTCGTTGGTTTCCAGAGTATAAACCTTGTCGCCAACAACCAAGGCGTACTTTGATCCCTTACTGACGCAAGCCCGTGTACATCCCGCATCGTCGCCCGGCATCTGGTGCTTGGCGCCACACATAGAATCACTGACGGTACCGGTAAAGGTCTTGCCCTTCGCAGCGAATGCCGACGAGGCGGTCAACGCGGCACCCAACAACAGAGTCACCAGCCAAAACCCAAGTCTCTGCGTACTCGATTTCATCAGTTCCTCTCCTTTTAAATGAGTAACAACATCTTAAACGAGTAACAACATCAGCGTGAGATGGGCGGATCAACCTAGACGAGCCTCCACGTCACACATTTACTACAGATGCGCCCTCCTGCTGGAAGTTCCACTCCCCGGAGAAAAAAATTGGCGGCAACTCGCTGGCGCGGGCTCCCGCTATAATGCCCGGAAAATTTGGGGGAAGGGCACCGGGCAAAATCCTTGACAGGTTACGCTCTGACGCGAAAAGTTTCCCATCGGGGCGAAGAATTTCCAAAACCCGAGCACGGCGGGTTGTGCCAGCTCGGCCTGGAGGCCGCGAAAAAAGGCGGGCAGCCAAGAGATGCCGCGACCTGCGATGAAGTCCAGCTTGGTTCGAATCACTTGGGCGCGACCGCTATCGGCTCTATTGCGTCGCTTTTACCGTGTAGTGAATTTCCACGTCCACCGACTTGTCGTGCGAGTTGGGGGTGACATGGGTTTCGATGCCCCAATCGAAGTTTGTGGGAAGCAGTTTGTTGGCCTCGGTGAGAAACTGCCGGAGGTAGCTGCTGTCGTAAACCTCACCGGGGCGCAACTTCCAGCGCGTCCGCAGCTTAGCAGCCAAAATATTGTCGACACCTCGGAACTCGAGTTCTCCCATGTGGTAAACGTTATCTTCTCGCACTGCAAGATGGTAAATGGCGGTCGCCGCAGCGTCGTCCAACTGAGGTTCTAATTTGACCGTGGCGTTGAGATAGCCGTGCGACCCGTACAGGTTCCGGACTTCCTCCAGATCAGCCGCGAGCTCGACCGCGTTCGCGGGCGCTCCGGGGTGGGCGTGGATGAACCCCTGTAGCTTTTCGGTGGCGAACTCCTGGTTTCCGGACCACTCGATCCGAACGAGTTTGTACTGGGGGCCCGGGTCTACGCCCAGGGTGACATCGACAACCGTCAAGTTTCTGGAATCGTCACCCGGGTCACCGACTCCCTGCCGTACGACTTTGGGTTGCGGCTGGCTGAAGGAAGCCTTCAGGTACCCGCGGGCGTGATAGATGGGCAACAGTTGATGTTCGGCGAATAAATTTATGCGGTTGCGGGAGTACTCGGGGTCCGGCAGCCTTCTGGCGGCAGCCTCCAGCAAGGGGAGTTCGCTCGGTCCGGCACCCGTGAACTCTATCCTGCGGACACGAATCAGAAGGTCGGAGACGCTGTAATTTATCGACTCGATCTTCCCGTTCGAGCCGGTATTGCGCAGGTAGTCGACGTGACCGGGGACATTGCTCTCCACCAGCAAAGCCTGCAAGACGTCAGAAACTTGCTCCGGTAGTCGCCCGGAGGTCGGCAACTCGCCTTTAAACAACGGGACTCGTTCGTGCGCCTTCTGGCGCAGTTGATCGTCGGTAAACCAGACGAAATCGTCAAAGCGAACGGGAAGGAACGGCTGGCTGTCGGTCAGTTGTAAATCGAGCTTTGTCCCCGCGGAAGAATAAGAGTAGCTGTAAGCCACATCGCGAAAGGCCCCGCTATCGGTGAGCTCCTTCGCCGCCTTGCGAAAGTCGTCCTCACTTGCAGAGACGCCGATCCGTAGTGCGCTGGCCGCCAATACATCTTCCGGTGTGTACCGTGTGGTTCCCTTGACCTTGACCTCAATCAGAATGGAGGCCGAGGTCAGGACGTGCCGCGCGCTCGGGTTGTGGGTGCCAGATTGGGCGACACCCGATAGCAAGAGCAAAACAGGCGCGAGCAGGGCAAGCAGGAGAAATCGACCCGTGGCTCTCATCGTTTACTTTACGCTCGGCACCATCATCTCAGTCGACTTGTGTTTCACGGCAATGTCAATGAAGGCCAGCGCCGCCCGGCTCATGGCCTTGTCTTTGCGAAACACCAGCGCCATATCGCGCCGAACCTGCGCGTCGGCGATGTCAACGGCAGCGAGGATGCCGGTGCGCACATCTTCGTGGATATTGGAGCGGGCGATGAAGCCGACACCAACGCCTGCGGCTACGAACCGCTTCAGAAGTTCGCTGGAATCGAGCTCCATGGTGTAATTCGGTTTCAATCGCCGGTCGCGAAACAGCTCATCAAGAGCGTCGCGGGTGTGGCCGGCCTTGGGGATTACGAGAGGGAATTTCGCCACCTCCGCCATCGTGGCTGAAGTCCTCTTCCCCAGGGGATGAGCCGGGGGCGCAATGATTACCAACTCGTTGCGATGGATGAGGACCACGGTCAACCGGTTGTCTGCGACGGGCAGGGACACGACGCCGAAGTCCACGGAATTATCAATGACCGAGTCGAGAATCTTGGCATAGTCAGCACACTTGATGTTGACCGAGACATCAGGATATTGTTTCTTGAAATCGGCAAACACCTCGGGAAGAATGTGCAGGCATGTACCCTCGTTAGCTCCTACAATGATCTCGCCGCGAGGAATGTGCTCCATCTCAGCCAGGGAGGCGAGGATGGCCTTGCGGGCGTCTAGAGTTTCTTCGACGTACTTCTGAAAGGCTTTGCCCGGCGCGGTAAGCGAAACCTTGCCGCCGGAGCGGTCAAATAATCTGGCTCCGACTTCCTCTTCCAGGGCTCGAATCTGCGATGAGATGGCGGGCTGTGTGCGAAAACGCTTTTCTCCGGCGCGCGAGAACGACGCGTGGCGCGCCACTTCGAGAAAGGTTTCGAGCTGGTCGAAGTCCATGAAAGCGGGTCCAGTGGAAGGCTCACCCTCAGTGTTTTATCTGGATACCAGTCCTTAAGTATAAGTCGCGTCCATGGTTGTTATCCAAACAGTCGATCGCGAGCGCTCGAGCGCAAACCTCACGCCGTTCGTCGCACTCTGACGCGACCGATTGTAGCAGCCCGGCATCCCTACCTCGAGCTCGAACCACCACTGGTTTTACCGCAAAGATTCGATGAGGTGACTTGAGGCTGATGGGTTCTAAACGTTGAGGACCAGAGGCGGCGCGGAGAGTGGTAGCAGGGGCGGTCCGGAGCGCTCTCGATAAATGACGATCAGACCGCAGTGCCGAGCGAGGCGGGTTTTACCATGGTGCGCTTGATGAGTTGCTCCAGCCGGCGTCGTTTGCCGGACTCGTCCGGCGAAACGGCGGCGAAATCTGTCGTGCAGTTGAGGCTATCTTCAATGGCTTCAAGGGCAGAGGTGGATCGACCCAGAACTGCGAGCAGATATTTCTGGGCGATAGGGCGGTCTGCGGGGTGAATGAGATTCCACCAGCGACTTATGGATTCCTGTACTTCGGCCTCAGTTTTCTCGCCAACCACAAGAGCATCGACAAGGCGATAGACCTTGCTCTTGATGGCTTGATAAGAAACAGAAATCTCTTGGGGCATGGGGCTCCTGCCCTTTCTTTGGGAAGGATCTTGCAATCTGCCAGCCAAACGTCGGGGATTGCACTCACAGCGCTTACTGAACTGCCGATTCCACGAATGGGATAAATCGGATTTCAGATATGAATTCCGGTAATCCGACGGGCTGATGTTCGGGCCATCGACGGCCCGTGGGTCAGCGAGCAAGCACCCTTGTCCAGCAGGTTACAATGTTGCGCTCCGTGCCTCTGCGAGAGGCCGCTGGCAGGTATGCCGGCAGGATCTTGCAGGGGGGCGGATCAATTCTAATTCTTCAAGCAGCCCATAAACTTGGAGGCGTAATGAAAAGACTAACGTGGATTCTCGCAGTTCCCATGCTGTTGTCGATGCTAGTCAGGGCGCAGAATTCACCCCCGCGTGAAGGTGAGGCACACAACGGGTCAGAGCAAGACCGAATGTTGTTTCCTCGCGATGCCTTTTGGGGATGGGCGCAATTTGACTTGGCGCCTCCCCACAACGAGATCGACCCAAATATATGCGCGGGCAACGCCGGGCAATACGGCGGAGTGAATGCCCCGTGCAGCATGTTCGCGCGCTATATGCTGTCTGCAATATTGGAAGTGCGCCCGTTTGGGCGAGGACCGCTACGGCGCTTCATGGTGTTTGGAGCGCCCGCATTTTTGTTCGGAAAAAATATACCGCAGACGCTCTACACGTGGTCGTTCGATGCCATAGGCATCGAGCACTCATGGGGAGCTGCGGTTTATATGGGCAAGGGATTTGAGTTCCGGGTAACACAACACTTCCTGTTTGACCGTCTTGGCGCCCGCGACAGGAACCTGGGTCCAGCCGACCAGGGAAACAACGGGCCGTGGGGACGCTATATGACTGTGGGAGTGCGCAAGTCTTTTGGAACCAGGCGCTGGTAAAACCGAGATCCTCTGGCGCAACCGGAGGTTGGCGAATTCGGCGCAAGCCGAGACGTATGCGTCCCGACCAAAGGGGGCTAGGGCGGTTTACGGCGAGCCCGTGTGACCGCGATCCTCGATTCGATTACTTCTGCGTAGGAGCCGCGGGAGTCGGTGTCGCGGGTTTCTGCGCCGGCGCCGCAGGCTGAGTCTTCACCGGATTAGACTTTACTTTCTCTAGCACTGAACCCGGCCCACCACGTCGTGAGGCGTAGATCGACAGCGTAATCGAAGTGATCATAAAGGCCACGGCTGACCACGTCGTGGCTTTGGAGAGCGCGCTGGCCGCGCCACGAGGACCGAAAGCGGTCTGGCTGCCTTGTCCGCCGAAAGCGGCGGAGATGTCACCGCTCTTGCCGCTCTGTAACAGCACGACGATGATGATGAAGAAACAAACGATGATGTGGACGATGGTGATGAGTACGATCATGAGCTTGGTATCATCCTAAATGTCGATCTGCCTGGCTCGGAGCACCGGCTCGGACCAGTTGACAATTTTGTGACAGGGCCATGGTGCGGAAGGCGGGGATTTGAACTAGTTGATCACATTGATAATACGTGACTTATTCATTTCGGCATCCGGCCTAAAGGCCCAAACGCCCCACAATCCCGCTTCCATTGTACGTTTATTGTACGGTGCCCAGGAGGCAGAAGACAAACCCGACGGGTCGGATTGAATGGCCAAATCTGGCCGACGATAATTTGTAGTAGCAGCAAATGACTGTCGACAGTCTGTTTGTCCCGATCAAGTTTTTCGTACGGAAGCCGTCTCCTTTTCGCAAAGTCCGAGGTATTGTCGTTAATGTTGAGCGTCGCCGGTCGTATTGGCCGGCAGATTCTGCGCAGACGACTCAAGGAAACTCAAAACCCGAAAGCCGCAACGCCTTCTGGTCGAATGTCAAGGTGCAGGAACAACCCGCTCTCGTGCCGAGCGCTGCAATGACAGCGTCGGCGAATGAGCCCTGTCCTTCTTTGAGTGCAATCATGGCGCTGAAAACCTCCGGCTCGTTTTCCACAACGAGCACATCGGTCTGAAGCATGCGCTCGACAGCCGCAGCGATTTCATTAGCGGCTAGCCGGTAGGCACGGTCGAGCACCCACACGGTCTCGACCATCGCCACGATGCTGACAAAGCCGGGGTTTTCCTCAGTTAGTCGGCGTTCGATTATCTCCGTCGCCCTTGGTGATTGAATCGGGTCGTCTTGGGTAAGGAAACGGACGAGAATGTTGGTGTCGAGCCCGATCATCGATGTCGCGCGCGCGGCGCGGCGCCGGCGGCACCCTTAGCAGCGGCCTCAGTCATCTCCACGAGGGCCACCGGCCGCCGGCGCCGCGATTTGATGATGCCTCGTAAGGCCGACGCGTGGACTTTCGGCAAGAGGACCACACTGCCATCAGGATGCACGAAGAACTTGACTCGATCTCCCGGCCTCAACCGCAGATGTTCGCGAATAGCCTTCGGGATCGTCGCCTGACCCTTGACGGTGATTGCAGATTCCATGGTGCCACCATTACAATTTCACTAAAGTAATACCACGATGTGCACCTTACGTCAAGGTGCCCCAAACGGATCAAACGGATCGCTCTGGGGCCATCCGCGCCTGTGCAACCAGAAGCGACGACGTTGTCGTTCGAATCGGAGGTATAAGTTGTGGTGTGCCCGAGGGTGTCGGTGGTCCTCTTAGCCGTGTTCACAGTTCTTGCGCAAGAACGGAATGTCACACGAGCTGCAACGCGCCTGTTGCTCAGCCAGCCGGCCGTGAGCCGCGCGTTGCAACGGTTGCGGGACATGTTCCACGACGACCTGCTCATCAGGAGTTCATCGGGATATGAACCCACTCCCAACGGACAACGCCTTCTCGACGAACTCGAAACATCCTTGCCGCGTTTGGATCGTCTGCCCAGCGGTAGCGACTTCGATCCAGCGACGGAAGAAACCTCGTTTCGGATTGCCGCGACCGATCATGCTTGTCACGTAGTTTGTCCGCTGTTATGCCGGACTGTGCTTGCACCCGGAGTCAGGGTCTTCTTCGATTTCCTCCCGCTGCACGATGGGCAGTTTGAAGAGTTGGAAAAGGGCAGACTGGACTTACCTGACGCTCCTGCGGGAAAGACCCTTTTGAACCACTGTGGGAGTAGGACTCATGCCAAGAACTGTTCGTGCCAGCATAGTCGGCAAACCAGAAGTTGAGAAGACTCGCCCAGATCCACAGGAGCGGCTGTCAGCTTGGCAACCTGTCAGTCAGGATGGGATTCGCTCTAGTGCGCTTTAGCGATCATTGAACCTTGTCACTTGAGGGTGGCATTTCTGACATCGCGCGACGGCGACGCTCCTTCACCGCTCGCTCGGCCATCGGTCGTGGCACGTCAACCTGCTTTTGGAGCTTCGCAACATCGGGATCGTCGGAGAGTTCGGGTTTCTTGGAATCCCCATTCCGCATTCGCTCTGCCGCAAGAGCATCGTTCAGCACCTTGAGCGCTGCGTCGTATTCCTCCTTGGGCACATCATCGTTCGCGTGGAGGTCATTGTGAAGCCTCATTGACGCCTTGCTGTAGACCGGATAGACGCGCTCACAGAGCGTATCGTAAGTCTCTTCACCGAACCCTTCAAGATCGACGGGCACTGGTTCTTCCACGCTGTCGACCTGTTTCTTCAGTTGGAAATGCACCATGAACCTCTTAGCTGTAAACACCTCGGCAACATCAGCGTTGCCTACTTCATCAAGCAGTTCCATGGCTTCTTCGCGCGAAGAGGCGCTCACGGCTGAAAAATCACCGTTCTGCCAACGACAGATGAATAGTGGCATAACGACTCCCGTCGGAGATTATAGGCCAGGGAGGAACCTTACCTATCATTTTGGTCTGGAGCATATCGGACGCGTAGCTCACGATCCAGGTACTCTCCAATAACAAACGCCACAGATCTGAAGAGGATCGATCGTAAGGCCCACAATCATCGGCAGTCCGGAATCGCTGCCGTTGTCAGTGGATGGTCGGCGACTCGAAAGGATCGCCTTTTCGGGCACATCGGTAACGGGAAGAAATTGTCCTGCCTCACCGCTGTCAACCCAGTACATCTATGGTCCAGGGAGAGACCAGTTCGGGTCAAGGAATACACTTTGCCTTGAGCGAATCGCGGGCCGAACAGTGAGCGATAATCTGGAAGGGCCAGCCGCACCAAAAACCCATATGAGCCATGTCAACCGCGGACTTCCGCTGAGCAACTCTCGGACTGAGCAGATATTCCCGACACTAACGCCGGCTCAGATCCGTCGCATCGCAACGCACGGGCGCATGCGCGTCTTACGTCCTGGTGAGGTGCTCGTCGAACAAGGAGACAACGCCGTACCCTTCTTTGTGGTCGTCTCAGGCGAACTGGAGGTTTTGCGTCCCTCGGGCGCAGATGAGACCCTCGTCACGGTCCATGCGCCGGGGCAGTTCACAGGCGAGGTGAGCACGCTGTCGGGACGCCGGGCACTTTTTCGATTGCGCGCCGCCATAGCTGGCGAAGTGATCGAACTGGACCGACAACACCTGCTGGCTTTGGTACAGACCGATGCCGAGCTTGGTGAGATCGTGATGCGGGCTTTCATTCTTCGCAGAGTTGAGTTGGTGGCCGTCGGCCTGGGAGATGTTGTGCTTGTCGGCTCAACCCATTCCGCAGGTACGCTTCGAATCAAAGAGTTCCTGATGCGCAACGGACACCCCTACTCCTACATCGATCTCGAGCACGATCCGGAAGTACAGAACTTGCTGGATGGCTTTCACGTCACCCCCAGCGACATACCCGTGGTGATCTGCCGCGGCAAGTTGGTGCTTCGCAACCCGACGAACCAGCAAGTTGCGGATTGCCTTGGTTTCAACGAGACCATTGACCAAGCGCAGATGCGTGATCTTGTGATCCTCGGGGCCGGCCCCGCGGGACTAGCGGCAGCCGTTTACGGTGCGTCAGAAGGCCTTGATGTTTTGATGCTGGAAACGAACTCGCCGGGAGGACAGGCGGGTTCGAGTTCAAAAATCGAAAATTACTTGGGATTTCCCACCGGTATATCGGGTCGGGAGTTGGCCGGCCGCGCGTACACGCAGGCGGAGAAGTTCGGCGCGCAGATGCTCATCGTACGGGGAACACGACTCACCTGCGAGCGCAAACCATACCTCGTCGAAGTGGAAAGCGGGGCTCGAATTCCGGCACGCACGATCGTGATTGCGACCGGGGCGGAGTACCGAAAGCCGCCATTAAAGAACCTGTCGCGCTTCGAGGGGGCTGGTATCTACTACGGTGCCACATTTGTGGAAGCACAGTTGTGCACCGGAGAAGAAGTGATTGTGGTCGGAGGCGGGAATTCGGCCGGGCAAGCGGCCGTATTTCTGGCGGGGACGACAAAGCGCGTACACCTTCTCGTCAGGTCGGCCGGTCTGGCTGACACCATGTCACGATACCTGATCCGACGAATCGAAGAGACTCCCACGATAGTGTTGCGGCCACACACGGAGATCATCGCCCTCGATGGAGGTGACTATCTCGAATCCGTTCGTTGGCGAAATAACGAAACGGGGCAAACTGAGGAGCACAAGATCCGTCACGTATTCGTCATGGCTGGCGCCGCTCCGAACACCCGGTGGCTCGATGGCTGCGTCACGCTCGACGCCAAGGGCTTCATTAAGACTGGTCCCATCCTATCTCCAGAAGATCTCAGCGCTGCGCACTGGCCCCTGGCCCGTCCGCCGTATTTGCTCGAAACCAGCCTGCCGGGAGTATTCGCAGTCGGCGACGTGCGTGGCGGCAGCATCAAACGTGTTGCGTCGGCAGTTGGCGAAGGATCGATCGCAATTTCATTCGTTCATCAAGTACTCCAGGAATAGCAACGGAAGCGAGCTCGAACCTCGCGCTTGGAAGCAGCTTCATGTCACGCTTCTAAAGCTGCCTCAAGCTTGAGACTTGCGGCGACCCGACAAAAAGGGGCAGGTGGAGAAACGTGCTGGTGACGCTCGCGAAGGTGACGCTCGCGAAGGTTGCGGATACGGGCACTTTTACGCCATACTGCGCAAACTCAAGCACACGTAATTTGTGCGAATTTGTGAAGATGCCTCTGGTGCCGCTGCCGTAGCCGGGTTCTATGAGTGCGAGGGGAAGTCACGGGTGGGATTCACAACTCGCAATCAATCAAAAGAGAGGCGCACAACACGCTGAAATGAGAACAATCATGGCACAGCTGATAATTCCCGTAACGCTTGGCGCCGAAGAGCAAATCTGGCGTTTCATGACTGAACAGTCCAAGAACGAAGATAGACTACAAAGCCCCCAGCCACTGACCGACTTTTATGGAGAGGATCGTCACGAACTGGGGGCGCCATCATTCGAAAGGCTGCCGTTTCCAGAACCCGTTCATCGCTAGAGTCATCATTGACACACGTGAAAAGGGTACTGGAGAGCAGCCAGTAGAAGGGTTAAGCACTTTTGGCAAAAATTCGCTTACCAGCACTGGGACAAAAGAGGCCGTCCGCTGGGTTCGCCAGAAATCGATTGGTTTGCAGCCGAAAAGGCCGTCCGCTCGTACCTGTTGGCTTCAGGAATTGAACTCGGACCAGACGACGGGCTGTATCGCTGAACAAGGTTCCGGAGGCGTTGCCTTCGGTGAGATCGGTTGCATCAGCAACGCGCACGCGCTCCTTCGCTGGAGTTTCAAAGAATACCGTTCTTCTGGCGTTCACGAGTCCGTTTGCCGATATCTCGTCGGAGATGCTTTATCCGGTCTTGCCGATCTTCCTCACCCAAACCCTCCGTGCGAGGGGTAGTGTCGTCGGTCGGGTGGAGGGCGTTGCACAGGCAACCCAGAATATCGTGCAAGGCTTCTCGGGTCGGTTATCGGATAAGCTCCAAAAGAAAAAATCCCTTGCACTGGCCGGGTACCTTTTGTCCGTAGCCAACCTTCTGGCTTCTACCTAGCCATCTGGCGGATGCGCCTTCCGTTCCTATCCTCGATCCTGTCCTAACAGTTGAAGAAAGGGGTTTTGCTGACATGGCCAATTCAATACTAGAAACAATTTCAAGCGAGTTTGCGTCTACCGCGGAGAAGGTGGGCAGCAGTGTGGTTGCCGTTCACGCCCGACGCTGGATGCCGAGCAGTGGCATCGAATGGACGAAGGGTGTGGTCATAACGGTTCATCACGGCGTGCAGCGCGATGAAGACATCAAAGTGCTGCTCGCTGGTGGTCGCGTAGTTTCCGCGAAACTGGCAGGACGGGATCCCAGTACAGACGTAGCCGTCTTAAGGATCGAGGAAGGATCTTCGGGCGCGCCCCAACTCGGCGATTCGACAAGCCTGAGGCTCGGCCATCTTGTTCTCGCCCTCGGCCGCACACGGCGCGGGGATCTGGTGGCGAGTAGCGGGATCATTGGCGGCATCAGCGGCGAGTGGAGGAACCGGCGTGGGGGACAACTCGATCAGCACATCCGGCTCGACCTCGCCCTGTATCCGGGATTTTCCGGAGGACCACTGCTCAATGCCAGAGGCGAGGTCGTTGGCATTAACACGCGGGGCCTAGGCCATGGACGGGCCGTGACGGTGCCGGTGGCAACCGTCAATCGGGTGGTCGAAGAACTCCTGAAAAAGGGGCACATCGCTCGGCCCTATTTAGGCATTGCGATGCAGCCAGTGGAGGTGCCGGAGAATATGCGCTCGAAGTTGCTAACTGAAACTCGAGCCGGGCTGCTCGTCGTGCACATCGAAAATGGTGGGCCCGCAGAAAAGGCCGGAGTGTTGCTAGGAGACGTTGTTTTCGAAATGGGCGGAAAGCCAGTCGAACACGTGGATGCGATCCAAGACTCGCTTGCCACCGCAAAAATTGGCGATGTTCTGCAGGTCAGGGTGATTCGAGCCGGCGAGATCAAGCCAGTTTCAATTACTTTGGGGGAGAGGTCGCGATAACGAATGTCAAAGCGAAGCGGCGGAGGCGCGATCCGAATTGCGGTGGCGACGACCTCCGCCGTTCTCCGGGCTCGGCTCGAAAGCATCGTCCGGAGCCACGCTGAGTTCCATCTGGCGGGAAGTTTTGGGGCGATGGCGAGCCTGGTGTCATTTGCCCATAGCGCCGAACTGGATGTAATTG